>Ga0105245_10003070_pt1 | contig 14951 bp, 10 predicted proteins | sample KBSM54metaG_FD_81523 | JGI IMG/M metagenome (GOLD analysis project Ga0105245, IMG submission 81523) | Miscanthus rhizosphere microbial communities from Kellogg Biological Station, Michigan, USA - KBS M5-4 metaG | ecosystem: Host-associated > Plants > Roots > Rhizosphere > Soil | place... | reverse complement strand
TCGGGGCTGCCGAAACGGGGGCGAATCTTCCGCCGCGGCCCATCGGAGCCGGCGATCTGCTGTCCATTTCGGTATATGGCGCGCCGGAGATGTCGCGTACAGCGCGGGTGAGCCAAGAAGGGTCCATCCGGCTGCCCATTCTCAAGAAGCCGATCGAAGCGCGTGGGACTGTCCCAGCGGAACTCGAACAGCGCGTGGCGGACGCTTTAAGCCAGGCAGGGCTCCTGGTAGAGCCGTCCGTGGTGATCACCATCGCCGAGTATGCCACTCGTCCGATTCGAGTCGCGGGTGCGGTGCGGCACCCGTTAACCTTCGATGCCATCGGACCGGTGACGTTGCTCGAGGCACTGACACGCGCGGAAGGATTAAGCGGAGATGCCGGCGCGGACATCCTGGTGACACGCACGGATCCAGGCGCAGGCCCGCTAACAAGACGCATCGCTGTCAAGGATTTGATCGAGCAGGCCGATCCGGCGGCCAACGTGATTCTCGAGGGCGGCGAAGAAGTGCGCATTCCCGAGGCCGGGCGGGTTTTCGTAGTGGGGAACGTAAAAAAGCCCGGTGCGTTTCCTGTGGGTGACGGGACCGGCATTTCGGTGCTGAAGGCATTAGCGCTGGCCGAAGGCTTGACTCCCTTTTCGACCAAGCTGGCCTACATTTACCGCCCCGGCGAAGGCGGCAAGCAAGAGATTGAGGTGGCGTTGCGCAAGATCCTGGAGCGCAAAGCGCCGGACGTGGTACTGGCGGCGGGGGACATCTTGTACATTCCCGATAACCGAGGCAGCCGGGTCACCGCCAACGTGATCGAAAAAGCCGTGGCGTTTGCGGCGGGAACAGCTTCAGGAGCCCTGATTCTAGGCCTGAACCGGTGAAATGCGAGTGACTCCCGTGAATCCTGCTTTCCTCCAACCTGAAGATCCGGGCCATTGGCCGGCGCTACTTGAGAGCTTAGCGGCCCAGGACCCAGAAGACGCCCGCATCCCTATCTCGCAGTATGTATGGATTTGCAAGCGCCAGCGCTGGAGAATCTTGGGATTTTGCGCTCTGGCGGTGATCGCCACGGTGATCGTGTCCGCTCGTCTGACGCCCGTTTTCGAATCGACCACCACAGTGGACGTGGATCGCGAAAGTCCGCCGGGAGTATTGGGGCAGGATGCGGCGCGCAGCGTGACCAACGATGCGGACCAGTTTCTGGCAACCCAGATGAAACTTGTGCAATCCGACGGCGTGCTCCGTCCGGTGGACCAGCGTTTCGGGCTGCGGCCGCGGGAAAAGCAATCCGCGGCCCAATCGCCACGCGAAGAAGCTGCACCTATCGTGCTTAAGCACTTGCGCGTCACGCGCCCGCCCAACACTTACTTGATGTTGGTCAGCTACAGGTCGAATGATCCGGTCTTGGCGGCGGATGTCTCCAATGCAATCGCGGAATCGTATCTCGAACATAGTTACGATATCCGCCTGCGTAGTTCCACCAGCCTGGCCACATTCATGGAGCGGCAACTGGATGAGCTGAAGGTCAAGATGGAACACTCCAGCCTGGCTTTGGCAGCCTTCGAGCGGGAGCTGACCGTGATCAATCCGGAGGCGAAGACCAACATTCTGGAATCACGGTTAGTCCAGCTGAATACGGAACACACTGCCCTTCAAGCGGATCTGTTGCGCCAGCAGGCGGCCTGGGAATCGGTTCAGGGCGGATCTTTCGAGGCGGCCCTGGCATCGCCGCAAGGGGACGCGCTGCGCAAACTGGTGGAGCACTCCCAGGAAGCGAGTGAGCACTTTGCAGACGTGGGCGCGTATTATGGCCCCAACCATCCCGAGTATCGCCGCGCTAGAGCGCAGCTCGATCAGGTGGAAGGGGCGCTCGAAGTCACCCGGGCCGGCATCGCACAGCGGGTGGAAGTGGGTTATCGGGAGAGCCAGCGGCGCGAGGAGACGGCCGGGGCGGCGGCGGCCCAAGCCAAGGCCGAATTCGATCGCGTGAACGCCCGCAGCTACGAGTATCAGGCGGCCAAGCGTGAGGCGGAAGCGGATAAAACACTGTATGCGGAATTGGTCCGCAAGATCAAGGAAGCCGGCATTAATGCGGGTTTCCAGAACAGCGCCATCCGCATTGCCGATGCGGCGCGGCCGGCGCTCCAGCCGGTATCTCCCAATATTCCGCTAAACGCGCTTCTGGCGCTACTGTTTTCGATGTTGGTCGCGGGGAGCGCGGCGGTAGTGGGGGATCTTCTGGACAAAACCATTAAGGATCCCGAGCAAGTGGCGCGCACACTGCGGACGGAAGTAATCGGGAGTCTGCCGCTGTTGAAGAACGTGCCCGGAGGACGGGTGTTGGCGCTGCCGTCGTCATCCGACAAAGGGATGGTCGAGGAACTCGATCCCAGCGGATTCCGGGAAAGCGTGCGGACACTGCGCAATTCGATTCTATTGGGAAATCTCGATCAGCGTTACCGGTCGCTGCTGGTGACCAGCGCGGCGCCAGCCGAAGGCAAGACCACCACCGCGGCGAACCTGGCGGCGGCTTACGCCGAGCAGGGCCAGCGGACTTTGCTGATCGACGGCGACCTGCGGCGGCCGAGCGTGCATCGGAGCTTCAAGATTCCCGGAGTAGTGGGGCTCGCCAACGTGCTGCGGGGGGAATTTCATTGGCGCGCGGCGGTGATCCCGATCGCCAGCCTGCCGGATCTGCACGTGCTTCCGGCCGGAGCGCCCTCGCGCCATTCAGCCGATCTGATCGGGCGCGGTTTGATGGAGATGATCGAGGAAGCGGCCACCGACTACGATCTGGTGGTCGTCGATGCACCGCCTCTGCTGGGCTTTGCTGAGCCATTACAAATGGCCACGGCGGTGGACGGCGTTCTGGTGGTAGCGCGCGCCGGTCACACTACGCGCAAGGCAGTGGCTGCAGTGCTTGCGACTCTGAATCGGGTTCGCGCCAAGACCGTCGGGCTGGTGCTAAATGAAGTGCACCGGGACCTGTGCGACAGCTACCACTATTACGATCACTACCGGTCGTATTATCGAACTCCGGAATCGGAACACCTGGAAAATAACACCACGAACGGAGTGCTGGGGTGAGCGTCGTGCTAGGTATCCATGACGGCCACAACGCTTCGGCCGCGCTGCTGCGTGATGGCCGGATCGAGCTGGCTCTACAAGAAGAACGGCTCACGCGGGTGAAAAACCAGGGCGACGCTCCCAAAGGGGCTTTGCGCGCGGCTCTGGCTTTCGCCAACGCCGCTCCGATGGCGACGCCTGTCGTCGCATTGAACGGCCGTTACATGAACTATCACCAATGGCCCCGCGAAACGATCCTGCGTGACTATGCGCGCTGTTCGAGCCTGAGCTCGCGGCTCAAGCAAATATTCAAGACCTCGGTGATCGACTGGACCTACCAGCGAAAGCGGGCGGCGGAGCGAGCCGGGCACCTCAGCGCGATTGGCTTGAGTGGCGAGCAACTGGCGCCGGTCGAGCATCACCGGGCACATGCCGCGGCGGCCTACTACACCTCGCCTTGGGGAAAGACCGCAGACAAAGTTCTGGTGCTCACCTGCGACGGCTCGGGCGACCGTTTATCAGCCACTGTGAGTAAGGGCGAAAACGGAACGCTCACGCGACTAGCAGAAGTAAGCGAGCACGACTCGATCGGGCGGCTATATGCGCTCGTGACGCGGTGGTTGGGTATGTGCCCCCTGGAGCACGAGTACAAGGTAATGGGTCTGGCTCCCTATGGGGCGAACTCGCGCGCGGCCGGGGAGATATCACGCTCGCTCGAAGCGCTGTTCGAATTCACTGCGGATGGGCTGGGGTGGCGACGACGCGAGGGCGTGCCGTCCTTGTATGCAGCCTACAACTTTCTGGGACATCTACTCGAAGGGCAGCGTTTCGATTGGGTGGCCGCAGGTGCGCAGAATTTCCTCGAGATGATGCTCACTCGCTGGGTAGCGGGTGCGGTGCGCGAAACCGGTATCGGCAGGATTGCCTGCTCAGGCGGCGTGTTCATGAACGTGAAAGCTAATCTGGCGATTCTCGAACTGCCAGAAGTCGAAAGCATGTTCGTGTTTCCATCCTGTGGAGACGAATCCAATAGTATCGGGGCGGCCTGCTTCGTGGCAGCACAACAGGGAGAAAGTATCCACCCGCTGGGTGCGATTTACTACGGCGATCCGATTACTGACGGCGAGGCGGAAGAGGCGCTGATGGTAAGGGGGCGCCGGACCAACGTGCGCTTCCACTGGGTGGCCGATATCGAGAAGCGGGTGGCCTTGGAGTTGGCCCAAGGCCGAATCGTCGCTCGAGCCAAAGGCGCCGCTGAGTTCGGCGCGCGGGCGCTGGGGAACCGGTCTATATTGGCACGGGCGGATTCGCCGTCGGCGGTCCGCAGTATTAACCAAGCCATCAAGAATCGCGACTTCTGGATGCCCTTCGCTCCGGCGGTGCTGGCAGAACGCGCATCACGTTACTACGAAAAACCCAAGCCCATAGATTCCCCTTATATGATGTTCGCTTTCCGGACACGGCCCGAACGGCGGGCCGCACTCGCCGGGGCGCAACACCCCTACGATTTCACCACGCGTCCCCAGGAAGTTCGGGCGGAGCATAATTCGGAGTTTCATCGGCTGCTTGAAGAGTATGAATCGATCACTGGAGAGGCAGCGGTCCTGAACACGTCCTTCAACCTGCACGGTGAGCCGATCGTTTATCGCGCGCGGGATGCCGTGGACGTGTTTCTGCGCAGCGGCCTGGAATACATGGCGTTGGCGAACTGGTGGGTGGAGAAAGGCGCGTGACGATTCTGGTGACGGGGGCGGCCGGGTTCATCGGCTATCATCTTGCGGCGCGGCTATTGTCGGAAGGCCGCCGAGTGATCGGCGTCGACAACCTGAACCCTTACTACGACCCCCGCCTGAAGCGGGCGCGGCTCCAGCGGCTGACAACCTATCCTGCGTTCGAGTTCCTGGAGGTCGATTTGGCGCGACGCAAATCCGCCGAGGCCGTTTTCGCCAAAGGCTCTATTCAGGTTGTGGTCCATCTGGCGGCGCAGGCCGGAGTGCGGCATTCGCTAGAGAATCCGCACGCTTATGTCGATGCGAATGTTACCGGATTTCTGCACGTGCTCGAAGGCTGCCGGCGGCACCAGATCGAGCGGCTGATCTACGCGTCCTCGAGTTCGGTCTATGCGGGCAACCGGAAGACGCCCTTCGCCGTGGGCGATCCGGTGGAGACGCCGGTGTCACTCTATGCGGCAACGAAACGTGCAGGTGAGTTAATGGCTCACTGCTACTCGCACCTGTTCGGCATCGCCACTACCGGTCTGCGTTTTTTCACGGTGTACGGGCCGTGGGGGCGCCCGGATATGGCGCCGTTCAAATTCGTGCAGGCCATCGAGCGCGGCCAGCGCATCGACCTCTACAACTACGGGCGCATGCAGCGCGATTTTACGTACGTGGACGACATCGTCGAAGGCTTAGTGCGGGTGATCGACCGCCCGCACACTGGTTACAGGCTGTACAACGTCGGGCATGGATCGCCCGTGGGATTGCTCGAATTCGTCCATATTGTCGAACGCGCACTAGGGAAACGCGCACGCAAGCGATTCCTGCCGATCCCGGCTGGCGACGTGATCTCGACGCACGCCGAGGTCGAGGATTTCTTCGACTACACCGGGTTTTATCCGGCCACCCCGGTCGCCTGGGGCGTCGAGCGATTGGTGGCGTGGCATCGCCAGTACTCCGGTGGCGATCATGTTGCGCCGGGGCGGCGGGCCATGGTGGTATGACCAGCTTAACTTCGGCGACGATTCTCATCGAGGAGGCGCGGCCGCCGGGCTGGCGGCCGCTATTGCGTGCGGCGAGCCTCAGCGGAGCAGCCGCTATAGCAAGCGGCGCTCTGAGCGTGGCAGCTACCAAGATCTTCGCGGCCATGCTCGGTCCAGCCGAGGTCGCGATGCTGACCACGCTCCAACAGATCCGGCAAGCGGGTGTCACCGGCGCGACCCTCAATGGGCAGACGGCTTTGGTACAGGGCGTTAGCGCGCGCCATGGCATGGAACAGCGCCGGTTTCTGCGCACCGCGCTGGTGCTGATGACAACAGCCACGCTGCTGGTGACCGTATTGGCGTTGGTTGCGCCAGGATGGTTGGCGTCGTCAACTGGCTTCGGCGCGCAGCGCGCGGGATTGATCCGTTGGCTGGCCGTGCCGGTGGCGCTCTCAAGCGCCCTGGTATTTTTGAGCGCGGTCCTGACTGCCCGCGGCGAGATCGGCCAGCTGGCTTGGGTGCAGATCGCCTCCCCCGCGGCCATGGCAGTCCTAGCGTATCCCGTGGCGTGCTTGCTGCGTGCGGGACACCAGGACGCGGTGGTGGGGTGGCTGGCGGCATCGGCAGCCGTCGCGGCGATCGTAGCCCTGGCGCCATTGAATCGTGAGTCCGTCCGATTCTGGTTCCGCGGCCGAGGAGAGTGGTGGAGCGCACCCGCAGCGCGGGGATTTATGAGAATGTCAGGTTCCCTGCTGGCCAGCGGCTCGGCGGCGTCGCTGGTGCTGCTGGCGGCACGGGCTCGGATTCTTCATCGGCAAGGATTCGCGGTGGGCGGGCAGTTCGATGCGGCGTGGGCCATCAGTGTGAACCACGTTTCGCTGATACTCGCGTCCTTGCAGACATTCTGTTTGCCGGTGCTGGCGCGTACGCCGGATCGGGCCGATCGCAACGCTCACCTGACCCGTATGCTAACGGCAGCGGCATTGGCGGCGGCTGGCATCATATGTGTGCTGGCGTTGCTGAAGCCAGTCGTGCTGGCGCTGTTTTATTCGGAAGCCTTCCGGGAGGCCGCGCGCTATCTGCGCTGGACACTGGTGGGAGACTACCTGAAAGTTTCGAGCTGGGTATTGTCGATTCCGATGCTGGCTTCTGCCGATATGCGCGCGTTTCTGGCGGCTGATCTGAGCGCCTTCGCGGTATTTTCGGCCGGAGCGGCTATCGCTGGCCACTTCCGGGGAGCAGCCGAAGGCGTGGCGATGGCATTCGTGGCCATGTACGCGGCACATCTGGCGATTTGCGGCTCGATTGCATGGCGGCGTTACGGATTCCGGCCGGACCTGAAGATGGTCCTGATCTGGACCGGAGGATTGCTGACGGTGGTAACCGTCTCGGCGCTGACGTGGAGGGCGGGATGAGTGTTTCTGTGGCGATCGCCACTTATAATCGCGCCGCCATGGTGCGCGAAGCGATTGCAGCGGCGCTCGATCAAACGCACCCGCCGGATGAGATCGTAGTGGCGGATGATGCTTCTACCGACTCGACGTGGGCGACTCTGAACGATATATGCTCCGCAGCGCAGCGGGTACGCATCTTCGAGCGTGAGCGGAATTCGGGGGGCGTGGAGAACTGGAGCTTTGCGATCGGTCAGACTCACGGTGATTACATCGCCTGGTGCTCGGACGACGACCGCTTCACGCCCGGCCATCTGAAAGCGTCGATCGAATACCTGGAAACGCATCCCGAGGTCGGCTTGGTGCACTCCGGATTTATCGACTGCCTCGAGACCGGGAACGGGGCCACCACGGTGCGCCGGCCTCTACGATTTCCGCACACGCAGATCGTCACGAAGCGCGAGCTGGTCTGGTACATGACGCGTTACTATGACTGGCCCTTTCATCCTTCGACGCTGGTGTTCCGGCGAATTGTGTGGGAACGCGTGGGCCCGTTCAACCCGGATTATGCCCTGGCCGATACCAATTGGTTCGTGCGCGCGGTGGAACAGTTTCCAGCCGCGATGCTCGCGCGGCACGGCGTCTATAACCGCCGTCATCCCGGCAACTGGAGCAACCGGCTGGGCAGCGCGCGGATGCAACTTGAGATTTTCGAAATCGTAGAGCGGGCTATCGAACGGCGGTGGCCGGAACCTACTTTGATGCGGCGGGTGTGGAAGGTACTGTGGCGGACGAATGTCCGGATGCGCCTGATTCTGACCTTACGGGCGCGGCTGCAGAGCGGACCCGCGGATGCGGCTGGCGCTGCATGGAACATGTTGATGAGCGGCACGGGCCGCCAAACGCCGGAGTTTGTGGCGCGCGCCGGATGGACGTTTATCCGGTGGTGGTGCCGGCGCCGGGGACCGGAGTTGGAAGGCGCGCGACGGAGTGTCAGTCCGCTTTAAGACAAATGTGCGGGATTGCGGGGGTGATCGGACGCGCGGATGCGAGCGAACAGGTAACACGGATGATCGCCGCTCTCACGCATCGCGGACCGGATGGCGCGGGCGTCTTTGAAATGAGCCCGGAGCACGCAATGGGGCACGCTCGACTAGCGATTTTAGATCTCTCGCCAAACGGCGCACAACCCATGACGTCGCGTGACGGACGCTGGACCATCGTGTGCAATGGTGAGCTTTTTAACTATCGCGAACTGCGCGTAGAACTGGACGCTGGACCCTGGCGCTCCTCGAGCGACACGGAGGTGCTGCTCGAGGCTTGCGCGCGATGGGGCATCGTTCGGGCACTCGGCCGCTTCGTCGGCATGTTCGCCTTCGCGCTGTGGGATGCGAGGGAGCGTGAGTTGACGCTGGCTCGGGACCGGAGCGGAGAAAAGCCGCTGGTCTACTTCGAAGACGGATGCACTCTGGCCTTCGCCAGCGAGCTGAAGGCGCTCCGGGATTTTCACGGCGGGTATCTGGATAGGGAGGCGCTCGAAGCCTACCTGGCCCTAGGCTACGTTCCGGCTCCGCTGGCGGTTTTCCGGAGTGTCCACAAACTTGCGGCCGGGCACTGGCTGCGATGGAAAGACGGGCATACCAAAATTGAACGGTGGTGGTTTCCGGAGCGGACGACTACCGTGATCTCGTGCACCTCCCCAGGGAAAAGAGAAGAAGCGCGCAGCTTGATCGCCGACGCGGTTCGTCTGCGGCTGCGGGCGGACGTACCTGTGGCCTTGGCCCTGAGCGGAGGCATCGATTCCACGGTGATCGCGGCGGAGGCGGCTCGTCAGGATGTCCGGCCCGATGCGTTCACGATGATCGCCGAAGGAGACGAAACCGATCTGCCCTTCGCGCGGCGCGCCGCGCAACAGTATGACCTGCGGCATGAAGTTCTGCGGGCTAAGGCGACCTCGGCAGCCGAGCGTGTTACCGACGCGGCCGGACACTTCGATGAGCCCTTTGCCGACAGTTCCGCATTGAGCTCGCTGGAACTCGCCCGAGCGCTGGCCGGCCACTACAAAGTCGTCCTGAACGGCGACGGAGGCGATGAAGGTTTCGCCGGTTACCGGCACTACACCCGAATCGCAGCGAAACAGGCGGTTAAAGCGGTCGCGGCGGGCGTGGGACTAGTAGACGGAAACGGCGCCACCAGCGTGTATGTGGAATCGAAGGTCACGTTCAGGGAAGGAGAACGGGCGACTTTACTAGGCGGATCCACAGGATCTCTTTCCCGCTGGCTCGCCACGGATGAGTTCCTGAAAGCTTCCCCCGCGACAGGAGCACTCCAGAAAGCCCTGTGGACCGACCGGCATTTGTATCTCACGAACGACCTCACGCATAAGATGGACATCGCGCTGGGGGCCTATGGGATCGAAGGGAGAAGTCCTTTTTTGGATCACCGAATTCTCGAGTGGACGCAACAACTACCCCCGCACGACCTGGTACGCGGGGGGAAGAAGAAGATTCTGCTGCGCGAAGCGTATCGTGAGGAATTGCCAGAAGAAATCACTACGCGTCCCAAGCACGGTTTCGGAGCGCCCGTAAAAGCGTGGCTAGCGGGTCCACTGCGGGAGATGGTGGGCGACCTGTTGCCGTGCGCGCTCCTCGATCCGGAGCTGCAACGTCATGCGCGGGGACAGCGGCTGTGGACGCTGTTGACTCTCGCCCAATGGGCGGCGCGCTGGAAGGTAACATGCTAAACCCGGCTGTGACGGTACTGATGGCGGTGTACGATCCGCCACTCGAAATGCTCGACCGGGCGGTCGCCTCAATCCTGACACAAACGTTCGCCGATTTCGAGTTCTTAATCGTCGATGACGGGAGCCGGAACACGCTGGTTCGACGCTTTCTCGCGCAGCGAGCCGAAGATGACGCTCGGGTCCGCATCGCAGACGAGCCGCACCGGGGACTGACAGCGTCACTCAACCGCGGGCTCACGCTGGCCCGCGGAACGTGGATCGCACGGCAGGACGCCGATGATTGGAGTGAACCCAAGCGTCTCGAGCGCCAAGTGGACCACTTCCGAGCACATCCGGAAACGACCGTGCTAGGCACCGGCGCCTGGACGCATCAGCAGGATGGTCGGCGGTTATGGCAACTGCATCTGCCGGCGACGCACGGCGACATTCTTCGCCGGCTACGGCACGGGAATCCATTCGTACATGGGTCAGTGATGTTTCCAGGAGCGGCGGCGGCTTCCGTGGGCAGATATCGGGAAGAGTTTCGCTGCTCGCAGGACTACGATTTTTTATGGAGACTTACGGAGCTCGGACACGCCGCGAATTTAGCCGAACCGCTGTATCACTATCGCTACGCCAGCGGTTCCGTGAGCGCCGGGAAGGCGGCGGAACAGGCCCGGGCGCACCGCGCGATCCAGCGGTTGGCAGCGGCGCGCCGCGACGGCTTAACGGAAGATATTGCGGGTTCTCTCGCGGAGCCCGAGACGTCCCGGCCTTGGGGAGCGCTTCTTAAGCAAGCCGACCATATGATGCTGGCTGGGGATTACCGGCAAGCCTGGAGAGTCTATTCGAAGCATCTCGCGTCTCACCCACAAGATCCTTTGGCTTGGGCCAAGCTCGTGCGGTTGGGCGTGTTTCGTACCTTCCCACGCCTGCGCGAGGCTTGTTTCCGATGAAAGAAATGCCGCGGATATTGTTTGTGATTCCGGGCCTGGCGGCGGGGCACTCGATGGTGTTCGCCCGGAGGCAAGCGGACGCGTTGGCCGACCTGGGATTCGCAGTCGAAATGTTCGATCTGCGCTCTCGCACTGCGCCGCGGGCGCTGTTCGGGGAGTTCCGCCGGTTCCGACGCAAACTGCGACAATTCCACCCCCAGGTGATTCATGCGCACTACGGAACAGTAACGGCGCTATTCGCGGCTTTGGGGGCGGGGTGCATCCCACTGGTGATCACCTATCGGGGTAGCGACTTGAACGGCATGGCTTGGGCACGGGGTATGCGATCGGGGGTGGGCGTGCTGCTCTCGCAAATCGCGGCATTACGGGCGGCGCGGGTCGTGTGCGTGAGCCGCAAGTTGAAGGCGCGGCTATGGTGGCGACAGGCGCGCGTGACTGTCCAGCCGACGGGTGTCGACCCGCAAGTCTTCCGGCCCGAGCATCCTAAACACCTGCGCGAGGGGCTGGGTTGGCGGGAAGAGGAACGCGTGGTGTTGTTCAACGCCGGATCCGACTCTGGCAACAAGCGGCTGGACCTGGCACGGCGAGCCGTGCACGAAGCCCGGCAATGGATCTCATCGATTCGTCTGGAGGTGCTCGATGGGCGCGTCGAGCCGGCGCGGGTGCCGGCGATGATGAACGCCGCGAACTGCCTGCTGGTGACAAGCGACGCCGAGGGTTCCCCGACCATTGTCCAGGAAGCACTGGCCACGAATCTTCCGGTGGTCAGCGTGGATGTGGGCGATGTGGCCGAGCGGCTGGAAGGCGTGACGTATTCCTATGTGGTCGAACGGGACCCCCAGGCCCTGGGGCGTGCTCTGGGTCAAGTGCTCAATCCTCCGCGGCGCTCGGACGGGCGCCGAAAAAAAGAGGAGTTTTCTTCGGTGCGAATCGCCCGCGAACTCGGGCGGCTGTATTGCGAAGTTTTGCAGGAGTCGCGAGCATAGATGGAATACTTCGCCTTGCTGACCGTCGCCACAATCGTAATCGTGGTTCTGGCCGTGGCTCTCTACCTGAGACGTCGCGACGCCGGTACGCTGGTGGGAATTGGCGTTCTGTACTACTGGTCCTTATTCGGGGCCTGGTACATCGTGATCGACAAAACCGGCGGATTCAGCGGCAAGAACTACGGGTATCTGGAAGGGAAGCTTTTCCCGATCATGCTCGACCGGGATTACCTGGTGGCGCTCGGATTGTACGCGGGCTTCATCATCCTGGTAGAACTAACCCTACTTCTGACGATCGCCCCGGTCAAGGAAGATCGCGCCGCCGCGCCCCTGCTGCTGCGCCATGGACCGATTCTCGTGATTGGTTTGATCGCGGGAGTCGCCAGTTTGCTGCTGGTCGAGGATAAGCTCGGCGCAGCCTGGACTCTGAATGAATCGGCCTACGGCTACACGCGGACACAAACCGATGAATGGTTCACCCTACACCAGGTTCTGAACCGAGTAGCGCTGCTTCCCCCGGCGATCGGGCTGGCGGTGCTTGCGGCAGGTAAGCGCTCGCGCAAGTTGAGGAGCATCCGTCGTGGTTACACTCTTCCCGCGTACCTGTTTCTGCTTGCCGGGATGCTCGCGTTCACCTTCATCCTGGGAAATAAGAACGAAGTCCTGTCGACGCTGCTGGCGGGAATTTTGGCCTACCTGGGGCTGGTGCGAAAACCCAAGTGGATCCGGGCGGGATTAGTCGTGGCCGGCGGGTTATGGATACTCTACGCCATCGACTTCTTCCGCGCCGTGCCGTTTGCAGGTTTGGGAGCTGCGGTGAGCGGGCGGGCGGACGAGGCGACCGGAATGGCGACTTTCTTGACTTCGAGCAATGAGGCCTATGGCGCGCATTTTTCCATGTATGGCGTGTTAGCGGGGGGTGTAGAGCCACGCTTCGGATACAGCCTGTATTCGCTGGTCTGCTCGGTGATTCCGCGGGTGCTGTGGCCCGGCCGCCCTCCGGATATCTACACGTACTACAGCGAGAGCGTGGGCGCAATTCAAAACCAGGGTTACTCGCTGCATCATGCCACTGGCTGGTATCTGAACTTCGGATACCTGGGGGTAGCGCTGGGCGCTGTGGTGATGGGACGGGTGTGGGCCTATTGTTTGAATGCGCATCGCCGCGCCGGATCAGGACACTTGTTCCGGCTGTTCGGCGCCATGGCGCCGTGGTTGTTTGTGGCGTGTCTTCCGCCGCTGATTCGCGCGGGTCCAGAGGGCTACAAGGGTTTCCTGATTGAAGGTGTGATGATTCCGGTAAGCGTTCTGGCCATCGCCTGCCGTCCTCAGAAGATCCGCAGCCCGCTTCGGTGGCATCCGGAGCGCGGCTGGACCTGGAAGCCAATGGGTTTAAGGATAACCCGGTGACTCCTCAAGTCTCGGTGATCATCCCTTGCCGTAACGAGGCACAATTCATAGACCAGTGTCTCGAATCGGTTCTGGCCTCGCATTACCCGCGGGAACGGTTGGAGATCATCGTCGCCGACGGCATGAGTAGCGACGGTACACGCCAGCAGCTGGAGCGGCAGGCCGCGCGGGATTCGCGGGTGCGGCTGATCGACAATCCGGCGCGCACCACGCCGCAGGGGCTGAACCGGGCGATCGCAGCGGCGCAAGGGGAATTGATTCTGAGACTGGACGCACATGCCTCAATCGCCCCGGACTATATTTCGCGAGCTGTTCAAAATCTCGAGGACCGGGGAACCGACTGCGTGGGCGGAACGATGCGGACAGTCACAGCGAACTCGGGAGTATTCGCCGAACCGATTCGAGTCGCACTGTCCCAGCGGTTTGGGGTTGGCAACGCACATTTCAGAACTGGTTCGGACCAGCCGCGCTTTGTGGATGCGGTTTTCGGCGCTTGCTGGAGGCGGGAGACATTTGAGCGGATCGGCGGCTTCGATGAACGCCTGGAACGCAGCCAGGACATCGAATTCAGTGGCCGGCTACGGCGCGCCGGAGGAACCATCCTGATGTCACCGGACATGAAGATCGACTATTATGCGCCGGCGAAGCTCGACCGTTTCTGGCGGCACAATTGGTCGAACGGAGTGTGGGCGATTCTTCCGTTTGCCCACGTATCGGGGATGGTGGTTCGCTGGCGCCACCTGACGCCGCTGGCGCTAGTAGTCGGTCTGGCTGCTTCGATGGCGGCGGCCGCGTGGACCGGAATGGGATGGATGGCGTGGATGATCGCAGGTCCCTATCTGGCGGTCAACTTGGCGGCATCGGCGGTGGCGGGGTCAAAAGAGCGCAGTATTACGCTGGGTCTGCTGATGCCGGTAGTATTCGCCAGTTTACATTTTGTCTATGGAGCCGGCAGTCTGTGGGGCTGCGTGCGCGTAATGGGCCTGCTTGTCAAACGGAAGGCTGTTGGATGACTCCGGCACCGGCAGCGAGTTACGTCACGGTCACCGAGCAACCGGGGCAACCGGCTTCGCGCAGCCAACTGGAAATGCTCGAAGCACGCTACGCCTGGGCGGCGGAGCAGGCTGGCGGCAAGGATGTCCTGGAGACAGCGTGCGGCGCGGGCATGGGACTGCCCCTTCTCGCCGATGCCGCCCGCGCCGTTCAAGCCGGCGATGTGGATCGACAGAATCTCTGCGCAGCCGAAGGGGCGTGCACCGGACGCTCGAATATCGTGTTGCGTCACTTCCCCGCGGAAGCGCTCCCGTTTCCGGACGAATCCTTCGATTTGATCCTGCTTTTCGAGGCGATTTACTACCTCACGGATGCCGGACGATTTTTCGAAGAAGCCCGGCGCGTCCTGCGGCCAGGAGGGACGCTGCTGATCGTCACGGTGAATCCGGAGTGGAGGGGGTTTAATCCCAGCCCGCTCAAGACTCGGTATTGGTCCGCGGGGGATTTGCTTAGAGCGCTACAGGGCGGAGGTTTCGCGGCGCGAGTGCAGGGAGCATTCCCTACTGCTTCAGGTTGGCTGCGGCGCGCTGCGGTGGCGTTAAACCTGATCCCACGTACCATGGGCAACAAAGCGCTGCTCAAGCGGATTTTCTGCGGAGCGCGGAAGGCGGTTCCGAAGTGCGTTGATGGCTCGGGCTTGCGGCCGCGTCTCGAAGAACTGGACGCGGCGGGGTC
>Ga0105245_10003066_pt1 | contig 14954 bp, 19 predicted proteins | sample KBSM54metaG_FD_81523 | JGI IMG/M metagenome (GOLD analysis project Ga0105245, IMG submission 81523) | Miscanthus rhizosphere microbial communities from Kellogg Biological Station, Michigan, USA - KBS M5-4 metaG | ecosystem: Host-associated > Plants > Roots > Rhizosphere > Soil | place... | reverse complement strand
GTGCGGCTACTGGTCGGGCCGAGGCCTGACCGGATCGGCGGAGGCCGTCGCCGGTGCGGGCCCGGTCCGCTCCCCGGGCCTCTCAGCCGGACCGGTCGGTGCCGCGTGGAGGCCGCGGTGCCGGCCGGTTGCGACGAATTCCCTGCCAAATATTGCCATTTGGCGAACAACAGGGGAGACTTGAAGCGTCGCGGGCGTCGTTCCGCCGGTGTCCTTCGGGCGTGACCCCTCGGGGGGTGCCGAGTGGGCGCGAACGGCGTCCGCGGCACCATTCCCGTGGCGTCGGCGTGCACGTCGAAGGAGGGGTGATGTTCGCGGTGCTGGACGTCGAATCGCTCGAGGGCCGGCGCAAGCCGATCGCGCGGGCCATCGGTGCCCGCGCCGTGAAGCTGAACCGCTTCGACTCCGGGCCGGGCCAGGAGGGCTTCGCCCACGACGAGCGCGAGTCCGGCCAGGAGGAGCTCTACATCCCCCTCTCCGGGACGGGCAGCCTGCGGATCGGCTCCGAGGAGGTGCCACTCGTCCCGGGGCGATTCGTGCTCGTGTCGGCTGACGAGACCCGCCAGGTGGTCGCCGGGGACGAGGGCCTCTCCTACATCGTCGCCGGGGCGGTGCCCGCGCCCTAGACGGCCGCGGCGTCCGGCGGCGAGTCGAGCCGGGCCGCCGGCCGGGCGCCCTTGCGCACCGGCCGCCGGTAGCGCAGCTCCTCGGCGATCAGGTACGAGCCGACCACGAAGGCGAGCGCGAGCCCCTGGAGGATCAGTCCCTCGGCCGTGGGGAACGTCGCCAGCCAGGTGCCGACCCAGCCGGGGATGTGGACGCCGACCGGCGTCGTGGGCAGCCAGCCCGCCAGCTGCCACTCCTGCACGGTCTCTCCCACCATCCCGACGAAGACGATCCCGATGAGGACGCCGGTCGCGACCAGCATCCGCTTGTAGGGGATGCGGTGGTGGGCAATGAAGGTGAGCGCGCCGACCGCGGCGATCAGCACCGCGGCGATCAGAACGCCCTCGAGCACCGTGCCGGTCCCGTAGCGCAGCCGCATCGACTGCAGGAAAAGGACGACCTCGAAGCCCTCGCGGTAGACGCTCGCGAAGCCGAGCGCGGCCAGGCCCAGCGTCAGGTTCCGGCGCGCGTTCGGGCCCGAGCCGCTCATGAGCCGCCTGCGGGTGCGATTGTGGCTCGAAATCCAGCCCGTCCAGTAGACGCGGTGGAAGAACCAGTTGAGGACGATCATCAGCACGATCAGCGCTGCCAGGCCCGTGGCGGCCTGAAGCTGAAGCGCGCCGAGACCGAGCCCGCCGATGACGGCGATGACGACGAACCAGGTGGCGACCGTCGCGGCGATCCCGAGCGCCGCACCGGCGCCCACCGGCCGCCGCAGCGACTGGTTCGAGCCCATGAAGCTCGCGGTGAACGCCGCCAGCACGAGTATCGACTCGAGCCCCTCGCGGAACACGAGCAGCGCGCTGTCGAAGACGACCGCGCCGTGGCTCATCCGCGTCGTCGGATCGGTCGGGTCGTTGACCCCGCCCGCAGCCGCCTGGGCCGCGAAGACGGCGACCACGAAGCCTGTAAGGACGCCGACCACGAGCCACCGGTTGCGGCTCTCCACCACCCGTCGGAAATTCACCCGGCGAGCATACACTAAGGCGGACCTAATCGCGTCGGTTCGCGGGGTGCGTGGGGGTATATTGGGTGCGGGCGATGGGGCTCGCCCTGAACCGCCGATCCGGCTGATGGCTCCTGGACGATTGGAGTCGGACATGCCCCTTGGACTGGCGGTTGCTCTTGCCGGAGGCGCGGGCGCGTTCACGCGCTATGCCCTCGACTACTACGCCGGCGACCATCTCGAGCCGCACCACCAGGTCTACGTGACGCTCGCCGTCAACGTCATCGGGTCCCTCCTGCTGGGGCTGCTCATCGGCATCCACCCGGACGGTCGCACGCGGATCGTCCTCGGAGTCGGCTTCCTGGCGGCCTTCACCACCTTCTCGACCCTGGTCGCCCAGATGTACCACGCGGCCGGGGCCGGCCGGTACGCGACCAGCGTGGCACTGCCGCTGATCACGATTGCGGCCGGCCTGCTCACCCTCTCGCTCGGCGTCGCCGCCGGGAGGGCACTCGCCGGATAGGACACCGCTCGCGGGCTTTCGCTGCCCGCGGCTGCTAGGCGAGCCGGGCCCTCAACCGCTCGCTGAGCACGACGTCGTGCGGCAGCCGCCGCAGATCGTCGGCGCTTGCCTCGACGCCATGCGCGGCGAGCGTCTCCGCGAGCGTGTTCCAGTGGCCGGCGTCCATCTCGCTCTGCGATCGGCCGCCGTAGGCCTCGTCCGGCCCGACGACGACGCGGGCCGTCTCGGCGATCTCGGCCTCGGAGCTGGTTGCCCAGACGTCCATGTCGTCGGCCCCGGCTCCGCGCAGGCTCCCGGTCCAGCCGCGGCCGTCGAGCAGCACGATCCGGCGCCCGTCGGCGAGGACGGCGTCGAGCCGCGCCGACACGGACATGTCGCGGGCGTTCTCCGCCCGCTGCAGATCGGCGACGGTCTCGAGGCGACGCACGTCAGGCATTCGCCGTCCCCGCGCGCTTCCACGCCTCGACGAGGCGGTTCCGGTAGAACAGCCAAAGGACGGCGGCGACGAGCAGGAGGACGAGCTCGTCGAACGGCCCCGGCACGGGCATGAGGCCGATCGCGGCGCCCCACCGAAGCGGCCGCGGGATCCGCCCATCCGCCACCACGATCCGCACGGAGCGAACGGTGCGACTGAAGAACGCTCGCATGGGTCGACTGTACCCGCGTGCGGGCACGACCCGGAGCCGCGCCGTTCACAGGACCGGGTGGAACGAGCCCGCAGGACACGTCAGGTCGCGCACCTGCAGCGTTCTGATCCAGCCTCGGCTCAGCGGTGCCGGCCGTACTGCAGCTCGAGAATCCCGGTGCTCTGCAAGGCGGTGCTCGAGATCAGGTCGAGCCGGTAGCCCCCGGGAACGTCGTCGAAGAGCTGCGTGCCCTCGTCCGCGATGTAGGGGTGCAACCCGAGGTGCCACTCGTCGATCAGGTCGAGCCGCATCAGGGATCGCCAGAGGGTGACACCTCCCCAGACGATGATGTGGCCGTCGCCGCCGTGGCGGAGCTTGTCGATCTCTGCCGTCGTGTCGCCCGACGCGATTATCGTGTTGTCCCAGTCGGCGGCCTCGAGCGTTCGGGAGAAGACGACCTTGCGCCCCGCCGTCAGGATGCCCGACCAGGGGTGATCCGGGTTCTTCGGCAGGCTCCTGGACATGCCCGCGTAGGCGTTGCGGCCCATGACGTGCGCGTGTGCGCCCTGGAGAACGTCGAGCGACTCGTCATCCGAGCTCGCGCCGCCGGCCTCCTCCAGGAGGTCGAAGCAGAACCGGAGGTAGTCGGTGCCCTCGTCGGCGACGAGGCCGTTCACCGAGTAGTGAAACACCAGCGCGATCACCTTCCGCATCGAACTCCCTCGTCTCGCGTCATCCGGGCCGCGGCACGCGTGGTCGGCCCCTTCGTGCGTTGGACGCCGCTCGCGCGCGGAACTCATCGCAGAGCTCGCTCGGCAACCGCCTCGCCGCGCCTCAGTGTCCGGGTGGGGTTACCGGTTCCCGGCCGCAGCTGATCGAGCCACAGGTTTGGCTTTTGCTCCGCGGGGAAGTGAAGCCTTCCGTCGTCGTTCAAGGAAGGTTTGAGATGTCGTTACTGGAACGGGCTCGAAGGGGCCTTACCGAGCTCCCGTCGAATGCGGAGTGGGCGGTCTCGCAAGTCCGCGGATCCACCCGGTCGGTGGGCACGGCCGCAGAGGGCGCGCTGTCGAAGGCCAGAGACCAGGGTCGTCGGTTCAGCGAGGCCGCGGGAGACGCGGTGCCGTTCGGAGACGACTCGATCGAGCTCCGGCTGAAGCGCGCGGAGGACGCTGCGGAGCGCGCTCGTGAGGCCGAGCAAGAGGCGGTCGAGGCCGCACAGGAGGCGAAGGATCGATCCGACTACGCCGTCGAAGTCACCGAGCGCGGGCGTGCCCGCATGAAGCAGGTCGACCGCGACGCGCAGCGGGAGCTGGCGCGCCGCATCGGCCAGGCCGAGCGCGAGGCCGAGGAGCTGGTCAAGCGGGAACGGCTCGCCGCGGCGGAGGACGCCGAGCGGGAGCGGCAGGAGGCGTACGAGGCGGTCGAAGCGGAAACCGAGCCGGCCCAGCGCGACGCGGAAGAGGCAAAGGAGCGAGCCGAGGCCCTCGTGCGCGACGCTCGTGAAGCGATGCTCGAGGCGAAGCGGTTGGCGGAGGAAGCCGCCGAAGCAGCGCACGCCGCCGCTGACGAGGCGCAACGCAACGCGCAACAGCTCGCGCGAGATGCGGAGCAGCAGGTTCGGCAGGCGGAAGCCCAGGTGAACCGCGCCGAGACCGCTCGGGGGCGGTCGAAGGCGACGGCACGGCGGACCGCCGGCGACGCCGGCCACGTGAAGGCAAACGGTGACCTGCGGGAGTACAAGAAGTCGGATCTCGTGGAGCTCGCGTCCACCATCGGCATCGAGGGACGCACCAGGATGGCCAAGAGCGAGCTCATCACTGCGATCCGGGAAGCGTCACGCGCATCGCGATTACCATCAGGAGCGTGAGATGAGACCTCGCCAGAGCAAGTCCCAGCAGTTCCTCAAGGTCATCGAATCCCTCGAGCCGGACGTGGCCAAGAGGCCCCGCCACCGGAGGGTGCGCCGCGCCGCCTACGCCGCCGGCGGCCTTGCTCTCGTCACGGCGGCGAGCGCCGGCATCTCCTCGCTCCGGGATCGTCTGGACACGTGAGCCGCTCGTGAGGGAAGCGCGACCCTCCCAGCGCCAGCGCGACGCCTCGGCGCAATCCGCCCACGTGGCTCGACGAGCCTCGGCATCCGGCAGAGCACGGGCCGCCCGAACGCTTCACACGCACCGGCTTTCGGAGGGTGTCGCGGTCGAGGCCTCGATCATCGCCCGCCTCCTGAGGTGGCGGGTTTTGACCCTCGACGCGTCAGTGATGGTGCTCCCCGCGGATCCGCCACCCCCGACCGACGCCGGGACCATGACGCTGCGGCGGCAGTCCAGGAGGAACGGAGCCGTGGCGCGGGGCCGACTCTCCGACGCGATGAACCGCATCGATCAGGCCGAACGGGAACTGGCACGAGCCCGGCGCACGAACCAGGACGCCGGTTCTGCCTCGCGCCGGACGCCCGCCCCGCCGCGCTCCTAGGCCGGCGAACCCGACCTGTCAGCGGCAAGCGCCTCCGGGGCGGCCATCAGACGTTGCTCGTGGATGCCCTCCAGCTGCTGCTCGGCCCGGGCGATGAGCGCGTCCAGGTCGAAGCCCGCGAGCCGTGCGTCTTGGGGGAAGGCCCGCGCGAGCGCCTGCCAGAGTGACCGCTTCGCCGCGACGCCGGCCTCCAACCCTTCCAGCTCGACGAGGCGGCTGAGCGGCGAGTAGCCGCGGAGCCGACCGTTGAGCTTCAGCCGGCCAACCTTCTCGGCGATCCATGCCAGGGACGGCTTGGCGGGCGAGATGTCGACTCCGAGCGCCCGTACGACGGCGAGCAGCGTTCGCCTGTCCTCGGCGATGTCCTGCTGAAGCCGCTCCAGGAACTCCCCGCTCGGCGTCCCCCGGTTGCTGTTCGCGGCCCGCCTCGAGAGCTCGACGCCGACCATGGCGCCGGCGAGGTGGTCGTTCAGATAGATGTCGAGCTGCCGCATCGGGAACATGCGGCGTTCATTCCCGCCGGACCGCCGCGCGAACCTCGCGGTTTCGCGACGTCGCCTCCACGGGCATGTCCGTTGCACGCCGTGCAGGCCAGCGCGGCCCGACCAGCGGAGGCGAGACAGGTGAGCGACGAGCGGCGCGACACAGACGAGCCGGATGTGAAGCCGAGCGAGCAGCGTGGAGGCTCGACTCCCAGCGACGCCGAAGCGGCCCGCAAGGGGCCGTGGGCGGCAACGGCGGCGGAGGGCGTCGTCCCCGCCGAGCTGGGCGGGAGCGACGCGCCGGACGAGATGCTCGGCGACGACCCGGAGCTCGGCAGCGACGTGCTGGGCGAGACGACGGGGTCGGACGAGCCGGCGACGCGAGAGGGCATCGACCCCTCTCAGGGCGACCACGCCGACGCGACCAGCGACGGCGGCGCCACCATTCCCGAGGACGTCGAGCCTGACCTGAAGGACGCCGCCGCCGCCCGACTGCGGCGCGGCGCAGAGTGAGGCACGCCGCTAGGAGTGGTCCGGGCGCTTCAGATCCGGCTTGGAGACGACGAGGAACGATCGGTGGTCCTCGACGACCACCTCCACGTCGGGGTCTTCGTGACCGGGCGCGACGACGAACTGGTCGGCTGGTTCGGCCAGCGCCTCGTACTCGGCGATCGTGAGATCGATCCCCCGCGAGCATTCCGGATCGTCGCACTCGCACGCGAACGGCACCCGCTCGTCCTCGGGGACGCCGGCGTCCTCCTCGAGCGCGGCGCGACGCTCGTTGTACTCCTTGTACGACTGCTCGTTCTTCTCAGCCCGCGCCAACCGCTGTCGATCGTTGGAGCTCATGCCGCGCGATGTACACGGCGACGTTGCGCGGTAAACCCGGCGCCCCACTGGCTGTCAACGCGCTCTCCGCGAACGCCTGAACGCGTAGGGCCGGGTCCGGACGGAGCCGATGAGGTTTCGCCGGTCGGGGAGTCTTGACCGCGTACGGGTCTGTACCCGCAAGCAACGTTTCCCAGAGGCAACGACTTCGGAGGCACCGTGAAGCTTCTTCTCACGTCCGGCGGCGTCACCAATCCACGCATCCACTCGGCGCTCGTGGAGCTTCTCCCCAAGCCGATCGGCCATTGCCGTGCGCTCTGCGTTCCGACGGCGCAGTGGGGTCACCCGCTGTGCGGTCCTACATCGGTGCGGGGCTTCGTCGCCGCCGAACCGGACTTCCGGCACCTGTCCGGTCTGGGCTGGGCGTCGCTCGGTGTCCTCGAGCTCACCGCGCTGCCCACCATCGGCGCGGAGCGATGGGTGCCCTGGGTCCGGGACGCCGACGTGCTCCTTGTCGATGGCGGCGACGCGACGTACCTCGCCCACTGGATGTGGGAATCTGGCCTGGCCGATCTGCTGCCTTCGCTGCCTGAAACGGTCTGGGTGGGAGTGAGCGCCGGGAGCATGGTGATGACGCCCCGGATCGGCGAGTACTTCGTCGAGTGGCCGGCCGCGCCGGACGACCGCGCTCTGGGAGTGGTCGACTTCTCGATCTTCCCGCACCTGGAGGCATTCCCGACCAACACCATGGCCGACGCGGAGCGCTGGGCCGCCGACATCGGCGTGCCCGCCTACGCGATCGACGAGCAGACGGCCATCAAGGTGGTCGCCGGCGCCGTCGAAGTCGTCTCGGAGGGGCGCTGGGAGCTCTTCACTCCCGATCCCGATTCCGGCGCCGATCGACCCGCGCGGCTCAGGCGCCCACGGCAGCTCTGAGCTTTCCCAGAGCGCGCTGCTCGATCTGGCGCACGCGTTCCGCGCTGAGCCCCAGCCGGCTGCCGACGTCGCGCAGCGTCTGCTCCTCGCCGTCCAGCCCGTAGCGCGCGCGGAGCACCATGCGCTCCCGGTCGTCGAGGCCGCTCAAAAGGCTGCGCAGCTCGGCGACCTCCATTCTCGCGATGACGCGCTCGTACTCGTCGTCGGCCATGGGATCCACCAGGAGCTCACCGAACGCCCCCAGACTCCCCTCCTCCCCCGCCACCGGCTCGTCCAGCGGACGCACCGGCTGGTCGAACGCGATCAGCTTCGCCGCGTGCTCCCGGCTGACGTCGGCCCCGTCCGCCAGCTCCACCGTCGACGGCTCACGTCCGTGCTCCTGGACATAGGAGCCGTGAACGTCCTTGATCCGGGCCAGCTGGCGCAGCGCCCGGTCGGAGAGGATCACCGGCAGGGCGAGCTCCGACACGAGCTGCTGCATCGCCTGCCGAACCCACCACACCGCGTACCCCCAGAAGGGCACGCCCTGGGACGGGTCGTAGCGCTCCAGCGCACGCAGCAAGCCGACGACCCCCTCCTGCAGGAGGTCGACTCGCTCGATCCGCGTCCGGTGCCGGTACGTCCGAGCCAGCGATCCGATCCGGGGCAGAAACGCCTCGATCAGCCTCGCACGTGCGTCGGGGTCGCCCGCCTTCGCGGCCTCGACGAGTCCGGCCAATGCCGCCTCGGGAAGAGGGGGTCGATGGTCGAGCGCGCGAAGGTAGCCGACCGTGACCGGCGCGCTATCGGGCGGCTGCTCGCCGAGCTCGGCGGCCAGCGCTCGGTCGAGCTCGCGCTGGCCGCCGGCCTCGCGCTCGATCGCCCCCGAGTCCTCGATGCCGAACTCGCCCCGCTCCGGGCCGGGATCAGGGCCGTCGCGATCGGCGAGGAATCGCGTGCTCATAGCCGTATGGTGGCAGGCTGCCCGGGGGTTGACACCGCCGCCGCCCGGCCTACCTCACTGGGAGAAGGACCATCGACGAAAGGAGGGCACCGGGAGGTATGACGACTGCGAGGAGACCCGCCGCCGGCCGGGTTCCGGTCCTCGAAAGGACGATGGACAGGAGCTGCAAGCTCGTGCGCAGCTTGACCCTCCAGCCCGCGCGCAGCGGCGCCGTCGGGGCCGACGACATGGGCCGCGTTCTTTGGTTGCAGCCGCGCAAGCCGCGGGCGCGAGTGCCGAGGCGGAATCTCCTTGACCACGAGCCACACGAGCTCATCGAGAGCACCTGATCAACATCGGCGGCGCAGCCGTTCGGCGAACCGCTCGCATCGCATCCGCCCGCAACGGCGGACAAAGACCTTGGCGAGGCGGCCCGACGGCGGTGCAGCCGACTTGACGTTGCGACCTCGGCGACGCTCCGGACAGCGAGAGATCGGAAAGGAGGAACCTGGGATGAACACCATGCTTACTCGGCGCGATCCGCTGCTGGCCGAGCTGGACGCGATGACGGACGACTTCGAGCGCATGTTCGGCCTCCGCGCAGCGCCCGCCGCGAGCCGCGGGTTCCTGCCGCCGGTGGACATCTGGGAGGACGACCAGCAGGTCGTGATCCAGCTCGACATCCCCGGCTGCAGGCTCGACGATCTCTCCGCCGAGGCGGTCGACGGCCAGCTGATCGTGACCGGTGAGCGAGCCATGAGCGACGGCGCCACGCGCCGCTATCGGAGCGAGCGCTGGCAGGGGCGGTTCGTGCGCTCGTTCACGCTCCCGCGGGGCGTTGACGGCAGCAACATCAGCGCCGACTACGAGGACGGCGTGCTCACCGTCACTCTGCCCAAGCCGGAAGAGGCCAAGCGGAAGACGATCGAGATCGGGCAGCGCGCGAGGGCGATCGAGGCCGGCAACTGACAGGGCGCGCAGGGCCCAGCCAATCGGAGGCGGCCATGGCGGCCGCCCCCTGATCGGCCCCGCCCCTTCGGGCGGCGGAAAGGCCCGTGCCCAGAACGAAGATGGCGGACGAGGCGGTAACACGCAGAGGGCATGGAGTCGAGGTGGTGGCGCTGGCAGGCGATGACGCCGCCGCGGCGCCGCTTGGCGCCCGTCTGGACTCCGCAATCGCGACGGGCTCCGACATCGTCGTAGACGTCAGCCGGGCGAAGTGCCTGAGCAAGAGGCATGCGACCAGCCTGCGTTCGGCCCGCCGGCGACTCGCCCGCGAGGGGCGCGCGGTCGCGCTGGTCGTGTCGCCCGGCGAGGTCGCCCGAGCGGTGCATGGCCTCGGCCTCGACCGCGCGCTGCCGATGTACGTGACCCGGTCTGCGGCCGTCGCCGCCCTGTCGGCAGGGCAGCCGACCGGCACCATGCGTCAATCATCAGCCGGAAGGAGGTACGCATGAGGATGTGCGCGAATCCCACGCTCCAGGCAGCGACCGAATACGCCACGGCGGCGGCCGGGAGGGCGCGCGCGCGCCTGCGCGACCCGCCCGCGAGAACTCGTACGGCGGGCGCCGATAGGCCGAAGCAGGCTGCCGTCGGCGGCTGGCAGCTTCTGGTCGATGAGTGGTAGCGTCTGAATCCGCACACCGACGAAGGGGGAGGGAAATGGCTACTCGTCGTGTTGTTGTCTCGGCTGCCGTGGCAGTGGTGGCGTGGGGCGGTTTCGCGGCCGCGGCTCAGGCCGCGACGATCGTGGTCCATCCGGGCCAGTCGATCCAGCGGGCGGTGAATCACGCCCATCGAGGGGATACGGTCCGGCTCCTGCCGGGAACGTATCGGCAGAATGTGACTATCCGGAAGGGCATCTCGCTCGTCGGATCTGGCGACGGCCGGCATGGCAGTCGGCTGGTCGCCGGGAACGTGCCCACGCCGAGCCCGTGTAACGAGGGCTCGAGCGCGAACGGCATCTGCGTCGCTGGACAGTTCGACCAGCAGGGGAACCCGGGCGCTCCCGTGCGTGGCGTGACGATCCGCAACTTGAGCGTGCACGGCTTCGGCGCGTTTGGGGTCGTCATGTTCAACGCGAACCGGGTGACCGTGCGCGGTGTCGCGGCGATCCACAACGGCGCGTATGGGATCAGCGGGTTCATCCTGCACCGGGTGCGCTTCATCGGGAACCTCGCGGTGGCCAACGGCGCGCCCGGGTTCTACATCGGTGACTCGCCGCACGCGGACGCCGTGGTGACCGGGAACCGGTCGTTCCGTAGCGGCGAGGGCAGCGGCGTGGAGGGGATCGGTTTCCTCTTCCGCGACTCGAGCTGGGGTCGGGTGTGGGGAAACACCGCCCGCGGTAATTGCGCGGGGATGGTCTTCGTGGACACGTCCGAGAACCCGGCGCCGGCCACGCATTGGATGGCGTGGGACAACAACGCCTCGCACAACAACCTGGCGTGCGCGGCGGAGCAGGGCGGCGGCGCGCCGGCGCTGTCCGGGATCGGCATCACGCTGTTCGGCGCCAGCGACTCGACGCTTTGGCACAACCGGACGAACGGCAACGCCCCGTCCGGCCCGAGCGTCTTCTCCGGCGGCATCGTCGTCGCCTCGTCAGCGGTTGCCGGTGGCGCGGATCCCACCAATGACCTGGTGAGGCGAAACCACGCGCACGGCAACCACCCGTTCGACATCCTGTACGACGGGACGGGTTCCGGGAACCAGTTCGTCGCGAACGACTGCGGCACCTCCAGCCCGAGCTCCATCTGTAGCTAAGGCACGATACCGAGGGCCGGCGGGCGGCATTCGCCGCCGGCCCTCGCCCCTGGTGGTTGCGGGTCGCAGCGTGCACGGGCGCCACGTCCAGGCAGGCACGGGGTCGTAGGGGTTCGGTAGTCCTTGGCAGTCCCCCCTTGGGGCCCGGGCGTCTGCTTTTGCCGCTGTATGTGCTGCCGCTGCGCGGCACGTCTCGGGTTCCGCACCTTCCGGGCCGAGGATCCTGAGTGAACTCAGCGGCACCGCAGGGTTGGCGCGCGAATCGGCTCGTCGGCTCCCTCCCAGGCCTTCAACAGTAGGTGCGGCTGCGTGCCCGATTCCACGGTCGTCGGAGCTGAGAGGTGAGAGGGAGTATCGGCTGGGCGTCCTTGGACGCAGCGTCCTGCTCAGCGAGCTGGCTGTAGGTGAATGCCAGACACGCCTCTAAGCGATCCGCCACTCGGGGAGCGAGCACTCCCGTCGCCCTTTCGGCGAATGCCTCCCGCTCAAATGCGGATAGTGTCTCTCCCCGAGGGTGGTCACGGTGTGCCGGGACGCCGGCAGAGACGGTTGGCGGACATGCACCGCCGAGCCCGCCGAGGAGGAGAAGGGCAACGGCGTCGGGTGCGCGCATCCACCTCGTAACCGGTGGTGTTGCGTTGCCGGTATCGCTCGACGAGCGGCGTGCCCCCGGCGCCGCTGACAGACCATGGACGGGTGCTCGAAGCATGAGGCTCGGCGTCGTAACATCGGCGCACGCGGCGGAAGCGGCCCGCTGGCCGAGCGTGGAGCCGGCAGTGTTCACCCGGATTGGGCTACGCCGGTTCGCGAGCCGCGGCATAGGGTCGGCGAGCTATGACCGGCACGACTTCGCTCGCGAACGGGAAAACGGAGCTGTCGCACCCGCAGGAGAAGGCGGCGGCGTCTTTCACGGTCGCCCAGCGGCGGGCTCGTGGGAAGGCAGCGAGGGCGGACGTGTCGCGGTCAGCTCATGGAGAGTGGGAGCCGGCCCCCATTCGGCGCGATCCGGTCCAGCTGCTGGAGGAGCAGGCACAGACAAGACTGCAAGAGCTTGTCCCGATCCGTCACGGGCGCATGCTCGTGTCGCCGTTCGCGTTCTTCCGCGGCGCGGCCTACATCATGGCGGCCGATCTCGCCGACGGCGCGCGCACCGGTATACACACCCAGCTGTGCGGCGACGCGCACCTCTCGAACTTCGGGTTCTTCGCGGCTCCGGATCGTCGTCTGGTGTTCAGCATCAACGATTTCGATGAGACGCTGCCGGGGCCGTTCGAGTGGGACGTGAAGCGCCTGGCTGCGAGCTTTGCAGTGGCCGGCCGCGATCTCGGATTCGACGAGAAGACACGGCGCTCCATCGTCCAGGCGACGGCTCATGCGTATCGCCAGGCGATGGCCCGCTTTGCGGAGATGCGGCACATCGACGTCTGGTACACACGCCTCGACGCCGACCAAATCCTTCGCGGCTTCTCCGACCAGATGACGGCGAAGACGAAGAAGCAGATGGAGGCCGACCTGGCCAAGGCCAGGACGAAGGACAGCATCCGGGCGCTGGCGAAGCTCTGTCGCACGGTGGATGGCGAGCTGCGGATCGTGGGCAAGCCGCCGCTCATAACGCCGATCGAAGACATCCTGCCCGGCGCCGAAGAGGCGCACCTGGATGGGGTCATCCGACGCATGATCGACACCTATGCGGAGTCCCTGCCGCCCGACCGGCGGGATCTATTGGCGCGCTATCGCTACGTCCACGCCGCGAGGAAGGTCGTCGGCGTGGGAAGCGTCGGCACCCGAGCATGGATCCTGCTGCTGCTGGGACGTGACGACGGCGACCCGTTGTTCCTGCAGTTCAAGGAAGCACAGGGTTCCGTGCTCGAGCCCTTCCTGGGCAAGAGCCATTACGCCCAGCACGGGGAACGGATCGTCGCAGGCCAGCGCAAGATGCAGGCCGCGGCCGACGTCATGCTCGGCTGGGAGCGGATCGAAACCATCGACGGCCAGACCAAGGACTTCTACATCCGCCAGCTCTGGGACGAGAAGGGCTCGGCGGAAGTCGAGCTCATGAACCCGGGAGCCCTCGGCTCGTACGGAGCGATCTGTGGCTGGACGCTCGCCAGGGCCCACGCCCGTTCAGGCGACGCCGTTGCAATCTCGGCATACCTCGGCGCAGGAAAGTCGTTCGACCATGCAATGGCGTCCTTCAGCGAGACCTACGCCGACCAAAACGAGCGCGACTACCAGGCGCTCCAAAAGGCGACGCAATCAGGGCGCCTCCCCGTCACCCACGGCCTTTGATCGGCCGCTTGCAGCGGCGCGGCGTGACCGTCGATGTGCTCCCCGGGTGGGACGGCCATCGTCACACCTGATCCGGTTCGATCACGAGCCGATCGCCATGCACAGCTACGTCACCGCCCAACACCGTCAGCGGAGTACCCACCACGATCCGTGCGGTGGCACAGCACGCGAGAAAGGCGGGGAACGCGCTGCGCGGAGAGCCAGCGCCGGCCCTCAGCTTGCGAGGACGAGGTGACCCTCCTTTGGGCTGGGCTCATTGTCCTCGGCGTGACGACGGTCGCAATCGCAGCGATGCTCGTCGTCCGTCGCGGCGCACCGGCAGGCAGCTATTTCGAGGACGGCGACCGCGCCTCGGGAATCTTCGGCGTGATCGCAACGGGCTTTGCGGTCCTGATCGGCTTCGTGGTTTTTCTGTCTTTCCAGAGCTTCGACACCTCGCGCAGCGGCGCGGAAGCGGAGGCGCAGATCGTCGAACAGCAGTTCGAGACGGCACAGTTCCTGCCGCGGGATGTGCGAGGCGTCCTTTCCGGAGAACTGGTCTGCTATGCCCGCAACGTGGTCTACGAGGAGTGGCCGCGGATGGACTCGGGCACCCTGGCCACCTCGCGGAACCCCTGGGGCATCAGGATGATGCAGGAACTGCAGAAGACCGAGCCGCGCTCTCCTTCGGAGCAGACCGCCTACAGCAAGTGGTTTGACCAGCGATCCGACCGGGAGAGCGCGCGCGCCGACCGCGCTCACGGCGCCGAGGGCGTGATCCCCCGGCCCGTGTGGATCGTGCTGTTCATGTCGTCGATCGCGATCTTCGTCTACATGCTCTTCTTTGCCGACAGCGCAGAACGGGCGATCGTGCAGGCGACGATGATGGGCGCCGTCGCCATGGTTCTCACCTCAACGCTGCTGCTGCTGTGGTTTCTCGACCATCCCTACCACTCGGGCGGCGGCGGCCTTCGCCCGGTCGCTATGGAGCGCACGCTCCAACTGCTACAACAGGAGCGGTCGCGGATCAGCGGGATCGTGATCCCCTGTGACCAGCACGGCGTAGCACGCCCGCAGTGAGAAGCCCGGCGACCGAGGGCGTGGACGCAACAGTGTCGTTTGGAGGGATTTCCACGATCGGGGCGAGAGGATTTGAACCTCCGACCGCCCGGCCCCCAGCCGGGTGCGCTACCAGGCTGCGCCACGCCCCGAGGCGTCCGAGTATACCGGGAACCCGGCGCCCGCCCTGACCGTCAGAAGGGGGCCGATGCAGGATGTCCTGACACTTCCGCTCCCCGGGCTCGCGCCGCCCCGGGCGTACCATGGTCGCGTGCAGAACGCGTCCGACGAGGTGCTGGCCAGGCGGGCGGCCGACGGCGACGAGTCCGCATTCGAGGAGCTGGTGGTGCGCTACCAGGACCGGCTCTACACGCTCGCGGTCCGCATCACCCTGTCGGAGGCGGACGCATACGACTGCGTGCAGGAAGGCCTCGTCTCGGCCTGGCGCGGCCTCGGCAGCTTT
>Ga0105245_10003061_pt1 | contig 14969 bp, 24 predicted proteins | sample KBSM54metaG_FD_81523 | JGI IMG/M metagenome (GOLD analysis project Ga0105245, IMG submission 81523) | Miscanthus rhizosphere microbial communities from Kellogg Biological Station, Michigan, USA - KBS M5-4 metaG | ecosystem: Host-associated > Plants > Roots > Rhizosphere > Soil | place... | reverse complement strand
TCATCGCCGGATAGCCCAAAAGACGTTGCGTCAGGAGTGGGAGCAGTGCCACCGTACCGAAAAGTGGGATGCCGTACGCAGCGCTGGCGATAAGACCCGCAGCGAAGTTGCGGTCTCTCAATAACGACAGGTCAAGGATGTTGAGCGGGTTGCCCCAGCCGCGCATCACGAAGGCAACTCCCGAGAAGAAGGCAACTCCGCTGAAGATCTGGATGAAGCGCGAGTCAAACCAATCACGCGTGGGGCCCTGATCAAGCACTAGCTGGAGCGAGCCGACCGTCATAATTAAGAGCACAAGACCTGCCCAATCGGTCTTGAGGTACGTCACGGGCACGCGAGGCAGTTGCCCCATCGATAGCAGGAGCGCCATGAGACCGATGGGTATGTTGATGTAGAAGACCGCTCGCCAGAGGAAGGTATCGGTAAGCCATCCGCCGAGGACAGGGCCCAGTATCGGGGCGACCATAATACCAAGACCAAAGACGGCGAGAGCCTGTCCATGCTTCTCACGAGGAAAGGCGTCGAGCAGAATCGCTTGGCTCAAAGCTATGAGCGGAGCACCACATACACCTTGCGCGACGCGGAAGATCACCATGCTGAGGAGATTCCAAGACACGCCACACAATGCCGAGGAGACAACAAAACCGATGATTGAGATGTTAAGCAGCCGCCTTCGTCCCAGCCTTGCCGAGAGATAGCCGGTGAGGGGCATCACCACGGCGGCCGAAACGAGATAGGAAGTGAGCACCCAAGTGATCTGATCGGAGGTAACGCCGAAGCTGCCGAGCATGTGCGGGATCGCCACACTGACGATGGTGATGTCGAGCACCTCGAGAATGGCCGTGAGCACCACGGCAACAACCAACGCGATCGAGGGCCGCTTATCCACTTCCACCCTCCGAATGTCGTGTTGGTCTAGACGCGACGTGGCCGGTTTCTTTCTCCGGCAAGCGCGCCTTCTCGTTATTCGATTTGCGTCCGGCCATTCGCTGTACACGCACCCGTCCCACAGCCGCGGTCACTCCGATGAGTAGTTGCGCTACTCTTCAATTGCCAGAACTGTAGCGCGTTTGGGTCCGCCATGGGTCATTAACGGACATGTCAGACTGCGTGAAAAAGCGTCTGCTTTACCCCTGAAAGCAGACATTCTCGGCGCCGGTCAGCGATGTCCGTTAAGCGCCAAAAGCGGACATTCCGAAAACAACGGATTCAGCAGTCTAGCGCCCTGCGAACACCGTACAAGTTTCAGCACTGGCGAAAACGCTGATCCCTGCATGTGTCCCAACGGCCAGTCCTTTTACGATTTTGTCCCAGCGCACAGAACGCTTTGCCGGTCTGCACTAGGTGCGCTTTCGTAAAACCGGCGGGTGCCCATAACTGCCGGGCAAGCTATTCCTTATAGTAGCCTACCCCGCAGTTTTGATCTCCGACCTTGGTGTAGAAGGTGGTTTTCCCCAGAGCCTTGTCGGAACCAGGACGAGGCCACCAATAGGTAACCTCTTTTATGGTTCTTTCGGTGGATCTGCATAATCTCTTGCCCGAGCGGAAAGCCTTTCTTGCCCTTAATGTCCTGCAGGTGTTCACCCTTTAGGTAGGGATGCGCTGTGAGAATGCCGTCAGAGGCGTTGGCGCAGAACACATAGAGGTCACGGTCCTTTAAGCCGCCTTCGCCCTTGTTGAACATATCTAGTGCTTTCGCCTTGTCCTCTTTCACCGCGGCAACTGCCCTCTCAAGCATAGCTTCGGCTTCTTCTGCAGTACCGAATTGAGCTGCCGGAAGGGGGGCAGCAGTGGAAAGTATCTGGATCGCGGCGCAACCGACGACGAATGCAAGATGTCGTAACATGACTTTCTCCATCCCGCATTGGCCAGCGGCTCGCAACGCTGGTGGTAGTACGGGGCAGCTTAGCCGCTTGGCGAAAAGATCGCCACTTCTGGGGACGATCAGACTTCGCTCTCATTGTGGGCGTAGCCCCTTGTTATGTCCGCTATGGGTCATTCGGACATCTCCGTTACGCCCGCGCCATGTCCACTTTAAACTGAAAAGCAGACATACTCCGTGTCGCCATCGATGTCGCCTGCCGGATCGAGAGCGCAGTAATAAACGGCTAGAAGATCCTCGACGAACGGTAGATGCTTGCCCAGGGCTTTCAGCTTGGCCCAAAATCCCGCCGTACTTTTTTCTCTCGCTCGTTATATCGGGTCGACTTGTCGATTTCTTTGCCGAGAGCGTCGCGTCTAAGCTCCTCGGCTTCGTTCCAGCTAGTCATGGCACCCATCCAAAAACTGCAATGCTACAGAGAGATGGGTCCAGCATATTTGCCAGTGCCGACAATAACGTGCGTGCCGCAGTTCATATCTGGCCGCGACTTATCGAGATCGCGCGTGCCAAAAGTCGAAAAGATTTGTCGCGTCCGCGTCTGCCAGCACGCACGCGCCGTCGATATATTTCTTATCGCCGGACTGAACGTTCAGTGCCTGACGGCGGACTGACATCTTGTCGAACATCTTTCGCCCTTCATGTTTTCGGTCGTACCGACCGCCTCAAGCAAAGTCCGGTCCCGACGCCCGGAACGTCGATGCTCGTCAGAGGTCGGAAGATGAAGTGCGTTACATATGCGGATACCCTTGGAAGCCATCGGCTCGTTGCGAATGCCACTGAAGTTAGCAACACGAGCACTGCAGGAGGGGGTTGGGCTAGGGGATGATCCGCCCTAACTGGCCTATGCTATTCGAGCCCCACGATTCTGGCAGTCAGAGATAATTTGCGCATTGTCCACTTCATTGCCGCCGATGCGCTCAGGCGCGAAGGTCCCTGCGAATAATGTTCCAATGAACGGTTGTTCTGACAAATTCCCGGTCGGAAGTATCCAACCACAGACATCGATTTGTCCGTCTTCATGCTGGGTGGCTCTGAAACCCCGAAAGGCAGAATTGTCCAGGTCACGTCGAACTGAGCGGACTCCATTCTCAACAGCCGCTATTTCGGAGCCAGCAAGAGTGTATGGAATGGGCGACCTGTCTTGGGTAATAGCGCAGCCCATCAACAGGACGCACAAAACAGCGACACCAAGAGTCCAGGGATTCATAGCCGTTTTGACGAGCGACGGGCCGCGAATGTGAACCTGCGAAGCTCAACAGGAAGTGGATATGGCCACTCACCTTTTACGATTGCGGTTAAAGCACAGTAAACCGATCGACTATTCCGAATAGTAGGCTCAGTCCCTTCGTAAGGAGTGTTCACCAACGCCATGGACGCCAAATGCGCAAAGGCACGGCAAGAATTGTTTGACGATAAATTGTGTGCCCCCTCAAGAAGTTGGTCCAAACGCTCACATCGATAAGCGCAATGCTGAAACCGCCAGAGGACTGCTCTTTTGAGGGGGACCATCTGTCCGGCTGTCAGCAAGGCGCCTCATAGGAAGCTTGAACAGGGAACTTAGCTTGTGAAATCGCGTTTCTTTGATTCGGCGGGGGCCACGGAGGGCTCCCATGAATTACGTGTCGATCCCGGGGCTGTCTCAACGGCATGCGCGGATGCCTCTAAAGGCAGAGCAGCATTGCCATATTGCCGCGGCTTACGATAAAGCAGCCTTCGATATCAGCCTTCCCGCTCACACCAGAGTGGCCTTTGCTAGAAAAGCGGATTGGTTTCGTCTGCTTGCCCGCGTTGCGGAAAAAAGAGAGCGAGCCACACTACCAACCGATGCTGCAAGAAAACCTCAGGAAGCACCACTGGATCCGTTTTGGTTCTGGGCCTGCTCGACCGAGAGGATGGTGCTTCGTGGGTCAGAGCTAAACGATACGCTTCACGGGTGATCAGCAGGCGAGACTGACAATCCAAGGCGGGTTGTTGCGCTTCTGCTATTGACCTCGGACTGCAAAGATGGAGGGCACAGTCATGAATATATCGGACCTACGCACCAGAGTAGGCGTTCAGAACGACCGAAGTCGCTTGGTGACGAGAGGAGCTGAACCAAGCACTGAACCGGACGACACAGTTCTAACTCTTATGGAGGATGCTGAGCGAAAGGAGCCTGAATCCAGCTTAACGACGGATCCGCTGATTCACGCCCTCGTGGATAAGCTTCCGCCATCCAGCAGCATTTGGTCCATTAATGATCGTGCTAACTGGCTAAAGGCCTTAGCGATGATATTTAATGTCGTCTACAGGACCGAGAAGAGCGAAGCTAAGGAGCAGAAGCAGAAGACTGAGAAAGCAGAGTCGACTCTGACTGTATTGAGTGCGGTGAGTTGATCTAAGGCCGACCGTTCCGCGAAGGTGAATTGCTCAGTCGCAATTTTTGCGACTGCCTCATTCTCGTCCCACAAAGCTACTGTGCTTGGCTCTTATGCCTTTCTCTCGCAACCGCGAGGAGGAAGATGGCCTGGTCTTCTATCGAGCAAAACTGGAAGCAGTTCAGCCGTAACGTAAAGCAGAAGTGGGTAAAGCTGTCGACTCGACTTCGTCGAGTTTCTCTGCCTGTCAAAAGCCAATCGATTGGAGCTTGGCAAAGAACGCAAAAGCGCTCGATCAGGTGCAGAGGTATTGCCGTCGGCGGCTCTTTGCCTCGTCCACGCTCATAGTTGTTGTAAGTACTTGCGTCCACGCCGCGGAGCGTTGCAACGGCACGTTGAGTATAGTCCGCATCGATCCTGCCTGCCTTACTCGCGCGACAAATGCATCCCGATACTCAAGTGGTGTTGTCGAGGACATCTTGTAGCGCAAGGTCTCCTGGAGCACGGTACGATCACACTAACGGACTTGCCGGACCATATTGGAGGGGCACCGTAGGTTGATAATGCGAAGGCAAGAAGAGCACAAATATCTGCTCCGCCCGCTGAACCGGCAGCTTAAGGATCTGCGCTCGCCGTGGCGTATGTCTGCAATTGCATTGGCTCTTGTGATGCCTATGCTTGCCACGTTTACGGACATCGCTCATGCCACCACGCGAAGCTCAGTGTATGCAGCTAAGCACCACGCGAGTGCTCGCCCCCATGTCGCGAAGCGCCCCATCGTCAAGCAGCGAAAAAGGTTGAGATCCGCGCTCATGCCCCCAGCGCCGACGGACTTCGGTCCTCATTTTGACTTCCCGCCGGCATCCCTGAATAACGGACCTACTCAGGCTCCCTATCCAGGCTGGTGACATTCAGCAAACGGCAGAAAGCTCGAGTAGGACTCACGGACTTTGCCTCAGCGGCGTCTAAGAACTTAACTCTCCGCGCATCTCGCACCTTTCCTGGGGACACATAGAGGTCGAAGGGTATCCACCTCTTAAGGACGCCAAAATTTTTCCCGGTGGCGCACGAGAGTGGGACTGGCGTGAGACGGGCACTCGCCACGTGCCTGGCATTCAACCCGCCGACGTTCGAGAATTGATTGAGCACGAGGCAAAAGCCGTGGTGCTCTCAATAGGAATCTGGCAGCGGCTGAAAGTCTGTCCCGAAACCTTGGAGCTTTTGGCCGAGAACGACATTCAGGTTGAAGTCTTGCAGACTGAAACGCGGTGAAGCGGTTCAGCTTGCTCCGTGAAAAGATGCGGTCGGCGGGCTGTTCCATAAGCCTCGCAAACGTCAGGGGTGAAGATAATGGAGGCAGCTTTCCTGCCGAAACTAAACTGACTTGCCTCGATTTTCATGGAGGGCACGGAGAGTCCGCGAGACTGGCCCTCTCGATAGCAGGTATCCAATTCGAGGATGATCGCGTGTCTCCTCAGAACGCGCCGTTCGGTGCCTTCCGATGCTTGAAGTCGACGGCCAGACACTTGCTCAGTCTAATGCCATCAATTGTCTTCTTTTCTCGTCACGAATGACGTCGGCCGAAGCCCTTAACCAGGCGCTTTGCCCAAAGGGTTGCATAAAGATACTTTCTCCCGAGGGCTCACAGGAGGCTAGTATGGCGAGTGTGACAAAAGCGGAACCGCTCGAGACAGCATCAATGAAGTTGGCGGAGGTTGTTCAGCTGTTGATGGAGGCGGGTGAGAAGCGGATGACTCGCGAAGCAGAAGAACTGGTGCAGCAGGTGGAGGCCAGCGCGCTGACTTCTCAAATCACCATCTCCACATCGCATTAAGCGGCGCGCTGGCGCCAAAGTCTCGTCTGCAATTCCAGATGGCATGTCGACCAAAACGCGCCTAGAGCCGCAACCTCCCGATCTGCAGCCGCCCTGGCGAACCGCCGCGCGCGTCGAACTGCAGCTTGCGGCCCGCGCCTTTGCCCAGGATATCGTGCTCCCAATTGCCGACGAGCTTGATCCCAAGAAGGGGGAGATGCCGCGGAGTCTTATCGATCAGATGGCCGCGAAGGGCTGGTTCGGCATTACCATTCCAGCCCAGCACGGCGGCATGGGGCTTGGTGTATTCGAATACTGCCTTGTCTCGGAGGAACTCGCCCGCGCTTGGCTTTCGGTCGGCAGCATCTTGGCACGGGGACAGGGACTCGGCACGCAAACGATCAATGATGACCGCCGGCTCGGACTGCTCCGCCGCTCAGCCCAGGGCAAATGGATTGGGGCCATCGCGCTATCTGAACCCACCGCAGGCTCGGACCTCGCGGCCGTTCAAACCAGAGCCACCCGCGAAGATGGCTATTGGCTCCTCTCGGGAACAAAGCGATGGGCGGGCTTTGCGCTCGCCGCCGACTTTATTGAGGTGCTCGCTAGAACACGCGAACCTAAGGATGGCGAATCCAGCTCGGCCGGGCTTGAAACATTCCTGGTGGTCAAACAGCCAGGCATTTTCCCTGAAGGCATGACTGCGCGTAATTGACAAGATTGGCTATCACGGCTTCCTCACTTGGCACCTCGAACTCGATCGAGTGCGCGTTCCGGAAAATGACCGCCTCACAGGTCTCTACGGCGACGAAGGGGCTGATGCGGATTCGGGGGGATTTGCCGCCGTCCAGAAGAGGCTTGAACATCGCTCGCGTACATACTGCGGCGCGCGCCGTCGGCGTCGCCCGCGCAGCCCTAGAGGACACGTGGGCATATCTCCAGGAGCGCGAGCAGTTCGGTCATCCGATCGGTGAGTTTCAAGCTCTGCGCTTTGCGCTGGCCGACATGGCCGCTGAGGTTGCCCAAGCTCGAGTCTTCTGGCAGCAGGTTGCGCATTTGTTGGACGAGGGCCAGCCGGCGGAAAGCGAGTCCGCGCAGGTAAAGCTGCTCGCGACCGAAATGGCAGTGCGGGTAATTAATCAGGCCATGCAGCTCCATGGCGGCAGTGGCTACACCACCGAGCGTCGGATAGAACGCTACTGGCGCGACGCAAGGCTGACGACGATCTTTGAAGGCACAAGCGAAATACAGCGGCGCATCATCAGCGATCGCATGCTTCCGAGAGCTTAAAGGCTTTCGCCAGTGAATGCCCCTAGCGTTCCGGATGAGCCTTTTAGGCGCGGTCGATTAGATAGAGCAGCCTAGGAAAGAGAGAGCTCCGTCTATTCGGCCCTTAGCTTCCACGACGGCGTCGTCCTGGTCATGGGCATATATCTCACTGCGGCCGAGAATAGGCAGATCGGCTGTTTTCGGGTGAACTCCTACGCGCCAACCCGAGACTGCGCGCGTCACATCGAGATCGTAACCGCGATACACGACTGTGAATTGGACTTTACCAACCGAGTTCGAATAGAGCGGCAACATGGCAGCACCTCCTTGTTGCCACGAGCGTCGCGCTGCTGCTCTTTAAAATTGGTTTCAAAACAGGTGAAAGGCGAGTCGAGGTTAATACTTGACCAACCCTTCTGCCGCCCGCAGCCAACTGCGGCGACGTGGCAAGCGGTTTCAATGTCGGAGCTTTTTGGCAGTTGCCCCGAGGGTCGCGACGACTAAGAGCACTCCACGATGGGTCTTCGCGAGGAATTAGTCGCAACTCTCTCGACATCAGCTGCTAAGCGCGACTTGATGTGAACGCCTCAATTGCTCCGATGATGGCTTGCGCGTGCAATCGATCTAGGTAGCCCTTGGTGAGGCTCATCGTGGCATAAGACCATGCCTCAGTAATTGCCGGTGCGGCCCCATTGCGGGTCCATCGTGCCATGCCCGATGACCTTGGCCTGCTCTTCCATCGCGCTGGAGGCGATATTTGCTACGACAGCCTCATTCTTCGCGGCCCTGGCTATTTTGATGCAGCTTTCGATACGCCTGGCAATGCCGACTTGGACTTCAATAGGAAGCTGCTGAACTTTCTCCAAATGCGAGAGCACCGATTCCGCGGTCAAGTGCGACTCTTCACGCGTCTCGTGGTACGTGCCAGAACAGCAAACTGAGCAGATTGCGGCAAGGGTGACAGCAACCTGGGCCGAAGAGGTAATGGCCGACAAATTTCGAGCTTTGCTTGCGACCAAAGACAGCGGCCCGCAGAGTGTTGCTATCACTGAACTGACGGAGTCAGACCTCATGGACGGAGAGGTCACCGTGGCGGTCGAGCATTCCACAGTTAACTACAAGGATGGCCTCGCGATAACCGGGAAGGTGCCCATCATTCACAAATTCCCTCTTATCCCCGGCGTCGATTTGGCCGGAAGCGTGTTGCATTCGGATGATCCTCGCTTCCAGGCGGGAGATCGCATCGCGGTGAATGGCTATGGACTTGGAGAGGTCCATCACGGTGGCTATGCCGAGTGGGCTCGCGTTAAAGGCGATTGGCTTATTAGGCTTCCCGCGAGAATTGGCACTAGCCAAGCGATGGCAATCGGTACGGCCGGATATACCGCGATGCTTTGTGTGCTTGTCTTGGAACACGCTGGCGTGACGCCAGATCGAGGACCAGTCCTCGTGACGGGTGCTGCCGGTGGGGGGCTCAGTCGCGATCGCTCTTCTCGACAAACTCGGTTATCACGTGATCGCATCATCCCGCAGAGCGGAAGAGGAAGCTGATTATCTTCACGGTCTCGGCGCAGATGAGATTATCGATGCTCGCGAGCTTTCCAAGACTGGTAGTCTATTGGGCAAAGAGCGCTGGTCAGGCGCAGTCGATTCTGTCGGCAGCCGAACACTCGCAAACGTACTGTCGCAGATCAAATACGATGGCGCGGTCGGCCTGTGGTTTGGCACAAGGTTCGGACCTACCGGCAACGGTCATGCCGTTCATCCTGCGCGGCGTGACGCTCGCGGGAGTGGATTCAGTTTGGGCTCCGCGCGAAAAGCGCGAAGAGGCTTGGGGTCGTTTGTCAACGGACCTCGATATCGCGAAACTCGACAGCATGACAGCGCGCGCTAGACTGGACGATGTCCCATCCCTTGCGAATGAAATCCTCGCAGGAAACATAAAAGGCCGAATGGTCATCGATCTCTGAGCAGGACCATCACAGCAGCCGGATTGCGAAGCCAAAAAAGCAATTACTGCTTCTGCTTCCGTCGCGTGAAGGACACGATATAGGCCGGTGACCGCTCGGCGCGTTTAGGGCCGTCGGCTGCCCTGTGTAAACCTGCCAATGTGGATTCGGCTTTGCCAACCATCTCAGCAGTCCGAGAATTGGTGCCTCCTGGGGTCCAATTGCCGGCTCACATGGTCCTAATGATGATATGCGGGAAAGAACTCCGGGTCCCTCTCGATCAAGAGATAGCGGCAGATGGCGAACCTTCTTGCACCCTTCCCTGAATGATTCTCGAGACTTATTTGCAGACCGCAGTCTTTCGGGCCTGAAGGTCCATATGCAAATGAGACCGATGCGCGTCGTTGGCCTCTGGGCCAAGCACTGTGGAAAATATTTTGCAGCCGCCGTCGTGCGCGAGACGCAAGAATTTGGCTTCGGCTTCGGCGCCAGAATCATCAGCGGCGGCCGAACTCGGACTCGCGACTGTTGGGCTGTTTGAGGCCGTGGCAGTCGAGACCTTCACCACCTCGGTTGTCGTGTCTTTGGTGTTCTTTTCTGTCTTCTGTTGGGCGAGCAAGCCAGTAATGCCTGGGGCCGCCTTCTTCGCTTTTGCGGCGGCAAGGTCGCGCTGAGTAGGACCCCAGCCGTGCGTGACGTCAATCTTTCTGCCATCGGCAAGCACAAATATCGGCAAATCGATCGCGTTGGCAAAGGCATGTTGGCTGAGATGGCCTTCTGGCTGGTTATAGACGTTGCGACATGCGTACGAGGAACCGATGATCTTCGAAACCGGCGATGAAAACGCCTCTCTAGCCGCGGTCTGCACCCTGTCCCGAAGCCAGCGATCGAGGCCGACCACCATGGCGCAGTCCAAAACCAGAGGCGGATCGAATGAAACCTTTTCCGCGCCACCAATGCTCTTCACAAGCACTGGCGCGGGCGCACCGCAATCGCCACTGCGGATCGGGGCTAATGAATCTACATCAGCCGTTATGGGCGCCAATGCTTGCACACACTGCATGAGCGCAGCCTCGATTTCCTTATCGGTCCAAGTAGCGGTTGGTCCCTGAGGCGCTTTCCCCCCTTGCTCTGGTGGTGCCATAGGCAGCCAATCTTTCAGCGATCCGAGCCAATTTTGGGCTTGCCCGAACCATAGGGGAGCGATCAAAGCGCCGAACAAGACAAGGCCACACACCGCGATGACGGAAACCAAGTCCCTAAACCCTGAGTGATTGTTTTGGTTCATCTCGACGCTTGAACGGTATTTGCCCCTAGAGCCGCCTTCTCATTACAAACGCTGTTAACCTCTTTAAGGTCCTCCGCGGGGATTCCCCCTGCATCCTCTTTGAGCTTCGCGCTCGCCTCACTCGCGATGAATGCGCACGTTGAGCGCAGCTCTCATTTCTGAGTAGCTGTTCATGTACCAGAGCAGTAAAGCCACCAACCCCAGGCACACTAGGAACGCTTTGCGGAGCAAGCTCCGCCATTCTGATTCGACCCTTTGAAGGCGACGGATGTCGGCTTCATGCGTGATCTCTAAGCGTTTCAGCTCGTCTTGTAGCCGCTCCACCTCGTCCGAAAGAGGCCGATCCCAATTCTTCTCTAGCCAACATTGGAAGTTCTCCTCTTCCGTCGTCATAGCGAGTCGACGCAGCGAGTCATCATGACAATTCCGTGAGGGTTCCCCCAATGATTGTCATTTCGCGTGCCCCTTCCAGGGTGCGAACCCTACCGGAAGCTGTTCAAAGGCACGACGCCATTAAGAGCCAGCAAGCCAAGTTACGATCAAAACAATATCGTATGCGCGCTCTGCCATCGCACCGAGCGCGAGACCTGATGCGAGCGCGACTACTAACAGGGCGACGTTTCTGGTGAGTAGGTTGCCCACGCGAACAGCCTAAAAGCGCACCTCCTAACAAGTTCTTATAGACCGTTCAGGTCAACGCCATCGTCCGGCAAGCGCAGGCGAGATTTCGGCCGCGAAACAGTCGGCGGGCGGGTTCGGCTTATCGGCATCTACCGCTTTAACTGCTCTGCAAGAGTTTGAGGCCAGGCTTTCTTGGAAATGACACTCGAAGAGTACATCGAGGCAGAACCTAGCCCGAGTGGGCAACTCCGGCGCCGATACCGAATCTTTTTGGCCAATCTGGCCGTTGCTTTAGGTTGGGCACTAAAACGCTCCTGCAAAGGATGCGCTCACCGGCTGTTCGCCACTGCTAGGTGGCTCGTTCCAGAGGCCGAGCGCTTTCTTGTCCTCCACCTACCCTCACACAATCACCCTCGCCGCATATCCAATTTTATGGGCGATTTGGGCGTCCTCTTGAACCACATACGGCCTCTTAGAATCGCAGCGGGTTTTATAATCGTGCTGGTTCTTCTCGCATCAATTGATCTCGTCACGCGGGCTACTGCGACAAGCACTCAGCCCCCCTTAGGAGACTCAGCGTTTCGTGCGTCAGAAAAAGACGGAAGCGTCACGAACTTTTCGAAACCGAAGCCAAAACCTGTTCGCGTCTCAGCGGGGCAAAGCGAAGCAGTACCATTGCCTACACGTAATCCCCAGGCAACTCACAAAAGAATGGCTCAGCAAAAAAGCGCGCGACCTAAGCCGATACCTTGAACCGCGATCAGGTCGCACCAGCCGCCAGCTAGCGTTGATCCTCCGCCACAATATCACTGAGTTCCTCCACTAAAATCACGCTGTTGGATGTAGGGCGACATGCGAATCTCATTCTGACTCTCATGATAGCGTCGCTCGCTGGGAGCATGGGCGCAGGGGCTGAGTTTAACTGTTTCCAGACGCCCGGTGAGGGAATCAGATGTGCCTGCATCGGCGCGAGCGACTGCAGCGAAATGAGAAACTGTGGTAGCTGCAAGTCGGAAGCTGAGTGCGACAAGGGCGAGCTTGGCGCGATCGTATGCAGCTGCAAAGCGGCACGCACTCCAAATTCAGTGGTCGGCGGCCAATGTTACTTCGCTGAGCTATGCCCGGACGCCTCAGTCTTGCACTGGGACCGCAAGGACCCTTGGTAAAACGTGACCTAGAGATCCTGCCGGACGCCTTGCGCGAACATGTCAACGCTCTCGCGGCCGACATTGGTCCTCGTACGCTCCTAGACCGAGCGTTCTATCCAGCGGCAAGGTCTGCTGTGGGTCATAAGCAAACGTTATGATCAGCAGCGTTCAAGTTCGCTTTGCGACTAAAAGCGGTGCGATCCGGCGACATTGTTCATTATCGCGTGGAAAAAATTCGCAATCGCGGGCGTGTATGGCGATATCGAGGGCAGGCGAGCCTTTATCAGCTTACCCCCGAAGGTGCCGTTGCGCTTGCGCGGTGGTCAACAGTGGCACTCACCCAAAAAGCAGCGTCACATTGCGCGAAATGAAAAGCATGTCCGGCTTACATCGAATGGTGATGGCGGTGGCGGCGGTGGCTCCGGCCGAGGCGGCGGCCCCGGTGGTGGTCCTGGCGGCTTCGGTATGCTGTCTATCCATGCGATCCGAGCCAGCTGCTGAGGACCAGAGTTCCTCGGAGTCTTTTAGCTCTTCTTGGATGTCACCACAAAAACACGGCCCGGCACGAAGGTGACCCTTTTTGCTCCCACACTTCGGGCATTGCGGTTCACCTCGGCATGCTCGGAGATGGTCTCGGTGCGCTCGAACCCTTTTTCGCATTTCTCGCAACGATATTGATAAGTCGGCATGGCTCAGCCCATCATGATGCGAGGCTTCCGCAACCGAACGGCAAAGCCTGTCTACGTTGGCGTCTCGCTCCCGGCAACTGTCACACTCACACCTCCCGAGCGAGCCTCTCCGATGCGCTTAGCTAGGTCCTGATCATAGACGCCCGGCACAATGATAATGGTGTCCTCGGGTCCTGCCACATGGATCGCATGAAGGATGCGTCTGAAGGCGGTATCGAGGCTGCGACCGTCCCTGGTGTCGATGCCCTGATTAGAGTTCACGTACCAAAACATGGTGCTGAAACACTGGGGGAAGCTGCAATATCACCCGATTCTACTCTTGGGATCGGCGCCGTGCCAAGGGTGGGCCCAATCGCAGGCTTACCGGTAATGACCTACTGCGGGGGTTCGATTCAACTGGATTTTGCCTGTCAATGATGAGGTGATGAGCGTGCCGGCCCCTCGGCCCTTCACATGTCAGCTAGCGGCCCATAGCTGACTCTTTCGTCGCCCGCAGACTATCTGCTTTCAGCGGTGAAGCAGATGCTTTTTATGCAACCCGACATGTCCGCTAATGACCAAAAGCGGACTTATTCTTGTTTTTGAGTGAAGCCAACAGCGGCGGGCGCGATACCCTTCGGCCCCCGGCTCAGTTCATCGCCGTGTTTGGGTACTCTTTACTTGTAACAATGAGTTTCTCCCCGAGTAAAAATGCTCTCGTGTTTTTCGCCGTTCATATGGCGGCTGCGTGTCTGGTGAGCGGCGGAGCCTTGGCGGAGGATGTTGGTCGCGCCACAACACAGATCACGGCGAATTACGGTGTCTACTGGGCTGGACTGAATTTCGGCGATGTTCGTCTCGTGATCACCATCCAGAACTCCGAATACGAAATGAAAGGGGACGGCCGATTTTCGGTAATGGGCGGACTGATCTATGAGTGGAGCGGCGATACGACGAGCTCTGGGCAAATCGGCAAGTCAGGTCCGCGCCCCTCGCTGTACACCCTGAGCTATTCGGGTGGTGATAAACGCGGAGATGTGCGCATTTCATTCTTTTGAGGCGCTGTTTCAGGCGTCTCGACCTCGCCAAACAAGCGACCTAACCCCAAGAACATTCCCGTCACAAGAGAGCAGCTTCGCGGCGTGCTCGATCCTATGACTGGAGCCTTCCTTAGACTGCGTCCCAATCTTTCTGAAGGCGACTTGACGGTGTGCAACGAAACCATACCAGTGTTCGACGGCAAGCTTCGGTTTGACCTTGTGCTCGAGCCTAGGCAGCAGACTCGAATTGAACCAAAAACGTCTAACAGCTACTCGGGTCTCGCGTCGGTGTGCGGGGTGAAATTTATCGCCATCTCGGGTTTTCGTCCGGACAATCGCGCCATCAAATACATGTCTTCGCACAGCGACGCGATCGAGGTCTGGCTCGTACCTCTGCCGAGCACCAAACTTTATCTACCCTATCGCATTTCCGTACCCACGGCTTATGGCTCTGGTTCGGCGGAGATGCTTTCGTTCCAAGTGGCACACTGACGAGGCAGATGCGGCGCTGACCAACAGCTTTCCTAACCTAGGATGGTTGCTATTGGTACTTAGCGGACATTGTGCTCACCCAGTTTGGGGTCTGCTTTTGACCTTCACAAGCTGGCGAGGGGGACATCGCGGGCCAGCCACTTCTACCGCCTCTCTTCCTGGCGTCTTCCTAGGATTCCTCCGCGATCGCCCTCTTTCGGTCCCCACTTCCGAAATAGCCAGTTTTCTCAACTGCTCATCGCTATACAGCTTAAGATCGGGCACGACTGTCCCTGAAATGGGTCGCCACTAGCTTTTCGTAATCAGATGCACGCTTCCCGTGTTGTTTGTGCCTGTTGTGGTGGTGAGGGCATAGGCTCTGGGTATTCTCATATTTGAAAAACAGTAACCACTGACCGCGATGCGGATCGACGTGATCCACGTGGCTTGCAACCACAGTTCG
>Ga0105245_10003059_pt1 | contig 14973 bp, 11 predicted proteins | sample KBSM54metaG_FD_81523 | JGI IMG/M metagenome (GOLD analysis project Ga0105245, IMG submission 81523) | Miscanthus rhizosphere microbial communities from Kellogg Biological Station, Michigan, USA - KBS M5-4 metaG | ecosystem: Host-associated > Plants > Roots > Rhizosphere > Soil | place... | reverse complement strand
GTGATCGCGGGTGGCGGGCAGGCGGGTCTGGAAGCGGCCGCCATGTTGCGCACGCAAGGCTACGAAGGCACGGTCACGCTGATTTGCGAGGAGCCGCATGCGCCTTACCAGCGGCCTCCGCTGTCCAAGGAATTTCTCACCGGCAAGCAGGAAGTGGACCGGGTGTTCCTGCGCACGCTGGCGTACTACGAGAAGCAGCGCATCGATTTGATCCTCGACCAGCGCGTGACGGAAATCAACGCTGGCGGCAAATTGGTGCATCTCACCGGGAGCGGGACAGTCCCTTACGCGCAGTTGATCCTCGCCGTCGGCGCGCGCAACCGGCAGTTGCAGGCGCCCGGAGCCGAGAACGTGCTGTATCTGCGGTCGCTAGATGAAGCGGTGACGCTGAAGCAGCGCATCGCCGAGGCGCGCCACGGAATCGCCGTGATCGGAGGAGGGTTCATCGGACTGGAAGTCGCGGCTGCGGCGCAAAGGGCCGGGAAAGCGGTGACCGTGATTGAGGCGGCTCCGCGCTTGATGGCTCGGGCGGTGTCGCCGGTGTTGTCGGATTTCTTCTTGGAGTTGCACCGGGCGCAAGGCACGGAGATTTTGCTCAACACCGTGGCGGTCGAAGTGCGGCCCGGCGCCGTGATGCTCGAAAATGGGCGCCGCATGGCGGCGGATCTGGTGGTGGCAGGCATCGGCGTGATCCCCAATGTGGAGCTGGCGCGCGCGGGGGGGCTGGAAGTGAACGACGGAATCATGGTGGACGAACACATGCGCACCACTGACCCTTCGATCTTCGCGATCGGCGATTGCGCGGATCATCCGAATGTTTTCGCCGGCGGGCGCGCGCGGCTCGAGTCCGTGCAGAACGCGGTCGATCAGGCCAGGTGCGTGGCGCGCGTCATCATGGGGAAGCCAGAACCCTACCGAGATGTCCCGTGGTTCTGGACCGATCAGTTCGACACTCGCTTCCAGATGGCGGGACTGTCGGGAACGTACGATCAGCCCGTGGAGCGCGGCAGTATCGAGGGGGGCAAGTTCTCGGTGTTCTATTTCAAGCAGGGGCGCCTGCTGGCCGTCGATTCCGTGAATCGCCCCGGCGATCACGTCACCGCGCGGAAAATGCTGGCGGCGGGGACTTCGCTCACGCCCGAGCAGGCCGCGGACGAAACAGTGGACCTGAAGCGGCTCGCTGCCGGGGGCTGATCCGCACAGCGCTTCATGCTAGCGTGGCAGTATGAAACTCGCCGCCGCGTTGGTCGTCTTTAGTTTGAGCGCGGGAGCCGCCGAGATTCCTCCCGGCACGCACGTTCTTCTGCGCATGCTGAACTCCATCAGCACACGGACCGCCGCGGAAGGCAACCAGGTATATCTGCAAACGGTCACACCCGTCGCAGTGGGTGGCGCGATGGTGATTCCGCCTGGCACTTATGTGCAAGGCTCGGTCTCGCACGCGAAGCGGAGCGGCCACGTGAAGGGGCGCGCGGAGTTGGGCATTCGACTCGAAACCATGACCTTCACGGGCGGCAAACTGGTGAAGATTTCGCCGCGCCTGAGTGCTGTCGATTCGGGCGAGACCGGCCAAAAGGTGGACGATACCGAAAGTCAGATAAAACAAGCGCCCACCCTCGGAAAAGACACGGAGCAAGTGGCGATTCTGGCAGGAACCGGGGCCGCGATTGGTGGTCTGGCGGATCGCAGCTTCAAAGGCGCCGGAATCGGAGCGGGCGTGGGCACCGCCGTTGGCCTCGCAAAGGTATTGCTCACGCGGGGCAACGAAGTGGATTTACATCAGGGGACTACGCTGGACGTGGTGTTCGATCGTCCCATCGTTATCGAATAGCGCCGGTCGAGGGACGGTTCAACTGCCGGTCTTGCCCGCGCGTCGGGCCTCGCCTGGCAGACTCACGACCATACCCGGCGCCAGGCGCAACTGGCCTTGTGTGACCACGATCTCGCCTTCGGCGAGTCCCTTATCGACCACCAGGTCGGCCTCACCGCGCAAACCGATCGTGATCGGCCGCACATCGGCTTTGCGTTCGGCGTCGACGACGTAGACGTAGGTCCCGTCCTGGCCGGTCTGCATGGCCTGATTGGGAATCACCAGCGCGTTGTTCTGCATGGATAGTTTCAGCGTCACGTTGGCGTATTCGCCAGGCCACAATTTGCGGTCGGCATTCACAAACGTACCTTTCAACTTGATGGTGCCGGTGGTGCTATCCACATTGTTATCGATGAAGGTCAACACTCCGCGCTCGGGGGTTCTCAAATCGTCCTGGCCGGCAGCTTCCACCGGCAGCCGTGTCCCCGCCATGAAGCGCTGGATTTCGCCCAGCCGGTTTTCGGGCACCGAGAAACTCACATAGATCGGCTGGACCTGGGCGATGGACAACACTTCCGTCTGGTTGGCGGTGACGATATTTCCCGCTTTCACGGTGACGTTGCCGGCGCGCCCGTCGAGCGAGGAGTAGACGGTGGTAAACGATAACATCAGGTTGGCGCTGCCAAGGCTGGCGGTATCCGCCTGGATCTGCGCCTGGGCGCTCTGGATGTTGGCTTTGTCGGCAGCCACCAGTTGGGTGAGTGCGTCGGCGCTGGAAGCGAAGCGGTCGCGGTCGTCGCGCGAAACCACGCCCTCCGTGAACAACTGAACGTAGCGGTCAGCCGCTTCGCGCGCATACTTTTCGCTGGCGACGTCGCGCGCCAGATTGGCTTGCGCCTGTCCCAGTTGCGCTCGGTCACGGGCAAGATTAGCCTCCACCTGCGCCACTTGAGCCTCGAAGGGCTTGGGATTGATCTGAAATAGCTTTTGGCCCTTGGCGACGTATTGGCCATCCTCAATGTAGACTTCCTCGATCTGTCCACCCACCTGGGGCCGCACGGAAACTGTGGAAAGAGGCTCCACGTTTCCCACCGCTGTGATATCGATGGGCACATTCTTGCGGACCACTTTGGCCACTTCGACAGGCACCGGGCCGGCATCGCCACCCTTGCCTTTTTTGCCCTTCTTCCCGCCGTTGGCGCTGGTTTCAGTGGTGCTGCAGCCCTGCATCGCCAGGGACGCCAGCAGCAAGCCGATCAAGCCAACACCGATCAACCACACACTACGACGGGGAAATAGTTTTTGGTTCACGCGATTCAACTGCTTTCAATAGACTACGCCGTCCCTTCGCGCACAGACAAGCTTGCTGCGCAGGGCACGTCACGACCTCATAAGATTAGCATAAACACACGATTCCAGATGGCTTAGGAGACGGTATGCTAAAGGGCAGGGCCTAAAGATCGACGCTGCTATCCTGATCTTGGGCACGCGGTTTATCATGTTTCACCCCCTGGTTCAAGAATGGTTCACGCGGCAGTTCGCCGGCGTCACTGAGCCGCAGCGTCTGGGCTGGCCGGTGATTCAATCCGGCGAGGATGTGCTGATTTCGGCGCCTACCGGATCGGGCAAGACGCTGGCAGCGTTCTTGAGCGCTCTGGATGAACTGGTGCGCGCCGCGAGCGTGGGCGAACTGACCGACGAGACGCGCATCCTCTATGTATCGCCGCTCAAGGCGCTCAGCAACGATGTGCGCGTGAATCTTGAGATCCCGCTGGCTGGGATCGCGGATCTGGCGGGTGCCGCGGGCACCCCTCTGCCGGAGATTCGAGTGGCGGTGCGCACGGGCGACACACCCACGGCAGAGCGCGCGCTGATGACCCGGAAAGCTCCGCACATATTGGTGACAACCCCGGAGTCGTTGTTCATTCTGCTGACGGCGGGCAAGTCGCGGCAGATGCTGCGTTCGGTGCGCACGCTGATCGTGGATGAGATCCACGCGGTGGCGGGATCGAAGCGCGGCTCGCACCTGGCGTTATCGATCGCGCGACTGGAAGCGCTCACGGAGGGGCGGGTTCAGAAGATCGGGTTGTCGGCGACGGTGAGTCCTATCCAAGAGGTGGGGCGGTTCTTGAGTGACCGCGCGCAGATCATTCAAGTGGGCCGGCGGCGCGATATGGATGTTGCCGTGGAAGTACCGCGCGATGAATTGGGCGCGGTGGCATCCAACGAAATGTGGTCGGAGATTTATGACCGCACGGCCGCGCTCATCGGAGAACATCGTACTACGCTGGTGTTCGTCAACACCCGCCGGCAAGCCGAGCGCATCGCTCACGCGCTGGGTGAACGGATGGGCGAAGGCGCCGTGCTGCCGCATCACGGCAGCCTGTCGCGGCGATTGCGCCTCGAAGCCGAGCAACGCCTGAAGCGCGGCGAGTTGCGCGCGGTGGTGGCAACGGCGTCGCTGGAATTGGGGATCGATATTGGAACCGTCGACCTGGTTTGCCAGATGGGTTCGCCGCGGTCGATATCGGTAGCGTTACAGCGCATTGGACGCGCGGGGCATTGGGTGGGAGCGAAACCCAAAGGCAGAATCTTCGCAACGACTCGCGATGAATTGATTGAGAGCGCAGCGGTGGTTCGTTCGATAAAGCGGGGCGAACTCGACCGTCTGGAGATTCCGCGCGCGCCGCTGGATATTCTGGCGCAACAGATCGTGGCCATGGCGGCTTGCGATGACTGGGATGAGGACGCACTGTTCAAATTTGTGCGCGGTGCCTATCCGTATCGGGAGCTTGCACGGCGCGATTTCGATGCAGTGGTTGAGATGCTCTCCGAGGGCATGGCGACTTCGCGCGGACGGCGCGGGGCGTTCCTGCATCGCGATCAGGTGAATCACCGTCTGCGCGGACGACGCGGCGCTCGTCTGATGGCGATCACCAACGGCGGCGCGATCCCGGATAGCGCGCAGTATCAGGTGGTGGCGGAGCCGGAGGGAACCGTCGTCGGCACCATTGATGAAGACTTCGCGGTGGAGAGTCTGGCGGGCGATGTATTTCTGCTGGGCACGACATCGTGGCGTATCAAGCGGGTGGAGACCGGGAGGGTTCGCGTCGAAGACGCGCATGGTGCGGCGCCATCGATTCCGTTTTGGCGCGGCGAGGCGCCGGGTCGCACGCGAGAGTTGTCGCAGGCGGTGTCGGAATTGCGCATCGAGGTCGCGGAGCGCCAGGACGCGCTCGACTTGCTGATGTCGGAATGCGGCTTGGATCGCCTGGGCACGGAGCAGGCGGTGGAGTACGTCCGCGCCGGCGCTCGCTCACTGGGCGCGATGCCGAGCGAAGACACGGTGGTGGCGGAACGGTTCTTCGACGAGGCCGGCGGCATGCAGATGGTAGTGCATGCTCCCTTCGGCTCGCGCATCAACCGGGCGTGGGGACTGGCGCTGCGTAAACGTTTCTGCCGGGCGTTCAATTTCGAATTGCAAGCGGCGGCGACGGACAACGGACTGGTGCTGTCGCTGAGCGACCAGCACTCCTTCCCGCTGGAAATCATCTTCAGTTACCTGCGGCCGGACACGGTGACCAAGGTGTTGACGGACGCGCTTCTGGCGGCTCCCATGTTCGGGGCGCGCTGGAAGTGGAACGCATCGCGGGCGCTGGCGGTGCCGCGATTCCTGGGCGGGCGCAAGGTTCCGCCTCCGATACAGCGCATGCGCGCGGACGATTTATTGGCGGCAGTATTCCCGGATCAGGCGGCGTGCGCGGAGAACCTGACGGGCGAGATCCGCATCCCGGATCACCCGCTGGTGAACGAAACCATCGACAACTGCCTGCACGAAGCCATGGATCTGGATGGTCTGATCGCGATCCTGGAACGCATGGAAGAAGGAACGCTCAAGACCGTGGCTGTCGACACGCCGGAGCCGTCGCCGTTCTGCCATGAAATCCTGAATGCGAATCCGTACGCGTTTTTGGATGACGCGCCGCTTGAAGAGCGCCGCACGCGCGCCGTGCAGCTTCGCCGCAGTCTGCCGCCGGCGGACGCCGCCAGCTTGGGGGCGCTGGATCCGGCCGCGATCGCTGAAGTGTCCGAACAATCCTGGCCCGAGGTGCGCGACGCCGATGAATTGCACGACGCGCTATTGACGCTGATCATCCTGCCGCCGGTGGAAGAGTGGCGCGCCTATTATGATGAACTGGCGCGGGCGGGTCGCGCATCGACAATCGACGGACATTGGGTGGCGAGCGAGCGCCTGGATCGTAAGGACGACACTTTTGCGGTGCTGCGCGGATGGGCAGACTCGATTGGTCCGTTCACGGCAGCAGGTCTGGCGGCGCGATTGAATTTGCCGGTCAGCGATGTCGAGATTGCGCTCGCGCAGCTCGAAGGCGAGGGCTTGATCCTGCGCGGAAATTTCACGGGCACGGATCACGAATTCTGTCATCGTCGCATTCTGGCGCGCATCCACCGCCAGACGCTGGGACGTTTGCGGCGCGAGATCGAGCCGGTGTCGTCCGCCGATTTCATGCGCTTCCTGTGCCGCTGGCAGCACCTGAGCCCGGGCGCGAAACTACATGGTGTCGATGGCCTCTACCAGGTTCTCAAGCAGCTTCAGGGCTACGAAATTTCCGCCGCTGCGTGGGAATCGACGGTGCTGCCGGGGCGCGTGCACAAATACGATCCCGAGTGGCTGGATCGTCTCTGCCTGGCGGGCGAAGTCATGTGGGGACGGCTGTCACCGCATCCATCGCTCGAATCGCAAGGGAGTCGCAAGGTGCGGCCGACGCGCGTCGCTCCACTGGGCATTTTTCTGCGCGAAGACGCGGCGCGGTTGCTGCCGGCGGCAAGTGAGGTGCAGCAAAGTTGGTCGCACGCCGCGAAGGACGTATTGGCGGCGCTCGAACAACGCGGGGCTTCCTTCTTCCATGACCTGGTGCGCGCCACCGGGCGTCTGGCGAGCGAGGTCGAGGACGGATTATGGGAGCTGGTCGCCGGTGGGCGCGTTACTGCTGACGGCTTCGAGAATCTGCGCGCATTGATTGATCCCAAGCGGCGGCGGGGCGAGGGGCGCGGGCGGATGGCGCGTCCACGGCATGCGACGGGGCGGTGGGCGATTCTTGAAACTGGCGTTACCGGAAGCGACGTCGAGTTCTACGCGCGGATGCTGCTCGACCGCTGGGGAGTGGTCTTCCGCGATGTGCTGGCCCGCGAGACGCTGGCGCCGCCATGGCGCAGCCTGCTGGTGGTCCTCCGGCAATGGGAGGCGCGCGGCGAAGTGCGCGGCGGACGGTTCGTTTCCGGATTCTCCGGCGAACAGTTCGCGCGTCCGGAGGCGGTGGAGTTACTGCGCGACCAACGCCGGAACGGAGGGCAAGGCGAAGAGATCGAAATCGCGCTTGCCGATCCGCTGAACCTGACCGGCGTGATTCTGCCGGGACCGCGCACCAGCGCCCTCGCACAAGGAGTGTTGCGATTACGGGACGGAGTGCAGCAGGAAGAACCGTCGCCGATGCCGGGGCTGCAGGTGCCGGCGTAGGGCATGCGAATCGCACTCGCGAACATCCGGCATCCGGCGAGTCCTGACGAATCGGTTGCGCTAGCCGAGGACGCCATCGCGCAAGCGTCCATCGAGCGCGCGGACATCATCTGCTTTCCGGAGTGCTTCGTTCCGGGCTACCGTGGATTGGGCAAAGTGGTGCCGCCTCCCGACGTGGCGTTCCTCGAACACGCGTGGTCCGTCATCGCGGCGGCGGCTGCAAAGGCAAAGATCGCAGTGGTTCTCGGCACCGAACGCGTCGCCGGCAACGACTTGTTTGCCACCGCGCTGGTTATCAATGCAGACGGAACGCTCGCGGGGTTCCAGGACAAAGTTCAAATCGATCCTTCCGAGGAAGGAACCTATTCTTACGGATCTGGCAGGCGGGTATTCCAGACCGGTCCGCTGATATTTGGGATCGCGATCTGTCATGAAGGCTGGCGCTATCCCGAGACAGTCCGCTGGGCGGTGCGCCACGGGGCACACATCGTATTCCACCCGCACTTCCATCTGGCTGAGCCGGGCAGCTACGTGCCCTCGACTTTCGCCGATCGCGCAAACTCGTTCCACGAAAAAGCCGCCTTGTGCCGCGCCGCGGAAAACACCTGCTATTTCGCAACCGTCAACTTCGCAAGCGCTGGGTCGCCGACTACCTCGGCGGTGGTGCGTCCCGACGGGACGCTGCTCAACTACCAACCCTACGGTAAGGAAGGGTTGCTGATCGCGGACATCGATATTAGTGAGGCGACTGGCCTCCTCGCCGCGCGCTACAAGTCGGATTAGGAGCGCGACGATTCCAGGAGCTAATGAACAGTGATTCGAATGTGGTCCAATTTCTAGATGCAAGAGCCCACCGCTGGCGCTATACCGCCGGAAGAGAATCGTAACGATCCTGGATTCCTCGATATCGCCGAGCCCGATGGACCGATCTATAGAATCTTCCCACTCTGGTCCTTAGAGGAAGCGTTATGGCTCCGCCAGTTGGTGTTAGTACCGCGCGCAAGCTGGGAAGACGCTCACGAAGTACTGGAAAAGCGGATAGCCGTAAGCGTATATAACGGTGGCGTCTATCAAAGGCAAGTAATGATAAGCGAAGGTCTTCCGCAGGCCTTCGCACAATGCTGGTCGGCGACGCCGGAATCCGATGCGCTATTGCGTGCCTATTCTCGTGTTGTAAAAGACACTCACTTCCAGCGCAATACGTGCCCGAGAGATGAGGGCGTGCGCGTGCGAAGTACTCCCCGAAAGCTCCTGCAAGCCTTGAGAGTTGGAACCCGAGATGCGGGCAGCACGAGAAAAGATCGAGGGGTCAACCTCAGCCACCGCTCGGTGGCACCACCCCACCAAAGCCCCCTAGGGCGTTTCTTCGATAGCCGAATGCACGATTTAGCCATTCCCACGCACGAGAAAAGATCGACGAGCCTTCGATTTTAACTGGGCGTGGCGCCCATAGTTCCCACGGCTCTTGTTGCGCTATTGCCATTCCTTCTTTTTGCCAAGCAAGAAGGACTTCTTTGAGATTGCCGTCAACCTTCGAGCTTTCTTGGACCAACACGATTTTTGAAATTCCATGTTGTCTAAAGAATTGCGCTGATGGGAAGTCTGTCACGGTCACGAAGGAGCGATTGTCGAACCAGCCTGGATCAGGATGCGCAATCAGCCCCCGGCGGTTCGAGTCAAGCATGAAGACCGGAGGCGCGGAGCCGGAAATATTCGCCGTTGCCAATTCCTGCGCTGTCCCGCAGAGCGCAGACATGATCGGGAGGACATCCACGGCCACCCGCTCCGGAACGGGTGTATCAGTCCCCGAGTGGACGATTGAGACGAAGTCCGGAATGGGTGTTGCAAATGGACATGCGTTATAAACCGGTATCGGGATGTATCCATCGCGGCAAAGCGCAATCCCAATCGAAACGCCCTCCGCACCGGGCACGTCCGCGACAATCGCTGTGTCTAACTCAAGAGGAACGCGCCACGGCGGTACGGAGTAATTGGCTGTTGCCAGATCTTGCTCGCGTAAAAACGAAAAGAGGACTGGCTTAACCCAGGGGCTCCACGGCGATGCCGAGGGTCGCCATATCTCGTAGATTTCGTCTCCGGTCATGTCAGGTAACCGAGCTATCGATTAGTAGGGGTGCTTCGACCGCCGAGCTGCCGGTGACCTGGCCATCGGAAAGCCGAACGTAAGCACCGGCTGCACGCCCATTGACTGTGAATACGCCAATGCAAGGATACATCGGCCCGCGGCAAGTTTCGACGGCGCGAGTCTCAAAGCGCCTCTGCGCAACCCACCTAAGTGGATGGCGCTGTGCTTCCTTGATCACCCGTTGTTTCTCTTTCTGGGCGAGCGCGCCGCAAATGTGCACTTGATCGCCGGTGTTGGAGTAACAGGCTTTCAAGACCCACTGGTCCCAGTCCGCAGCAGCCGCTTCACGTGGATCACGGCATTCGGGCATGAGGGACCTCCAGGTTGGACATTCCATCGCCTCATTGAAGAGCAGAGGAAATCTCTTACTCTCCGAAATTGCGGATACTGTCGGATTGATCACCGGAATCGCAGACGTATGAAAGAGTTTTTTCCATCCGGTATCCTCCGGCAAAGCGCAAAGCCACTCTACCTGGTAGAAGCGGATCACGGCAGATACACGCCGGCCGTTCGTTACCAGTTTGCATCCATGTTCTGAAGACCACTCGAGAGCGGCCGGAGTTTTGATGATGCTGCAAGGAATCTGCCTACCCTGAAGTTCGGACATGAACGTCCTAACCACTTGCTCATCCTCCAGATAACCCGGCGCACTCAGAAGCGCGACATGCCCTTCGTGCGCAAGCAATTCTACTGCGCGGCCCCAAGCGTCAAGAGGCGATTCAGGACAGTCCAGGACCTTGTAGAACGGTTGATACAACTGTTGCAGAGACGATCCTTCTCTCCAGCCGCCGGGAACATCGCTATTCACTTCCGAAACGCACCAACCCGAGGCGGTCGGGTGAAAGTCGAAGCGCATCATGCGAGCGCGCCGCGAGTTCATCTCAGGCTGTCGCTGTTCTTGCGAGGCCAATGCTTCTGAGATAGCTCTCGGAACACCGATGAAAGATTGAAAGCGTGAAGTATCGAGTGAAATCGACTCCAAGAAAGTGGTCTCGGAAGCAAGTAGTTCCGCAAAGCTCCGAAGGACATTCCATTCGCGGATAGGCAGTACTACCGGGTGTTCGGAGAGAACGTTCTTGTCTCCGACTTGTGTGTCCCATTTGTTATAGCGAAGGTGCATTTCCCGTTCGATCTCGCGGATCTCGGGCGCACCTAGCGGCGGACCTAGCCTGATATCTGGAACGTGACTCGGCGCGATTTCTTGGGTATTAACGAGCAAGCGTTCATTGTAATCGGCCTTGCGGATCAGCCGCCGCGGATAAGGCGCATGGCTTCGCCGACGCCCGCGCCGTCCGGCTTCGACGCGCCTTTTTCGGACTCGGGGATGGTGTCACCTTCGCCCGGGGCCAGGAACAAGTTGGCTTCGAGACCGTGCTGACGCGTGTATAAATCCCAATAGCGGCCGCCGAGCGCGTACAGCGATTCATGCGTCCCCCGCTCGACGATACGGCCAGCTTCCACCACCAGAATCTGGTCCGCGCGGCGAATGGTGGAGAGCCGATGCGCGATGACGAAAGTGGTCCGGCCCTTCATCAGGTACTTGAGGCCTTCCTGGATCAGCGCTTCGGATTCAGAATCCAGGCTGGAAGTAGCTTCGTCCAGAATCAGAATGCGCGGATCGGCGAGAATCGCGCGCGCGATGGAGACGCGCTGGCGCTGGCCGCCGGAGAGCTTCACGCCGCGCTCGCCGACAATGGTGTCGTACTTCTTCTCGAAATTCTCAGCGAATTCATCAACTCGCGCGATGCGGCAGGCTTCCAGGATCTGTTCCTTGGCCGCTCCGGGTCGCGCGAACGCGATGTTCTCTTCAATGGTTCCGTCGAACAGGAAGGTATCCTGCAGCACCACGCCTAACTGTGTGCGGTAGCTATCCAGGCGAACGGTGGAGAGATCCATCCCATCGACGGAAACTTTTCCGGTGGTAGGCACATGGAACGCGGCGATCAAACTGATGATGGTGGATTTGCCGGAACCGGACGGACCCACCAGCGCGGTAACGGTGCCCGGCGCCGAGTGGAATCCCACATCGAATAGCACCTGCTTGCCGGCTTCATACGAGAATCCGACATTTTCAAAAGTCACTTCGCCGCGGACCGGCCCGAGCGCCACCGTGCGGCGCGGATCGCGGTCCTCCGGATTTTCCATCAGCACTTCGTGCGTGCGGTCCAGGCCGGCGAGCGCTTCCGTGATCTGAGTGCCGATGCCGACGACTCCGAAAACCGGCGCGACCAGGAACGCCAGAAACGCAGTGAAGGTGACGAATCCGCCCAGCGTCAGCGTGCCCGCGAAGATCTGGCGCGTGCCGACGTACATCACTACCGCGCCCACGATGCCCATCAGCACGGTGGCCGACAGACTCATGAACGACATGGCGGTGAGCGACTGCTCCACGTTGGTCAGCAGGCGTTTGACACCGCCCGCGAATACGGCAGCCTCGCGCTCCTCGGCGTGATATCCCTTGACGACTCGCACGCCGCCCAGCGATTCGGTGAGGCGGCCCGTGACCTCGGCGTTGATCTTGCCGCGCTCGCGGAAAATCGGCCGGATTTTGGTGAACGCTTTCGATAACGCCAATGCGAAGGCCGCGACGAACAGGGCCGTGAGCCCCGTCATTACCGCGCTGATCCGCAACAGCACTACCAGCGCAATCACAGCCGTCATGACGCCGCCGACGAATTCGACCAGGCCAGTGCCAATTAAGTTGCGCACGCCTTCGACGTCGGTCATGATGCGCGACACTAGAACGCCGCTCTTGTTGGCGTCGTAATAGCCGACTGAAAGGCGGCCGATGTGTTGCTGGACCTTCTGGCGCAGCTCCGCGATCAGGCGCTGTCCGGCTTTGGAAAGAAGCTGCGTCAGCGTGAACGACGTGATGCCCTGGATCAGAGTCGCGCCGAGCACCGTGAGCACCAGCGGCGTCAGCAGCGCGATCTGATGTTTGCCGACCACGTTATCGACCAGGAAACGCGTGGAATAAGGCAGTACCATGCCACTCAAGCGGTTGATGATCATCAGTGCCAATCCCAGCGCTAGCAATTTGCGGCGCGGCAGGATCATCTCGCGCAGATCGGGCCAGATTTCACGGATGCGCTCGGACTGCTTGCGCTTGGGGGTCTCGGCCTTTTCGCGGGAATGCTTGGCCGAGGGCGATCGTTCGGCGGAGTGGGGATGCACTATAACTTCAGTGTAGCCTGAGAGGATGCAGCGGCTTTACGCAGGGACCTCCGGATTCGCTTACGCCACCTGGAAACCGGATTTTTATCCGCAGAAACTGCCGGCCAAGGACTTCCTGAAGCATTACTCGACGAAGCTGAACGCGGTCGAGATCAACTACACATTCCGCCAGCTGCCCAAGGCGGCGACGCTTGAAAACTGGGTGTCGGCGACGCCCGACGGATTCTTATTCGCGTGCAAAGCGCACATGCGGATTACGCATATCAACCGTTTGAAGGAATCCGAGTTCAACGAATTGTTCTTCAAAGCGCTGGAGCCGCTGCGGGCGTCGCGCAGGCTGGGCCCGGTGCTGTTCCAGTTGCCGCCGAATTTCAAGCTCGACGCGGCGGTGCTGGGGGCGTTTCTGGCGAAGCTGCCGGAAGATATTCGCACCACCTTCGAGTTCCGCAATGCAACCTGGCTGACGGATGAGGTATATCGTTTATTGGAGCAGCATCACGTAGCTTTGTGCCTGGCTGAGTCCGAAAAATTCGAGGTGCCGCAAGTAGTGACGGCGCCCTTCGTTTACGCGCGGCTGCGGAAAGAGGAGTATTCGTCAGAGGACCGCCGCCAGATCGCCGACCGCGCGCGGCAGCAGTTAGGCGCCGGCCGCGACGTGTTCGTGTTTTTCAAGCATGAAGACACGCCCGCCGGAGCGGCGTATGCTGTGGAGTTGTTGGCCGAAACAGGAGGCTTGCATGACACGTAGGAAATTTGCCAAGGCCGTGAGCATCGGCGCCGCCATGGGGCAAGTGGCGCCGCTAGCGCTGCGCGGGCAGGCCAGGGGACAAGCGCGGACCGCGGTGAAGGCGCTGGTCTTCGACACCTTCGGGACAGTTGTCGATTGGCGCGGGTCGATTATCGCCGAAGGCTTAGCCTGGAGCGCAGCCATCGGCGACGCCCGCGACTCGACCATTGACTGGGCGCGTTTCGCCGACCGCTGGCGTGATGGCTATGCGCCGGCCATGGAGAGAGTTCGCACCGGCGACCTGCCATGGACCAAACTCGACGACCTGCATCGCATGATCCTGAACAACCTGATGTCCGAATTCGGCATGAACGGACTGAGCGAGTCGGAGATCGATCACTGGAATAAGGTGTGGCACCGGCTGAAGCCGTGGCCGGATGCGGTGGCCGGTCTGACGCGCTTGAAAAAGAAGTACATCATCGCGCCGCTCTCCAACGGCAACGTGTCGCTGCTCACCGATATGGCGAAGAACGCTGGCCTGCCGTGGGATTTGATCCTCTCGGCCGAACTTGCCAAGCATTACAAGCCGGATCGCGAGGCGTACCTGACGGCAGTGGATCTGCTGGGACTCAAGCCGGAAGAAGTAATGATGGCGGCGGCACACTCCGGCGACCTGAAAGCGGCGGCCAGCTTTGGCTTGCGAACCGGATTCATCTATCGTCCCAATGAACGGGGTCCTGGCGGCAAAGCGGACCGCGCCAAGCCGGGCGAGTTCAATGCTGTGTCCACGGATATCGGGGACTTGGCGACCCAGCTAGGAACCTGAAAACGGCGGGAGCCTGAATCGCGGTCTGTTATTGAATGCGATCAGGCTGCTCGACGCGGACGTGCAATACCCGCGATGTGGTTATGGGCTGCGTATCGCCCAGCAGAATAATCATGCGCATGCCGCAGGCTATGAAACCGGTTTCCAAAGTGCCATCCCGATCCAGCGATCCTTCCAGGCTAGCCATCACCGGGTCGGGACAAAATTCCGGATGTCCCGAAACACGGATGGAATTACCGCCCAGATATTCAATGCGGTAATGGCGGCTCTTGGTCTCGACGTCGATGAGCGACCCCGGCCTAAGATTCTTGCAATCCAGCAGTTGGGTAGACAACATTACGTCTGCCTCCAGTATATTCAAAGCAATTCAGCTGCCATTCGAGCGCCGCAAGCACGCGACCGCCGGCAATACCCTCGATACAATCCGCGATTGCCCCGCTACAATAGCGATGATGCAGCTTTCAGATATTTTCATCCGCATGGGCCCGGATCAATTCGAGCAGCTCCTGCGTTCCATCTCGCTCGGACGACTGAAAACCTTTCAGATGTTTGAGCCCTTCAAGACCCGCCTGCACCTGCACAAACTGAACACCGAAGCCTTGCGTAAGTCTGCGCCCCGCCAATTCGCGCGTCTGCAGGAAGAGGGCAGCGCGGATCTCGCGACCGACCTCGCCCAGGCCATCCTGATCTCGCACATGGACATGATCAAGGCGGTCTTAGACGAGCTCGGTGTGCCGCATGAAGATGGCTTCTT
>Ga0105245_10003056_pt1 | contig 14977 bp, 12 predicted proteins | sample KBSM54metaG_FD_81523 | JGI IMG/M metagenome (GOLD analysis project Ga0105245, IMG submission 81523) | Miscanthus rhizosphere microbial communities from Kellogg Biological Station, Michigan, USA - KBS M5-4 metaG | ecosystem: Host-associated > Plants > Roots > Rhizosphere > Soil | place... | reverse complement strand
GTCCTGCCACACCAGCACCTGGCCGGTGGTCGCGTTGCCGGCGCCGATGCCGACGGTGGGGACCTCGACGGCGGCGTCCACGGCCGCCGCCGTCTCCGCCGGAACCATTTCCATCAGCACGCAGAACGCGCCGGCGTCGGCCAGGGCGACGGCGTCGTCGATCAGTCGCTGGGCGTCATCGCCGCGGCCCTGGACCCGGTAGCCGCCGAGGGCGTGCTCGCTCTGCGGGGTGAAGCCGATGTGGGCCATCACGGGGATCCCGCCCTGGCTGAGCCGAGTGATCTGCGGGGTCATCTCGACGCCGCCCTCGAGCTTCACGCAGTGGGCGAGTCCCTCCTTCATGAACCGCGCGGCGGTGCCGTAGGCCTGCTCGGGGGAGGCCTGGTAGGACCCGAACGGGAGGTCGCCGACCACCAGCGCACGGTGGACCGAGCGACTCACCGCGCGGGTCAACGGGAGGAGCTCGTCGACGCTGATCGGGACGGTGGTCTCGTAGGCGTAGACGTTGTTGGCCGCCGAGTCACCGACCAGGAGCACGTCGATGCCGGCCTCGTCGAAGGTCGCGGCGGCGTACTGGTCGTAGGCGGTGAGCATCGAGAACCGCTCGCCCCGCTCCTTGAACTGGCGGAGGTGGTGGGTGCGAACCCGCTTCACAGGCGTGCCGGTCTTCGCGGGACCGGCGCCGTACGGCGCGGTGACCTCGTCGTTCATCGGGTGCTCCTCGGGGCTGTCATCGCGGCTCCCTCGTGGAGTCCACGCAACGTCTTCCAGGCTAGTGAGGTGTCCGCCGGATGCGACCTGTGTCGCTCGTCACGGGCGGGCCAGCTCCTCGCGTAGCCCGGCGAAGGCGATCTCGTCGTCGCGGGTGCCCCGGTGGGGAGCGGAGAACCACGCGGCGTACTGGCTGATCTCGTCGAGCCGCCACTCGAGGTCGAAGAGGTCGATCATCGCCGGGTCGGCGCCGACCTGGTCCGGGATGGCACCCGCCTCGACGAGCACCCGCAGGTCGACCTCGGCCGGCGCCAGCCGGAGCGTGTCCCAGTCGATCAGGAAGCGTCCGTCGTCGGTCCGGAGCTGGTTGGCCTGGTGGGGCTCGCCGTGCGCCGCCACCCAGGTCCGGTCCCGGGCGACCGCGCCGAGGCGGTGGTAGGCCATCGTCCAGCGGGCGATGTCGTCGAGATGACGGCGTACGGCGTCGCGCGCCTCGTCGGCGTAGGGCCCGGGGCCCCAGTCCTCGCGGACGAGTCGTGCCGTGGCCTCGGCGAAGTCGGGGTCGACCTTGGGCCGCCACCTGGGGATGCCCGCGGGTGGCGCGGTGCCGTGCAGACGACGGAGGACCTCGGTCGTCCAGGGCAGGTCGAGCGGCTCGTCCGAGGTGCCGTCGCGCCACGGCGTACAGCTGAGGGCGCCGCCGGCGAACGCGACCGTGGCGCCACCGGCCGCCGCCGGGAGTGGCGCGAGCACGAACTCCAGGCCGCTGTCCCGAAGCGCCGTCGCGCCGGCGTAGGCCGCCGCGACATCGGCGAGCTCGCCGGGATCCGAGTCGTCGTAGGTGACGAACAGGCGTGCCCGGGCGCCGACGAACGCCACCCAGTGGTGCGCCCCGAAACCGACCGGGTGGTAGACGACCCGCTCGACGGCGTCGTCCCAGGCTCGGCGTACCTCGGCGAGGACGTCGGCATCGTCGACGTGGGGTGGCGGCTCACGCACGCGCGCTGCGCCTTGCCCGAAGCCGGTCGAAGGCGCGCTCCTTGGGTGGGTTGCGGATGAGCTCGAGCAGCGCGGCGGTCGGCTCGTCGGGACCGTAGGTGGTGTCCACCGTGAGATCGCAGTCGCCGTGCTGGAACACCAGGCGCTGCTGGTGGAGTGCCGTGCCCGCGGCGCGGTCACTGCGGAGCCTCTCGCGGCGACGGAGCTCCTTGGGCGAGCAGGTGACGTGGACCAGCAGCACGTCGAGGCCCGCCGTCAGCCGGAGCAGGTCGTCGAGGCGCCAGGGCTCGTTCAGGACGTGGTCCCCGAGGACGTCCATACCGGACGTCGCGGCGCCCGTGAGAGCGCGGTGGTACGCCGCACGCGTGCGGTGGAAGACGTCGTGCCACTGCCGGTCGGTCAGGTCCGCGTCCGGCCGGGTGCGGACCTGGTGGAACAGGTCGACCGGCAACACCAACCATGGCGTGGTCAGCCGGCGAGCGACCGCCTTGGCGAGCGTCGTCTTCCCCGAGCTCGACGGCCCGTTGAGCAGCACGATCCGACCCGACGCCATGCCGCTGACGCTATCGAGGAACGCGCCGCGCCATCCTGATTCCGGCAAGACTGGGTCGTCCGGGTGGGTCGGGCGGGTGGGTCGTCCGCTTCGGTGGGTGTTCTTGTGGCCGATGGGGCGGACGACCGGGTCGGAGCGGGGCGGTCCCTAGACTGGCAACGTGGAGTTCTACTCGGCGTACGCGCAGGGGTTCGCGCGGGTCGCGGCGTGCACGATGCCCGTGGCGCTGGCCGATCCCGGGGCGAACGCGCGCACGGTCCTCGAGGTCGCACGCCAGTGCCACGAGGACGGGGTGGCGGTCGCGGTGTTCCCCGAGCTCTGCCTGAGCGGCTACTCCATCGAGGACCTCCTGCTCCAAGACGTCCTGCTGGATGCCGTGCAGGCAGCGATCGAGACCGTCGTCGAGGCGTCGGCAGACCTGCTGCCCGTGCTCGTGGTCGGCGCACCTCTCCGGCACGGCACCCGGCTCCTCAACTGCGCGGTCGTGATCAAGGGTGGGCGCATCCTCGGCGTCGCGCCGAAGTCCTACCTGCCCAACTACCGCGAGTTCTACGAGCGCCGCCACTTCGCCCCCGGCGACGACCTGCGGGGTACGACGATCCGCGTCGCGGGCGGTGAGGTGCCCCTGGGGCCAGATCTGGTCTTCGTCGCGGCCGATCTGCCGGACCTGCGCCTGCATGTGGAGATCTGCGAGGACATGTGGGTGCCGGTGCCGCCGAGCGCCGAGGCCGCCCTGGCCGGAGCGACGGTGCTCGCCAACCTGTCGGGCAGCCCGATCACGATCGCCCGCGCCGAGGACCGCCGGCTGCTGGTGCGCAGCGCCAGCTTCCGCAACAACGCGGCGTACGTCTTCGCAGCCGCCGGACAGGGCGAGTCGACGACCGATCTGGCCTGGGACGGCCAGACGATGGTCTACGAGTGTGGTGACCTGCTGGGGGAGAGCGAGCGCTTCCCGGCCGGACCACGCCGGACCGTCGTCGACGTCGACCTCGACCGGATCCGCCAGGAGCGCTTCCGCCAGGGCACGTTCGACGACAACCGTCGTGGCGTCGAGACCGGTCGTCCCGCACGGCCGGTGCGCGAGGTCGCGTTCGAGCTGACGCCCCCCACCGGTGACATCGGGCTGCGCCGCACCCTCGACCGGTATCCGTTCGTCCCCGACGACCCCGAACGCCTGGCGCTGGACTGCTACGAGGCCTATCACATCCAGGTCGCCGGCTTGATGCAGCGCTTCGAGGCGATCGGCACGCCCAAGGCGGTGATCGGCATCAGCGGCGGGCTCGACTCGACCCATGCCCTGATCGTCGCGGCGCGCGCCATGGACGCCGTCGGACGGCCACGCAGTGACGTGCTGGCCTTCACGATGCCGGGCTTCGCGACCGGGGACACGACGAGGTCCTTGGCGACCCGGCTCGCGACGTCGCTCGGCGTGACCTTCGAGGAGATCGACATCAAGCCGGCCGCCGAGCAGCTGCTCAAGGACCTCGACCACCCGGCCGCCGATGGCGGCGCGACGTACGACGTGACCTACGAGAACGTCCAGGCCGGGCTGCGCACCGACTACCTCTTCCGCCTCGCCAACCAGCGCGGCGGCATCGTGGTCGGCACCGGAGACCTCAGCGAGCTCGCGCTCGGCTGGTGCACGTACGGCGTGGGCGACCAGATGTCGCACTACAACGTGAACGCCGGTGTCCCGAAGACGCTGATCCAGCACCTGATCCGCTGGGCGATGGACAGCGGTCAGTTCGACGACACGGCCAACCAGGTGCTCGGCGAGATCCTCGACCAGGAGATCACTCCCGAGCTGATCCCGACCGTCGAGGGGCAGCGTGCGCAGGCGACCGAGGACACGGTCGGCCCGTACGCGCTGCAGGACTTCACGCTCTACCACGTGCTCCGGCGCGGCTACCGGCCCAGCAAGATCGCGTTCCTGGCGTGGCACGCCTGGCACGACGCGTCGGCCGGGGGGTGGCCACCCGGCTTCCCGGCGGACCGCCGGCCGGCCTACCAGCTCGGCGAGATCCGGCACTGGCTCGAGGTGTTCTGCCACCGTTTCTTCGCCAGCCAGTTCAAGCGCAGCGCCCTGCCCAACGGCCCGAAGGTCAGCGCCGGCGGCACGATGAGCCCCCGCGGTGACTGGCGGATGCCGAGCGACGCCGCCGCGACGACGTGGCTGGCCGACTTGGCGAACGTCCCCGGCGTGTAGGCCGCGCGACGTACCTCGTCCTTCGCGGGGATGACCTCCCGGTCCCGATCCGGTGACGAGCGCAACCTTTGTCGCGCCCGCGGAGTCGTAGTCGGCGAAGCGGCGCCGCGGGGGCGCCGCCACCTCCGGGGAGAAGGACATGACAGGAGTACGACGGGCGCGCGGGATCGCAGCGGTCCTGGCGACCATCGCGGCGGCCACCTTGGCCACCACGGCCCAGGGCGACGCACACGCAGCCACCGGATCCGAGGGTGCGGCCGCGCAGAAGCCTGCGACGACCCGGCTGCACCTCCACGTCACCGGATGTGACCACTGCTCCATCCAGCTCCAGCACGCGGTGAGCGGGAAGCCGAACGTGTGGACCTCCGCCCGGCAGCGCATCGGGTCCGACCACGTGGCCGTCTTCAGGGTGCGGACGAGCCGCACCCAGGGCCTGTCGTTCGTGATCCGTGCGCCGTGGCAGGGCGACACCGGCGCGGTGTCCAACGTCGTGACGCGGTACGCCGGTCAGCGCATCGACGCAGGGGTCAGCCCGAGCGAGGCACGACACGGCCGCCGAGCCGAGGGCTGCTGGGCCGGGACGACGTCCCCGGTGATGCGGCTGCACTTCCGCGTCGGGCGGGTGCCCGCCACGACCCTCGACGGCCACGAGACCCACGTGCCGCTGGCCTACGCCACCCACACCATGTCGAGCTGGAGGCCGATGGTGAAGGCGGTCAAGGGCACGATCGGGAACCAGGACGCGTTCTACTGCACCAAGCCACCCACCACGAAGGTGACGCTGGCCGCCGCCGGCTGCGACGGGTGCCAGGTCCAGCTGATGAACGGCGCCGTCCACGGCGAGAACGTCTGGGTGGCGGACACCCGGACCGTGACGTCCGGGTCGGTGACCTTCCGGGTGCCGCGTCCGATGACCCGAGGCATCACCGCCACGGTGATCGCGCCGTGGGAGGGGGCGACCGGATACACGACCGTCGTGGCGTTCCGGTACGCCGGACACCGGGTCGGCGACCCGGTGAGCTTCGGCGACGCCCGCGCCCAGCACCGTGGCTCGCCCTGCTGGGGTGGCACCTCCTCCAAGGACGTCACCCTCACCCTGACGACGCGGCAGGTCACCGTGCCCGGCACCACCGGTCCCGCGGCCGGCACGATCGCCTACGCCGACGTCACGCAGTCCTGGTCGAAGCCGATGCTGGACGCCGACAAGGGCGTGCTCGGCTCGCAGGAGGTCATCATCTGCCGGAAGTAGCGATGCAGGACCTGCCTGCCCCGCTGGTGTCGTGACGGTCGCGGAGCGATCTCCTCGACCAGCGAGGAGTCCCCCGGGGACCTCCTCGGCGGGCGGGTCGGCGCAACATCGCCGTAACACGACTGAGACACACTGCCCGGCATGGGCAAGCAGGAAGACTTCGTGCTGCGGGCACTCGAGGAGCGTGACGTCCGGTTCGTGCGGCTGTGGTTCACCGACGTGCTCGGGTTCTTGAAGTCGGTGGCGGTCGCGCCGGCCGAGCTCGAAGGCGCCTTCGCCGAGGGGATCGGCTTCGACGGCTCGGCGATCGAGGGCTTCGCCCGGGTGTACGAGGCCGACATGCTGGCCAAGCCGGACCCCGCGACGTTCCAGATCCTGCCCTGGCGCAGCGGCGATGGGCCCAGCACGGCGCGGATGTTCTGCGACATCGTGATGCCGGACGGCTCGCCGTCGTACGCCGACCCCCGGCACGTGCTGAAGCGGACCCTCGGCAACGCGGCCGAGCAGGGCTTCACGTTCTACACGCACCCCGAGATCGAGTTCTACCTGTTCAAGGACGAGCCCACGCCGGGAGTGGACCCGGTGCCGGTGGACCGGTCGGGCTACTTCGACCACACCGCGCAGTCGCAGGGGGCGGACTTCCGGCGCGAGGCGATCACGATGCTGGAGTCGATGGGAATCTCGGTGGAGTTCAGCCACCACGAGGGCGGGCCGGGACAGCAGGAGATCGACCTGCGGTACGCCGACGCCCTGTCGACCGCCGACAACATCATGACGTTCCGCACGGTGATCCGTGAGGTCGCGCTGAGCCAGGGCGTCTGGGCGACGTTCATGCCCAAGCCCTTCACCAGGTATCCAGGATCGGCGATGCACACGCACGTCTCGCTGTTCGAGGGCGACCGCAACACCTTCTTCGAGGCGGGTGCGGAGTACCAGCTCTCCAAGACCGGCCGCCAGTTCATCGCCGGGGTGCTGCGCCACGCCAGTGAGATCGCGGTGGTCACCAACCAGTGGGTCAACAGCTACAAGCGGCTGCTCGGCGGCGGTGAGGCCCCGTCGTACATCTGCTGGGGTCACAACAACCGCTCGGCCATGGTGAGAGTGCCGATGTACAAGCCGCAGAAGGGCGTCTCCACCCGGATCGAGGTCCGCACGATCGACTCGGCGTGCAACCCGTACCTGGCGTACGCGGTCGTGCTCGCGGCCGGCATGAAGGGGGTCGAGGAGGACTACGACCTGCCCCGCGAGGCCGAGGACGACGTGTGGTCCCTGACCGAGCGGGAGCGCAAGTCCCTCGGGATCGAGCCCCTGCCGACCAGCCTGTCAGAGGCGATCCGCGTCGCCGAGGACTCCGAGCTCCTCGCCGAGACGCTCGGCGAGCACGTCTTCGACTTCTTCCTGCGCAACAAGCGCACCGAGTGGCGGGAGTACCGCACCGAGGTCTCCGCCTTCGAGCGCGACCGGATGCTGCCGGTCCTCTGAGCCGTCGCCGCTGGCGCCGGTCCTTCTGGTCCAGGGCCCGGGCGAGCATCCAGGACGTGCCGTCCGAGTCCGAGGACGTCGAGACGGGCACCGAGCCGCGGCTCTGGTGCCAGCGGCTCGTCGCTCCCGACCGTGGGCCGCGCGCCCTGGACGACCGGCACCGCTAGGTTGGGCACGTGACCCCGCGTGTGCTCGTCGTACAGCACGAGGACGATGACCCGATCCACCTGATGGGGACCTGGATGGAGGGCGTCGAGCTCGTCGTCTGCCGTGCCTTCGACGGCGACGCCGTGCCCTCCTCGATCGACGACTACGACGGGCTGGTCGTGATGGGCGGCGCCATGGGCGCGCACGACGACGAGAAGGCGCCCTGGCTGCCGGCGACCCGCGAGCTGATCAGGCTGGCGTCCGCGGCGTCCGTGCCGACGCTCGGCGTGTGCCTGGGCCACCAGCTCAGCGCGGTCGCGCTCGGGGGCGAGATCGAGGTCAACCCGAAGGGCCGGCAGCTCGGCCTGCTCGATGTCGGCTGGACGGCCGAAGCCGTCGACGACGAGCTCATGGGCGAGCTGGTCGGGCCGCGCCGCGCGATGCACTGGAACGACGACGTGGTGAGCCGGCTGCCCGACGGGGCACGACAGCTGGCGACCGCGAGCACCGGTGAGGTGCAGGCAGCGCGGCTCGCACCGACGGTGTGGGGCATCCAGTGGCACCCCGAGGTCGACGACGCGCTGGTCGCCGCCTGGGCCACCGACGGCAGCCTGTCTCCGACCGAGAGGGAACAGGTCCTCGACGACCTGGTCCGCTCCCGCCTCGACCTCGACGCCGCCTGGCGGCCGCTCGCCCAGCGCTTCGCCGCTCTGGTCGGGGCCGACGCGAGCCCCGCGTAACCGGGCCTCAGCCGTCGGTCGCCTCGCCGAGAGCGGCGAACGACTCGCGCAGACGATCGCGCACGCCGGGCTCCGCGCCCACCCGGTCGAGCCCCAACAGGGCGGCTCCCACCACCGGCGGTGTCCGTACCACCTTCGGCACGGCGAGCGGCGCGGCGTCGGCGAGGAGGCGGTCGATCTCGTCCATCAGCTGGGCGTGCCCGGCGGTCAGCACACCACCACCGAGCACCACCGGGAGTGGTTCCCCGAGGACGCCCAGACGACGCATCGCCGCGACGGCGAGCGCCGCCACCTCCTCGGCCTGACGGCGTACCAGCCCGGACGCCACGTCGTCGCCCGCGGCCGCCACTGCGAAGAGGACCGGGGTCAGCTCCATGCACTCGGCCTCGGACAGCGTGCCGAGATGGACCGCTGCGATGAGCTGGTCCATGGTCGTGAGGCCGGCGTGACGGGGGAGCGCCTCACTGAGCGCGGTGCGCGGTCCGCGCCCGTCGACGGCTCGCGCCGCCCACCACATCGCCTCCTGCCACAGGTTGCCCCCGCCGCCCCAGTCGCCCGAGATGTGGCCCACCGCGGCGAACCGCGCCGTCGTCCCGTCCGGGAGCAGGCCCGCGCAGTTGATGCCGGCTCCGCACACGACGGCGACCCCGCGCCGGTCGTCGAGGCCCGCGCGGAGCAGGGCGAAGGTGTCGTTGAAGACCTCGATCGACCCGCCCCACGACCGGGCGAGGATCGCGGCCTCCAGGGCCTCGTGCTCGACCGGGAGGTCGGCGTTGGCCAGGCAGGCCGCCACGTGCCCGGCGACCGGGCCGGCGGCCTCGATCCCGGCGCGCGCCCGCGCCTTCTCCACCAGCGGAGCGAGGCCGGCCACGGCCGCGGTGGCGCCGAGCCGGTCGGGTCGGAACGCGCCGCCGCGGGCCCGGCCGCGCACGGTTCCGTCCGACGCGACGACGGCGACGTCGGTCTTGCTGTTCCCCGCGTCGATGGCGAGAACCGCGGCGCGAGCGTCCATCGGGCCGCCCATCTCAGGCCCACCGGAGATGGTCGCGGTTGTGCGCGATCAGGCGGTCGGCGAGACCGTGCGCGATGTCGGCCTGCCCCACGAGCGGGTGGGCCAGCAGCGCCTGGAAGACACGGTCGTAGCCACCGCGGAGCGCCGCGTCCAGGGCCAGGTGCTCGTACGACGTGACCGCCGCGACCAGGCCGGCGTACAGCGGTGCCAGCGGCGCCGGAGCCAGCGCACGTACGCCGGACCGGTCGACCGTCGCGGGCACCTCGATCACGGCGTCGTCCGGCAGGAACGACATGGTGCCGTCGTTGCGCAGGTTGACGACCTGGGTGGTCGGGGCCTCCGGGCGCCCGAGCAGCGAGGCGGCCAGCTGCACGGCCGCCTCGGAGTAGTAGGCGCCACCCCGCTCCGCGAGCAGCGCCGGCTTCTCGTCGAGAGCCGGGTCGGCGTACATCGCGAGCAGGTCCCGCTCGATCTCCGCGACGCGCGCGGCGCGCGATCCGGTGCTGCGCTGCTCGGCGACCACCTCGTCGTGGGCGTAGAAGTAGCGCAGGTAGTAGGAGGGCACCACACCCAGCACCCGCAGGAGCTCGACCGGGAGCTCCAGCGATTCGGCGACCTCGGGCCCGTGCCCGGCGAGCAGCTCCGGCAGCCGGTCGACGCCGTCGACGGTGGCCGCCCGCTCCCAGGTGAGGTGGTTCAGCCCGACGTGGTCGAGCTGCACGCGCTCGGGTGCGACGTCGAGCCAGTCGGCGAACCGACGCTGGAACCCGATGGCGACGTTGCACAGCCCGACGGCCCGGTGACCTTCCTGGAGCAGGGCGCGGGTCACGATCCCGACCGGATTCGTGAAGTCGATGATCCAGGCGTCGGGTGCCGCCGTACGCACACGCTCGGCGATGTCGAGCACGACCGGGACCGTCCGCAGGGCCTTGGCGAGACCGCCGGCGCCGGTGGTCTCCTGGCCCACGCACCCGCACTCGAGCGGCCAGGTCTCGTCCTCGAGGCGGGCGGCCTGTCCGCCGACCCGGAGCTGGAGCAGCACCGCGTCGATCCCGTCCAGGGCGGGCTCCAGGTCGGTCGTGGTGGTGAGCCGTGCCGGATGGCCGAGCCGGGCCAGGATGCGGCGACCCAGGCCGCCGACCAGCTCGAGCCGGTCGGAGGCCGGGTCGACGAGCACGAGCTCCTCGACCGGGAGCACGTCGTACAGCCGGCCGAGGCCGTCCACCAGCTCCGGGGTGTACGTCGAGCCCCCGCCGACGACCGCGATCCTCACCCCTTCACCCCCGTCAGCGTCACGCCCTCGATGAACGCCTTCTGGGCGAGGAAGAACAGCACGATCACCGGAGCCATCACCAGGACCGTGGCGGCCATGGTCAGGTTCCAGTTGGTGTGATGGGCGCTCTTGAACGTCTGCAGTCCATAGCTGAGGGTCCAGGCGCTGGGGTTCTCGCTGGCGTAGATCTGCGGCCCGAAGTAGTCGTTCCAGCAGTAGAAGAACTGGAACAGCCCGACGGCGGCGATGGCCGGACGGATCATCGGGATCACGACCCGGAGCATCGTGCGCAGGTCGCCGCACCCGTCGATGCGCGCGGCCTCGAGGTACTCGCGCGGCACCGTCAGCATGAACTGTCGGAGCAGGAAGATCGAGAACGCGTCGCCGAAGGCGAGCGGGATGATCAACGGGTAGAGGGTGCCGGTCAGGTGGAAGTTCTGGGCCCAGACCAGGTACAGCGGGATGATCGAGACCTGCGGCGGGAGCATCATCGTCGCGATCACGACCATCATCGCCACGTTCCGTCCGCGGAACCTGAAGTAGGCCAGCGCGTAGGCGACGGGGAGGCTCGACAGCAGCGTCAGCGCGGTGCCGAAGACGGCGTACACGATCGTGTTCCGCCACCACGTCGAGAAGCCGGGCGTGTGCCAGACGTCGACCAGGTTGTGCCAGGCGAACGGTTGCGGCCAGTACTCGCGCGTGAGCGACTGCTGGTCGGTCATCACCCCGGTCAGCATCACGAAGACGAACGGCAGCACGAACAGCAGAGCGAGCGCGACGGCGAACGAGTGGAGGGCGACCCACTCCAGCAAGCGGCGACGGCGGTAGCGGGGCTCGACGACGGTGACGGCCATCTCAGTCCTCACCTGCCAGGAAGCCGTGGCCGCGACCCATCAGGAAGGCGGCGAACACCATCGACAGCACGAACAGCACCATCGCGACCACGCAGGCCGCACCGATGTCGAACCTCTGGAACCCGAGGTTGTAGACCAGCTGCGGGAGGGTCAGCGTCGAGCCGTTCGGGTAGCCGGGCTCGAACTGGTTCCCCGAGCCCGCGATCTGCCCGCTCGCGACCTGGCCCGCGACGATCGGCTCGGTGTAGTACTGCATCGTCGCGATCACGCCTGTGATCACGGCGAACAGCAGGATCGGCCGCAGGTGCGGGAGCGTGATGTGGCGGAACCGCCGGATCGCCCCCGCCCCGTCGAGGGCGGCCGCCTCGTACAGCTCTCGGGGTACGTCGAGCAGCGCCGCCATGAAGATCACCATCAGGTCGCCCACGCCCCACAGCGCCAGCATGGTGAGGGCCGGCTTCGACCAGCTGGGGTCGTTGAACCAGTTCGGTGCCGACACACCGAAGTGGGCCAGGATCGTGTTGACCGGACCCGTGCCGGGGTTGAGCAGGAACACGAAGGCGAGGGTCCCGGCCACGGGGGGCGCGAGGAACGGCGCGTAGAAGATCGTGCGCAGCGTCGAGTGGCCGCGCTTGACGTGGATCACGAGCAGGCCCAGCACCAGGCCCGCCACGATCCGCAGGGTCACCAGCACGACGACGAACCAGAGCGTGTTGCGCATGGCCGGCCAGAAGAACGGGTAGTCATGGAACACGAACGTCCAGTTGTCCAGCCCGTCCCACCTCGGCGACACGAACCCGTCGTACCGCGTGAACGACAGGTACGCCGTGGTCGCCAGCGGGTAGAGGAAGAACAGTCCCGTCCCGAGCAGCCACGGGGACAGGAACGCCAGGGTGCGCAGCCGCTCCCGTCGCCGGCGCCTGCGCAGTCCCGGGTTCCTCCTCGTTCTGGGTCTCGCCGTGAGGGTCACTGGACCTGGGCGATGTTGGTGTCGATCTGCTTCGCTGCGTCGTCGAGCCCCGCCTGGAGGTCCGACTGCTTGCCGGACTCGTAGTCGTAGCCCAGCTGCTGGAGGACGAGCTGGTAGTCGCCGCCGTTCGGGCTCGCCGGCGTCGTGCTGCTGTTCGGGTTGGACGCGATCTTGATGAACTGCTGGAAGTTCGGGTCCTGGCTGACCTTCGGCGACGCGAGTGCCGCCGTCGTCGACGGCACGTTGTGGATGGCGTTGGCGAAGTTCACGACGGCGTCGGTGTCGGTGGTCAGGTACTTCACGAACTCCCAGGCGGCGTTCTGCTTGTCGCTGGTGCTGGCGATCCCGACGATGGTGCCGGTGATGTAGCCCTTGCCGTACTGGTCGGCCATGTCGTCGGGCACCGGGAAGGGTGCGACTCCGTAGTCCACCTTGCTGTTGGAGTCGTCGATCATGCCGGCGCGCCACTCACCGTCGATCATCATCGCGACCTGGCCGGTCATGAACGCGTTGTTGTTGCTGAACTCCTCACCGGCCGACGTGCGGAACTTGTCCAGCCGGGAGTACCCGCCCAGCTTGTCCACGAGGTTCTTCTGCCACTCCATCGCGGACTTCAGCGCCGGGTCGTTCCCGACGTTCGACTTGCCGTCCGAGGTGAAGTACGTCGGGCCCCACTGGGCGGCGAAGTGCGTGATCGTCGACTCGTAGAAGTGGTAGTCGGGCTGGAAGCCGAGCTGGGAGTAGGTGTCGCCCGACTCCTTCGTCAGCTTGACGGCGTCCGCGTCCAGCTCCGACATCGTCTTCGGGGGCCCACTGATGCCGGCCGCCTTGAACATGTCCTTGTTGTAGTACAGCCCGTAGGCGTCGCTGAGGAGCGGGAGCGTGCACTGGTCGCCGTTGTACTGGGTGTAGGAGAGCTGGGGGCCGGGGAACGTCGTGGTCGGGTCGATCCCGGACTTCTCCAGGAACGGCGTCAGGTCGACGAACGCGTGGGACGTGCAGAACTCGCCGACGTTGTCGGTCGTGAACGACGAGACGACGTCCGGTGCGGACGGGCCGCCGGCCCGCAGGGCTTGGTTGATCTTGTCGTCGGTGATGTTGCCGACCGCCTTGACGTGGATGTTGGGGTGCACCTTCTCGAAGGCGTCGATGGTCGCCTGGATCGCCTTCACCTCGCTGGGGGCGCTCCAGCCGTGCCAGAACGTGATCGTCACGTTCGCGTTCGGGTTGTCGTTCGCTCCTCCCTTCGACGAGCCGAAGCATGCCGTCAACGCCAGCGCCAGGGCTGCGGTCAGGGCAGTGCCGGCGAGGCGGCGTCGGAGGTGTCGGGTCATGGTGTTCTCCTGGTGACGGGCCGGGCGCTGCCCGGGTTGGCGAGGTGTCTGACCGTGTCGAAGATGTCGTCCCGCGCTGCGGCGAGGGCGGTGTGGAGGGCGCCGGTGAGCACCGGTCCCTCGCGGACGTCGGCGAGCTCGAGGCGTGGCCGGCCGGCGGCCAGGGACCCGAGCTCGTCGGCGACGGCGGTGCGGAGACGCTCGCCTCCGGCGAGGGCCACGGATCCCGACAGCAGGACCAGGGTCGGGTCGAGCACCGCGACCAGGGCGGCGATCCCGACCGCGAGCCGCTGGCCCAGGGTCGCGAGCAGCCGGTCGCCGGGCTCCGGCGTCGAGACTGCGGCCTCGACCGCGGCCGGGGCCGAGGTCGCGCGGAGCCCGAGGGAGCGGGCCAGGGCGAGCACCGCCGGACCGCCTGCGAGCTCCTGGAAGGCACCCGCGTTGCCACGGCGTACGTCGCGCACGAGCGGCGTACCGGGGAGGGGAAGGAAGCCGATCTCGCCGGCTCCGCCGGTGACGCCTCCGTACAGCCGGCCGCCGATGACGATCGCGGCGCCCAGTCCCTCGTCCACCCAGAGCAGCACGAAGTCGTCAACGCCCCGGGCTCGCCCGGACCCGAGCTCCGCGACGGCGGCGAGGTTCACGTCGTTCTCCACGTGGACCGGGACCGCGACCGCCTCGGCCAGCCGGTCGAGGAGGTCGGCGTCGTGCCAGCCCGGTAGGTGTCGGGCGTAGCGCAGTCGCCGGGTCCGCGGGTCGAACGCGCCGGGCGTGCCGATCGCGACGTGGAGCAGGTCTGTGGCGTCGACGCCGGCCGCGGTGGCTGCGCCTTCGAGCGCTGACAGCACGTTGGTCACCGCGTCGGGACCGGGACGTCGCGGCGTGCGGAGCACGTGCTCCCCGACGATCCGGCCGGTGATGTCGGCGACCGCCGCGACGATCCGGGCGGGGGTGACGTCGAGCGCCGCGACGTGCCCCGCCCGGGGGTTCACGGCGTAGAGCTGGGCGCGGGGTCCGGGGCCGCCGCGTGAGCTGCCGCTGGCGACCACGAGCCCCGCCGCCTCGAGTCGGCTCAGCAGCTGCGAGGCGGTGGGCTTGGAGAGCCCGGTGAGCTCGCCCAGCCGGGTGCGCGAGAGCGGCCCGTGCTCCAGGAGCAGGTCGAGGGCCGCCCGGTCGTTGATGCCGCGGAGCATCCGTGGGGTCCCCGGTCTCATCGGCCGAGCCCGGTGTGGGGATGGAGGCGGAGCTCGGCGGCGGCCGCGATCACCGCGGCACCGGTCATGTCGAGCGCCGGCTCGTCGGTCTGCCAGGAGCGCACGTCGTCGACGTACCGGCTGCCGTGTCCGTCGAACCGATCGAGCCGTCGGGACGCGGCCGTGCAGTGTCGCATCCCGGTCTGGAACCCGCCCAGGCCGCCGTCGAAGTTGCCCCTGCCGTTGGGGCCGTT
>Ga0105245_10003055_pt1 | contig 14978 bp, 17 predicted proteins | sample KBSM54metaG_FD_81523 | JGI IMG/M metagenome (GOLD analysis project Ga0105245, IMG submission 81523) | Miscanthus rhizosphere microbial communities from Kellogg Biological Station, Michigan, USA - KBS M5-4 metaG | ecosystem: Host-associated > Plants > Roots > Rhizosphere > Soil | place... | reverse complement strand
TTTCAGGATTTCAATGGAGCCGCTTCTAGCAGTGGCGATGACGATTGGCCGGTGTCTGCGCGTAGTCCAGGCACGGCCAGTCCGATGGGCATCATCATTGGCGGGCGTGCGGGTTTTTCCGGCTCTGCCGATCAACTTGCCAAACTCGATTTCTTCGGCGGCGGCATAGTCAACCGTCTGACAACGGTAACCGAGAAGCGTCAGATACAGGCCTTCGACGCGGCGCGTCGTCCCCGCGATCTGGTCGAAACGATTTTCACGACCGGAGACTCGATCTTCAACATGCCGACTTTCGCGCAGGCGATTCCGGAGAAGCTCCGGCAATTGCTGAACACGAACGGCATCACCAACATCGCGATCTATAATGAGAACGTGTCGAGTTCCAGGACGTATAACGCCTGGTCGAAGATCGGCGCGGGTTCCACGAACATTGCTCTTTCGGGCAACAGCCTCCCGGCTGCCGTATCTGCCGTTACAGCTACGATCGTCCAGCCAAATGGCGGCTCGGCGGGGCTTTCCGGTCCGCTTGCGCTGGTATCAGGCGTCGGCGTTTCCGGAATCCTCACTACGGATGATGGCACGCGTGTGCCTGGTGTGCTGTGGGCAACCGCCTCCGGCGTCTATAACTTCACCCGCGATGTAGCTGGGACTGGCGCATTAGCAGTATCTTCGGGCGCGTTGTTTCTGGTCACCCGGCACAGCCGCACCAACGTCAAACGCATCATTAACACCGGAACAAACAACCCGACCGATGCGAGGGCATTTACCGATATCGTTGACATCGTCGCCCAGGGCTCCGATGCTTTCATTGTCTGTCCAACTATGGCGCAGACAACGCTTCCCGGTTCCGCCTCGTATATAGCAAACCGGGCGCTCTGCGCGGCTCTAATCGCGAAATATGGCGCTCCTCGTGTATTCGACTATTTCGGCTACGCCCTGAACACCGGCCCTGGGGGATGGTGGCAGGATATGAGCATGACGCCGGACGCAAATAATCAGTCCGATATAGACGCGGGTATCATGCCGCGCCTGCTCGTGACCGATGGTCTGCACCCGAGCGACACCGCCACGACCGGCTTCTCCGTGAAGATTTACAGCATGATCCACGCGATTGGGTGGTGGTGACGGTGACACTCAACGGTCTTTACCTTTGATTTGGAATGGAGCGCGCCATGCCACCTAACCCAAAATCGATGATTGCCCTGCTGATCGCAGGCGCGGCCCTTATCTTGTTGGCGCTGTTCGCGTGGCACGAATGGGGCACGGCGCGCACAGCCAAGGTCGAGACGCGCCTTGCGAACGGCCAGGCCGGCGCAGCACTCGCGAGCGGCCAGGACAGCGCCAACGCGATCGGCAACCGCATGGACGCGGATGCCGGCGAGGATGCCACTACGAGGGAGAATGACCATGCCATACGGACTGCACCGGGCGCTGGCGCGCCTGTCGATCCCGCTTTGCGCGACGCTGCTTTGCGCGGGCTGTGTCGGCGCGCCGCCTATCGTAACGACCCCAAATGCGTGCAGCACCCTAATCCCTGATAGCTGGCGCGCGCCGGTCAAAGGCGCCGATCTGCCGGAAGGGAATACGGTGGCCGATTGGGTGGCGTTCGGCGACGCACAGACCGGCCAGCTCGACAAGGCCAATGGCCGCACGACAGACGCGCTGGCGATCATCGGGCGGTGCGAGGCGCGCGATCTGGCGGCGGTTAAGAAGGCGCGGGCCAAGGTTCTGGGGATTTTCTGAATGAAGGTGATCAACGCCCGCTCGATCGCGCGGGCGCAGACTCAGGCGATCCACGGCGCGGCTATGCGCGCCGCCTCCGATGCGGCCGTGGTGACGGTGCAGGTGGATGCCGCTGTCAGCACCGTTGATACTCAAATAGACGCGGCAATTTCCGGTGACCTCATCACGGCCTCGCCAGTGCTCTCAGCAAAAATCGCGGAGATTGACGGGCGCCTGGACGCACTGGAGCCATAGCGGCGCCCTGCGACAAAGCACGCCGCGCGCAGCAATGTCGCACAGGCTTTGCAACTCAAGTGATTGATTTTGCTAAGCCGTTGCTAAACTTACCATTAGACGACGGGGCAACGCGGAAGCGCGATCTAGGGGGGCTGGCCAAGGCTGTCAACCAAGGCTGCCAAGCGATCTTGGGCGCTGCTTGCCGCGCGGCACGCCCTGCGCTACCTCTACGCCCAAGCACCGAACGGCGGGCCCCGGGTTACCCCCCAAGCCCACCGCGACGGCAGAACATAAAAGCGAGTACACACGGCATGGCGGACCGTTCGCCGAAAATGCCGTACCGGCAGGACAATCCTGCCCGTCCGGCGCCGACTCCCAATGCCCCTGCGGCAGGGCGCGCGCGTTGGCCTGAGGCGCGCCACTTCGCGGCGCTCGATCTCGGCACCAATAATTGCCGCCTGCTGATCGCCCGGCCGCAAGGCGCTGGCTTTGCTGTCGTGGACGCCTTTTCGCGGATCGTCCGGCTCGGCGAGGGCCTGGCCGCGACCGGGCGGCTGAGCGACGCGGCGATCGAGCGCACATTGTCGGCACTCAAGGTCTGCTCCGACAAACTGAAGCGGCGCAACGTCGCGCTGTCGCGCTCGGTCGCGACCGAGGCATGCCGGCGGGCCAGCAACGGGCCCGAATTCATCGCCCGCGCTTATGCCGAGACCGGCATCCATCTCGACATCATCTCCGCCGAGGAAGAGGCGCGGCTCGCCGTGCTCGGCTGCCATGCGCTGATCGAGCCGGGGGAGGACCCGGCGCTTGTGTTCGACATCGGCGGCGGATCGACTGAGCTGGTGCTGATCGACACCCGCCCCGCTGTGCCGGTCGTGCTCGACTGGCACAGCGCACCCTGGGGCGTCGTCTCGCTGACCGAGAGCGCCGGCGGCGGCGAGGGCCCGGACGGGCTTGCAGCCGCTTATGCGCGGATGCGCGCGCTGGTCGCGGAAAGCTTTGCCGGCTTTGCGAGCCGCCTGCCGAGGGATGTCGAGCGGCCCCGGCTGCTCGGCACCAGCGGCACGGTGACGACACTCGCCAGCGTCCATCTCGGCCTTTCGCATTATGATCGCTCCGCCGTCGATGGGCTGATCGTGCCCGCGCCTTCGATGCGCAAGATCAGTGCCGATCTCTCGCGCATGAGCATGGCCGAACGCGCCACCTTGCCCTGTATCGGCACCGAGCGCGCCGATCTGGTGGTGGCGGGATGCGCGATCCTCGAGACGATCATGGATTTATGGCCGGCCGAACGGCTCGGCGTGGCTGATCGCGGCATTCGCGAGGGCATCCTGCGCCGACTGATCGGCGGGAAAGCATTATGAGAAAACCCAATGAGTAAGGATGGCGGCGGCCTGCGGGTCCGCGTCAAGACGGCGCGCCGGCGGACCGCGCAATCGACGCGCTGGCTCGATCGTCAGCTCAACGACCCTTATGTGAAACGCGCCAAGGCGGAAGGCTATCGCAGCCGCGCGGCCTATAAGCTGATCGAGCTCGACGAGCGCTTCGGTTTTCTCCGGGGCACCAAACGGATCGTCGATCTCGGCGTTGCGCCGGGCGGCTGGGCGCAGGTCGCCCGGCGGCGCCTGCCCAAGGCAGCGATCGTCGGCATCGATCTGTTGCCGGTCGATCCGATCGACGATGTCGTCATCCTCCACATGGATTTCATGGACGATGCCGCACCCGACCGGCTGATCGAGGCCCTGGGCGGCGCGCCCGATCTCGTCCTGTCGGACATGGCCGCGAACACTGTCGGCCATCCCCAGACCGATGCGCTGCGGACGATGGCGCTGGTCGAGGCCGGGCTCGCCTTTGCCGTCGATGTGCTCGAGCCCGGCGGTGCCTTTATCGGCAAGGTATTCGCGGGCGGTGCCGACGCGGCGCTGGTCGCTGAGCTCAAGCGCAACTTCAAGACGGTGAAGCATGCCAAGCCGCCCGCGAGCCGCAAGGGATCGTCCGAATGGTATGTCGTGGCGCAGGGCTTCAAGGGGCGTGCTGTCGCCGGGTAACGGAGCGGATTTCTACGACGCGCCGATACAGCCGGGGCCGAGTAGCGCGGGTGCAGCCAGCAGGGCCGCTGGTCGGGCCAACGGCGTCTCAGCCGATCCAGCGCCAGATGCCGGCCGGCATTCCGGCGAGAGGTCCATGTGCCCAGGTCGCTGCGAGCCAGAGGGCGGTGCCCCCGGCCAGGTCATGCGGCCTGAAGCCGCCGAAGCGCGCTCGCCCAGAGGCGATTGCGGCGAAGGGCCAATAAGAGGTTTTCGCTTCCCATGCGCGCCAGCGTTCCGGCTGAAGCGCTTCTTTCTTGCGGTCCTGCAGTGCCGCGCCGACCAGCGCGAGCAGGATGATCGCCTTGGCGAGAATGATGTTCGACAGAGTCGGCATGACGATGATGTGCGCCACGCCCCAGAGTGCGAAGCTCCACATCATCGGGTGTCGGGTGATCGCGAACACGCCGCGCGCCTCGCTCGGCGCGGCGCTCGGAGTGCCGGGATTGGGTAGGGCCGGGTTGCCGATCAGCGAGCCCATCAGCAGCACGCTCGCGATCAGCATCATGAGCGTCGCGACGATCCACAGGCCCTCGCCGACTGGCCACCAGGGCTGTTCCGGGCCGACCGCCCGAAAGGCGACGATCACCCAGCCGAGAGTGATCGCCGCGACGAGCGAATAAAGGCCCAGAAACGGCCCTTCGCCGATCCGCCCGACGATCGGCGCGCGCAACGGGTGCGACAGCAGGAAATGCGTTCCGATGAACGCGGTCACCGCTGCCAGCACCATCGTCATGTGTCCGCCTCCCGTCAGGTAACGCCGTGCATGATCTTCTTCAGCCAGGGCGAGATCACCAGCAAGACCACGCCCGCGCCGATCGTCAGGAAGCCGCCGGTCTGGAAGGTGTGCAGATAGGTATGCAGGCTGAGCTCGGGATTGGTGACCTGTCCGCCGACCGTCTGCACCGAGGCGGACTGGGCGGCGGCGCCGGCGAGATATTCGCCGACCGAGATCGACAGGAACCAAACCCCCATCATCATGCCGACGATCCGGGCGATCGACAGCTTGGTGATCATCGAGAGACCAACCGGCGAGATGCACAGCTCGGCGATCGAATGGAGGAAATAGGTCAGCACCAGCCACCAGAGCGACACCCGGAACGCCTCGTTCGCGGTCGATCCGCTGAGCGTCAGGGTGATGAAGCCCAGGCCGACCAGAATCAGCGCGATGGCGAACTTCACCTGGATCGAGGGCTCGAGCCCGCGCTTGGCGAGCGACAGCCATAGCCAGCTCATCACAGGCGCGAAGGTGACGACGACAAGCGGGTTGAACTGTTGGGTCGCCGCCGCCGACATGTGGAAGCCGAACAGCTCGAGCGTGGTGTTGCGGTCGGCAAACAGGGTCAGCGAGGAGGCTGCCTGCTCGAACAGGGCCCAGAAGGTGACGTTGAACACGACGAGGATGATGGCCGCGAGCATCATCTCGCGTTCGACCTTGTCGCCGACACGCCAGGACCAGATCGGAATGCCGATCACAGCCGCGAGGAAGATCGCCAGCAGCGCCTTGCCGAGGAACGGCGTCGCAATGATGTAGCCGATGATGCCGCCGCCCGGCGTCGCCTCAGGGGCAGTCATGACATTCTGGAAGATCAGCCAGAAGACGATCACGGATACAAAGGAGAGGATATAGATGAGCGGCGCCCGGTCGGGCCCCTCCTGCGTCGGCGGCTCGCCATAGCCGGTGAGGCGTCCCCCATCGAATTGCAGCAGCACATAGGCGATCAGCAGCACGAACGAGACGATCAGGAAGCCTGCCCACCAGCCGAAATGGTTGACCAGCCATGGGCACGCCGCCTGGCCGAGGATCGAGCCGAGATTGATGCCGGCATAGAAGATGGTGAAGCCTGCGTCGCGTCGTCGATCACCAGGGGCATAGAGCGAGCCGACAATGGTGGAGATATTGGGTTTGAAGAAGCCGTTGCCGATCACGATCAGGCTGAGCGCACCGAGCAGCATGGCGGTGTAGAAAGGCGAACGGTCAGCGCCGGAGCTGAACGCCTTCGCCGTCACGGTTCGGGTGACCTGGCCGCCCGGGCCGAGCAGCTGGACCGATCCGTCGGGAAGCCCGTGGATGGTCACGGTCTGGTTGTTCATCACGATGGTCTGCGGCGCATCATTGACCGCCAGCGCCGTCGCGGGCGCAGCCTGGGTCACGTTGTAGCGCACGCCATCGACTGTCGCATAAGGCTGGCCCTGTTGTCCGCCGAAGCACAGCAGGAAATAGCCAAGCGCCATCACCAGCGCGCCGAACTTCACGGAGCGCTTCGACCCGAGATAGCGGTCGGCCAGCCAGCCGCCCACCACCGGGGTCAGATAGACAAGGCTCAGAAAGCCGCCGACGACACCATTGGCCTCGTGATCGGCGAGCAGAAAATGCTTGGTGAGATAGAGCACGAGCAAGGCGCGCATGCCGTAGAAGCCGAACCGCTCCCACATCTCGATCGAGAAGAGCCGGGCGAGCTGAGGCGGATGGCCTATCCAGGTCTTTTCCGCATAGGACGGGACATGGCTGATATCGGGCTCTGACGGGCTGTCGGCGGTCGGCGTTTCGACCATGGCGTGAACTCCCTGAAATCATGAATGCGCCGTCGAACGCGGCGCCAGATGGACAGAGACTAGCGGTATTAACCCGGCTGTAAATATGCGCGCCCGCCGCTAGAGGGGGGCCATGTTCAACGACACCAGCAGCCCGCTCGCCCTCCTCTCCACCCGACGTTCCGGCAAGCCGCGTGATCTGGTCGCGCCCGGACCGGACGCTGACCAGCTCGCGCGGATGCTGGAGATCGCCGCCCGGACGCCCGATCACGGCAAGCTCGCCCCCTGGCGGTTCGTCGTGGTGCCGGCCGATCGCCGCGACGCGCTGAGCGAGATCATTACCAGTGCCTATCTCGCCGAGCGGCCTCAGGCGGCGCGGCTCGAGGTCGAGGCGCTCGACCAGTTCGCCCATCAGGCGCCGACCCTGGTAGTGGTCCTGTCCTCACCCAGGCCCGAAAGCCATATACCGCTCTGGGAGCAAGAGCTGTCGGCGGGGGCCGCGTGCATGAACCTGCTCCACGCCGCGCATGCCCTCGGATTCGCCGGTGGATGGCTGACTGGCTGGGCCGCTTATTCCGATGCCGTGCGCGACGCGTTCGGTGCCGAGCCCGAGAAAATCGCAGGCTTCATCTTCATTGGTACCCCTTTTAAGCCGCTTGAAGAGCGTCCGCGTCCGGAATCGGACAAAATTGTCCGATATTGGACATAGGACTGGACTCGCTACCCAAGTGGTGTATTAAGGTAGCATGACAGCGCTCAACAGCGAAGACAGCCCGGTTTACATCAAACTGCGTGGCACGATTTCAGCCGCTATCCTGCGCGGCGAGTATCGTGCGGGGGATCAGCTTCCCTCGGTTCGCGCGCTTGCCGCCGAGCATGGCGCCAATCCGCTTACGGTCGCCAAGGCCTATCAGAGCTTCCAGGACGATGGTTATGTCGAGGTCCGTCGCGGCGTCGGCATGTTCGTGCTGGCGGGGGCGGCGGAGAAACTCCGGCTGGCCGAGCGCAATCATTTCCTGAAGGACAGCTGGCCGAGGATCAGCGCGCATATCAAGCTGCTCGGCCTCGATGCCGAGGATCTGCTGGAGCGCGAAGGGGCGTAAGCGCGCCCGTCACCCCGGACTTGTTCCGGGGTCCATCGAAGATCGTACGCCGCGCCAATTGCCGAAGGTTGCACCCAGCCGCACGATGGATGCCGGAACAAGTCCGGCATGACGTGTTCGGTTTAGGCCGCGAACGCCTCGGCCGGCACCGAGTACAGCACCTCAGCCTTCGCCAGCGCAGCCGCCTTCAGCCCCATCGCCTCGGGCACGATCTGCTCGACATAGAAGCGCGTGGTCGCTGTCTTCATCGCGAGATAGACCGGATCGCCATCGCTCGTCGCGGCCGCGCGGCCCTGGCGTTCCATCAGCCAGCCGCACACCGCGACCGCCATCATCGTGAGGAACGGATAGCTGGCGGCGAGACGGTCATCCACGTCAGCCTGCAACAGATGCCGTCCGACCTGCTCACAGGCGTCGATAAGGTCGTTGAGGCCCTTGTCCCGAGCTTCCGCGCGCATATCGCCGATCAGGCGGCCGAGCTCGGCGCCGCCGTCGCCCGTCAGCTTGCGCCCGACCAGATCTGCGGCCTGGATGCCGTTGGTCCCCTCATAGATCGGCGTGATCCGCGCATCGCGGAAGAACTGGGCGGCGCCGGTCTCCTCGATATAGCCCATGCCGCCATGGACCTGGACGCCGATCGAGCTGACTTCGCAGCCGATATCGGTGCCATGCGCCTTGGCAAGCGGAGTCAGCAGGTCGAGCCGCGCCTGTGCGCCGGGCTCGCCGAGCGTTGCGCGGTCGACATGGCCGGCAGCGAAATAGACCAGTGTGCGTGCCGCCTGGGTCTGCGCCTTCATCCTCAGCAGCATGCGGCGGACATCGGGATGTTCGATGATCGCGACCGAATCGCGGCTCGGCGAGCCGGCGCGCACCGACTGGATGCGGTCGCGGGCATAGGCGACCGCCGCCTGGGTCGCCGCCTCCGATACCTGCGCCCCCTGCAGGCCGACGTTCAGCCGGGCATTGTTCATCATCGTGAACATGGCGCGGATGCCGCCAAGCTCTTCACCGATCAGCTCGCCGATGCAATCGTCATGATCGCCGAAGCTGAGAACACAGGTCGGCGAGGCGTGAATGCCCATCTTGTGCTCGATCGAAACGACACGGACGTCATTGAGTTCGCCCGGATTGCCTGCCGCGTCGAGCCGGTATTTGGGGACGAGGAACAGCGAGATGCCCTTGGTGCCCGGCGGCGCATCAGGCGTGCGGGCGAGGACGAGATGGACGATGTTGGGCGCCATGTCGTGATCGCCGAACGAGATGAAGATCTTGGTCCCTTTTATGCTCCAGGTCCCGTCGCCGCGCGGGGTGGCACGGGTGCGGAGCGCGCCGACATCGGAGCCGGCCTGGGGTTCGGTGAGGTTCATCGTACCGGTCCATTCGCCGGTCGCCAGATGCGGGAGATAGAGCGCCTGCTGCTCGGGCGAGCCGTGGTGGATCAGCGCCTCGATCGCGCCGACGGTGAGGGTCGGGGCGAGCGCGAGCGCCATATTGGCGCCGCCCAATGTTTCGAGCACCGCAGTCTGGAGGGCGAAGGGCAGGCCCTGGCCGCCCGCGCTTTCGGGAACGCCGATCGTGCCCCAGCCGCCCTCGACATAGTCGCGATAGGCCTTGGCGAAACCTTCGGGCATGACGACGCCCTCCGGCGTCCATTTCGCGCCAACGGTATCGCCTGCGCGCAGCAGCGGCGCCCATTCTCCCGCCGCGAAATCGCCCGCACCTTCGAGCACGGCATCGACGACATCGCTGGTCGCGGCGGCGAAACGGGGGCTTTCCGCCAGCGCGCCGATCCCGACGACATGGTCGAGGATGAAGCGTTGATCAGCGATGGCGGCGGTGAAGGGCATGATATTTCTCTTTCTGCGGTCGTCGGGGCTATAGCCCGGCGCAATGAGCCCGCCAAACCTGCCGCCCGCCACGCGCACCTTACCTTACGGCGAGGCCGCGATTGCCGAAGCCGCCGCGCTGATCGCGGCTGGCGCGGTGGTCGCGACCCCGACCGAGACGGTCTATGGGCTTGCCGCCGACGCGACCGAGTCGCGGGCGGTTGCGGGCGTCTATGCGGCCAAGGGGCGGCCTAGCTTCAATCCGTTGATCGTCCATGTGCTGGATCGGGCCGCCGCCGAGGCAATCGCTGTGTTCGATGAAGACGCTGGTGCGCTGGCGGATGCGTTCTGGCCTGGGCCGCTGACTTTGGTGCTGCCGCTTCGGGCGGACGCGGGGATTGCGTCGCTGGTCACGGCGGGGCTCGACACGATCGCCATCCGGGTGCCGGCGCACCGGGCGATGCGCGCTTTGCTGACGGCGACTGGGAAACCTCTTGCGGCGCCCTCGGCCAATGCCAGCGGCGCGATCAGTCCGACCCGGGCCGCGCATGTGCTGGCGAGCCTTGGCGGGCGGATTCCGCTGATCGTCGATGACGGTGCGACCGAGGCTGGGCTTGAATCGACGATCGTGATGACGGGGGGTGGGGTGCGGATATTGCGGCCCGGGCCGATTACCGCGAACGATATCTCGATGCTTTTTCCGGGCGAAGGCCGGGGCCCGGTAACGATGACCTCCGATACCGGGCCAGCATCCGATGATCTTTCGCCGGGGAAGAAGATCATTACGGCACCCGGCCAGCTCGAAAGCCATTACGCGCCGTCCAAGCCGCTCCGAATCGAGGCACGCGATCGGGACCCCGACGAGTGGTTGATCGGTTTTGACACGGTCTCAGGCGATGACACGCTGTCCGCCACCGGAGATCTCACCGAAGCGGCGGCCGCCCTGTTTTCAGCGCTTTACCGCGCCGATGCATCCGGCAAACCCCGCATAGCGGTCGCGCCGGTTCCCGAAACCGGCCTGGGTGTCGCGATCAACGATCGCCTGCGCCGCGCCGCGCACCGCGACTGAGGGTTCAGGCTGCCTCTACCGCCTTCGACCGGGCGGCGAAGCGCTTGCGGAGCTTGGCGAGCTTGGGCGGGATGACGGCGAGGCAATAGGGATTGCGCTGGCCCTCGCCCTCCCAATAGCGCTGGTGATAATCCTCCGCCGGGTACCATTCGGGCGCTGGCTGGTCGGAGCGGGGCTCGATCGACGTCACGATCGGCGCGGGCCAATCGGCGGCGGCCCGGGCGATCGCTGCCTGCGCCTCCGCGCGCTGGTCGGGCGAATGCGGGAAGATCGCCGAGCGATATTGGGTGCCCATGTCATTGCCCTGGCGGTTCAGCTGGGTCGGGTCATGAGTCGCGAAGAACATGTCGAGCAGATCTCCATAGCGGACCTGATCAGGGTCGAAGGTCACGCGGATCGCCTCGGCATGGCCAGTGTCGCCGCCACAGACCTGCTTGTAGGTCGGATTGGGAACATTGCCGCCGATATAGCCGCTCTCGACCGACTCGACGCCGATCACGTCCTTGAACACCGCCTCGGTGCACCAGAAACATCCGCCTGCCAGCGTCGCGACTTCGCTTGCCATAATGTCCTCCTGTACCCCTCAAATAGGCCGCCGGGCGGGGACGGCAATGCGCCGACTCGGGTGTGTCAGCTCAAATATCCCTGCTGCCCGCACGCTTCAGGCGCAGCCAGGCGCCGAGCGACCACCAGGCCAGTGCCCATAAGGTGCCGAAGCTCCACCCGGCGATCACGTCGCTTGGCCAGTGCACACCAAGATAGAGTCGGCTGATCCCGATCAAAGTCACCAGCAATGCGGTGACGGCGAGGATATAGATGCGGGTGGCACGTCCCTCGACGATCTGGACGATCAGCGTGGCGATGGTGAGATAGACGATCGCGCTGTTCGCCGCATGGCCGCTTGGAAAGCTTGCCGACGTGACCTGCACCAGATGATCGGTGAGCTCGGGGCGGGCGCGGGCGACGAGGGTCTTGACCAGGCCGATCGCGATCGAGCCAGTGATCGTGCCGCCCAGCACCAGCCACATCGTCAGCCACAGCCGGCGGACGGCGAGGAAGCCGGCGGCGATCACCACGATGACCGGCAGCACCGTCGCGCCGCCGAGCGCGGTGATGTCGATCATCGCGAGCTTGAGCCAGGCGGGGCCGATCGGCGTGCCGTGCATGGTCCCGTGTCGCATCGTCAGCAGGACGGCGCGGTCGAAGCTGAGTTGCAGGCCGTGGTCGATGAAAAAACCCACCAGGCCGAGCAGCAATATTCCCGCCGCGACCGCGCCGGCGCCGATCAGCAGCCAGGGCGGATGGCGGATCGCTTCGGGCACCTGACCAAGGGCATCGGACCCCTCGGCGTGGAGCGGATCATCCGCGACCATCCCGCCTTCCATGTCGCCGTGCATTCCCATTCCTCCTCCTATTTCTCTCTCTTTTGAATGGAGAAGGGCGTCAGGCGGGGAGCAGCGCCCGCTCGGTTTCCTCGATCCAGCCGCCGCCGAGCACACGGTCTCCCGAATAGAGCACTGCAGCCTGACCGGGGGCGACACCATATTCCGGCGTGTCGAAGACGATCCGGTCGCCAATCAGCCGCGCCGCTACCGGCTTGGCCAGCGAGCGGATTTTTGCGGTCAGCGGCCCCACATGGTCGCCGCCGATCCAGTTGATATCCGACAGTCGCGCAGATTCGACTCCGAGCGCGGCCTTTGGCCCGACCACGACGCGCCGGCTCTCGGGCTCGAGGCGGATGACGTAAAGCGGCTCGGGTGTGCCGCCGATCTCGAGGCCGCGGCGCTGGCCGACGGTGAAATGGATCAGGCCGCGATGCTTTCCAAGGACGCGTCCGGCCTCGTCGACGATATCGCCGCTTGTATCGGCCTCGGGCCGGAGCTTCTTGACCAGGCTGGCATAATCGCCGTCCGGAACGAAGCAGATGTCCTGGCTGTCGGGCTTGGCTGCGACGCCAAGGCCGAGCGATGCGGCAAGCTCGCGCACGCGGGTCTTGGGCAGTCCGCCGAGTGGGAAGCGCAGGAAATCGAGCTGGTCCTGCGTGGTCGCGAACAGGAAATAGCTCTGGTCGCGCGCCGGATCGACGGCGCGGTGCAGCTCGGCCCCATGGTCGCCCTCGACCCGGCGGACATAATGGCCGGTCGCGAGGCAGTCAGCGCCGAGTTCGCGGGCAAGGCGGAACAGATCGGTGAATTTCGGGCCCATATTGCAGCGCACGCACGGAATCGGGGTACGCCCGCGCAGATATTCGTCAGCGAAACCGTCGATCACATCGGCGCGGAAGCTCGATTCATGGTCGAAGACGTAATGCGCGATACCAAGCCGATCACAGACCGCGCGGGCATCGCGAATGTCGCGGCCGGCGCAGCAACTTCCCGCGCGCCCGACCGCCTCGCCATGATCATAGAGCTGGAGCGTGACCCCGATCGTCTCGGCACCAGTCGCGGCGGCGAGCGCGGCCACCACTGAACTGTCGACGCCGCCCGACATCGCCACGACAATGCGCTTGCCGCCGAGCTCAGCGCCCAACTGGAAATCACCCTCTGACATCATGCCCGCCAGATAGGCGCCCGTCGCCAATGATGCAAAGGTGTCCCATTTTGGGATTTTCTCGCGCCTTTACCGGAACTTCAGACCCTCTCGCTAAAAAGGCCGGATCGAGTCGAGTCGCCGGAAAGGGCGCATGTGGATCTGAGTTTTCCTCGTTTTGAGGCGGATACGGCCGTCACCATCCTGCCGCCTGATCTGGCGGTATTGATGGTGGGCATCGCCGCACGTCAGGCAGCGAGCCCGACCGCGCTCTATCATGCGCGGCTGCTGCCCTCGATCGAGGACAGCAACTGGTTCGCCCCTGCGCACGGTGCGTTCAACCGTTCCGTCGCCGAAATGCTAACGCAAGTGCAACAGGAATGAACCCGCTGTTTACCGAGCCGCTTTAGCCCCCGTTCAAATCATGGGCTTTAGAAGCTGTTTTCAGAGAGGGGGCCCCCCGCCCCGATCGAGGTTGAAGAATGATTGAGAACCAGAAGATCCGTCCTGCGAAAGTGATCGGCCCCTTGGGCGAGCCGCTGACGCTTGACACATTGCCGCCCCCCGAGACGACGCGTTGGGTCGTGCGCCGCAAGGCCGAGGTCGTCGCTGCCGTCAATGGCGGCCTGCTGTCGGTCGATGAAGTGTGCGACCGCTACAACCTCACGGTCGAGGAATTCGCCGGCTGGCAACGTGCGATCGATCGTTCGGGCATGCCGGGGCTGCGCGTTACGCGGATCCAGCATTATCGTTCGCTGTACGAGCGCCAGCAGAAATATTGAGGGCTGGGCGGCGGCTTCCTGAAACGCTGTCGGAACAATCACCAATGTGACGCGTCTTTCCAATCCGAACCCGGGTCAGCCGGGAATAACGGAGGGAAAGATGGGTATTATTATTTGGCTGGTAGTCGGCGGTGTAGTCGGCTGGCTTGCGAGCATGGTGATGCGCACCGATGGCCAGCAGGGTATCATCCTGAACATTGTGGTCGGTATTATCGGTTCGGTTATCGCATCATTCCTGTTCGGTGGCGGAATCAACCAGGTTATTACGATCACTACCTTTGTCTATTCGTTGATCGGTGCGATTATATTGCTCGCGATCGTCAATCTGGTGCGGCGCGGCAGCGTTCGATAACCGCATCAAGCGCGATGAAAGGGCCGCCCGGGCAACCGGGCGGCCTTTTTTATTTGAGCAGGAACCGCACGTTCAGCATGATGGTCACATCGGTTTCGCCGGGTGAGATCGAGGTCGACGCGTCCGCCTTCATGCGGCTGGCCATCATCATTGGCGGTGGCGGATTGCTCCCGTCATTCTGGCCGCTCTCCGCGATCGACACGATGCGCGAAACAGTCAGGCCAGCCGCCTTCGCGTAAAGCTGGGCTCGGGCTTGCGCCTTCTTCACGGCGTCGGCGCGCGCTTCGTCGAGCGCTGCGTCGGGCTGATCGATCGACAGATTCGGTCCGTCGATCTGATTCGCGCCCTGCTTGACCAGCGCATCGAGGATCGCGCCGGCCTTGGCGATGTCGCGGAAACGGATCGAGACGCTGTTGTTCGCCTGATAGCCGGTGACGGCTGGCGGCTGGTTGTCGGCATAACGATATTGCGGGCTGAGCGACACATTCGCAGTGCGGGTGTCGCGCGGCGCGACGCCGGCGCGTTTCAGGGCCTCGAGCACCGCCGCCATTCGTGTGGCATTGTCGGCGAGCGCTTCCGCGGCGGTCGCGGCCTGGGTCACGACGCCTGCGCGGATTGTGGCGACATCGGGCACACGGGTGCTGCGTCCCTCGGCCGAGACATCGAGGATCGTGCCGTCGGCGATGATCGGCGTCGCCACCTGGGCAGCTGCCGGGGCGCTGACAAGCGAGAGGGC
>Ga0105245_10003053_pt1 | contig 14985 bp, 10 predicted proteins | sample KBSM54metaG_FD_81523 | JGI IMG/M metagenome (GOLD analysis project Ga0105245, IMG submission 81523) | Miscanthus rhizosphere microbial communities from Kellogg Biological Station, Michigan, USA - KBS M5-4 metaG | ecosystem: Host-associated > Plants > Roots > Rhizosphere > Soil | place... | reverse complement strand
TCAACATCATCGAGCGCTCGCGTCCGCGCCAGCGCACCGACGCACTCCTCTCCGTCCAGCAGCCGCTGTTCGATTTCGGCGCGACGGCGCGGCGAATCACCGCAGCCGGGGCGCGGCTCAGAGCCGCGGGCGCGGACCTGGAGGCCGCCGCCGACCGGGTCGCGCTGAATGCGGTCGCGGCCTGGTACGACGTCTTCGCCTATCGCGCCCTCGTCGGCCTCACCGAGGCGTTCGTGGCCAGCCAGCGCGACCTGCGCGCCGCGGTCCAGGTCCGCATCCGCGAGGGCGTGTCGGCCGAGGGCGACCTCGCCCGCGTCGATTCCTACATCGCCCAGGCCGAGACCCGGCTCGCCCGCTTCCGCCGCCTGCTCGCCAATGCCGAGGCGCGCTTCACCGAGCTGACCGGGTCTCCGCCGCCCCGGCTGGAGCGCGCGCCAACGCCGGGCCCGGCGGTTCCGACCCGGGAGGACGCGGTGCTGGCGGCCGAGCAATCGGCGCCGGTGCGCAGCGCCGACGCCACGTTCGACGCCTCCCGCCAGGAGGCGCGCGCCGCCCGCGCCGACCGCCTGCCCCAGGTCGCGGTCGGCGTCGACGCCGGCCGCTACGGCGTCATCGAAAACGACCGCGACTATGACATTCGCGCCCGGATCGGCATGCGCTGGCGCCTGGTTGGCGCCGCCGACGCCCGCGCCGAGCAGGCCGAGGCGCGCGCCCGCCAGGCCGACGCCCGCGCCAGCCGCATCCGCGAGGAAGCCGGCCGCGACGCCGCCATCGCCTGGTCCGATGTGCGCGCGCTCGAGGCGCAGCTCGAATCGCTCGAGGCCGCCTATATCGCCAGCCGCCGCTCGCGCGACGTCATCCTCGAGCGGTTCCGGGTCGCACGCGGCACGCTGTTCGACGTGGTCGCGGCCGAGGACAGCTATTTCGAGAGCGCCACCACCTACATCCAGGCGCTGACCGAATTGGACGCGGCGCGCTGGGTGCTGCTATCGCGGATGGGCCGGCTGCTCGACACGCTCCGGATCGACTCCGACCAGCTGAGGGGTGAGGGATGAGCTCGGAAAATCTCATCAAGATCCCGAAGCCGCGCCTCGCGGAATGGCTGATGGCGCCGATGCGCGCCAACCGCTCGACCTACTGGAAGGTCGCGCTGGCGGCGGTGTTCATCAACATCTTCGGCCTCCTGACCTCGCTGTTCACGATGACGGTCTACGACCGGGTCGTCCCCAACAACGCGACCTCCTCGCTGGTCGCGCTGACCATCGGCCTCGCCATCGTCGTCATCTTCGATTTCATCCTGAAGCTGCTGCGGGCCTATTTCGTCGACCATGCCGGCGCCAATATCGACCGCGACATCGGCGAGGCGGTGTTCGATCGGCTGCTGAAGATGCGGCTCGAATTGAAGAAGGGCTCGACCGGGGCGCTCGCCGGAATGATGCGCGAGCTCGAGGCGCTGCGCGATTTCTTCGCTTCGGCGACCCTCGTCGCAATCGTCGACGTGCCGTTCATCTTCCTGACCCTCATGATCGTCTGGATCATCGGCGGCGTGGTCGTGATCATTCCAGCGCTGATGGTGCCGATCGTCATTCTGATCGGCTGGATCACCCATCCGGCGATGGAGCGGCTCTCGGCTCGGGCGATGGGCGAGGGCCTGCAGAAGCAGTCGGTGCTGGTCGAGGCGATCGGCGGCCTCGAAACGGTCAAGACCGCGGGCGCGGCGCCGCTCCTGTCGCGGCGCTGGCTCAAGGCGGTGAAGCAGCATTCGGACAGCTCGCTGCGCCAGCGCCTCGTCGCCGCGATCGGCGTCACCTTCGCCACCTCGGCCGGCACCATTTCCTACGCCGGCGTGGTCATCGTCGGCGTCCACCAGATCGCGATCCGCGAGCTCACCATGGGCGGGCTGATCGCCTGCTCGATCCTCGCCGGCCGGGCGATCGCGCCGCTCGCCCAGATCTCGCAATTGCTGACCCGCATCACCTCGACCCGGACCGCCTACCGCCAGATCAACGAGATGATGCAGATGCCGTCCGAGGGACCCGAGGGCGATGCCCTCCAGCTCTCCGGCGTCGAGGGCAGGATCGAATTCCGCAACGTCGGCTTCAAATATCCGGGCGCGCCCGAACGCGCGATCGACGGCTTGAGCTTCACCGTCGAGCCGGGCGAGCATGTCGCCCTGCTGGGCCGGGTCGGCTCGGGCAAATCGACGATCGCCCGGCTGATCCTCGGCCTCTATCCGCCCGAGGAAGGGCTGATCATGGTCGACGGCACCGACATCCGCCAGCTCGATCCGGCCAGCCTTAGAGCCAATGTCGGCGCGGCGATGCAGGAGAGCGTGCTGCTGACCGGCACGGTGCGCGAGAATATCGCGCTCGGCCGGCCCGGGATCGGCGACGAGGAAATGCTCCGCGCCGCCCAGATTTCCGGCACCCACCAGTTCATGGGCCAGATCGCCAACGGCTACGACCTCAGGCTCGCCGACCGCGGCGAAGGCCTGTCGGGCGGCCAGCGCCAGTCGATCGCGATCGCCCGGGCGCTCGCCGGCCGGCCGCCAATCCTGGTGATGGACGAGCCTACGAGCGCGATGGACGCGCAGACGGAAGGCGGGCTGATCCAGCGCCTCCAAGAGGAAATGAAGGGCCGCACCCTCATCCTCATCACCCACCGCCCGCCTCTGCTCCAGCTCGTCCAGCGGATCATCCTGATGGAGCAGGGCAAGATCGTCTCGGACGGGCCGCGCGACAGCGTGCTGAAGCAGATCATGCGCCCGAAAGCGGCGGCCTGAGCGTTGCGCTGACATGCACGGCACCCATCTCGAAGACCTGACGACGCGGATCAAGCCGCGCACCGCGTCGAACCTGCTGCTGTGGTTCGTGATTGCGTTCGTCGTCGCCTTCTTCCTCTGGGCCGGCTTCACCGAGCTCGACCGGACGGTGCGCGGCCAGGGCCGGGTGGTCCCGAGCTCGCGCCTGCAGGTGATCTCCAACCTCGAAGGCGGCGTCGTCCAGGACATCCTCGTCCACCAGGGCCAGCTGGTTCGCGCCGGCGACGTGCTGATCCGGCTCGACCCGACCCAGACCGGCGCCGAATTCGGCAGCGGCGAGGCAACCGTCTCGGCCCTGTCCTTCAAGATCGCCCGGCTCGAGGCCGAGATCATGGGGCGCAACCCCGTTTATCCGGCGGTCCGCGACCCTGTCCTGGCCGAACAGATCCATATCGAGCAGGCGCTCCACGCTTCGCGCATGGCCGATCTCGCCGGCATCCTCGGCGCGCAGCGCGCGCGTTTGAGCCAGGTCCAGCGCAGCGTCGCCGAGGCCGAGGCCAATTATCAGGCGCGCAGCGAAACCTACCGCCAGCGCCGTGCCGAAGCGCGGCTGATTCGGCCGCTGGTCGAGCGCGGCATCGAGCCGCGCCTCAGCCTGATCCAGGCCGAGAGCGCCGCCGACGTCGCGCAGAGCGAGATGGACGGCGCCGGCCAGGCGGTGAGCCGTGCCCGCGCCGGCGTCGCCGAAGCCCATTCCACCCTCGCCCAGGCGCAGCAGGAATGGCGGGCCCAGGCCGCCAACGAACTGGCCACCGCCCAGGCCGAGATGTCCGCCCGCCGCCGCGCCTTGCCGGCGCTCGCCAACCGCCTCGAGCGGACGGTACTGCGCGCGCCGCTCGCGGGCCGGATCAACCGCGTCCTCGTCACCACCCGCGGCGGCACGATCCGCGCCGGCGAGCCGGTGGTCGAGATCGTCCCGTCCGAAGGAAGCCTGCTGATCGAGGCGCGGGTCAAGCCGGACGACATCGCCTTCGTCCGCCTCGGCCAGCGCGCCCGCGTCGCGATCACCGCCTACGACCGCTCGATCTACGGCGTGCTCGAAGCCCGCGTCGTCAGCATCTCGCCCGACGCGGTCGCCGAGGAACGGACCGGCGAGACCTTCTACATCGTCCGGGTGCGCACCGACCAGGCGGTGCTGCGTGCGCCGGGCGGCGGCCCGGCGATGCCGATCGGCCCGGGCATGGTCGCCGAAGTCGACCTGATCGGCCAGAAGCGCAGCGTCCTCCAATATCTGCTGACCCCGATCAGCCGGCTGCGCGAGACGGCGCTGCGCGAGCAATAGGGACGGCGGCTCGACGCTTTACGCCGGCGCCCCGGGGGTGGCATGAGAGTCGGCAATGACCAAGATTCTCCTGAGCGCGCTGGCGGCGCGGCGCGGCGGCGCAATCACCTATTTGCGGAACATCGTCGGCACCTTTCCCGATCGCCCCGACGTCACGCTTTCAGTCCTGGCGCACCAATCGTGCGAAGCCCTGCCGGCCCGGGCCAATGTCGAATGGATTCGCGCGCCGCGCTGGGCGGAGCCGCCGATTACGCGATTCCTGTTCGGCTTCTTCTATTACCGCTTCCTCTGGCCGCGCCGCCGCGAATTCGACCTCGTTTACTACGCCGGCGGCAGCTTCGACGTTTCGCTCCCCGGCGAAGCGACGAGGGTCGTCGCCTTCCAGAACATGCTGCCGTTCGATCGGGAAGCGCGGCGGCGCTACGGCCCGGGCTGGATGCGGCTGCGCCACTGGCTGCTCTGGTTCGCTCTCGGCTGGGCGATGCGCCGCGCCGATTTCGTCATCTTCATTTCCGAGCATGGCCGCCGGGCGATCGACAGGCTCGTGGGCGGCCGCCGCGGCGGCTCGGCGGTCATCCGGCACGGCGTGGCGCGGACCGAAGCACCGCTCGATCCGGAGATCGCGCGCCGCCTTCCGGAGCGCTTCCTGCTCTATCTGTCGACGATCGACGCCTACAAGGCGCAGGTGGAGCTGGTCGACGCCTGGGCGCTGCTGCGCAGCCGCCGGCCGGTGCGGGAAAAGCTGGTTTTCGCCGGCCCGGATTATCCGCCTTACGCCCGGCGCGTTCGCGCGGCGATCGCCCGCCACGGGCTCGAGGAGGAGGTCATCCTGGTCGGCGCCGTCCAGCACGACCAGATATTCGACCTGGCGAGGCGGGCGCTCGTCAACCTCTTCCTCTCCGCCTGCGAGAATTGCCCGGTCACGATGCTCGAGCTGATGTGCGTCGGCCGGCCGTTGCTGGCCTCTTCGCGCCAGCCGATGCCCGAACTGGGTGGGCCCGACCTCGCTTATGTCGATCCCTATGACGTGCCCGCCATTGCCGGGGCGATCGAGCGGCTCATCGACGATGAGGCGGAGCGGCAGCGCCTCGGCGAGGCGGCCGCGCTGCGGGCGCGGATGTTCAGCTGGGATCAGTGCGGCGCCGCGACCTGGAAGACGATTCAGACCGCGCTCGACCAGGGCGCGCCGCGGCCCGCGCCGAGCCGTGGCCGGCCGCTGGCGGCGCGCCGGTAAAGCCCGGCATAAAGGTCGGCGGCGCGGCCGATCGAGAGCGGCAGGATCGCGGAGCGGGCCGACGCCGCGACCGTTCGCGCCAGCGCCGGCGTCCCGATCAGCGCGCCGACCGCCGCCGCCAATGCGTCCGCGTCGTCCGGATCGACGAACAGGGCGCCGCCGTCGCCGACCGCATCGCGGTGCATGGCGATGTCTGACAGGACCTGCGGGGTCCCGGCCGCCGCCGCCTCCAGCACCGCATTGGGCTGGCCCTCGAACCGGCTGGCCGAAACGAACAGGGAGGCGGCCTTGAGCCAGGTCCAGGCGTCCGGCTGGAAACCGGCGAACAAGACGTTGCGCTCGACGCCCAGTTCGGCTGCGAGCGCCCTCAGCGCGCCCTCGTCCGGCCCTTTGCCGAGGATCGCCAGCAGGACATCGGGAAAGCTTCGCCGGACCCGCGGCAGCGCCCGCAACACCGCGTCGATCCGCTTCTGCGGCGCCAGTCGCGCCACCGTCACGATCAGCGGGCTCCGTCCCGCCGCTGCCGCGGGGACGGCGGCGGGCGTGAGGCTGATCGCTTCATGGTCGATGCCGTTGGCGATGACCATGCCACGAGGGTGATCGGGCCAGACCGCGAGGCCAGAAGCGCTGTTGGCGACGACTACGTTTGCGAAGCGGCCGAGCCAGGCGCGCATCCGGTCCTTGAGCCGGCCCGCATAATGGTCCGGCGAGCACCGTTCCGAGAGCACCCAGGCCGTGCGGGTGGCGAGTGCGACGGCGCCGCCGATCACGTCCATCTGCGTCAGCCAGGTGTGGAGGACCTGCGCTCGGGCACGCCGGGCGGCGCGGGCGAGCTCCGCCACCAGCCGGGGATCGTGATTGCCCGCTGCTTCGATCGGAAAGCAGGCGATCCCCGCCGCCGTCAGGCCCGCCACCTCGTCGCCGGCGAAGCGGCTGAACAGGGAGACGCGCAGCCCGCGCTCGACGAGACGGGGCGCGAGCAGGCGAACCTGCCGCTCCGCGCCGCCACCGCCGACGCTTGGGATGCACAGCAGGATGCGAGTCTCGTCCCCGGGCGGCGGATCAGTCGGCATGGCCGCCCTCGAGCAGGCCGAAATATGTCGGCGCCGGCCCGCGCAGCTTTCGTCTCAGCCGGCGCAGCAGCGCTTTCGCGCCGAAGCCGAGCTCGTAGAAAGCGCGCGCCAGCGGCGTCGGCAGGCGGGCGATGGCGAGAATCAGCCGGTCGCCCGCGCGCGGCGGTCGCGGATAGAGCGCGGGCATGGCGCGCAATGCCGCGAAATCGCCGGCCCTGGCGGCGCCGCGGAGGCTGAGGCGCAGGCGATAGTCGACAAAGCGGTCGATGGCGCTGCGCTTGCCTGCGTTTTCGATCTCCGGATAGCGCTCGGCCAGCAGCGCCATCACCGGCCCGAGATCGCCCAGCCGGCGCAGCCTGCCATGGCGCCTTGTGTGAAGCGCCCGGTCGGTCACGCCGCCGGTGCCCAGCCGGTAGACGGCCGTGACCCGGCTCGACGTCGCCACCGGCCGTTCGAGCGCGATCCGCGCCCAATATTCGCTGTCCTGGCCGTGCAGGTCGTTGCCGAACCCGCCGAGCAGGGAATAGGTCGACCGGGGAATGGCCGCCGTGCTGGCGCAGAGAATCGGCTCGCCGGCGGCCTCGCGCTCGAAATAGTCGATTTCCGCGATCACGGGCGGGACCGGGCGCGCGGGCGGATCGAGCTCGTCGCGGCCGCGCCGGACGAAGGCGGTGCCGATCAGCCCCGCCTCGGGGAATCGGCGGCGGATTCGATCGAGCTCGGCGAGGTGATCGGGCAGCCAGAGGTCGTCGGCGTCGAGAAAGGCGATCCAGTCGTGGCGCGCGGCCTCCATGCCGGCGTTGCGGGCGGCGCCGGGGCCGGCATTGGCCTGGGCCAGAACCCTGATGCGGCCGTCGTCGAACGCGGCGAGCAGACCGGCGCCGCCGTCGGTGGAGCCGTCGTCGACGACGACCAGCTCGAAGCCCTGCCAGCTCTGGCCGAGCACGGTCGCGACGGTGGCGGCCAGCGTGTGGCGCTTGTTCCACAGCGGCATGACGATGCTGAACATCGCGCCGGCGCTAGCCCCGCCCGGCCGCGTGGCGGGAGGGGGCATCGTCGAGGAGGCGGCCGCTCTCGAGGCGCAGGATCCGGTCGCATCCCGCCAGCGCGGTTTCGCGATGGGCGACGATGACGATGGTGATGTCGCGATCCGCCTCCGCCACCGCCGCGATCACCGCATCCTCCGTTTCCCGGTCGAGATGGCCGGTCGCCTCGTCGAGGATGAGGACGTTGGCGCGCTTGTAGAAGGCGCGCGCGATCGCGATCCGCTGGCGCTGGCCGCCCGACAGCCGGGAGCCGCGGTCGCCGACCATGGTCGCATAGCCGTTCGGCAGCGATTCGATGAAGGCGTCGATATGCGCCCGCGCCGCCGCCGCGCGCACCCGCGCCATATCGATCTCGCCCTCGGCCGCGGCGAAGGCGATGTTGGCGGCGATCGAGGCGTCGGCGAGATAGATGCTCTGCGGGACATGGGCGAGCTGCGCCTGCCAATTGGGGCGGCTGGCATCGTCGAGCCGGAGTCCGTCGATGCGGATTTCGCCCGCGCTCGGCTCGAGCAGCCCCATCAGGAGGTCGAGCAGGCTGCTCTTGCCGCTGCCGGTCCTGCCGGCGAGGCCGATCCGCTCGCCCTTGCCGATGACGAGGCTGATCTCGCGCAGCGAATATTCGCCGCCGGGCCGGCGCAGGCTGACGCGGTCGAGCCGGATCTCGCTGCGGAACGGCTTGGGATCGGCGATCCGGCGGGCGGCGACCGTTTCGGCGTTCAGCAGCAGGAGCAGATCATTGACCGCGTGGCGATGGCCGCTGGCCTGGGTCCAGCCGACATGGGCGGTGTTGAGCAGCGGCAGCAGGCGCTGGGCGCCGAGCGCGAGCGCGCCGAGGATCGGCAGCGAGCCGGCGATCCCGCCCGGCTGCCGGCTCATCCCGAGCGCGAGCAGGGCGATGAGGACGATTCCGACCGTCTCCAGCACGAAGCGCGGCGCGATCGCGGCGAAGCCGATCGAAGTCTGGGCCCGCCGGTAGGCGCGGTCGAGGCGGCGGAAATTGTCCTCGAACACCTCCTGGCTGTGATCGAGCAGGATGTCGCGGATCGCTCCCAGCCCTTCCTGGACGGCCTGCATCCGCGCCGAGGCGAGCGCGGCGGTGGTCCGCGATTCGCCGCGCAGCCGGCGGGCGAGCGCGTAGCTCACCGCGAGATAGGCCAGCGTCGCGATCCCGGCGGCGGCGGCCGCCGCCGGCGCGATCGCGGTCAGCAGGCCGATGATCGCCAGCGCCATCACCGCCGCGGTGACGCCCTGCATCAACGGCAGCACCACTTGGTGGATCAGCTCCTGCACCTTGTCGATGCCGGCGAGGATCGTGCTGGGATTGCGGCTGATGTAGAGGCGGTAGGGCTGGCGCAGCATCCTCGCGAAGATCGCCGTGCCGACGTCGTGGCCGAGCCCGTAGGCGAAGCGGTGAGTCAGCCGATGGATCTGGAGGCGCGCCGAGGCGGACAGGACGACCGCAGCGGCGAAGAGCGCGGTCGCGCGCAGGGCGAGGTCGCCGCCGGAGCCGGCCCCGGCGACGGCAAGGAACAGGCCGTAGCCGGGCAGGTGCGCCGCGCGGCCGGCATCCGAGAGCAAGGCGAGGAAGGGGAGCACCGCGCCGATCGTGACCATCTCCGCGAGCGCGCCGGCAAGCATCATCGCGATGACCAGGCCGAGCTGGCGGCGCCGGCGCACCGGCAGGGTCCGCGCGAACGCGCGCAGCGTCGCCGGCAGCGATTCAGCCGGACCCGTTTCCCTCCTGCTCATCGCCGCGAGCATAGAGAAGCGGCCGCAGAATGCATCGGGAAAGAGCGCCGCCGCCGCGGCGGCAGGTCAGCGGCGCGGATGCGGGCGTTGGTCGCCCCAATCGTGGCCCGAGCCGAAGCCGGTCCAGTGGGCCGGCGATATGACGGAGAGGAAATGGAGGACCTTGCCGCCATATTCCTCGCGATAGGCGCCCCGGAAGGCGAGCGCATCGACGAGCAGCAGCACCGCCCCGAGCAACGCAAACGCCTTCAATTGAATCGCCAGCATCATCGCCTCCCGGCACAATTCCGGTGCGGCGAGGATAAGGCGGTGTGGTTGACGGGGGGTTAAGGCGGGAAAATGGTGGACAGGGCTTCCACCTCACTTGGAGGACTAAGTAAATGTAACTGCTAGAATATTTCATATTGCCTGTTGGTCATTCCCACACTTTCCTCCACATCTAGTGGCGAACATCCGCCTAACCGATGTGACGGAGCGGGAGGGATTCGAAATGCGATCCTAAACCATTCGATCTTGAGCACTTTTTTGATCGACAGCGATAGCCTGCCCCCGAAAATGCCCCCATCGAGGTTTATCATCCGGGCGCCCAGCGCCTCAGGCTTGCTCGCCACACTTTCGCGAATGAACTGGCTAACCGCGGCGCGGTTGCGTAGCTTCAGGTTTTCCGATCCTTGTTCTGCTCGAGAGTAGAAGTGGCCGTAAATCTCATCCAAGTCATCAGCACCGCTCAGCAGATCCGGAGCTTCCTGGAAGACGATCTTCTGACGATCCTGACCGAAGCCGATTTGCGGGCCGCCTCGAACGCGCTCATCGCCGCTCAGGGCGCGACAGACAAACGAAATGCCTACTGGTCGGTCCTCACCCATCTCGAGGCCGCGGAAGCGAAGCTCGAGCTGCAGATCCCCGGGATAGATCGAACCGACGCGGCCCGGATGATATTCTACTTGCAGGCGCTGAGAGCGATCATCCTGAAGGGGATGAACGATGACGGGCTCGTGAAGGCCTGTTTCGACCGGTGCGTATCGATCGCGAAGCGACACAATGTAGCGTTTAAGTCTTCAAATTTGGGAGACACTCTCTCGTCATACAATCCCAGAAACTGGGTGAGAGCGTTCCGTGGTCCGTCTTCAATCCAACAAGCCGCGAATAGCTTCGATGTCGACATGTTCTGGCACCAATTGGGCTACTGCGAGTATCATGCGCCGATGGACGGAATGATGCATTGGGATAGTCCACTCCGACTGGAACAGATTCTCTATCTCGGTTACGGAGCGGACGGACCGGCCTAGCCTACCTTCCCCCCGGCAGGCGCCAGAGGCTCGACATACAGTCTGTAGAATTCGCCGCCGCCATCCCACTTTAGCCGCAGCGGCGGATTGGTTCTCTCGCGGACCTTGGTCAGGAACTCCTCGAAATCGCGCGCTTGAAGCGGTCCTTCCGTGACCAGCAGCGCCCGCTCAGATTGGCTCAGCTGGTCAATATTGACGGACACGTTCTGGCCTTCCGCGATAAAGAGGATCAGATTTTCCAAAGGCGTGTTTGGCCTGACATTGGTGCCGGCCGCGCCATTGTTCTCGGTCGGCTTCTCCGGAGTTTTCATGAGTTCATGATATCCCCGGAAGGACCGCCATATGATCGCCAAGCCGGCGATAGAGACGATCGCAGCCGCGATGAGCCTCACGGCCGGGGACAGATCTTCCCGTTCGCCGATCGAGGCGCGCACCACAGCTTCGACAATCATCTCCCAGACAGTGGGTGACAGAATGGACACGCCGAGTGCGACGACCAACGCTCCGAGCTTCCCGAACGCGATGTAGCCAGCACCCCGGCGTCTCCACCAGACTGTGAATACGAACTTGATCAAGTTCAGGATGTCGGCGCCTTGAACCTTTGCCATCAGATCACCGCATTGGGGCGAGCAGGTCGGGATTGCCGCGCTCGGCAAGCACCTGCGTCGCCCTCACCTGAACGTAGCCGTCGGAACTTTCATAGGAAATGACGCCGCCGCGGAAGGAGATGTTCTGCAAGGCATCGTCGCGATAGGTCTCACCGACACGTTCAGCGATGATGTCGACGATCACCCGCATGAGCAGGTCGGGATCCTCAGAGACACTCAGCGAGATCTTGCGGCAGAGACCCTCGGCCTCTCCGTCATTGATGATACAGAGCGGCGTCTCTCCGTTTTCGCAGCACATGCGCCCGCCAGGCGGATCAGGACAATCTGCACATACCCTCATCTGTCGAATCCCCCTCAACGGCCTGGCACGCGTCGATCAATAACGGCCGCGCGACATCACGAGAAGCCCGGCAATACTTTCGGTGACCATCAGGTGACTGCGCGGCGCGCAAATGGTGGAGCGCCGGCAGACTGTCGAATTCGCTCCGTAGCACGCGAGCGCACTTTTCCGCTCAGTGCCACCCGTAGCCCGGCAGAGTGAGCCGCCCCGAGATCAACTTCGTCTGTCGAAGGTGTAGCGGATGCTGTCCCCTGCAATATTCAGCACCCCATCGGCATCAGGACCGAGGGGGTTGGGAAGAATGTCGATCCTAGTCTCGCCGGTCTGGCCGACGTTCGCGACATAGGCGATCACGTAGCGTTCGGCGGCTCGCGACCGCGCGATGTCACGCGCTCTGCGAACTTCGGTTTCGCCCAGCTCGAACTGGCACGGATCCTCCGTGCTGGCCTTCACCTCGATATACCATGTCTGTTTGTTGAAGCTGATGCGGAAATCGTAGCCTAGTCCATCATTGCCTTCGCGCCCGTTGAACAAGGTGGCGTTGCCGGACATCCAGCACCGGTCAATGTCCTGGCCGGGCTGGCGCGACTTCAACCAGTGATAGACTGTCAGCTCCCCCAGCCGGCCGATCATGTCCTTCTTTTCCCGCGGAATGCCACTGTAGGCGCCGCCACTACGGCCACCGCCGCCTCGGCGCGCTCGGTCGCGAGCAGTTTTAGCCGGAGCGAGGTCCGCGAACGTCCCGATCGGTCGATTGAGCACGCTTCTCGGCAACAGCGCCGAAATTTCTTCCGACAACTCCAGCCAGTCGGCCTCCTGCGGATCTCGGAGCTCACCATTCAGCCGTACCGACCGCGCATCACGAGTCTTGCGGTCCCGACCCTCTTGCGCCTTTTGTGCCTCCGCCTCGACCTCGGTTTCAGCGACGCCGAGCTGGGCGCGATCCAGCGTCTTGGCCATCCCCGAGGGCCAAACGCCCAACCGAACGAACCAGGTCAGCAGATCAGCCTCGCTCCATTCACGGCAGTCGAACGCGCCGGCCTCGTCGAGCATTCTCCGAAGCTCCGTTTCGGCCGTGCCGGTGTCGCGCCACAGCTCATGAACCTGCGCGGCGTGCTGGATGCCCCAGGCGCGGACCAAGGGTTGGGCGGCTTGGCCAATGCGGCGAAGCGCGGTCGTATTCGCGCCGCGTACATCAGCGACTTCCCCCAAGCCGTTGGGGTTGGCGCCCAAGCGCGGTGCCCCAAGCGCCGCAAGCCAGTCCGCGACACGCTCGACCAGCAGCTCGTCGGGGACGCGATCGTACCGGGTGAGCCAGTCCGGGTCCGGCCGCAGCTCGGCAATGCCCTCTCTGGCGTCCCGGTAACGCGGGTCGGGCTCGAACCCGAAAATGGTCGGCGCGACCATGTTCCTGAGGGCATCGCCGATGGCTAGCCGGTTGTCCTCGACGAAATGCGCCAACTGGGACGCCTGCGCCACCGGATCCACATCCGGTTCGCTCCCGGTCGAAGCCAAGCTGATATTGAAACTGGCAAAATCCAATCGGAGCCTGTCGCGCAGCTCGGCGAGCGAGAAGCTGACCTTGGTGGCTTCGACGATTTCTTCTGGCGAAACGCCGCCGGGCGGCATGCACCGCCGCAGAAGATCAATCAGCGCGTTTCTGTCCTCGGTCGCTGTGAGTTCGTCCGCTGACCAAGTTTCGAATACCGCCTCGCCGCCGAGGTGAAACACGATGGCGCGTAGCCAGGGAAGCTGACGATCGATCCTGTCGCCGAGTGAGTCCCAGGCGGCCTCGATGGCCTGCTCGCTCAGCTCGAGGAGCCGTCCGAGTCGCTGAAGATCGCCTTGGCCCATCGGCCGGTCATCGACTGCGACTGCGTCGATGGAGAGCTGACGGACCAGCAGCTTCATGTGCGGCACGACGGCCGAATGCTGAATTGCGTCGCCAATCGCGGGAAGCGCCGCCTCGATCTGTGACCAGGTGAGTTCTCCCTCGCCCACGACAATGACAAGCGCCTCTCCATCCGAGCGTTGGAAATGATAGGCTGGACGCGATGTCGGCGGGGTCACGTCACGACCCTCGAGCGAGAAGCTGACGTTCGTCTCTATCCGGAGCTCGATGCGGTCGAATACCTGGATGATGCTCGACCGATCCGCCGGCAGGCGATTGAGGTCGACGCTGTCCATCGCCTCCAACGCAACCGCCAGCACCGACCGCAGCCAGGGGCATTGGTCAACCAGCCTCGAACCGATCGGCAGAGCCTCAAGTGGAATGCCGCCGGCGTGGATCGCATAAGCCAGCTCCGACGTGCGGCGCACGCGCTCGCCGTAGAGCTGCCGCAGAAGTTCCCCCAATTTGCTTGGCTCGGACATCCGGATGTCGAGCAGCGGATCGCCAATCACCTCCGCGAGGCTCGCGGCGATCGCATCCGCGCTGTCGCGAACGTAAACGGTTTCCGCTCCCTTTCCGGCAACCTGCGCGAGCCCCAGCAGTCCGCGTCGACGAACGAGAAGCTGCGACGGAGGTCTGCCCGGTGGAGCAGACGCCTGCGGCGCCCCGTGCTGCTCCGCGAGGCGAACCCAGCAACGGTTGTAAATGTTGACCAGCTCACGCTCGTGAAAGCGCCTGATGGAGCCGCCGCCGAACTGTTCGACGAGAAATCCGAGCTGATCGAGCAGGCTTTCGTTCGCGTTGAACGTTCGAAAGCCTGCGTGCCGACGGAGGAGATCGATCGTGCTGTCCGGCGCGCGATCCAATGCGCGCGTCAGCTTGTAGGACGGGCGGCGCAGGAACGGCGGGTAGCGGTCCATGCTCGCCGAGAGCCAGACCTGGGCTCCCGTGAACCGCTTGCGACGCGGGCCGTCCTCGCCGGGCTCATCGCACGGGACCCACGCGGCTGACCTCAGGAATGCGGCGAGCGGCGTCGGCCAATCGCGCGTGTCCGCTCGGTAGCTATGCTCGTGCCGAACCTCCATCCAGAGCTGCCGATGTTGCACGCCCCCGATCCATTCGAGGATCAGTCCGGCATAGGCATCGAGCGCGTCATCGGTGAATTCGCTCACGTCCGCCTGGCCTGGCAGCCACCAGAGCGGCAGGACCACTTCATAGTTCGTCGAAGACGGCAGAAAGAGAGAGATTCCCGGCCGCGTTTCGATGTCCTTCCTGAGCAACGGACCGATCGATTCTGGGAGTTCGAGATCCTTGAGGAAGTCGAAGCTCGTCATGCGCGAGGCCGACACGTAATGTTTGAGCTCGACCGAGCGCGGCTGGAGGCCGCGCTGGACGCCGAGTCCGGTCAGGAAGTCGCTCCATGCCTCGACCAGCCTCGTGCCGAACACCTTGCTCGACGGTGGAGCGATCCGGCGAGCGCGAAGCTCGGCGATGTCCCTCGATCCAGGCGGGGCGAACTCGAGAAACTGCTGCAAGCGGTGGCCGAGCGATCGCCCCGGCCATGCGGACGAGAACACCGCATCGGAGGCGCGAATGAACCCGCCCTCGATCGTGGGCACGAACAGCCGATAGGCGGGGCTGAGCGCCACCGG
>Ga0105245_10003052_pt1 | contig 14985 bp, 10 predicted proteins | sample KBSM54metaG_FD_81523 | JGI IMG/M metagenome (GOLD analysis project Ga0105245, IMG submission 81523) | Miscanthus rhizosphere microbial communities from Kellogg Biological Station, Michigan, USA - KBS M5-4 metaG | ecosystem: Host-associated > Plants > Roots > Rhizosphere > Soil | place... | reverse complement strand
GCGGATTTCGAGCCGTCCTTCGCCAGCGTGCCTTCCACCGAAACCTGGTCGCCCTGCTTCAGCGAATCCTTCCGCCATCCTTGCTTCAGGAGAACCGGAATCGCCCCCAGTTCGAAGTTCCAGTTGACTACCTTGCCATCGGTCCCCATCACGTCCACATAAAAGCGGGCGTGAGGATTCATCCACTCCATTTTAGTGACCACTCCCGAGATTTTAATGGGCTTGTTGGCGTCGTATTCGGCGGCAAAAGAGTGATGCGCGAGAATGGGAAGCGTTCCGGCCGCCAGCAGGCCGAAACTGATCAGGAAAAGGCGGCAATTGACTCTCATGTAAGTCTCCAATTTGGATTTTGATGGCAGCACAACACGTTCAAATCTATCGACTTACAGTACGCCCGCCGTCTCCCGTTGTCAAGGGATGTTGTATACTGCACTTGGACTGCAACGTATGCATCTGTCGCGAATATCCTCCTATGCAGCGCTCGTGGTTTTGCTGGGCGCCGGGTTGGCGTCACTCTCGCGATTGGGCGCGCAGGCCCCTGCCGCGACCGCAGCCCCGGCGGCTCCCGCTCCTCGAAAATTTCTCGACACGTATTGCGTCACTTGTCACAATCAGAAGCTTCATACTGCCGGGCTCGCGCTCGACACGGTGGACCTGACCAAGCCCAGCGTGCATGCGGAAGTGCTGGAACGCGTGATCCAGAAGCTTCGCGCCGGCTCCATGCCTCCTCCGGGAATGCCGCGTGCCGACGCCGCCACCTATCGCGTGGTGGCCAGTGCGCTCGAAAATGAAATCGACCGCGCCTGGGCTGCCCATCCTAACCCCGGCCGGATTGGCGCTGTTCATCGCCTGAATCGCTCCGAATATAACAATGCGATTCGCGATCTATTCGCGCTGGATGTGGATTTGAAGGCGCTGCTGCCCGGCGACGACACGGCCGATGGCAGCTTCGACAACTTCGCCGATACGCTTTCGGTTTCCACCGCTCACCTGGAGCGATATATGTCGGTGGCCCGCCAGGTGACGCGCCTCGCTACGGGTCTGCCTCCCGCGCAACCTAGCCTGGAGCGTTTCGAGGTCCCTCTGCTCGCGCTGCAAGCCGATCGCATGGATGAGGATCTGCCCTTCGGATCGCGCGGCGGTATGTCGATTCACTACGATTTCCCAGTGGACGGCGAGTATCTTATTAAGGTTCGACTCCAGCGGCAGTATCAGGATTACCTCAAGGGCATGGGATGGCCGCAGCAGCTCGACATCCGCCTGGACGGGAAGCTGCTCAAGCGATTCACCGTGGGTGGCGCCGCCAAAGGCCGGCCCGCAGCATCCAGTTACGCCGGCGATGGCGAAGTGGATTTTGCCGGTGCTCCCGAATGGGAAACCTATATGCAGGTTACCGGCGATGCCGGGTTGGAAGTCCGTATTCCCGTGAAAGCCGGTTCGCGGACCGTCGGCGTATCGTTCGTCAGGGAACTGTGGGAGCAGGAAGGTCTGCCGCAGCCTTTGCAGTTGGGACGAGTCATTTCGAATGACCAGGTCTACATGGGATATGCGAACTTGGGCTCGGTCCAGATCGGCGGACCATACCTGACGCCCGCAACGCAGAAGACCGCGGCCAAGGATACCGCCAGCCGCCGTGCAATTTTCGTCTGCGAACCTCCCAAGGCAGTCTCGGAAGAGAAGGCCTGCGCCTCGACGATTCTTTCAAGGATGGCGAGACTTGCCTATCGCCGGCCGGTGAAAAAAGCCGATACGGATACGCTCCTGGAGTTTTTCAGCAAGGGCCGGCAGGACGGCGGAAGCTTTGATAGCGGGATTCAATTCGCGCTGGAACGCATGCTGGTGGATCCCGATTTTCTGCTGCGCGTGGTTCGCGATCCGGCCAAGCCCGCGCAGGCCGCGTACGCGCTCAGCGATGTGGAACTCGCCTCGCGCCTGTCGTTTTTCCTGTGGAGCAGCATCCCCGACGATCGTTTGCTGACCCTGGCCGAACGCGGGCAGCTCTCGAATCCACAGACGCTGGAAAAAGAAACCCGGCGCATGCTGGCCGATCCGCGCTCGACCGACGCGTTGGTCAACGACTTCGCGGCGCAGTGGCTCAATTTGCGATTGGTGGAAGACGTGGTCGTGGATCCGGACAAGTATCCCAACTACGATCTGAGCCTGCTGCAGGGCTTCGAGCAGGAGACCAAGCTGTTCGTCGGCAGCACTCTGCGCGAGGATCGCAACGTATCAGACCTGTTGAACGCGGATTACACCTTCGTCAACGAAAGGGTCGCGCGGCAGTACGGATTTCCCGGCGTCTACGGCACCCGATTCCGCAAAGTGACCGTTCCCAATCACGATCAACGCGGAGGGTTGCTGGCGCAGGGCGCCCTGCTGGTGACCACTTCTTATCCGGACCGCACCTCTCCGGTTCTCCGCGGCAAATGGCTGCTGAACAATATTTTCGGTTTGCCCATCCCGCCGCCGCCGCCTGGCGTGAACGCCACGCTTGAGACCAAGCCAGGAACCATCCCGACGTCCATGCGGGAAAGGCTCGCGAAGCACCGGACCGAGGCCACGTGCAATAGCTGCCACTCGGTGATCGATCCTCTGGGATTCTCGCTGGAGAATTTTGACGTGGTCGGCGGTTGGCGGACCATCGATGAAGCCGGCAAGCCGGTGGATGCCAGCGGGACCACGGCCAGCGGCCGGAAGATCGACGGACTCGCGGGATTGCGCGCGGCGCTTTTAGCGGAACCGGATCAATTCCCCAAGACCGTCACCGAGAAGTTGATGGCGTACGCGCTCGGACGGCGCCTGGAATACTACGATCATCCCGCGGTGCGCAAGATCGTCCGCGATGCCGCCGCGAATCAATATCGCTGGTCGTCGCTGATTGTGGGTATCGTCCAGAGCCCCGGGTTCCTGATGCGGACCCCGAATCCCGCGGGTCCCGGCAGCGCCGCGAACTAATTAAAACTGCGGAACCGTCCGGGATCCATGACGGAAGTGGAGCACTTCCACAACATGCCGTTCTTCGCGAATCCGGTAGTAAACCAGGATTGGGGTATGTACTAGCCTGCGGATCAGCGATCTTTTACGGGTGACCGTACCCATGCGCGGAAACCGCCGCAGCAAATCAACGTGATCCAGTAGCGCGCTTCCAAAGCGAGAAGCTGCTTCATCATCGTCCTCTGCGATATGGCTGACGATCAAAGCAAGATCGTTCAGTGCTCTTTGCGTGAAGACGAGGCGGTATGGATCCACTGCGGCAGTAGTTTACGGACTTCCTCGATCGGCGTCGTACGGCCCGCTTCGGCGTCGGTAATACCTTCGTCGATCGCTGCGAGGGTTTCGTTGTCCTCATCCTCGGGAATAGATGCGGGGTCGTTGAGGTTGAGTTTGTCTTGCTCGGCCACAATCCTAGAGTATCAACCTTCTGCCGACGGGTTGATCCCCCGTTGGACGTCTCCATCGCTAAGTGGGCTAGAATTAACATGTAAGGAGAAGGACACTATGGCCTTCCTCACCAAGTCGTTGCCTCGTCGCACGGTCCTGAAGGGAATCGGCACCACCCTGGCGCTGCCGTTTCTCGAAGCCATGCTTCCTCCTCTCCGCGCGGCAACCAAGCCTATCCACAGATTCCAGGCCTTCTACACCCCCAACGGGATGGCCATGGAGTATTGGACCCCCAAGGGCGAAGGCACCCCTCTCGAGCTGAATACCATCATGGAGCCGCTGGCTGCCTACAAAGATCAGATGCTGGTCTTCTCCGGCATCAAGGCGAGCTGGAACTACATTCACGCCGGGGCATCCGGATCCTTTCTGACCGGCACGCCGCGCGGCGGCAAGAATGAAATCGAAATCATCGCCGACGTGTCCATTGATCAAATGCTCGGCAAACATTTCGAGCAGGAAACGCAGCTCGCCACCCTGGAGATCTGCATGGACTTGCCGGCCAACGCCGGCGCCTGCACTGGTAATCTGAGCTGCGCCTATCTCGACACACTCTGCTGGCGCAGTCCCACGCAGCCGCTGCCGATGGAATGGAATCCTCGCGCCGTCTTCGAAAAGCTGTTTGGCGATAGCGGCAGCACCGATCGCTCTGCCCGCGCACGCCGATTGGCACAGCACAAGAGCATTCTGGATTCGGTGACCGGCAAGCTGGCCGACCTCAAGAAAGAACTTGGCCCGCAAGACCAGGTCAAGATGAACGAATACACCGACGCCGTTCGCGACGTCGAGCGCCGCATCCAGATGGCCGAGCGGCAGAGCAATATCGAGCTGCCCACATTGGAGCAGCCCCTGGGAGCGCCGCCAGTATTCGAAGATCACCTGGCGCTGATGATGGATTTGAAGGTGCTCGCGCTGCAGTCCGATCTCACGCGGGTCATTTCGTTCATGATCAGCAAGGAGCAGAGCCCCCGGCCGTATCCGCAGATTGGCGTGCCGGAAGCACACCATCCGCTCTCGCATCACAACAACGTTCCCGAGCTGATCGAGAAGATGTCCAAGATCAACCGGTATCACGTCCAGTTGTTCTCGCAATATCTGGCCAAGCTCAAGGCGACTCCGGATGGCGACGGGTCCCTGCTGGACCACATCACGATTCTTTACGGAGCGGGCCTTTCCAACAGCAACGGGCATTCGGGCGAAAACCTCCCGCAGATGCTGGTGGGCGGCAGCGCGGGCAAGATCAAGGGCGGCCGGCATTTGAAGTTCCCCAACAAACCCTCGCAAGCGAATCTGCTGCTGACCATCATGGACAAGATGGATTACCCGGTGGAGAAGGTCGGCGGCAGCAACGGCAAACTTCCCATCGATACACTGCCCGAGGTTTAGCATGCGCCTGATCCTGACGTTTGCGCTCGCGGGGATCGCCCTTGTGGCTCACCCGTTAATCGACGCCGCGAAGCGCAGCGATAAAGACGCCCTCCGGTCGCTGATTCAGAAAAAAACTGACGTCAATGTCACCGAAGGCGACGGTGCCACGGCTCTGCATTGGGCGGCCTACCGCGACGATCTGGAAAGCGCGGACCTGCTGCTAAAGGCCGGCGCCAAAGTAAACGCCGCCAACGATCTGGGCGCCACTCCGCTGTGGGCTGCCAGCCAGAACGGCAGCGCCAGCATGGTCAAGCGTCTTCTCGACGCCGGTGCGAATCCCAACCTGGCGCTTCTGGCCGGCGAAACACCTGTGATGGTCGCCGCCCGTGGAGGCTACGCCCCCGTGGTCGAGCTGCTGCTGGCCAAAGGCGCGAATCCGAACGGACATGGCGCGCGCGGCCAGACGGCGCTCATGTGGGCCGTTTCGCAGAAGCATCCCGAAGCCGTGAAAGTGCTGCTGGCGCATCACGCGGATCTGAACCTGCGCTCGGATGTTTACAACGAAGTGATGGCAATTCCGCCGCATGGATATCTTCCCCACAACAAATCCATCCCGCATGGAGGCGAGACCGCGCTGATGTTCGCGGCCCGTGTAGGTGATCTCGACTCCGCAAAACTTCTGGTGGCCGCCGGCGCCAACGTGAACGATGCCGACGCCTGGGGAGTCAGCGCTGTGACCCTCGCCGAGCATTCCGGATTTGGGGAGCTGACCCGGTTCCTGCTGGACAAAGGCGCCGATCCAAATGCAGCACCCAACGGTTTTACCGCGCTTCATGAAGCCATCATGCGCCGCGACGAAGCAACCGCGGCTGTGCTGCTCGATCATGGCGCGGATCCCAACACGCCCTTGAAGACCTGGACGCCGACTCGCCGCTCTTCAGACGATTTCCATTTCGAGGAGACCTTGGTGGGCGCTACGCCCTACTGGCTGGCCGCGCGCTTCACTGAGCCCAACGTCATGCGTCTCCTTGTCAAGCACGGCGCCGATCCCAAGTTTGTTCACCATGCCGACTATGCGGCCGAGCAGGGATTCGCAGCCGCAATCCGCAAGGAGACCGCGACACCTGTGATGGCAGCGCTCGGCGTGATCCGCACAGCCCCGTGGGTTGAAACCGAGAAGTTCGAGCGCGAAGCTCTCGCACTCGAGACGGTCAAGCTGGCGGTTGAACTCGGCGCGGATCTCAACGTCGCCAACACCGATGGCCGCACGGCGTTGGATGCAGCCAAAGGCCTGAAGTACGAAAGCGTCATCACCTTTCTCACCGAGAAAGGCGCCAAGGCCGGCACCGGAGCAGCCCCGGGCGGCCGCGGTGGCCGCGGCGGCGCTGCCAAACAAAACTAGCTATTTCTTACTGCCATACGACGTGTGAGCCGGGCTCTTACAGACCTGTCGATAGGTTGCTTCAAAGGCGCTTGACCTCCTAAATAGAGCGTGATAGCATTAGCGCCGAGGCGAATAACCGGCATGAAACGGCATGTGCTGACCGGCGCGATCCTGCTTGCGATCATTAGCGCGCTCGGAGTTGGATCGGTAGTTCTCGAAAAGAAATCCGTGGTGGAAGCTGCCGCTGTCCAGGCGCCCAGGTTCGAAGTGGATCCCATGTGGCCCAAGCCTCTGCCGAACCACTGGATCATGGGCAGCACCATCGGCGTTTCCGTGGACGATCGCGATCACGTGTGGATCATTCACCGCCCCGGCTCGCTCGAAAACATGGAGACCTATTCGGCTGCGATTCCGCCCAAAGCGGAGTGTTGCTCGCCCGCGCCGCCGGTGCTCGAATTCGACCAGGAAGGCAACCTTGTCGGCTCCTGGGGCGGACCCGGCAACGGCTTCGATTGGCCGGATTCCAATCACGGGATCACCGTCGATTACAAAGGCAACGTCTGGATCGGCGGCAATGGTCGCGGAACGCCGGCTGCCGCACGAGGTCCGGAGGAAGGCGGCAACGCCAAACAGGCGCAGCAGGCCAAAGCTCCCGCCGGCCGCGGCGGGTCGCCTTTGTATCACGACAGCATGGTGCTGAAGTTCTCGCGCGACGGGAAATTCCTGATGCAGATCGGCAAGCTGGGACAGAGCAAGGGCAGTAACGACGTCGATAACCTCGGTCTCCCCGCCAAGACGATGGTGGATTCCAAGACCAATGAGTTGTATGTCGCCGACGGTTACGGCAACAAGCGCGTCATCGTATTCGACGCCGACACGGGAAAATACAAACGGCATTGGGGAGCCTACGGGAACAAGCCGGACGACACCAATCTGGGCCCGTACAGGCCGGATGCTCCGGTCGCGCAGCAGTTCCGAAACCCGGTGCACTGTGTCGAACTTTCGCGCGATGGCATGCTGTACGTCTGCGACCGCGTGAACGATCGCATTCAGGTATTTACTCCCGACGGCAAGTTCGTCAAGGAAGTGTTCATCGCCAAGAACACGCTGGGCGACGGGTCTGCGTGGGACATCGCGTTCTCCAAGGATCCGCAACAGAAATACATCTATCTGGCGGACGGATCCAATGAGAAGGTCTACATCATGCTCCGGGAGACGATGGAAATCCTGACCAGTTTCGGCGACGGCGGCCGCCAGCCCGGCCAGTTCTACGCGGTCCACAGCATCGCCACGGATTCCAAGGGCAACGTCTACACCACCGAAACGTATCGCGGGCAGCGCGTGCAAAAGTTCGTGTACAAAGGTCTGGCTGCGGTGACCAAGAAAGATCAGGGAGTTCTCTGGCCGAAGAAGTAAAGGGAGGCATAGGATGGCGATCAGAACCATAGTCTCGTTGGCAGCGGCTTTGCCGGTGCTCTTGAGCGCGGCGGAGCTTACCGGCAACCGGCCCGTGACCTTCGCGAAAGACATCGCGCCCATCTTGCAGGAGAAGTGCCAGAGCTGCCATCGCGAGGGCTCCATGGCGCCGATGTCTCTGCTGACCTTTGAACAGGTCCGCCCTTGGGCCAAATCCATCAAGGAACGCGTGGTCAGCCGCACCATGCCGCCATGGCATCTGGATAAGACCGTCGGTGTTCAGGAATTTCAAAACGACCTGTCGCTGAGCGATGACCAGATTCGCAGCATCGCAAAGTGGGTAGACTCGGGAGCGCCTTTGGGAGATCCCAAGGACATGCCTGCGGCCAAAGTATGGCCCAAAGACGACGGCTGGCAGCTTTCCAAACAGTTTGGCGCGCCGGACATGGTCCTTTCATCCGACGCCTACACCATGCCGGCCAAGGGCCAGGACGTCTGGTTCAAGCCGCTCTCGCCGATTCCGTTGACGGAGCCGCGCTGGGTGCGCGCCGTCGAAATGCGGCCGGCTAGCGCTGCGGGCCGCAAGATCACGCATCACGCGCTGGCGTATCTGCAGCAGGAGGAGCCCGGAACCAATACCGGAATCGCCACGCAGGGGCTGCTGATGGAATGGGCGATGAACAAGAATTACGATATCTATCGCCCCAACACCGGCAAGCTGCTGGTGCCCGGCGCGCGCATCTGGTGGGAAATGCACTATCACGCGGTGGGCGAGGAGATTCGCGACCACGTGGAACTGGCCGTGTATCTGTATCCCAAGGATCAGGAGCCGAAGTATCGAACCTTCTTGACCGCCTTCCCTGCGACGGCCGGCAACGCGGCCTCGGGGACACTCGACATTCCGCCCAACTCGATCGCGCAGACCGAGGGTTATCAGGTGCTCAGGCAGGCCGCGCGGCTGGAGAATTTTCAGCCGCACATGCATTTGCGCGGCAAGGCCATGCTGCTCGAAGCTCTACTGCCGGATGGCACCAAGAGAACCATCAGCTACGTAGATCACTTCAACTTCAACTGGATGACGAACTATATCTATGCCGACGATGCCGCGCCTGTGCTTCCCAAAGGCACCATCATCCACACCACTGCGTGGCACGATAACACCGTCAACAACAAGAACAATCCGGATCCGAACCAGTGGGTGGGCTGGGGGGATCGTACGGTGGATGAGATGGCGCATGCATGGGTGAATGTCACCTACATCAGTGACGAAGACTATCAGGATTGGGTGGCCAAGCATAAACCGGTGGCAGCCGCAGCTACGCCCGCCCGACAGTAATGAAGCGGCTGGTTATACTCCTGTGTTTGGCTGGCACGGCGGTATGGGCGCAGACACTCGCGGTCGAGCCGCCGCACGATTCCGGGCAAGCCGTCACGGCGGCGTACGAAGGATGGTTTGCCAATCCTGACGGCACGTTCAGCATCCTGTTCGGCTATTTCAATCGCAATTTTAAAGAGGAACTGGACATTCCCATCGGGCCGGAGAATCGCATCGAGCCGGGTGGCCCGGACCAGGGCCAGCCCACGCACTTCCTGACTCGCAGGCAATGGGGAGTCTTTACCGTAACCGTGCCGAAGGATTTCGGCGCGAAGAAACTCACCTGGACGCTGGTGGCGAACGGAAAGACCACGCAGATCCCGGCCGGGCTCGATACCTTGTATGAGATAGCTCCGTTCAAGGACGCCACCAACAACACTCCGCCGTATCTGGGTTTCGCACTGACCGGACCATTTGTAAATGGTCCGCGCGGGCAGAGCACTGCGCTCTCCGCCTCCGCGCAGGCGCCGCTGCCCCTGAACCTGTGGGTGGCCGACGATGCCAATGTCATTCCAGGTGCAACCAGGCCCAGGACGCCTGCGGTGGTGCTTTCGTGGAGCAAGTATCGCGGACCAGGAACCGTGACCTTCGGCAACGACAAGCCTGCGATCGAGCCAGCCGAGGTAAAGGCTCCCGGCGTCGTCGCGTTCAGCGGCAAGGCCGGTACGACGGCCACGTTCAGCGAGCCCGGCGATTACGTTCTGCGCGTGGTGGCCAACGATTGGTCGGGCGAAGGCGGCCGCGGATTTCAGTGCTGCTGGAGCAACGCGCAAGTCAAAGTCTCGGTCAAGAAATAATCCAGGAGACCAGCTATGAAACACGGAAGAGTGGTGTTTCCCCTCTTGTTCTCGGCTGCAATAGCCCTCTGCCAAACTCCGCCGAAGAACGTAGACTGGCCGACGTACGGAGCGGATCTCGCCAACAGCAAATACCGCCCGCTGGATCAGATCAACGCGGCCAACTTCAACAAGCTCGAAATCGCCTGGCGTTTCAAGACCGATAACCTCGGTTCGCGCCCGGAGTTTCGCTTGGAAGGCACGCCTCTGGTGGTCAATGGAGTCCTATACGCCACCGCGGGAACACGCCGATCGGTGGTCGCCCTCGATGCGACTACCGGCGAGCAGCTATGGGTGCATGGCGAACATGAAGGCGCTCGTGGTGCGGCTGCTCCGCGTCAGCTCTCCGGCCGGGGAGTCGCCTATTGGACCGACGGCAAGCAGGAACGCATCCTCTATGTGACGCCGGGCTACCGGCTGATTGCGCTGGATGCCAAGACCGGCGTTCCGATTCCCAGCTTCGGCAAAAGCGGTTCAGTAGACCTCAAGCTGGAAGACGATCAAACCATCTTTCCCGATCTGACGACGGGAGAAATCGGCATCCAGTCTGCGCCCGTCGTGGCGAAAGACACCATCATCATCGGCGCGGCCTTCAAGGAAGGCATGACGCCCAAGAGCTTTCGCAATAACAAAGGCTACGTCCGCGGCTTCGATGTCCGCACGGGCAAGCGCTTGTGGATCTTCCATACCATCCCTGTGAAAGGCGAATTCGGCTACGACAGCTGGCTGAACGGATCGGCCGAGGTTACCGGCAACACGGGCGTATGGACGCAGATTTCGGTAGATGAAGAACTGGGATTGGCCTACTTGCCTGTTGAATCGCCCACCGGCGATTACTATGGCGGGCATCGGCCGGGAAATAATCTTTACGGAGAGAGCCTGGTTTGCGTCGATCTTAAAACCGGCCAGCGCAAATGGCATTTCCAGTTAGTGCACCACCCGCTGTGGGACATGGACATCTCTTCTGCGCCGCTTCTGGCGGACATCAACGTGAATGGACGGATGATCAAGGCCGTCGCGCAGCCCACCAAGCAAGGCATCCTGTATGTCTTCGATCGGGTGACCGGGCAGCCCGTCTGGCCGATAGAAGAAAAGCCCGTCGAGAAGGGAAATGTTCCGGGCGAATGGTACGCGCCCACCCAGCCGTTCCCGACCAAGCCCCCGGCCTACTCGCGCAACGGAGTCACGCCCGATGTGCTCATCGATTTCACTCCGGCGATGAAGGATCAGGCTTTGACCATCGTTTCGAAGTACAAGCTGGGTCCGGTGTACACACCGCCCGCGGCGAGCGCTCTCGGCGGTCCGCTAGCCACCCTGACGTTGGGCACTGCTTCCGGCGGCACGAACTGGCAGGGTGGATCCTACGATCCGGAAACGCACACGGTATACGCGTCGGCCTGCAACGCGTGTCTCACGCCCATCGGGCTGATCGCGCCACCCGACAAAGACGTCTCGGATATGAACTTCATTCTGGGAACGGCGGGGCAGCCGGTGCAGATTCGCACGGGTCCTGGAGAAGGGGCCGGCGCCGACGTGCCGGTGCGTGCTCCTGCTGCGCGTCCCGCGGCTCCTGCTGCACCCGTGACTCCCATCGCACCTCTCAGCGTGCAGGGTCTGCCGCTGATCAAGCCGCCCTACGGGACCATTTCGGCGATCAATCTCGATCGCGGCGAGATCGTGTGGCAAGCCGCGCATGGTGAAACTCCGGATGCGGTTCGCAATAGTGCGGCTCTCAAAGGCATCGATGTTCCACGCACCGGCCAAAGCAGCAGCGTCGGGACGCTGGTCACCAGGAGCCTGGTGATCGCGGGGGATCCGCAAGTAACCACAACTCCGAGCCGCCCGCGCGGCGCCATGTTGCGCGCCTACGACAAATCCACCGGCAGGGAAGTCGGCGCGGTCTATATGCCCGCGGCGCAGAGCGGATCGCCCATGACCTATATGGTGAACGGCAAGCAATACATCGTCGTCGCCATCAGCGGAGGAGCTTACTCGGGCGAGTACCTGGCGTTCAGCCTGCCCGACGCTCCATGAAGTGTGCCATCGCGGCGATAATTCTGTTCGCGGCTGCGATCGCCGCGCAATCGTCGCGTTCGGTATGGGATGGCGTCTACACAGCCGAACAGGCCCAACGCGGGGAAGCCGTGTATACGCGTCAGTGTGCACGCTGCCATGGCGCCCAGCTCACGGGAGGTGAAGCGGCTCCCCCGCTCGCCGGGGGCGATTTCCTGTCGAACTGGAACGGTCTTACCGTCGGCGATCTGTTCGAGCGCGTTCGTATTTCGATGCCCGCCGACCGTCCGGGCCAGATCACGCGCCAGCAGAACGCGGATATCCTGGCGCACATCCTCCGCGCGAATCAGTTTCCCGCCGGCAAATCGGAGCTCGAGCAGCAAGCCGAAGTTCTAAAGCAGATCCGCATCGAACCTGCCAAGCAGTGAACGCCGTATAAATAGGCTGTATAACTAGAAGGATGCGCGCTTGGCTGATGGATTCCTATGACGGTGTGGAGAAACTGCGTTTGGGCGAAGTCCCCGATCCCGAACCCGGGCCCGGTCAGGTCTTACTCAAATTGAAGTTCGCGGCGCTGAATCCGGCCGACGCGTTTCTCTCGCAGGGCATGTATCCCGCCAAGCCCGCTCTTCCCCACATCCTGGGTCGCGACGGCGTCGGCGATGTCGTGAAGACCGGTCCCGGCGTAACCGGCTTCAACCCCGGCAAAACGGTAGGCATTCTGCGCTGCGATGCAGGCGTCAGCGTGTGGGGGACTCTCGCCGACATGGTGGTGGTTCCAGCCGCCAGCCTTGCACCCATCCCGTCCGGCTGGTCATTGGAGCAAGCGACGGCCGCGCCCTTGGTATTCCTGACGTCCTGGCAGGCGCTGACGCAGTGGAGCGATCCCCCGGCGCCCGCGGCGAAAGGCTCCGTGCTGCTGGTGACGGGAGCATCCGGAGGAGTCGGGACAGCCTCGGTCCAGCTTGGAAAATCGATGGGCCTGACCGTGGTGGCTTTATCGCGCAGCGCCGAGAAACGAGCCAAGCTGCTGGAACTCGGCGCAGACTTCGCCTTCGATCCTGCCGACGCCGGCCTGCGCAAAGCCGTAATGACGGCGATTGCCCCGAAGAAAGTGGACCTGGTGGTGGATAGCGTCGGCGGCGCACTGTTCAATGAGGTGATCGCGATGCTGGGCTACGCCGGACGCATCAGCGTCGTCGGCCGCAGCGGCGGCGGCGTGCCGGAGTTTAATACCGCGACCTTATTCTTCCGCCGCAACCGGATTGGCGGCGTCGCAGTCGGCGACTATACGCCGGAGCAGGCCCAATCCTCATGGAAAGAAATCGTGAAACGACTGGATGCGGCCAGGCAGAAACCCGTGATCGACGCGATCTATCCCTTTGAAGAAGTGAAGGCGGCGTTCGCCCGGCTGAACCAGGGTCCCATGGGGAAAGTGCTGGTCCGCGTGGGTGCCCAGTAATCGCGCCGGATCGTATTACAATAGTTGATTCCCGCCTAGACTTTGCAAACCAGACAGGAGTTTTATGGAAACCGCTACTGCTAACTCTGCTGATACTAAGACTACCGCCACCACCGAGATTTCGAGCGGCCAGATCGTCGCCAAGATGCTTAAACAGGAAGGCATCAAGCATATCTTCACTATTTCCGGCGGCCACATCGTGGACATCTATAACGGATGCATCGATGAGGGCATCGAGATCGTGGACGTGCGCCATGAACAGGTTGCCGCGCACGCCGCCGACGCCTATGCGCGCATCACCGGATTAGGCTGCGCGGTCGTCACCGCGGGACCCGGAACCACCGATGCCGTGACTGGCATGGCGAACGCCTTCCGCGCCGAAAGTCCCATGCTGCTGATCGGCGGAAACTCGCCGCTGAAGCAATATCGCATGGGCGGCCTGCAGGAATTGCGCCACACCGAAATGATGACGCCCATCAGCAAATTCGCCTCGCTGGTGATGACCACCGAGCGCACCGCGGAGATGATGGGCATCGCGTTCCGCGAAATGTACAACGGCGCGCCGGGACCCGGCTTCCTCGAAATCCCGCACGACGTAATGGACGGTAAAGTGGACGCGTCCAAGGTTCGCTATCCGAAAAACTATCGGGTCAAGGGCGCCGACGGCGGACCAGCCGAGTTTCTGGGCGATCCCAATATCGTGCAGCAAGTGGCCGACCTGCTGGCCAATGCCGAGCGTCCCGTGGCTTTATTCGGCACGCAGGCGCGAACCTGCCGCGCGCATGACGCCATCGACCGTTTCGCGAAGCATTTCAACATGCCCATCTACGTGAACGGCTCGGCGCGCGGAACGCTGCCGCGGAATCATTCGCATGCCTTCATGCCGTCGCGCAAGACTGCGTTCGATAACGCCGATGTGATCCTGCTCGCCGGGACGCCGCTCGATTTCCGCATGGGCTACGGCCGGCGCCTGAATCCCAAGGCCAAGATCGTGATCATGGACATGGATTACAAGAACGTCGGCAACAACCGGGATTTCGATTTCGGTCTGGTCGGCAATCTGCGCACCATCGTGAATGCCATGTGCGACGCTTCGCCGGGCGATAAGACCGGCAAGCACGATCCGTTCCTCAAGCTGCTGCGCGAGGACGAAGCCAAGGCGCAGGGCAAGAACGATAAGATCATCGCCGCGAACGAAGTACCGATTCATCCCGTGCGCCTGTGCCACGAGATCAATGAGTTCCTGCAGGAAGATACGGTCTATATCGGCGATGGCGGCGACATCGTTACCTTCTCGGGTTCCATCGTGCGGCCGCACAAACCGGGCGGATGGATGGATCCGGGTCCACTCGGCACCCTGGGCGTCGGCACGGGATTTGCCATGGCGTCCAAGCTCGCGCAGCCGGAGCGCGACGTGATGGTGCTGTACGGCGATTGTTCCTTCACGCTGACCGGTTTCGATTTCATCACCATGGTGCATCGCAAGCTGCCGTATGTAGGCGTGATCGGCAACAACTCGTCGTGGAACCAGATCCGCTTTGGACAGGAGCGCAAGTATCCGGGCCGCGGCGACATCGGCAATGTGGTTGGCGATGTGCGGTTTGACCACCTGGCGCAGGCCATGGGCGGATTCGGCATTCGCGTGACCAAGCCGGAGGAGATCCGTCCGGCGCTGGAGAAAGCCCGCGATTCG
>Ga0105245_10003051_pt1 | contig 14988 bp, 16 predicted proteins | sample KBSM54metaG_FD_81523 | JGI IMG/M metagenome (GOLD analysis project Ga0105245, IMG submission 81523) | Miscanthus rhizosphere microbial communities from Kellogg Biological Station, Michigan, USA - KBS M5-4 metaG | ecosystem: Host-associated > Plants > Roots > Rhizosphere > Soil | place... | reverse complement strand
CCGGGCCCGCGTTGGAAATTCGGTCACGCCCTACGGCGATCTTGTGCTGCCGTCCCGCTATCGGGACTCCATCTAGTGTATTGGGTCAGTCGGCACGCGGACACCACGCGGCCAACCCAAAGTCATTGAAAGAGGAGCCTTTAGATGCCAGCCAGGATCGTGATGGTCAACGGCGACGAGCACGTGGTCGAAATGGACGTCGACGAGGTGGCGAGCACCATCCTCAACGCCGTGAATCCCTTCGTCAAAATTGAGACCAAGAAGGGCGGCTCGGCCAAGCGCGTGTACGTGGTACGGGAGCAGATCGCATACGCCGAGGAGTATGCGAGCCCTGAGCCCTTCGTCGAGGTGGCGTGACTCTGGCCCAATAATGGCCCAAACGTCCCCAGCGCCGCTCCGCAGCGGTTAGCGGAAGGAGTCCCCCGAGAACCGCTGAAAGCTGTGTCATAGCGGGGGGTTCGTCGTCCAGCGTCGTGACCGGCGGCGCGGATTTCTACTCCGCAGGTCCCAGGTTCGAGTCCTGGCGGGGGCGCTAGTAATCCCGAGCAAATGCGCCATTTCGCTCGACGCTGGCTCCGTTGCCGATGGCCGTGCACGCATGGCGTTGCATTTCTGGCAGCGTTGGTGGTCGTGGCCGTGGTACCGGCGGCCGCCATCGGTGCCAAGGCCACGAACGGGACGGCGACCGTGAGCCTCGCTGTTGGCGTGACGCCCGCGAAGGCCGGCACTTCCAGCCAGCCGCAGCGCGTGGCCCTCAGTTACAAGCAGTCGCTGACCGCCAACGACGGCTCGCGTCTCGGCAACGACATCAGCCAGATCAAGGTCGCGTTCGCCAAGGGCTTCCGCTTCGACATCAACGCCGTCGCGCAGTGCAAGGAGTCCGTGCTCGAGGACCCCAATCAGGGTCCCTCCGCCTGCCCGGCGAAGTCGATCGTCGGCACCGGCAAGGCCACCGCCGACGCGCGCCCGACGCTGCCTGACCCGATCGACGCCACCGTCACGGCGTTCAACGGCATGCTCGACACCGACGCCAACGGCAATCCGCAGGCCCCCGTCCCCGCGCTCCTCGTCGTCGCCGAGGTGCCGAGCCTGGGCGTCAGGACGTACCTGCCGGCCGCGATCCGCGGGAGCTCGCTCGTGCTCGACTTCGCGCCCGCCGACCCGGCCATGCCGGCGGCGTACATCCTCCGCGACCTGTCGCTGACGCTGCGCCGGGCAGGAAGCGCGAACAAGCCCTACCTGCGCGCGCCCACGAGCTGCCCCAAGGGCGGCTGGGCGTTCAGCCAGACGGTCTCGTTCGGGGGCGCCCTGGCGCCGGTCACGGCGAAGGACACGGTGGCCTGCAGCTCGGGCTAGCGGCCTTGGCTCTCTGCCGGGGTGTATGGTCGCTCCGTGTTGGAAGGTGCCCTGCGCTGCGCAGGGCGGTTGGCTTCGTTGCGCTCGGCGGCGCTTGTCGCGGGGCTGACGACGATGCTCCTTGTCGACGCCGGTGTATGCGCGGCCGCGCCGAGGGGCGACGCGGCGGTGCAGCGCGGCATCGAGCGCTTGGTGGCCTCGCGCGGGGGGCCACCGGGCGCGATCGTGACGCTGTATCGCGATGGGCGGTTGACCGTCCTGCGGGCTGGTCGTTCCGACGTCCGGCGCCGGGGGGCGCCGCGCGCGAGCGACCACATGCGTCTCGGGAGTGTCACCAAGGCGTTCAGCGGCGCGGTGGCGCTGCGTCTGGTGCAGGAGGGAAAGCTGGGCCTGGACGACACGATCGCCGAGCGCGCTCCGGGGCTTCCGGCGGCTTGGGGCGGCGTGACCGTGCGCCAATTGCTCAACCACACGAGCGGGCTGCCGAACTTCACCACCACGCAGGGGTTCGTCGACGACACGGGCGCGGACCCGCAGGGGTTCGTCTCGCCGATGCACGTGATCGATTGGGTGCGCGACGACCCGCTGGTGTTTGCCCCGGGCTCGAGCTATGCCTACTCCAACACCGACAACATCGTCGTGGGACTGATCGCGGAGGCAGTGAGCGGGCAGTCCTATGCGCGGCTGCTGTCCCAAACGGTGTTCGGGCCCGCCGGGCTGCGCGCGACGTCGTTCCCGTCGGTGGTGACGCTGCCGCGGCCGTTCCTGCACGGCTACGACGTCGCACCGGGGAAGAAGCCGGAGGACCTGAGCACGGCCGTGAGCCCGAGCTGGGCGTGGGCGTCCGGCGCGGCGGTGTCCACGCCCGCCGAGCTCAACCTGTTCGTCCGCGACTATCTCGGCCGGCGGTTTTTCGGCGCGGCGCAGCAGCGCCAGCAGCTGCGCTTCGTGCCCGGAGGAGCGTCCAGCCCGCCAGGTCCGGGCAGGAATGCCGCCGGGCTGGCGATCTTCCGCTACCAGACGCGCTGCGGCACCGTCTACGGCCACACCGGCGACTTCTTCGGCTACGCCCAGTTCGCCGCCGCGACCGCAGACGGAAAGCGGGCGCTGACGACGTCGCTCAACATCTCGGCACCGCAAGGCGGGCTGTTGCGGCGCCTGCGCACGGTCCAGACGACGGCGGTCTGCGCGTTGCTCGCACCGAGGTGAAGCGTGGCTGTCGTCCTTCACGGTCCAATTCGTGTCCGTTGGGTCATGTACCGCATCGGTGACGGCGCCGGTGTCGCGTCGCACAGTGCTGTGCAATGTGAGAAATGTCGGCGTCGGCAGCGTGCCTCGGCACGTCGTCGACTATTCCGTGATGACTCCGCCGGATCTCAGAAGCTGACGGTGGTGCCCACGGACGACTGGACGAAGGCGGCGGGCATCTTCTGCGCGAGGAGGTGAACGGCCTTCCAGCCTGAGCAGTGAGCGGGGACGACGCGGTCGACGTCGGCAAGTGCGAAGGCCTCGACTGTGGGCTGAATGATCGACTCGAAGATCCCGCCGGTCAGGTGGCAGCCGCCGATGAACCCAGCGATCCGCCGTTCGCCCGTGAGCCGTTGGGCGTTTCGCATCACGTTGACGGCGCCCGCATGGGAGCAGCCGGAGACGATCACGAGGCCACGGTCCCTGACGTTCACGATCACGTTCTGGTCGTCGAAGATCAGGGGGTCAGGCTCCCAACGGTCCTCGACCCGGGCGAAATGGATGGGGAAGCCTCGCTCGTACTCGGTCACCCGCTCGACTTGGCCGGACACGAGCACCGCGTCGTCGAGCAGCAGCGTCTGACGCCGTTCTTCCACCAGGTCGAGTCCTTCCGCCTCGAGGTCCGCGCGGCTTGGCGGCGGCAAGCGGATCTCGGCTCCGGTCGGCAGGACCACCTTGCGCTCGCGCCAGGCCTCGGGATGGATGACGAGCGGTAGCCGCTGGCGCCCGTAGCGTGCGAAGAGGCCCTCGAGGCCGCCGTGGTGATCGGCGTGGCCGTGGGAGATCACGATCGCACGGAGGTCTTGCACGCGGACCTGGAGCACGTCGAGGTTGCGCGCCAAGCCGTCGGGCGTGAGCCCGGCGTCGTACAGGGCAGTGCTCCGTTGCCCGTCGCGCTCGACAGTGATCAGCGCCGAGAACCCATGCTCGGCGACCAGCTGCTGGCGGTCGCCCAAGTCGTGCGGCATGTACCGGCCGATGCCCTCGCTGGGCGCGAGCAGGAGGTCGACGAAGTTGTCCATCAGGATCATGACCTCGGCCCGATCGACGGGCCGGAGGCTCACGAGGGGATCGCCTGCATCCTCCACGTCGTTGATTATCGCCTGCGCGCCCGCGCAGCGGCGGGAGCCCTAGCCCCAGACCTCCGCCGCCGTCTCGACGACGAGCCGCAGCTTTGCCACCTCCTCGTCATACGACAGCGTGTTGCCCTCGACCGTCGACGAGAACCCGCACTGCGGCGACAGGCACAGCTGGTCCACGTCCACGAACTGCGACGCCTCCTCGATGCGCCGCATCAACGCATCGGACGACTCCAGCGCACCCCGCTTCGTCGTCACCAACCCGAGCACGACCATCTTGCCCGGCGGCACGAACCGCAGCGGCTCGAACCCACCCGACCGCGCGTCGTCGTACTCGAGGAAGAACCCGTCCACATCCAACCCGCCGAACAGCGCCTCGGCCACGAAGTCGTAGCCGCCCTCGGCCACCCACGACGACCGGAAGTTCCCGCGGCACATGTGCGTGGTGACCGTCAACCCGGCGGGCCGCTCGGCCAGCGCCTCGTTGATGTGCGCGATGTACCGCTCGTGCAGGTGCTCCGCATCCTCGCCCCGCCCCGCGACCATCGCCCGCTGCTCGGGGTCGTTCAGGTACGCGAGGCTCGTGTCGTCGAACTGCAGGTACGTGCAGCCGAGCCCGGCCAGCCGCCCCACCTCGTCGCGGTACGCGGCCACCAAGTCGGACCAGAACGCATCGGAGTCGCCGTACACGGCGGGGTCGATCGCCGCGGCGCCTCCGCGGTAGTGGACCATGCTCGGCGACGGGATCGTCTGCTTGGCCACGTTCTTCGTGTGCTCGCGGACGAACGCGAAGTCGTCGCCGAAGATCGTCTCCCCCACCCCGAGCTTGCCGTCGACCTTCAGCGCCGCCGGCGTGAAGTCGATCCCGCCCTCGGCGTTGCGGAAGTGCACGACCATGTCGTCGCTGGCCCGGCTGATCCCGTCCAGCGCGTAGATGAAGTCCATGTGCCACGAGGCGCGCCGGAACTCGCCGTCGGTGGCCGATTGCAGCCCGACCTCCTCCTGCATGCGGATGGCCTCGAGGATCGCGTCGTCCTCGACCGCCCGCAGCTCGGCGTCGTCGATGCGCCCGTCGGCGTGGGCGGCGCGGGCGTCGAGCAGCCGCCGGGGCCGCAACAGGCTCCCGACGTGGTCGGCGCGAAACGGTGGCTCAGAACGGATAGGAGCGGCACCTCCCCGGCGATGGTCCGCCATCGGGTCTCGGTGAACGCTTCAAGCTTGCCCAGACCGCCCAGCCGTGAACCGGCCATCGCGTCCTTTCCACCTGTGCGTATTCCGCACAGGTGTTCGCGAGCGAGCAGTGGAGGCCTTCCCAGTCCGTAGCCCGCACAAACGCCGCCCGGGTTACGCCACGAGGCCGGGGGTAGTGTTCGCTGTGTGAACGCGACCGCGTACGTCCTCGACGCCGTGCGCACCCCGTTCGGCCGGTACGGCGGCGGCTTGTCGGGCGTACGTCCCGACGACCTCGCCGCCCACGTCGTGCGCACGCTGCTGAACCGCTCGCCCGCGCTCGACCCCGCCACCGTCGACGACGTCCTCATGGGCAACGCCAACGGCGCGGGCGAGGAGAACCGCAACGTCGCCCGCATGGCCGCCCTGCTCGCCGGCCTGCCCACGAGTGTGCCCGGCGCCACCGTCAACCGCCTGTGCGGCTCGAGCCTCGAGGCCGCTATCGCGGGCAGCCGCGCCATCGAGACCGGCGACGCCTCGCTCATCGTCGCCGCCGGGGTCGAGTCGATGAGCCGGGCGCCCTGGGTGCTGCCCAAGCCCGACCGCGCCTTTCCCCGCGTCAACGAGACCCTGTCCTCGACCACGCTGGGCTGGCGCCTGGTCAACCCGCAGATGCCCGAGCAGTGGACGATCTCGCTGGGCGAGAGCGCCGAGAAGCTGGCCGAGCTCTACCACGTCTCCCGCGAGGACCAGGACGCGTTCGCCGTCCGCAGCCACCGCAACGCCGCCGCGGCCTGGGACGCCGGGCGCTACGACTGGGTGGTGCCCGTGCCCGACACCGCGCTCGAGCGCGACGAGGGGATCCGCCCCGACACCAGCGTCGAGAAGCTCGCGAAGCTCAAGCCCGCGTTCTCGGTCACCGGCACCGTCACCGCCGGCAACGCCTCGCCGCTGAACGACGGCGCCGCCGCGGTGCTGCTCGGCGACGACCGCGCCGCCGAGGCCCTCGGGCGCGCGCCGCTGGCCCGCGTCGTCTCCCGCGGCGTTTCCGGCGTCGACCCCGACGTGTTCGGCATCGCTCCCGTCGCCGCCGTCAACCAGGCGCTCGAGCGAGCGCAGATCGGCTGGGACGACGTCGCCGTGGTCGAGCTCAACGAGGCCTTCGCGTCGCAGTCGCTGGCCGACATCCGCCAGTGGGACGGGCTCGACCCCGAGAAGGTCAACCCCAACGGCGGCGCCATCGCGCTCGGCCACCCGCTGGGCGCCTCGGGCGCACGCGTGCTCGGCACGCTGGCCCACGAGCTGCGCCGGCGCGGCGGGGGCTACGGCGTGGCCGCGCTGTGCATCGGCGTCGGCCAGGGGCTCGCCATGGTGATCGAGGCATGACCAGCGTCGGCGCCGACCCCCATCCCCCACTGCTCTATCCCGACTACCGCTCCACGCGCAAGCGCGCGCCCAGCCGGCCGCTGGCCGACCTGCGCCCCACGCTCACCGAGCTCACCGGCCCGGTGCTGGGTGACCGCCCGGTCGCGGAGTCCGACGCCGACCTCACGATCCAGCACGACGGCGAGCCTCAGGGCCAGCGCATCGTCGTCCACGGCCGCGTGCGCGAGAGCGGCGGCCGCGCCGTGCCCGACACCCTGGTCGAGATCTGGCAGTGCAACGCCGCCGGCCGCTACCGCCACGTGGCCGACCAGCACCCCGCGCCGCTGGACCCGAACTTCACCGGCGTCGGGCGCTGCATCACCGACGAGGAGGGACGCTTCCGCTTCATCACCGTCCAGCCCGGCGCGTACCCGTGGGGCAACCACCCCAACGCCTGGCGCCCCGCCCACATCCACTTCTCGGTCTTCGGCCGCGCGTTCACCCAGCGGCTGGTGACGCAGATGTACTTCCCGGGCGACCCGCTGTTCGCGTACGACCCGATCTTCAACTCCGTGCCCGACCCGGCTGCGCGCGAGCTCCTGGTCTGCCGCTTTGACCTCGAGCAGACCCAGCCCGACTGGGCGCTGGCCTACGCGTTCGACATCGTGCTGCGCGAGACGCCGTTCGCATGAGCCTGCCCGAGACCCCCTCGCAGACCGTCGGCCCGTTCTTCTCGATCGGCCTGACCTGGGAGGACGGCGCCCGCGTCGTGCCCGAGGGCGCCGAAGGCGCGCTCTGGCTGCACGGCCGCATCCTCGACGGCGAGGGCACGCCCATCCCCGACGCCGTGGTCGAGACCTGGCAGGCCGACCCCCATGGACACCTCGACGCGCCCGGCTTCCGCGGCTTCGGTCGCGGCCCGACGGACGAGGACGGCCGCTGGCGCGTGCTCACGCTGAAGCCCGGCCCGGTCGGCGACCAGGCGCCCCACGTCGACCTCGCGATCTTCGCGCGCGGACTGCTGCGCCAGGTCCTGACCCGGCTCTACTTCCCCGACGAGACCGAGCGCAACGCCGCCGACCCCGTCCTCTCGAGCCTCGACGCCGACGCCCGCGCGACCCTGGTCGCGCAGCCCAGCGACGACGGCTATGCCCTCGACATCCACCTGCAAGGACCGCATGCCACCGCCTTCTTCGCGTTCTGAGGACGGCGAGCGCGTCCGCCGCGAGGTGCTCGGCGACGAGCACGTCGACCGTGCGCTCGGCCGCGCCACGCCCTTCACCCAGCCGTTCCAGGAGTACATCACCGGCGCCGCCTGGGGCGACGTCTGGGGCCGCCCGGGCCTGGACCGCCGCACGCGCAGCGCGGTCACGCTCGGCATCCTCACCGCGCTGCGCGCCGAGAACGAGCTGCCCATGCACGTGCGCGCGGCCCGGCGCAACGGCCTGACCAAGGACGAGATCTCCGAGGTCCTGCTCCACACCGCCGTGTACGCCGGCGTGCCCGCCGCCAACGCCGCGTTCGCGATCGCGCAGCGCACGCTCGACGAGGAGGGATGAGCTACTTCGTCCAGTCGCTGCAGCGGGGCCTGGAGGTCATCCGGGCCTTCGACGCCGACGCGCGCGAGCTCACGCTCTCCGACGTCGCCCGCCGCACGGGCCTGAGCCGCGCCGCCGCGCGCCGCTTCCTGCTCACGCTGGTCGACCTCGGCTATGTGCGCACCGACGCCCGCTACTTCAGCCTCAGCCCGCGCGTGCTCGAGCTCGGCTACGCCTACCTGTCGAGCCTGAGCCTGCCCGAGGTGGCCGAGCCCCACCTCGAGGCGCTCGTGGCCGAGGTGCGCGAGTCCTCCTCGCTCTCCGTGCTCGACGGCCCGGACATCGTCTACGTCGCCCGCGTGCCGGTCTCGCGCATCATGACCGTCGCCATCAACGTCGGCACCCGCTTCCCCGCCCACGCCACGTCGATGGGCCGCGTGCTCCTGGCCGGGCTGGCCGAGCCCGAGCTCGACGCCTACCTCGAGCGGGCCGAGCTTCAGCGGCTCTCGCCGCGCACGGTCACCTCGACGTCGACGCTGCGCACCGAGCTGCGCCGGGTGCGCGACCAGGGCTGGTCGATCGTCGACCAGGAGCTCGAGGAGGGCCTGCGGGCCGTGGCAGCGCCGGTGCGCGACGCGAGCGCGAAGGTGGTGGCCGCGATCAACCTCTCGGCGCACGCCAGCCGCTCCTCGATCGAGTCGATGCGCCGCGACCTGCTGCCGCCGCTGCTGGCGACCGCGGCGCGGATCGAGGCCGACGTCCGCGTCGCCTCGTCCGGTGCGAAGCGCTCGGCATGAGCCGCCCGGTCGCCCGCATGGCGGGGCTGATCTTCCTGCTGGCCATCAACCTGCGCACGGTCTTCGCCAGCCTGCCGCCGCTGGTGACCGACATCCGCCACGACCTCGGCCTCTCCGGCGCGGTCGCGGGGCTGATCACCACCCTCCCCGTGGTCCTGCTCGGTGCGCTGGCGCCCGTGGCGCCGCGCCTGGCCCAGCGCGTCCCGATCGAGCGCATCCTCGTGGCCTGCGCGCTGCTGACCGCCGCGGGCGTGGGCGTGCGTGGCGTCGGCGGCGCGGCTGCCCTGTTCGCCGGCTCGCTGCTCGCCGGGGCCGCCATCGCGTTCACTCAGGTGCTGCTGCCGGTGCTCATCCGCGACCGCTACAAGCACACCGTCGGCCTCCTCATGGGCGTGATGTCGGCCGGCATCACGCTGAGCGCCGCCGTCTGCTCCGGGCTGGCGGTCCCGCTCGAGCACCTGCTCGGCGGCAGCTGGCAGGCGTCGCTGGCCGTGTGGGCGATCCCCGCCGTGGTCGCCGCGGCGGCGTGGCTGCCGCGCGCGGTGCGCGACCACACCGAGGTCGAGCGCGGCCCGGCCCTGTCGCTGTGGCGGATCCCGCTGGCCTGGTCGGTGGCGGTGTTCTTCGCCATGCAGTCGATGGCCTTCTACGGCACGCTGGCCTGGCTGCCCTCGATCCTGCGCGACGACGGCTACCACGCGGGCGCCGCCGGGGGGCTCACCGCGCTGGCGCAGATCGTCCAGTTCGCGCCCGCCTTCCTCGTGCCCGTCGTGGCCGCGCGGCGCCCCAGCCAGGGCGCACTGCTGGCCGGCATCGTCGGGTTCGCCGTCGCGGGCCTGATCGGCCTGGTCTCCGCGCCCGGCGTCGCGGTGCTGTGGATGGTGTTCCTCGGTATCGGCCAGGGTGGCGCGCTGGGGATGGCCCTGATCCTGCCCGTGCTGCGCGGCGGCGACATCCGCACGGTCGCCGCACTGACCGCGATGTCGATGTGCGCCGGCTACCTCATCGCCTCGGTGGGCCCGTTCCTGGTCGGCGCCGCTCACGACCTCTCCGGCAACTGGACCGTGCCCGTGGTCGTGCTCATCGCCATGACCGCGTTCGAGGCGGTCCCGGGCGTCAACGCCGTGCGCGATCGCAGCGTCGCGCACGCGGTGGCGGCGGCCGCGTGATGCGCACCCAGGTCGGCATCGTCGGCGGCGGCCCGGCCGGCCTGCTGCTCGGCCACCTGCTCGCCCGCGACGGCATCGAGTCGGTCGTGCTCGAGGCGCGCAGCCGCGCCTACGTCGAGCAACGCGTGCGCGCCGGCGTGCTCGAGCAGGGCACGGTCGACCTGCTCAAGGCCATCGGGCTGGGCGAGCGGCTCGAGCGCGAGGGGCTCGTGCACGAGGGGCTCGAGCTGCGCTTCGACGGCGTCGGCCACCGCATCCCCCTGGCCGAGCTCACCGGCGGCGCGACGATCACCGTGTACGGGCAGCAGAAGGTCGTCTCCGATCTGACCGACGCCCGCCTGGCTGCCGGCGGCGCGCTGCTCTACGAGGCCGAGGACGTCACCGTCGCCGACATCGACACCGACGCACCCAGCATCCGCTTCCGCCACGACGGCGCCGAGCAGGAACTGCGCTGCGACGTGATCGCCGGCTGCGACGGCTTCCACGGCGTGAGCCGCGAGGCCATCCCCGACGGCGCGGTCCACGTTTACGCGCGCGAGTACCCGTTCGCCTGGCTGGGGATCCTGGCCGAGGTCCCGCCCTCGACCGAGGAGCTCATCTACTGCCACCACGAGCGCGGCTTCGCCCTGCACAGCCTGCGCTCGCCGCAGCTCAGCCGCCTCTACCTGCAGTGCGACCCCTCCGACGAGCTCGCGGCCTGGCCCGACGCGCGCGTGTGGGAGGAGCTGCAGACGCGCTTCGCCACCCGCGACGGCTGGACGCTGAACGAGGGCGCCGTGGTGGACAAGCTGATCACGCCGATGCGCAGCGTGGTCATCGCGCCGATGCAGCACGGCCGGCTGTTCCTCGCCGGCGACGCCGCGCACACCGTCCCCGCCACCGGCGCCAAGGGCCTGAACCTGGCCGTCAACGACGTGCGCGTGCTCGCCGCCGCCCTCGTCGAGTGGTACGCGAGCGGCGACGAAGCGGCTCTGCGCCGCTACTCCGACGACTGCCTGCACCGGGTCTGGCGGGTCCAGCACTTCTCGTGGTGGATGACCTCGATGTTGCACCGGCCCGCCGGCGACGACCCGTTCGAGCAGCAGCTCCAGCGCGCCCAGCTGCGCTACGTGACCCGCTCGCGCGCCGCGGCCACGACGCTGGCCGAGAACTACACCGGCGTCGCCAGTGCCTGATCCGGGCCTCTTCGACGGCGTGCTCGCCCGCGGACCGGTGCGGGCCGAGGTCGACGACCGCGCCTGGCTGCAGGCCATGCTCGACGTCGAGGCGGCGCTGGCCCGCGCCCAGGGCTCGCCGCACGCGGCCGCCATCGCCGGGGCATGCCAGTCCGAGCTCTACGACATCGCCCGCGTCGGCGCCGAGGCCGCGCTGAGCGCCAATCCGGTCGTCGCCCTCGTCGGCGCGCTCCGCGAGCGCGTCGGCGCCGAGGCCGCCGGCGACGTCCACCGCGGCGCCACCAGCCAGGACATCCTCGACTCGGCGGCCATGCTCATGGCCAACCGCGCCCTCGGCCCGCTGCTCGACGACCTGCGCTGCGCCGCCGACGCGGCCGCGACCCTGGCCGAGCGCCACCGCGCCACGCCGATGACCGGGCGGACGCTGCTCCAGCAGGCTGTTCCCACCACCTTCGGCCTCAAGGCCGCGGGGTGGATGACCGCGCTCGACGCCGCCGCGGCGCGCCTGGACGCCGTGCGCCGCGAGCGCCTGGCCGTACAGCTCGGCGGTGGCGCGGGCACGCTGGCCGCGTTCGGCGACGGCGGCCCGGAGCTGGTCGCCGCGCTCGCACGCGAGCTCGGCCTGGCCGAGCCCGTGCTCCCGTGGCACACCGACCGCACCCGCATCGCCGAGCTCGCGAGCGCGCTGGGCGAGGCGTGCGGCGCCGCGGGCAAGCCCGCCGCCGATCTCGTGCTGCTGGCCCAGAACGAGGTCGGCGAGGTGCGCGAGGCCGACCAGCCCGGCCGCGGCGGCTCATCCGCCATGCCGCACAAGCGCAACCCGGTCGCGGCGATCTCGGTGCTGGCCTGCGCCCGCGACGCCCCCGGCCTGGTGGCCACGCTGCTGGCCTGCATGGTCGGCGAGCACGAGCGCGCCGCCGGCGCGTGGCAGGCGGAGTGGCGCCCGCTCGCCGAGCTGCTGCGCCTGACCGGCTCGGCCGCGGCGTGGCTGCGCGACGGCCTCGAGCGCGTCGAAGTCGACGCCGAGCGCATGGCGCAGAACCTGAAGGACCTCGAGCGCAGCTACCCGCTCGCGGAGGCGGTCCCGCCCGCCGCGGCGCTCGTCGACCGCGCCCTCCGCGCCCGCCGCGCCTAGCGGCCGCGGCGAAGCTCGCCGGACATGATGCGGCGCGCGACCGGCGCCGAGATCATCGCCGGCACCAGCCGGTTGGGCGCGAACGCGAGCTTCGGCGCCACCCCGCCGGGCACGACCGAGCGCTTGCCCCGCTCGGCGGCGTCGAGCGCGTCCTCGGCGACCCGGTCGGCTTCGACCCACACGAGCTTGGGCAGCCGCTGGGCGAACAGCGTCTCGGAGGTGGCGTGGAAGTCGGTCCGCACCGGCCCGGGCGCGACCGCCGTCGCGGTGACGCCGGTGCCGCGCAGCTCCTCGTGCAGGCCCTCGGTGTGCACGAGCACGAAGGCCTTGGCGGCGGAGTAGTCGATGCTCCCGGGCAGGGCCTGGAAGCCTGCCGTCGAGGTGAGGTTGATGACCGCCCCGCGGCCCCGCTCCACCATCGCCGGCACGTAGCGGGAATCGAGGTCGACGACGGCCTCGACGAGCAGCCGCACCTGCTCGAGCTCGCGGGCGCGGTCGCTGACCGTGAAGGGCTCGTAGATGCCGAAGCCGGCGCAGTTGACCAGCACCTCGACCGCCAGCCCGCTCGCGGCGACGGCCTCGGCCAGCCGGTCCCGGTCGCCCTCCTGCGCCAGGTCGGCGGCCACCACCTCGGTCCGCACGCCGTGGGCGCGCGCCAGCTCGTCGGCGAGCGTCCGCAGCCGGTCCTCCCGCCGCGCCACCAGCGTGACGCCGTGGCCGCGCCGGGCGAGGGACCGCGCGAGCGCCGCGCCGATGCCGGCGGATGCCCCCGTGACGAGCGCGGTCGCGGCGGCGCTGGGCGGCGGCAGAGCCATGCCCCGGATCCTATGCGCGCGCGCCGTGGACCGGAGTAGGCTCGCGCCATGTCGTTCACGCCCGCCGCCCCCGGCTGGTACCCGGACCCCGAGCAGCCGGGGCAGCAGCGCTACTGGGACGGCACGCAGTGGGTCGGGACCCCGGCGCCGGTCGCCCCGGCCCAGCCGCCGGCCACGACGAACCCGCGCCAGTGGGCGATGTGGGCCCACCTCTCGGCACTGGCCGGGCTGGTCATCGGCTTCAACTTCGTCGGCCCGCTGATCATCTACCTGATCAAGAAGGACGAGGGGGACCCGTTCGTGCGCGACCAGGCCGCCGAGGCGCTGAACTTCAACCTCTCGTTCTTCATCTACCTGGCCGTCGGGTCGATCGTGACCTTCGTGCTCATCCTGGTCCTGATCGGCCTGCTCCTGCTGCCGCTGCTGGCCGCGATGATCGTGGCCTGGGTGGTCTTCGTGATCATCGGAGCGGTGCGCGCCAACAACGGCGAGCTCTACCGCTATCCGCTGACCATCCGCTTCGTCTCCTGATCGACGGCGGCGAGCTTCGGCACCGCCTGCCGCACGATCGCCAGCAGGCACTCGACGAGCAGGGCCTTGACCTGCGCCCGCGTGGCCCGGCCGGTGACGAGCCAGTCGCGGGCGGCGACCTCGAACAGGCCCGTGTAGGCGCGCAGGGCCAGCCGCACCGTGGGTGGGATGTCGGTGCTGCCGAAGTGGTTGAGCACCATGCGGTCGACGAGCTCGTCGCGGATCTGGGCCAGCATCTCGGCCGCCTCCGGGTCGTCGCCGAACGGCCCCACGCCGCCGATGGCCAGCGACGTGTTCACGTTGGCCTCGACGTGGTCGAGCCAGGCATCCGTGTTGCGGGCCACCATCTCCTCAACCGGCAGGTCGAGGTCGGTCCGCACCACGTTGGGGGCGGCGTCAGTGACCGCGTGCAGGGTCTCGATGTAGAGCTCGCGCTTGGAGCCGAAGTAGTGGTTGACGAGCGCGCGGCTGATGCCCGCGGCGCTCGCCACGTCGGCCATGTTGACGGCGTCGTACGGCCGGTCGGCGAACACGCGGCGGGCGCTGTCGAGGATGGCGGCGCGCCGGTCCTTGGGGTCGCGGCGCGTCCAGCGCGCCGTGGTCCGTCCTTCCATGCGCCCCCAACGTACCGCGTGCGGCTCCAAACCGCATTCCTATTGACGCTATGCCAACAGGCCTTATCCTGCTCGGATGCCCCTCGCACGCGTCCTGGGCGTCCTCATCGCCCTCCCCTTCGCCCTCGTCCTCGCGGCCACCGCCTCGGCCGCCCAGCCCCTGACCCCGTCCGGGCCGGCTCCCACGCTCCCGGCCTCGATGGGCAAGGCCGCCAAGGCCGACCCCGTCCCCGGGGTCACACCGCCGCCACAAAACCCGTTCATGGCCCCCAACCCCAAGAACAACGTCCACAACGACGCGTGGATGACCGACAACTACGCCCAGCTGTCGGGGCCGCTCGGGCGTGCGCCGGAGCAGTTCTCGACCACGATCGGGCGCGACTGCATCACGCTGACCTTCGACTCCAAGGGGCGCCTGGTCGGGACCTGCACGGACCTCTCGCACGGGCCGGCGCTCTACCTCTTCGACCCGCAGACGCTGGACACCCTGGCCTTCCTGCAGCTGCCCTACGTACCGCCGCCCGCCGGCACCAACCCGGCCACGAACACCACCGGCGGCGCCTACTTCTACCTCGACAACCAGGACCGCGCCGTCGTCGCCACGGCCGACCGGCAGATCAACGTCTACGCCGAGACCGACGCCAACGGCCAGGCCGGCTTCGAGCAGGTGGCGTCCTACGACCCGACCCCGTGCCTCCCGCCCGACGAGCGCATGCCCTCGGTTCTGCCCGACAACCAGGGCCGGCTGTGGTTCATCGGCCGCACCCATGGCACCGTCGGCGTGCTCGATCCGAGCACGGGCAAGTGCAACTCGATCGTCCTCGGCGAGGAGATCGAGAACTCGTTCGCGATCGCCAAGGACGGCGCCTACATCGTCAGCGACACCGCCCAGTACAAGTTCCGCGCCGGGGCGGACCTCAAGCCTCAGGTGATCTGGCGCGCGACCTACCGCAACGACGGCCAGCAGAAGGTGGGCCAGTTCAACGCCGGCTCGGG
>Ga0105245_10003049_pt1 | contig 14991 bp, 11 predicted proteins | sample KBSM54metaG_FD_81523 | JGI IMG/M metagenome (GOLD analysis project Ga0105245, IMG submission 81523) | Miscanthus rhizosphere microbial communities from Kellogg Biological Station, Michigan, USA - KBS M5-4 metaG | ecosystem: Host-associated > Plants > Roots > Rhizosphere > Soil | place... | reverse complement strand
TTGTCGTATTGCTGGCCTTCGGCGGCCAATGCGCGCTAGCGCAGGCGGTATACCGCATCACTCCGCTCGGTTTCCTCGGTGGCTGCAAATCGCCCGCTCCGACGGCAGCGGGTCTGAATGGCAACGGCCAGGTGGCCGGTACCGCCTGCAACGCAGCCGGAAAAACCCATGCCTTCATTTGGAAGAACGACGGCACGCCGATGCTGGATCTCGGACCCACAGGCGTGAACAGCGAAGCGGTGGCAATCGACTCACGCGGGGGAGTGCTTGCCGATGCGCAACCCAGCTCCGGCGAATACGCGTTCTTTTATGGCGAATTTGCGCCCGGCTCAAAGATCCACGATGACCTCGGCGGCAGCGCGATCTTTCCGTATGACTTGAACAACCGCAACATGTTTACGGGCGCCGCCCTCACGGCGGGCGACGTCACCACGCACGCTGTCGTCTGGGAGCCTGGCGTGGTGACGCCGACAACCGACCTGGGCACCCTGGGCGGTAAAACCAGCGTAGGCGTCTCCATCAATGACAGCGTGCATGTGACCGGGAGCTCGGACATGCCGGGCAACACGGCGACTCACGCTTTCATGTGGACGCCGGACTCCGGCATGGAGGACCTAGGCACGCTGGGCGGCAATTTCAGTAATGGATTGATCATCAATTCCGCCAGCCAGATCGCGGGAACCAGCAACGTGGTCCCCAACGGCAGGGGCCATGCCTTCTTCCGCCCTTACTACGGACCGATGATGGATCTGGGAACCCTGGGTGGGGCCTACAGCTACCCGACGGGGCTCAACAATGCAGGGCAGGTGTCGGGCAATTCGTTCAAGTCCGGACCGCTAACGACACACGGGTTTGTATGGCTGAACGATGGCACACCGATGAGGGATCTGGGTACTTTGGGCGGCACCCGCAGTTTTGCCAATGCCATCAATTTCTTTGGGCAGGTTACGGGCACGGCGAATCTGGCCGGTGATGCCAAGGCACACGCTTTCCTGTGGAGGAATGACGGCACGAGCATCCAGGACCTGAACAATCTGATCGACGCCACCGACCCGCTAAAGCCTTACATCACGCTGACCGCAGGCCATTTCATCAACTATTCGGCCGATATCGTGGCCGACGGCATCGACAGTCGCACCGGCAAACAGGATCTGTATCTGCTGCATGGAACGGTGCTGACGCTTAATCCACGCGCACTCGCCTTTGGCAATCGCCCGATCAACACCACCAGCGCCGCAAAGTCAGTGACGATGACCAACACCAGCGCCACCTTCGTGGCCATCAAGAGCATAGCCCTGGCAGGCTCCGCTGCCAGCCAGTTCGCTTCCAGCAACAACTGCGGCAAGGGTCTGCTGGGCCATAAGAGCTGCACGATCCAGGCAACTTTCAAGCCCACCACAAAAGGGGCGAAATCCGCCGTGCTGAACGTGAATGGGGGTGATGGGGGATTGCTGACCGTGAATTTGACGGGCACGGGCACCTAGCTTCCCAAAGGTCATCCGGCGGGAGCTAGCGCGCTAGTTATCAGCGAGGGCGTCAGTGCGCTGCACCACAGGCGCGCGCGAGTTCTACGCGGCGATTGTGGGCGCGGCCTTCAAGCGTCGCGTTGGTCTCGACAGGTCGCGTCAATCCGAATCCCTTGGCAGACAGCCGTGCCGCCGGCACGCCGTAACGGCTCACCAGTGCCGAGCGGACCGCCTCGGCGCGCTGCTCGGACAAACTAAGGTTGTAGGCGGCCGAGCCAATGTTGTCGGTGTGCCCTTCAATGGTAAAGGTTGAATCACCGCTGGCCTTGATTGCGGCGGCCACCTGCTTAAGCATGGGCTCCGACTCATCCAGCAACACGGCGCTGCCGCTGTTGAAGTAGATGCCGTGCAGCTCCGCCCTGCAGCTCTTGCCGGACAATTGAGCCGCAAGGCTGGTCGGGCCACCGCTCCCGCCCTTGTCATCGGCCGGGATATCGATGCGCGTGATGATCGAGGAACCGGGGCCGAAGATGTACTTGAGCGTTATCACCCAGTCCGGATTGTCGAACCACCAAACCTCTACGTGCACCGAATCCTCGTCCGGAAAGTGGAATTCACCGGCCGCATGCACCGCCGGCAGCGTGGTACGCACGCCGTTCAGCAGAACCGGGAAGGGAACATCGCCGGGCTCGACGCGCTTGAGGGTGCCCCGGTAGTAGTGGCGCGCTGACCCAAACAGCATGCCGAACATGCTGCCCATATCAGGTACCAGCGGCGCTCCGGATGCGGAAGCCGCGGCCGGCGCCGGCGCGGGTGTGGGCATGGTCGAGTTCACGCCATGCATTCCGGTGTAAGGACCGAACACGAACGGCGACTCGCCGCCGGTTTTCAGGGCATTGAGCACCTTGGGCGAGGTTTCCGCGAAAGTCTGGCCACCGTAGCTTTCAGGGTCTGAGCTCGAATACAGCATCGTCATGCGCGCGGACTGCTCGAGGTCCTCGCGCCGGACCTTGCGCGTAAGCTTGAATTTCTTGAGCTCCTCCTCGGCGAGCTTGCGGCCCGGCGCGCTCATGCGGACGGAGTAGGTGATGCCTTCGGGACCCACGGCGGCTATGGACAGCAGATCCTCGGTGTCCATGTAACCGTACGCACCGTGCGCGCCCGAGATGAGATTGGCGTGGACCGTGGAGGTCAGGATGACTCCGGGCGCCGGCTTGATCGCCGGCGTGGCGGCGGCCGCCGGCAGCACCGCTGCCAGGGATGCCGTGGCACAAAGAAGAACCATCCGCGCGGCTCGCAAGGTCCGCCACAATATTGAATTGGGTGTGCGCATTGATGACCCCCGCGTTCCTGAGAGCCGGGCACTCACGGCCGCACCGGGCGCAGTCAGATCTTCTGCATCACCGCTGCGACGAGATTCTTGGCGGCGTCACTTTTCACGAGCGGGCTGAGCCCGACCGACACCAGCACATCCTTTTTGACCGCCATGTAGTGATTACCCACCACGCCGGCGTGGTCCCAGGCCGCATTGTCGGCGGCGGCCTGGTTGCCGACCATGGCGTTGACCCCGCTTTCAGTTTTGCCCTTCGGCACACCCATTTTCACGGCCACGTCCTCGGCCATTTTTGCGGTCGTGTGCGCGCCAATGTCGCCCACGTGGTTGTCGGAGCGCCACTTGTTATAGCCGCCCCGCCACGTGACTCTCAGTTCATATTCGTTGGGCGAGTTACCGATTGTCCCTGCCTGGTATGTGCAGCCATCGGTTTTGTCGCTGACCGGCTCGGCCGTTAGCTTGCCGATCAACTTTTCCACATCATCCCGCGGCAACAGGGTGCAGGGATCGACCGGTTTGGGGCGATGGCTGTCCAGATCCTTCGCAGCCTGCACGCCGGCATTGCCATTGATCTTCAGTGGCTTATCCATTCGCTTAAATGCGGCGTCGATCAGCGTTGCGGCTTGCGGCAAGGTCGCATCGGTACCCGTGAAATCAATCGATAACATCTGGTCGGCACGCAGGGCGTTGAAGATGCAGCAGTTCATTGGTGTCAAAGTCGCCTCGTCCCACTCGCCGGCGAGCTCGGTGCCGTCATCGAGCTTGAATGACTGCTTGATGGCCTCGTGCGTGGATGCATCAGGATTTGAGTTCAGCAATTTCTTGGTGAAGTTCACCATGGAGAAGGCTTGCGAGCCGCCTTCGGAGGTAACCTCAAGAACGATGGTATGAAAGTTGGCGGTGGTATACGCACACTGCTCGCCGTCCGTGTGAGGCTGACCTCCCGAGTCGGATCGATACGGCGGAGCCCCCAGTGCAGCGCCCAGGACGGCTTCGACCTCTTTGGGTTCCAGCAGCGAGCAGGGATCGGCACCCTCACTTTCGGAGTCGTCGCTCGACTCGGTTTGGACGAGCGCCGCATCGGCCGGTGGCGATTTGTGGCTGCAACCGAGAATCAGTGCGCACATACATGCCGGCAGCAGTGCCCAGCGCCTCAGAAGACAGTCAGCGAATAACATCGCGATCTCCCCTGTGCCCCCTCGCTATCGGCTCTGGATTCTACCCAAGCTGAATCGAAAAGCCATGTTACGCCGCAGTAATCAAAGCTGCGTGCCCGAGTCGGCGGCGGCGACAATCCGGCTGCAGAAATTCGCCGCAATGCGCTGCCTCAGTCACCGGCGATTCGCAATGTCAGTTCGGCGATGGACCTGATCGTCGGTGACTATCAAATCCATGGGAATATCATGGGGTTGAGGAAATACCGTGGGCAGCCTGCCACTCTCGTAGCCGAATCCGACGCAATATGGTTTAGGGCGGGCCCGGGCGAGCGTGCGGTCGTAATACCCGCCGCCGTACCCGAGGCGAAACAGCTGGGAATCGAAGCCGACCAGCGGCACGATGAGGGCCTCAGGCTCGATCAGCTCTCGTTCGGCAGGGACCGGAATATTCCAGATGCCAGGTTTCATCGGCATCCCGGGCCACCAGCGCCAGAATTCCACGGCCGAATCCCTCTCCACCACGACCGGCAGTCCCAGACGGACGCTTCCCACGGCAAGCTCAGCGGCGAGTTCCAGAATGTCGATTTCTCCACGCATCGGGGAATAGATACCGAGCGCGGAGTACTTGCCCAGATCAACGGTGGCCTGCAGTCGCTCTCGGGCTCTCTCACTTCGACTTTGGCGGAGTTCACGCCCGCAGCCCAAGCGCTCCTTAATCAATGCCTTGCGAGTCTGGACCCGCCAGCTCTTGATATCGCTCCAGGCGGAAGAGCCGGGTGTCGGAAGAGCCTGATCCATCCCGCAATGTTAGCTCCCCCGGGCGCAATCGGTGGAGCGGGGCCCTGTAGGACAGCCGAAGCTGTGGTGAGAGCCGTGTGATTTGAGGCAGTGGGGAGCGTGAAACAGAACCGAGACTCGTGGCATCTAACAGGCATAGAGGCTCAATCACGCAGTCGTGAGGCGGCATACCTGCGTCCTGTCCTACATCCGTCCAAGAGGTCAATTGGTTATGCGAACAATCACTCTCATGGCGTCTGTCGCTGCTCTTGCCTTTGGCGTCGCACAGGCCGAAGGCTCAGCACCCAACGACGCGCAGATCGCCGCCATCGTCGTTGCCGCGAATCAGGTGGATATCGATGCCGGGAACTTTGCCAAGTCACGCTCAGGTTCAGCCGAGGTGAAGGAGTTTGCCCAGCGCATGGTCACGGATCACACCGGGGTGCTCAAATCCGCCGGCGACCTGGTGACGAAACTCAAGGTCACGCCGGAGCCCAATCCCACCAGCCAGAGTCTGACCAAGGGCGGAGCGGACAACATTGCGGCCCTGACCAAACTCAAGGGCGCGGAATTCGACAAGGCCTACATTGACCACGAAGTGACCTATCACGAAACGGTGCTGAATGCGGTCGATAAGACTCTGATTCCGAACGCTCAAAACGCCGAACTCAAGGCACTCCTGGTTAAGGTGCGGCCAGCCTTCGTTGCGCACCTTGAACATGCCAAGAAAGTGCAGGCCGAACTGGGCAAGGCCAGCGGCTAGAGGCCATGAAAGTTGGCGGACTCCTGCTGTCCTGCTGCGCGCTGGCGGCCATCGTTACGGTGGCCGCTAATCGCACAGTCACGGCAGGGGCGAAGGCTTCTATCACCCACACAGTCACGATTGAAAACATGCAGTTCAGTCCCGCGCAGCTGACTGTCCATGTGGGTGATAGGATCGTCTTCTCGAACAAGGATCTGTTTCCGCACACCGCAACAGCGGACGACAAGTCGTTTGACTCAGGCAGCATTGCACCTAACGCCCACTGGACCTATCGCGCGAGCAAAGCCGGTCAGCATGCCTACAAATGCACGTTTCATACGGTCATGCTTGGCTCCATAACAGTGCAGTAGAGACGCTAGCCAGCATGAGTGCCAGTCCAGCCGGCCGCGAAAAACTGCAGAGCGAGCTTGCGCTGGCACAGCGCGTGGCACGTGGTGACCGAGCCGCGTTCGAGCTGGTGATGCGCCGCTATAACCAGCGACTCTACCGCCTGGCACGAGCTTCGCTGCAGAACGAAGCCGAAGCCAAGGACGCTTTGCAGGACGCCTACCTCAATGCGTTCAGGTCCATGGGGCAGTTCCGAGGCGACGCGGCCCTGGGCACCTGGCTATCACGGCTGGTCTTAAATGAATGCGCCGCCCGCCACCGTCGCTCGGGCAGGCGCGACAACATTGTGCCCATGGTCAGTCTGGACGCAAACATGCATGTAGCTACATCAGTTGCCGATGCCGGGGACACTCCGGACGATGCGCTCACGCAGACGCAGATGCGCAGCATTCTCGAGCGCAAGATTGGCGAGCTGCCCGAAAGCCTCAGGACTGTGCTGATATTGCGGTCTGTCGAGGAATTGAGTGTCCAAGAGACCGCCGAGTCCCTCGGCCTTAGCGAAGAGACGGTCCGCACTCGCCACTTCCGCGCCCGGGGCCTGTTGCGGGAAGCGCTGGCGCGTGAGGCCGATATTGCCGAGAGCAACCTCTACGACTTCGGCGGTGCTCACTGCGATGCCATGGTGGCCGCGGTCATCGCGGCCATCACAGCAGAGTTTCCTTCAGAGCCCTGAAAAGCCTCCAGGCTAGTCCTCGGCAATAGCCGAGGCGTCCTCCGCGTCTTGCGCGGCCTTGGCCTCCGCCGCACTCGGATTGGAAGGCTGAGTCTCGATGGTCACCTTCTGGATCGTGCCCGTAAACCGGTTGTTGAACTGCTTGTAATCGTTGGATACCGCAGTCTCGGCATCCATGCCGACGTCCGCGCCCTCATCGGCCGAGAACGCGAACGGCTGGGTCTTCGGGATACGGGCCTCGGCCACCTGCTGGCCGTCCACGAACAGGATCGCCTTGCCGCCGGTGCCAGGCTTCGGGGCGTCGGCCACGAACTGGTATTTGATCTCGTGCTTCCCCGCGGCAAGCGCGCTGGGACTGCCGATATTGGTCCTTTCCACGCCGAAGAAGTTGTATTCGTGATGGACCTTGCCGTCCTTCATGTAGATCACCCATCCGCCGAAGGTACCGGCTTGCGCAATGATGACACCACTGGCGCGATCGTCGGAGAGCTCCACCGGTGCGGTGATCGTGTAGGAGCGCCCTTTGGTATTAATGAAGGCATTCTCGGTCATGCCGACCATGCCCGGATACACGGTCAATGAGGTGCGCTTGCCCATGAGGTCGGGCCGGCCAGCGATGGCCGCATCAAATCGCTCAGAACGTCGGTCGTCGATCGGCAGCACATGGTTCTTGATGGCTTCTTGCGTAAACAGGTCCTGCATTTCCTTGAGTTTCCCAGGATCCTTGGCAGCCAGGTTACGCGCTTCGCTGAAGTCATCAGCGACGTGGTATAGCTCCCAGACATCCTCGGTCAGGGGCGGATTTTTCATGAGCAGCCAGGGAATGGAGTGGCGTGCCGCAGCGACCCAACCTTCGTGGTAGATGCCGCGATTGCCGAACATTTCAAAGTATTGCGTGGTGTGCGTTTCCTTGGCGTTGCCGTTGTCGAAGCTATAGACCATCGAGGTGCCATCGAACGGTCGCTGCACCGTCCCGTTCACGCTGTCTGGGAATGGCAGTCCGGCCGCTTCCAGCACCGTGGGCGCAATGTCGGTGACGTAGGTGAACTGCGAGCGAACCTGACCTTTTTGCGAAATGCGACTTGGCCAATGGATGACCAGGCCATTGGTGGTGCCGCCGTAGTGGGAAGCGATCTGTTTGGTCCATTGAAACGGTGTATCACCGGCCCAGGCCCAGCCGATGGCATAGTGTGGGAAGGTCGCCGGGCTGCCCCATTCTTCCAAGTGAGGCATATTGATGGCGGCGGTGTTTACGACGCCGTTGAGCGACATCATCTCGTTGTAGGCTCCCTCGGGCCCGCCTTCCGCGCTGGCGCCGTTGTCGCCGACCACGTAAATGAACAAAGTATTGTTCATCACGCCCATGTCATCGAGCGCTTTCACCAGTCGCCCGACCTGCTCGTCGGTGTGCTCAGCAAAACCGGCAAATGTTTCCATTTGCCGCGCCTCCAGTTTTTTCTGGTCAGGCGTTTGCGAATCCCAGGACGGTATTTCCTTCGGCCGCGCGGTGAGCTCGGCATTCTGGGGTATCACGCCCATCTGCTTCTGGCGGGCAAAGGTCTCCTGGCGCAGTACGTCCCAGCCTTTGTCGAACTGTCCCTTGTAGCGGTCAATGTAGGCCTTGGGTACGTGGTGAGGCGCGTGCAACGCGCCGGTGGCAAAGTAGACGAAGAAGGGCTTATCCGGCGTGAGCGCATGCTGCGCCTGCATCCAGCCAATCGCCTGATTGGTCATGTCCACCGTAAAGTGATAGTCCGGAGTCTGCGCGTACTCGACGCGGGTGGTGCCATCGAATATCGCCGGCGCCCATTGATTGGTCTCGCCGCCGATAAATCCGTAGAACTTGTCGAACCCCGAGTGCGTCGGCCAGCGATCGTAAGGGCCTGATACCGACACCTCCCAGGCCGGTGTCTCATGATATTTGCCGAATGCGGCCGTGCTGTAGCCATTCAGCCGCAGCATTTCAGCCAGCGGGGCGACGCTCTGCGGGCGGATGCCCGTGTTGCCCGGAAACGAGGTCGCCAGCTCCATGATGGCCCCGGTGTTGGTAGCGTGGTGGTTTCGGCCGGTCAGTAGGGCCATGCGAGTGGGCGAGCAAAGGGCCGTAGTATGAAAATCGTTGTAGCGCAGACCCTCGGCGGCGAGTTTATCGAGCGTCGGCATGCGGGCCGGTCCGCCGAAAGCGCTTGATTGGCCGAAGCCGATGTCGTCCAGCAGCACCACGACGACATTGGGCGCTCCCTTCGGCGCGCCGACGGAGAAGCGTGGGGGCGCCGTGGCGTTGCGCGCATCGAGCTCAGTAATGGTCGGTGGCTGCGGTTCCGGGATGGGTAGCACCTTGCGATCGAGCTGCTGTGCCATCGGCGGCAGCGACAGCAAACTCAATACAGTGGCCTGCGCTCCGCAGAGCGCCCATTTACGCTGCAACATCCGATGGCTCCTCAACTTAAGGCAGGCGTGTCTTGAAATTTTCTCTCGGGCCGGTGCCTGCGATCCCACCACGCGGCGGATTGTACGCGAATTTCATCCGGGCCAAATATTACGCCTCAAGATTTCTGGCAACGCTTAGGGCCGCATCGAGTTTCCTTTCAGCTTTGAACGTCGTTACAGGCCGGCACGCCGGTATACAAGCGTAGCGCCTTCCCGTACCTGCCGGCTCGGGTAATCCAGCGGCCGATAGGTCGCCGTCGTATCGGAAGTCCGTTGCCAATCCAGACTGTTGCCTAGTACATCGAGTCGGAGCGTTCTGGTTCCAAAATCGGTTTCCGTGCTCCACGGATTAAAGGCATTCAGGTTATCCACGGCCACCAGCACATCGATGCCTGGAACGTCAAACTCCCGATCGTCGTGCAGTTCACCAAAGGTGGCTTCGTCGTCGGAAAATACGAGAAAATCCCAATCCGACTCCGGTCGGGCGTGGTTGTTGGCGCGCGATCCGATCAGCCAGATTTCCCGAATGGCGGGGTAGGCGGCCAGCAGCCGTTGTATATAGTCAGAATCCATATGGCGGGTATCGGTGGTCGCTTACCAAGTCATCGAGCAGTTAATGCTCGTGTTGGCGGCCTAGAGCCCGATAAGCGATATAAGCAAGCAGCGCTGTGATGATTGTCACCGCCACTACCACCAGCAGAAAGCCATGACGGAATTGTGCCAGCGGGATGCCGCCGACATTCATGCCGAACAGGCCGGCAATGAGGTTGATCGGCAACGCCAGCACAGTGACCACAGTCAACACAAACAATGTGCGGCTGGTCTGCTCGTTGACCTGGGCGATTAACTCTTCCTGCAGAAGCTTGACACGTTCTGAAAGCGCCATCGCGTCCGCGACGGCCGCTGAAAATTCTTCGGCCGCCTGCCGCAGATCCTGCGCGTCACGTTCGTTGACCCAAGCAGCGGGACGGCTAAGCAGCCGAAACAAGGCGGCGGGCTCGGGGGCAAGCAGGCGCTGCAGCCTCACCAGCGTGCGCCGCAGGGCGCTGAGTTCCTCGCGAGTCACCGTCATGCGATTGGCTAACAAGGTGTCCTCAAAACTGTCCACCTGACTGGTGGACTGGCGCACGATATTGACCAGTACATCGGCCTGGTCGCGAAGCAGGTGAGCGAGCAGCTCGGCGGTCGAGCGCAGCTCCTGCCCGGCGCGAACGGCGGCCCGCAATCGATCAAGAGATCGCAGAGGCCTTAAGCGTGCGCTGACCACCAAGCGCGGGGTTACGCAAAGGGTTACCGTGGAGACACTTGAGGAGTCAAAATTTGCGGTGTCGAAAAGGACATCGTGGATTACAGCAACCAGCGCATCCCCGGCCTGTTCAAGGCGAGTGGATCCAACGCTCTCACGCAGGGACTCGTAGTAGCCCTCGGGCAGTTGCAAGGACTGGCGCATCCAGCGTTCGGCGGCGGTGTTGGACAACGAAAAATGCAGCCAAAGGAAAGCCGCTTGGTCGGATGCCGGCGCGCCCCCAATCCACTCGGCGGCCGCCTCGGAATCGATTTCCTTGGGCGGACCATCGGCTCCGAACAAATACCCCCAGATCAACCCGTTCTTGTCCGAGCCATATGAGACCTGAGGAACATTGATTCCGGGCATGCCGTCGATGATAGTACGAACCGTGCGGCCGAGGGCCATCGTCGGTCCTGCCAGAGTGAACTGTATAAACTCGAAGACCCTCAGCCTGCCGAATTACTGGGAGAGAGCAATGCGCTATCGATTCCTGAGTCTTGGTGCACTCGCAGTGATGGTCTGCGCCGTCGCGCAGGGCCGGGAGTGCAGTGGGGTAAGTTTTTCGGAACAGCTGCAGTCCGAGGCTGGGCCCCTGGTGCTAAACGGGCTGGGGATGCGCCAGGCTACGGTCTTTAAGGTCGACGTGTATGTGGGGGCACTCTACCTGACGAAGCCCTCTACTGACGCCAAGGCGATACTCGATTCCGGCTCGCCCTATGCGGTGGTCATGCAGTTTGTGCGAAATGTCGGGGCGAAGGATATCGCCAAGGGCTGGAGCGAAGGCTTTGATCGCAATGACCACGATCAACTCCCCGCGCTCAGCGCGCGCATCGCCACGCTCACTAGCTGGATGAGCGACATCAAGACCGGTCAGCGACTGCAGTTTGTCTCCAAACCCGGAGCCGGCCTGGAAGTGAACGTCAACGGCACGGTCAAGGGTTTGATCAGCGGCGCCGATTTCGCGCGTGCCTTTCTGTCGATATGGCTCGCGACCCCGCCCAATCCTGAGATCAAGGTTGGGATGCTCGGCGGCCACTGCAACTAAACGCAGATTCTGAGTCGGCTTTGATCGCAGGAAAGCTGCTGCGACGCATCGCCTACTACGCAAGCGTCGCTCGCCCGCGACGGACGCACGCCTATGCGGCCGCGGCGCTTTGACGCCCGCAATCGGCGACTGCTAAGCTCAAGTGGAATTTGTCGGAGCAGTCCGAAGGCAAAGCCCGCCAGATTTCCGGGGGAAGTTTCAATGCGAACATTGTTGATCGCTGCGCGGCGTGCCGCGCTCGGACGGACCATCGCGCAAGTGGTTTCCGCGGCGGCTGCGCTGGCCGTGATGGGAGTACCGCCAGCATATGCACAGCGCGGTGCACAGGCTGCGGACAATGTCACCGAGATCGAGGAAGTCACTATTACTGCGACCCGGCGCGAGGAGTCGCTTTCGAAGGTGCCTATAAGCGTAAGCAGCATCGGTGCCGCAGAGATGGATTCGCGCGGCGTGAAGGAATTCGCCGATCTGATACGACTGACACCGGGTGTCAATCTCACAGGTGATTCTGCGACCGGAGCCAACCAGATCGCGATTCGCGGGATTTCCTCGAGTGCGGGTTCGGCGACCACCGGCATCTACATTGACGATACGCCCGTGCAGGTCACCAACCTCGGCTTTGGCGCCGCCAATGCCTTCCCCGGCCTTTTTGATGTGGATCGCGTGGAGGTTCTGCGCGGGCCCCAGGGAACACTTTTCGGTGCCGGTTCGGAAGGCGGTACCGTGCGCTTCATCACCACCCAACCCAAGCTCGACCGCACCTCGGTGTACGCGCGCGGCGAGATTGGCACGCTCAGCCATGGCTCGCCGTCGTACGAACTCGGGTTGGCCTTCGGCGGGCCCATTGTGTCAGACAAACTGGGCTACCGGATCAGCGCCTACTATCGGCGCGAAGGCGGGTGGATAGACCTCGTCGACGGCAGCTACCAGATTGTCGATCCTACGGGCGCGTCCTATGGCAACTCGGTGAACTTCAGCCGTACTTCAACGCTGGCCGAGGATATCAACTGGAGCCGGACGGAGGCAGTGCGGGCGGTGCTGAAGTACACGCCCACGGACTCCCTGACCATTACTCCGGCGATCTTCTACAACAAGCGCCATCTGAATGACGGTGCCGGCGACTACTATGACCTGAGCACCTCGGACAGTGGCTCGAGAAACTACTCCCGCCAGGGCTATCGCATCGGTGCAGCAGGCACGGTGTTTAACGTTTCGGTGACCGACCCGAGCGGTTCGGCGTCGGTGCAGCCGCTGTCGCTTAATGCAATGGACGCCCCCAACAATGCCTTCGGCGATGACGAGTTCACGCTTTCCTCGCTGGGCATTGCCTGGGACTTGAGCGCCGTGCAGCTGGTGTCCAGCACCTCCTACTTCGATCGCACCGACACCCAATGGTATGACTATACAAAGGGCTACGTGGAGTACTACGTGCCCGAATTCTTCCTGGCGAGCGACCGGATAACCTCCACGGGTGATTACGCGCCGCTCGGGTGGAAGTCCATGGCGCGCTACGACGATAGCCAGCAGAATTTCGTGCAGGAATTCCGCCTGCAGTCTAGGGACAGCTCAGCGCGGCTCACGTGGGTGGCGGGCTTGTTCTACTCGCACCAGAAGCAGAACGCAGGCGAGCCTATCAACGAGAATTTTCTCATCAATTCACCTTGGGTGGGTTTCTATCCGACCGCCTGGGGCTATGGCTACTACGGCGTGAACGGCGGACCACCGTTCTACAACAACTGCGGCACGCCGGGACCGTGTACCGCCGCGCAGAATTTCTTCGGCGACAACATGCTGGCTAATGCGGTTTCCTTCCAGGGCATCTGGAAGCGGACCGATGAGCAGTTCGCGGGCTACGCGCAGTTCGACTACAAGATAACCGAGCAATGGCAGGTCACCGTGGGGCTACGGGTGTCGCACAATAGGCTGGACTTCGAGGGCGACTATCTCGGTCCTGAAAACAATGGCAACGCGCCCTTCGGCGGTGATCCGGCGGGCTTCGGAACCGGCTGTCCAATAGCACCTGCGCCCTGCGCCTTCGGCAGCGGACCGCTGGCACCGCTCTACCCAGTCTCCAACGTGAACCTTTCCGAGAACGCGACCACGCCCAAGTATGGCGTCACTTATCACGTCAATGACGACAACATGCTCTACGCAACGGCGGCAAAAGGGTTCCGCCCGGCGGGTGCCTCGCTCAGGGTGCCCTCCATATGCGACTACGATCTGGAAGTGAACGGCTACGTGGACGCCAGTGGCACGCCGGTGCAGCCGACCAGTTACCAGTCCGATTCCGTGTGGAGCTACGAGCTTGGCTCCAAGAACCGGCTGCTCGGCGGCCGGCTGGTGCTGGACGGAAGCGTCTATGAAATCAAGTGGAAGAACATCCAGGCGAATGTGGACCTGCCCAACTGCGCCTATAACTTCGTGGACAACCTGGCCAATGCCACCTCGAAAGGGTTCGATATGGCCTTCCAGCTGCGTGCTACCGAGCACCTAGAGCTGGATGGTTCCGTGGGCTACAACAAGGCGACCTTCGATGAAGACGCCAAGTCTCCCAATGGCTCGACCATCTACAACGGCGGCTCGAGCATCCCGAATGCCGGCGCGCCCTGGACCGTATCGCTCTCGGCCGAATACGGCATGCCACTAGCAGCGGGCCACCACGGCTATGCGCGCGCGGACTACACCTACAGCTCCGAGTGGCGGCGCTACGGCGCCACCGATCCAGGCACGCCCTATTACGATCCGCGCCTCAAACCGATCCCGGCCTACAACGTGCTGAACCTGCGCTTCGGCACGCAATTCGATGCGTACGACATTTCGCTGTTTGTGAACAACGTGACTAATGCCGCGCCCGACCTGGCACTGACCAGCAGCACTATCTACGATCCGCAGGATTGGCAGAACGTGACACTGAGGCCCCGCAGTTACGGGTTGACTATGACTTTCCACAAGTAAGCGCAGGACCACTGCGGGCGGGATTCCAGGATCAGGCCGGCGGCTATTGGAGTTTGGTAGGTAACCAATGAGGACTATGCGCATGCATTATCGGCAACTATTAAGTCTTTGGGCCGCGTCATGGATCACGAGCGCTGCGGTTGCAGCCGTTGCGCCAGCGGATTTGGTTATGACCAACGCCAAGATATATACCGCCGATGCCACTCGCAGCATGGCATCCGCAGTGGCCGTGATCGGTGGACGAATTGTGTATGTGGGCAGCAACGCGGGTGTGCAGCCGTACCTGGGCAAACAGACCAAGGCCGTGGATCTGCACGGTCGTCTGGTATTGCCCGGCCTCATTGACTCGCACATTCACCCCAGCGGCATCGTCGATCTTGACGTGTGCGACCTGAAAAGCGTTGCCAAGTCACTCAGTGAGATGACCACGTTCGTTAAGGGCTGCATCAAGCGCTACAAGGTCCCCGAGGGCGAGTGGGTCAATGTGCGCCTATGGAATTTCAGCGATGGCAACATTCCGGACCCCGCTCACCCGACATTGCGGGCGACGCTGGATCTCGCCTCCACCCGCCATCCGATTCAACTGTTGGGTAACGATGGCCACCACGGCGCTTTCAACAGCATGGCTTTGGCCCGGGCCAAGAATGACGCGGGAAAGGTAGTAGGGCTCTCCAAGGCGACCCTTGCCAGCGACTTTAAGGCCTACCGCAAATTAGT
>Ga0105245_10003048_pt1 | contig 14993 bp, 12 predicted proteins | sample KBSM54metaG_FD_81523 | JGI IMG/M metagenome (GOLD analysis project Ga0105245, IMG submission 81523) | Miscanthus rhizosphere microbial communities from Kellogg Biological Station, Michigan, USA - KBS M5-4 metaG | ecosystem: Host-associated > Plants > Roots > Rhizosphere > Soil | place... | reverse complement strand
GATGCCGATCTCATGCCGCAGCGCGAGCCCGACCGGATCGGCGATGAAACACGTGAGGATGTGCTCGCGGAAGATGTCAGACGGCACGCGGTCGCCGAAGTCCTGACCCGTCCAGAGATGGTGCATGTCGTAGGTGCGGTCGAGGCGATCGAGGAAGTACGGGATCCAACCGGTGCCGCCCTCCGAGAGCGCGACCCGCAGGGTTGGGTACTCCTTGAACACGCGTGACCACACGAGATCGGCGGCCGCCATGCAGATGTTCATCGGCTGCAGCGTGATCATCACGTCCATCGGCGCGTCGGGCGCCGTCACGGCGAGCTTGCCCGACGAACCGAGATGCACGTTCAGCACCGTGCCGACGTCGACGAGCGCGCGCCACACCGGATCCCAGTGGGTGTCGTGGAAGCTTGGCAGACCCAGCGTGGCCGGGTTCTCGGTGAACGTGAGTGCGTGGCAGCCCTTCGCGGCCACGCGCCTGATCTCCGTTGCGCACAGCTCCGGATCCCACAGCACCGGCAACGCCATCGGGATGAACCGACCAGGGTGCGTGCCACACCACTCGTCGATGTGCCAGTCGTTGTACGCCTGCACGATCGCGAGGGCGAGGTCCTTGTCGTCGGCACCCATGAACAGGCGGCCCGAGAACGAAGGGAACGACGGGAAGCACAGACACGCCAGCACGCCGCCGGCGCTCATGTCCTTGACGCGCTCGTTCACGTCGTAGCAACCGGGCCGCATCTCCTCGAACGACGTCGGGTTGACGCCGTACTCCTCCTTGGGGCGACCGGCGACCGCGTTGAGCCCGATGTTCGGAATGGTCTGCCCGTCGAACACCCACACGTCGTTGCCGCCGCTCGTGTGCACGACCTTTGGCGCGAGGCCCGCGTACTTCGAAGGCAGCCGACCCTCGAACACGTTCGGCGGTTCGACGACGTGATCGTCGACGCTGATGAAGATCATGTCGTCGACGCTCATATGCGGCCCTCCGGGCGGATGTCTTCGGGGATCCAGTTGGGGGCTCGGCGTTCACTGAACGACTGCCAGCCTTCGACGTACTCGTTGCCGCGCAAGCTGGCATCCATCGCCATGCGGTCGTAGATGCCGTACTGCAGGTTGATCGCGCGCTTCACCTCACGCCGCGCCTCCGGTGCGCCCCAGCAGCACTCGATCAACACTTGTGTGGCGGCGGCCATGAGTTCGTCGTGCGCGACGAGGCGCGTGACGAGTCCCCAGTCGCACGCCTCTGTGGCGTTCAGCGTGCGCCCGCTCAACAAGAGATCACGCGCTCGCGCGATGCCGACCTGTTGCGGGAGGATCTGGCTGTAGTGCGTGTCGGCGATGCCGCGATAGATCTCGGGCGAGCGGAACGTCGCCCGCTCCGATGCGACCGCAACGTCGGAGAGCATCGCGATCATCATCCCGCCGCCGAAACAGATGCCGTTGATCGCGCTGACCACGGGCTTGGCCGAATGGCGGACTGCGTCGAAGGGCGTGACGTCCATGTTGAGATAGCCCGGACCGCCCCAGTCGTCGTCGTACGTCCCGCCCATGTCGCCGCCCGGGATGAAGACGTCGCCGGTGCCCGTGATCAGCAGGCCAGCGAGCGCACCGTCCTGATTCACGACGTCGATCGCCCGTCGCACGCCGAAGTACATCGCCGGGGTCATGGCGTTGCGCTTCTCCGGCCGGTCGACCACGCAGTGGGCCAGCGAACCGTGCCGTTCGAAGCGCAAGTACGGCGTGCCCAGCCAGTCGCCCTCGGGGGGCCGCGGGTTCGTCATGAGCCAGCAACTTATGATCCCCGGCCTATGGCGTCGAACGAGGCTCGGGTCCGGCTCGAGATCGACGGGCCGATCGCGACGATCACCAACGATCAGCCCGACAAACACAACGCGTTCGACGACGCGATGGACCAACGTCTCTTCGAGATCCTCGGCGAGTTGAAGGCGCGGCCCGAGGTTCGGGCGATCATCTGGCGGGCCGAGGGCAAGTCGTTCTCCTCGGGCCGCGACGTGGCCGCGATCGGTGGCGGTGCCGTCGAACTCACCCACCACGAGCTGATGGCTCGAGGCCACGCCGGCATACGCCAGATCTTCGAACTGCGTGCGCCGATCGTCGTCGCGATGCAGGGCTGGGCCATCGGGGCGAGCTTCCAACGAGCGCTGCTGTGTGACATCCGCGTCGCGAGTGACGACGCCCGCTTCATGCTCCCCGAGGTGACGCATGGCGTGATCCCCGACACGGGTGGCGTGGCCCGACTGTTCCAGATGTGCGGCCACGGCGTGGCGGCCGACATGGTGCTGACCGGTCGACCGATGGGCGCCGAGGAAGCGCTCCACCACGGCGTCGTGTCGCGTGTCGTAGCGAGGGACGCGCTCGACGACACGGCGCGCGAGATCGCCGACAAGATCGCGGCCGCACCGCCCGCGACGATTCGTGTCGCGCGTCGGATCCTCGGCCATCTCGCGACCGGCGAGGTGCTCGCGTCGATGGACGAAGAGATGATCGCTCAGACGTTCCTCAAGCACGAGCGCGACGCGTGACGGCAGGCGAGCACGCGTCGCAGCCGATCGGCGCGCCGGAACCGCCGCCCATCGGCGAGACCGCGCTCAAACCCGACACGTTCGCCGGCCAGACCGTTGTCGTCACGGGCGGCGGCACCGGGCTCGGCAAGGCGATCGCGAGCGAGTTCGCGCGTCTCGGCGCGCGGCTGGTGATCGCGAGCCGCGGCGAGGAGCACCGCAGGGCCGGCGTCGACGCGATCGCCGCGCTCGGCGCCGAGGTGATCGACGTCGCGGTCGACCTCCGCCAACCGGATCAGGTGGCCGCGCTGTTCGACACCGTCGAGGAGCGATTCGGGTTGCCCGAGGTGTTGATCAACAACGCGGCCGGCAACTTTCCGGCGCCGGCGGAAGACCTCAGCCCGAACGGCTGGCGCACGGTGGTCGACATCGTGCTCAACGGCACGTTCTATTGCTGCCGCGAGTTCGGTCGCCGCCACATCGCCGCCGCGACGCCAGGCAGCATCGTGAACATCGGGGCCACGTACGCGTGGACGGGCGGCCCGGGCTTCGTGCACTCTGCTGCTGCGAAGGCGGGCGTGAAGAACCTCACCGAATCACTCGCGGTCGAGTGGGGGCCGTACGGCATTCGCGTCAACGGCCTCGTGCCCGGCATGTTCCCGCACGCCGACGAGACCGCCGACATCCTCTCGACGCCAGGGCGCGGCACCGCGGAAGCGCGACGGCAACCCGCGTTCCGCACCGGCCGGCCCCACGAACTCGGTTGGGCGGCGACGTTCCTCGCGTCGTCCTACGCGTCGTTCGTCAACGGGCACACGATGGTGGTCGACGGTGCGAACTGGCAACGCCGAGCGATGGCGCAGCCCGAGGTCGTCCCCATCCGCGACCAGATGGGCCGGCCGCCGTTCAGCTTGGAGTGACGAGCTTCGTCGCGCGTTCGCGGAGGTCGGTCTTGAGCACCTTGTTCGACGCGTTGAGCGGGAGCGCGTCGACCACTTCCACGAAGCGCGGGACCTTGTAGTTGGCCATGCGCTCGCGGCACCACGCGATCAGCTCGTCGGTGTCGATCGTCGTGCCCGACGCCGCAACGATGAACGCCATGCCGACTTCACCGAGGCGCTGATCGGGGACTCCGACCACGGCGACGGCGGCCACCGCCGGATGCGCGGTGATCGCCTTTTCGATCTCCGCGGGATACGCGTTGAACCCGCCGACGATGAACATGTCCTTCTTGCGATCGGTGATCATGAGGTTCCCCGCCGCGTCGGCCACGGCGACATCTCCCGTGTGCAACCAACCGTCGGCGTCGATCGCCTCCGCAGTTGCCTCGGGGTTGTCGAGGTAGCCCTTCATCAGGTTGTAGCCCCGCACGAGCACCTCGCCCGGCGAACCCTCGGCCACGTCCTTGCCGTCGTCGTCGACGAGCCGTACTTCGACACCGGGGATGGCGCGGCCCGACGTCTTCGCGATCGTCTCCGGATCGTCGTCGTGCCGGCACATCGTCGCGATGCCGTGGGCCTCGGTGAGCCCGTACCCCGTCACGACCGTCTCGAATCCAAGCCGCTCGCGCATCGCGATGATCATCTCGGTCGTGATCGGCGCCGCGCCGGTGACCGACAGCCGCAGCGTCGAGAAGTCGAACTGATCGAGATCAGGGTGGTTGAGGATCGTCTGGAAGATCGCGGGCGGCCCCGGCAGCATCGTGATGCGCTCCTCGGGGATGCGTCGCATCACCGACGGGACGTCGAACACCGGATGCGGCACGATCGTCGCGCCCTTCAGGAGCGAGGCGAGGATGCCGGCCTTCAATCCGAACGCATGGAAGAACGGATTGACGATCAGGTATCGATCGCCTTCTCGGAGACCTACCACGCTCGACCACGCGTCGTAGGCGCGAATGCTCGCCTCGTGCATGAGCATTGCGCCCTTCGGCGCGCCGGTGGTGCCCGACGTGAAGAGGATGTCGCACAGGTCGCCGGGTTGCACGGCGTCGGCGCGGGCGCGGGTGACCGACGGATCGATGCCATCGGCGCGCCCCATGAAGTCCGTCCACGATGTGCATCCGTCGGGCACCGCGCCGCGCAGGATCACGATGTCGTCGAGCGCGTCGGTGGCAAACGCGTCGTTCAGGAGCGCGACGTAGTTCGTGTCGAGGAAGTCGGTGACGGTGAACAACCGGCGCGCCCCTGACGCGTTCAGTACGTAGCCGGCCTCGGCGCCTTTGAAGCGCGTGTTGAGTGGGATCACGACACCGCCGACCGAATGCGTGCCGAGCGCGGCGACGGCCCACTCATACACGTTCGGCGCCCAGATCGCGACTCGGTCGCCGGGCGACACGCCGCTTGCAACCAGCGCGCGGGCCGCCGTCTCGATCTGCGACGCCAGTTCCGCGAACGTGAGTCGCACGTCGCCGTCGACGATGCCCTCGCGCTCGCCGTACAAGTCGGTGGCCCGGCGGACGACGCCGGGAATCGTCTTCGGCAGGTCGGGCATCAGGCGGTGATGCCGAACAGCGAGCGCGCGTTGTCGCCGAGGAAGGCCTTGCGTCGTGGCGCCGGGAACGACTCGACCAACTCGTCGAGGTCGTTGATGTACTCGGGCGTGTGGTCGGCGTGCGGGAAGTCGGACGCCCACAGGAATCGATCGCCGAACCGCTCAGCGAGCGCGGGGATCGTCCGCTCGTCGGGATCGCACGAGATCCAGATGCGATCGCGGAAGTAGTCGCTCGGCTTGTGCTCGAGCGGCACGCGCGTGCCGATGAACGTGTGGCCGTAGACCGCGTCGATGCGGTCGAGCCAGTAGCCGATCCACCCGCCGCCCGACTCGAGCACGATCACCTTCAACTGCGGGAACTTGTCGAACACGCCGTAGTCGAACAACGTCGTGAACTGTTCGCGCACGCCGTTCGACGCGGTGACCGAGGCCAGCAGCCGCAGTTGCTTCACGTTCTCCCACGTGCCGAACCGGGCGCCCTTCGTCCACTGCGGTTCGAACGTCGGATGGATGGCGAAGGGCACGTCGAGATCCTGAGCGGCCGCGAACACCGGATCGTTGTCGGGGTGTCCGAGCGGTCGCCCGTCGTGCGTGAACGGCGCGACGTACGCACCGCGCGCGCCGTCGTTCACGGCTCGCTCCAACTCACGCGCCGCCGCCACTGGATCTCCCAGCGACAAGTGAGCGGTTGCTACGAGCCGATCGCTCCCCGAACAGAACTCGCAGATCCACCGGTTGTACGCCCGCGTGTAGGCCTGTGACAGGTCGACGTCTTCGAGCTCGGCCTCCCACAACAAGCCGACCGTCGTGTAGAGCACGGCGGCGTCGATGTGCTCGGCGTCGAGCACCTTCAAGCGTTCGTCGGGATCCATCGAGCCGAACGGTGCCTCGCCGAGATATGTGCGCTCCGGGTCCATCTGCATCGCGCGCAGATCGGGGTCGCCCATCGCGCCGAGCGTCGACGGGAAGCCCTTGCGGCTCATCTTCGAACGCTCACCACCGATCTCGAGCTCTTCGAGGCCGTGCTCGTCGACCACGAAGCGCAACGCGCGGTCGCGGTACTGCGGTTCGAGGTACGTCTCCCACAGATCGGGCGGCTCGAGGATGTGGCCATCGGCGTCGACGGCGCCGTCGAACGAGAGCCGCTGCGTCTCGTGCATCGATTTGGTCGGTCCGGTCATCGGTCGCCGACATTAGGTCGCCGACCTCTCGGTCGCCGCTTGCTAGGTCGACGCCCCCGAGCGCGCTTCCAACACGTGCCCGATCTCGCGCACGCTGCGCAGCTCGAGCCCCAGCGGCGCCACCCGCCGGCGCAGCCCACTCACCCGCGGGCGCAGCAGGTTCTTGCCCTTCGGCTCGTCGGGCCAGCCGGCCTGCAGCAGCTCGTCGTAGCCGACCACGAGGCCGAACTGCTCCACGAGCGGACGGGCGAGGCGTTCCTCGACGATCGACAGCGCCACCCAGCGGCCGCCGAAGATCAGACGGCCGGCCCCGTCGAGCTCAGGACGTCGCGGCGCGTGCTCGGCATGGTCTCGCAAACACGCGAGCCGCGTGCGCACGTCGCCGTCGGTGCAGGGGACACGAATCCAGTCCTCGAGTACGTCGGGCGGCATGGCCGGATCGTCGTGCGGTCCGACCACGAGGAGGCGGGGAACGCCGAGCCGTCGCAGTTCGTCGACGCGGTCGCGCTGGTCGGGCCAACTCAACACCGTGACGGCGGGCCCGCCGTGTAGCGAGCGCTCGACATGTTCGACCACCGCGATGTGTACGACGTCGTTGTCTCGGTCGATCTCCGGCCCGACAAGTGCCACAGAGCGACTGTCTCATAGGTCCGCGTTAAGAAGTCATCAAGATCGCGCGGGCCGCGACGAACGTGTCGCCGCGGCCCGCATCGGCCAACTCAGAGTGCGTCGGCGCCGATCTCTCCGGTGCGCACGCGGATCAATTCGTCGACGGGTGTGACCCACACCTTGCCGTCGCCGATCTTCCCGGTGCGCGCCGCGACGACCATCGCTTGGGCGGTGTCGTGCGCGTCGCTGTCGTCGACGAGCACTTCGATGCACACCTTCGGGATGAACTCGATGGTGTACTCCGCACCGCGGTACACCTCGGTGTGGCCGCGCTGACGGCCGAAGCCGCGCACCTCCGACACGGTCATGCCCGCGAGGCCGAGCGCAGTGAGCGCTTCCTTCACGTCCTCGAGCTTGTGGGGCTTCACGATCGCAGTGACGAGCTTCATCGTCACACCCCCTCTCGCTGGACAGACACAGGTGCATCGTTCGACGAGCTCGATGCCGCCGACGGAGCGTGTCCCGCGCCGTGCGCCACGAGCTGGAAGTCGGGGTAGCAGAGCGCGCCGAACTCGGGCATGTCGAGACCCTCGATCTCCGCTTCCTCCGACACGCGGATCTTCATGAACCGCCTCGCGATCGTGAAGATGATGTACGTCAGGCCGAAGGCCCACGCGAAGCCCAGCACGACGTGCGCGATCTGCGCGAGGAGCTGACCGCCGTCGCCGTACAGGATGCCCTTCACGGTGCCGGGCACGCCGTTCCACGTAGCGCCGTACGTGCCGTCCGCGAAGATGCCGACCGCGAGCACGCCCCAGGCGCCGCAGACGCCGTGTACCGAGATCGCGCCGCACGGATCGTCGACGTGCAACACGTGATCGAAGAAGTACACGCCGTAGCAGACGAGCAGTCCGGCGACGAGGCCGATCACACACGCGGCCCACGGCGCGACGAACGCACATGGTGCGGTGATCGCGACGAGACCGGCGAGCATGCCGTTGCACGCCATCGAGATGTCGGGCTTCCCCCACTTCGCATTGGTCCACGCGATCGCGGTGACCGTGCCGAAGCAGCCGGCGAGCAACGTGTTGACGGCGACGACAGCAATGCGCAGGTCGGCACCGGCGAACGTCGAGCCCGGGTTGAAGCCCATCCAGCCGAAGACGAGCACAAGCGTGCCGACCACGACGTAGCCGAGGTTGTGACCGGGGAACGCGTTCGGCGACTTGTCCTTGTTGAACTTGCCGATGCGCGGCCCGAGCACGACCGCCAACGCGAGCGCGGCCCAACCACCTGTCGCGTGGACGACACCGGAGCCGGCGAAGTCGACCGCCCCGTGGCCCCAGCTGAGCGAGTCGCCGAGCTTCGCGAGGAAGCCGCCGCCCCACACCCAGTTGCCGTAGATCGGGTAGATGATCGCTCCCATCGCGACTTCCGCGAGGAGGAAGGCGGCGAACGAGATCCGCTCGGCGATCGCGCCGATGATGATGTAGCCGGCCGTCTCCATGAACACGACTTGGAACAGGAACATGGCGATGACGCCGACGTCGTAGCTGTGTCCGCTCTGCAAGAAGAACCCGTGCAGGCCGATCAGCCCGCCGTTCCCAGTCGGGAAGATCTTGCTCAACGGTCCGAGCCCTCCGAGCGCGGAAACTGGAGCGACACCGCCGAACTGGAACGCGAACCCGACGGCGAAGTACGCGATCAATGCGACCGCGAACGACGTCAGGTTCATCATCATCATGTGGCCCGCGTTTTTGGCTCGGGTGAGCCCGGTGACAAGTAAGGCGAAGCCCACTTGCATGAAGAGCACGAGGAACCCGGTCATCAGCAGCCACACGAAGTTGACGCTGATGCGCAGGTGGCCCGTCTCGTTGGCCATCTGGTTGATGCCCTCCTGCGAGAGCGGGATGCTGCCGTCGGCGTTCGTGGTCGCGCCGGTCGCCGTGACGTAGTCCGATGTCACGCCGGTTTTCGAACCGTCGGTGTCGCCGTTCTTGTCGTTGTACGTCTTGCCCACGACGCACAACACGATGAACGTCAACAACGTCATCGCGATGAGTGCCTTGCCTCTCGACAAGTGAAGTCCTTTCGTCCGTCCTGCTACGTGAAGCGCCGCGCGCCGTTGCGCGTGCAAGGTGAACGAAAGCAAGACGACGTTTCGACTGTCGTTCAGGTGGGAGAACGCTCTGTTTCAGCTTTCTGAAAGAAAGCCGTGAGAAGTCGTAAAGAGTGGTTCAGCGAGTGCGAAGGTTGATTCGCTCGCGCGTTCAGATCGACGAAAGAGTCTCGTGAAGAACGTGCAAGTGCTCGAGATCGTGCAGGTCGAGGACCTGGAGATACAGACGCTGCGCGCCGGCCGCCGCGTACTCCGCAGCGCGCGATGCGACCTCGCTACTGGTGCCGCCGAGTTGGTTCGTGCGCAACTGCTCGGGGTCTTGGCCGATCGCCTTGGCCCGCCGTTGGAACGCGGCTTCGTCTTCGCCGCAGCACGCGACGACCGCGGCTGACAGCGTGAGCGTCGCGGGATCGCGGTCCGCCCGTTCACAGGCGGCACGCACGAGCGCGAACTGATCGGCCGCGTTCGCGGCAGGGGAGAACGGCAGGTTGTACTCAGCCGCGTACTGCGCGGCGAGGCGCGGTGTGCGCTTCGCGCCCCAGCCGCCCATCACGATCGGAACACCACCGCTGCGCTCGTCGCGCTGCACCGGCTTCGGCAAGCCGGGCGAACCGTCGACGCTCTGCCGCTTGCCTTCGTGTGCGAACACCTCGCCGATCGGCGACCTCCACATCCCGGTCACGATCGCGAGCTGGTCTTCGAGGATTTCGAAGCGTTCGCCGGTCGATGGAAACGGGATCGCATTGGCGCGGTGCTCGACGTCGTTCCATCCGGCGCCGAGCCCGAGCTCGACGCGTCCGCCCGACATGTGGTCGACCTGCGCGACCTCGATGGCCAACTGACCGGGATACCGGAACGTCACCGGCGACACGAGCGTGCCGAGACGGATCGTCGACGTCTCGCGGGCGAGCGCGGCGAGCGTCAACCACGCGTCGGTCGGGCCGGGCAGGCCGTCGCCCTCGAACGCGATGTAGTGGTCGGAGCGGAAGAACGCGTCGAAGCCAAGTCGTTCCGCCGTCGATGCCACCGCCAGCAAGGTGTCGTACGTCGCGCCCTGCTGCGGCTCAGTGAAGATACGAAGGTCCACGCCCCCTGGTTAGCAAATCCCACTCAGACCGACACAGAAGCGGCTCGAGTCCGTGCTTCGACGAACTCGCGGACGCCCTCGTTCTCGAGGCAATAGCTCGCGGTTTTCGCCAGTTATTGCCTCGAGTTCGTGGAGGCGCCGCGCGCCCGGGCCACCGCGAACGCCGCGCTTCGTTGCGCTCTCTAAGCGTGTCAGCAGTCGAAGAAGAGTCCTGAGCGGGGATCGACTTGCGTGTCACCGATGGCGCTCTGACCCGAACACTCCGCCGGGACTTGCACCTTGCGATCGTGCCCGGCGCACGCGCTGATCGCGATCGCGATGAGGACACAGAGCATCGCCCGTCGCACGCCGGTGACGCTACGACGGCGACGTGTGTCGTCACCTCGACTTGTGAACCAGCACAATGCGACGGTCCAAACCCGCGAAGGGTGAGGGTCAGCAGGTCTTGCCGAGGATCCAGCTCGCTCCGTTGCCGCTGTCGGGCGCGCGGTCGGCGGAGGCGGTGAAGTATTCGCCCGAGCCACCGACGGTCAGCGAGCCGTGCACGTCGCCGAACGTGTCGGTGATCGACGCGCCCGCGGCGGGGTTGCCGATGTCAGCGAGCGGGATGTCCATCGTGATGGTGCCGTTCGGTCCCGTCACGGCGACGCCGGTCACCGCGTTGCCCGCGCTGTCGCTGAAGTCCCACGCGGCCGCGGGGCCCACGCCGTTCACGGTCGCTTGCGCGTTGTACGCCGTGCCGCCGGAGCTGAAGTACACGTACCACAGGGCCGACAACATGCCCGATGCCGGTGACGGCACTTCGAGGTCCTTCAACGTCATCTTCACCCGCAGCGTGTTCGCGTCGGGGGACGAGTACACGATGCTCGTGATGTCGAGGTTGTCGAGGTTGGATCCATCGCCCGCGGGATAGTCGTTCGGCGCGTCGCCGGCCGGGTCGACCACCTGCGGCCCTGGGCACGTCGTGCCACCATGCGTGTCGGTCGACGGGGGAGGAAGCTGCTGCAGCTTCGTCTTCTTCACCGGCTTGGTGCGCCCGCCGTCGAGGTCCTTCATCAGCTCGGTCACGTTGGGCGTGCCCCAACCGGTGAGGTAGTCCCAACCCGGATGTGAGCAGTTGAGCGGCGTGACGCCGTTGCACGACGGGATGGTGTCGGTCGACGCACCGCCGATGTCGAAGAAGTCCTTTGCGTTCTTCGCGGGGTCGTTGGCCACGGCGTAGATCGCGGGGTTGGCGAACCCGAGGCCGCCCTTCTTCGTCGACGCCGCTTGGATGCGGGTCCACATGCCGGCCCACAGCGGCGACGAGAGGCTCGTGCCTCCGCCTGAGGAATCGTTCACGCCGCCAGCCGTGATCGTGTAGCCGTTGCTCACGATGTCACCGGAGATGGCCGACACGTCGGGGATGCCTCGACAGTTGGTCGGTGCGGTGTACGGCGTGCCGTGTGGATCGGTCACGCACGGCGTGAGGATCGCGGGGCTCACCTTCTGGTAGTCGGGCGCCGCCATGAACAGGCTGAAGCCGCCACCGCCGTGCGTCCAGCCGTACTCGAGGGCGCGGGTGGCAGGCGTCGTCGTGGTCGCAGCGTTGCTGTAGAGCACGGTGCCGCCGACGGCGACGGCGTTCTGGCTGATCGCCGGGTAGTTCAGCATCGGCGTCGGCACGAGCGTCGCCCCGTTGAGCACGAGCGACACCGCGGGACAACCGGCACCGGTGTCACCGGTGGACGCAAACATCGTGCGGCCTTCCGCCACCATCTTGCGCAGCGCGGCCTCGTAGAGGTCTTGGTGCGGATTGCCAGCGATGACCACGCCGCTCGGGCTGCCAGGGCTGCCGGCGAGACCGTCGGTGCCTGGTGCCTCTTCGCAGCCACCGAACGACGAGCTGCCCTGCAACGCGCCGTTCTTGTCGCCGGCCCATGCGTTGTAGGCGGCGAGCAGGTCGGCGTCAGTGCCGGCCTTGCCCATGTACATCGTCTCGCGCACGACGTTCGGCGCCATGCCCGTCGACGCTTGCGTGTCGATGTTCCACTCGACTTCGCCGCCGGAGTCGGTCACCTGGGTCTCGGTGCCGTAGTAGTTGACCGTCAACGGCACCGCGGGCAACCCGTATTCGCGCTCGAAGCCGCGCAGGTCTGACTCGGTGTTCTTCGTCGTGCCCCAACCGAAGATCGCGATCTGTTGCCCATCGCCCTTGTTCTCGGCGGGCTGGTTGTACACGTCCCACAGATCCGAAGGGGTCTGCAGGTCGATGTTCATGTCGGGGCTGATCGTGGAAGGCACCGCGGGCGTCGGTGCGGCGGGCGCGGCCGGCATCTTCTGCTGTGTGTTCAGGCGCGGGCCTTCGAGGTTGTTGAGGCCGACGAACCCGATGATGCCGAGATTCGACGGAACGGTCGGCGCCTTGGTGTTCGCATAGAACGCGATGTCGCCGGCGCGGTAGTCGCTGAACTTCACGCTGAGCAGCTTCTGCACCTGAGCGACCGTGCCGGAGGCGGTGACGTACTGGCTGCTGCCGTCGATGGTCTGCGTCGTCAGCCCGGCGCTGCGCAGCCACTGCAACGTCGCGTTGACGCGCGTGGCGGGCACGCCGAAGCGGGCTTCGTAGTCGTCTGGCGCGAGGTACTGGCCGTAGAGAGGGCTGGCGGGGTTGTACTCGCCCGCGACGTACGCGGCTTCACCGGCGGGGTCGTTGCCCTGCAGCCCGACGCCGATGCCGATCACTCGATTCGGGTCCGTCGCGCCGACGGCGTTCAGGTGCGCGATCGATCGGAGCATGTTGTTGCGCAACACCACGGTCGACGCCGTCGTCTGCGACGACCGCGCAATCGCGGGCGGCCCGAGCAACAGGGCGGCAGCGGCAACACCAGCAACGAGGACCCAAAGCGGACGTTTCATCGAGGTGAGAGTTCGCCGCCGACCCGGAACCACCCTGCATGACGCTTGTCTCAGGTCGGCTTCAGGTCACCGCGCTCGCATATCGACCCCGGTTCGCGATGCGACGGAGCCCGTCTTCGGCCGCCATTCCGCCCGCCGCTTTGCGTCGGAACCAGCGCATGCCGTCGGCCACCTGGATCGGGGACCGCGCCAGCCGATACGGATCGGTGGCGCCGTAGCGGTTCGCGGTCGTGCCGGCGAGGGCGGCAGAACGGAACCGGCGCCGCACCTCCGCGTCGGCTGCGGCACTCGGAGCCTGGGCCTTGGGATACGCGAAGTGGGCGACCGGCACGCTGAGCCGCTCGCCGATGAGGTCGATCGACCGGTCGAGCTCTCCGGCCGCGGTCGGGCCGTCGACCCGATCGAGCAGCAGATGGGTGTTGGTGTGGGACCCGATGGTGACGAGGCCAGTGCTCACGGCGTCGCGCAACGCGTCCCACGACAGCGGAGTCGCCCCGCCCGGAAAGTCCTTCTGCGCTTCGATGAAGTCGGTGGCGACGTACACCACGGCAGGCACGCGGTACTTCTTGAGCACGGGAAGGGCGTACTCGGCGAAGTCGGCGGTGCCGTCGTCGAAGGTCACCACCACGTCAGGCGCGATCGGCGAGGCGTTGGCCGACAGCGCGTCGAGCGCGGCGTCGATGTCGGTGACCCGTCCCGCGATCTCGGCCATCTGCTGCTCGAACAGCTCGAGCGGGAGATCCACCGCCGACGTCGTCTCACCCCCGACGCGGTGATAGAGGAGGACGACGACGCCCGCCTGAGGACGGCGCACGGTGTCGAGCCCGGCGGCGGTCGCCTTCACGCCCTGCGCCGCGACACGACGCGCGACCGACGACCAGCTCACGGCACCAGTATTTCGGCATACAGCGACTCGAGTTGCCGCGCCGCCCGTTCGATGTCGAACTCGCGGGCGCGATCGGTGGCCGCCGTGCCCATCGCCCGGCGTCGGTCGGGATCGTCGACCAGCTCGCGGAGGGCGGCGGCCAGCTGGTCCGGGGCGCCCGACGGCACCAAACGGCCTTGCACGCCGTCGGTGACGGCCCGCGGCGTGCCGCCGACCGCGGTGGCGACCACGGGAAGTCCGAGAGCCATGGCCTCGAGCACGGCGATCGGGAGGCCCTCGACTCGCGAGGCCAGAACGAACACGTCGCTCGCGCTCAGCACGGCGGCCGCGTCGTCGACGTAGCCCAGCACGCGGAATCGGTCGCCGAGGCCGAGGCGCTCGACCTCGGCCCGTGTCTCGGCTTCGAGCGGACCCTGCCCGGCCGCGAGGAAGCGGACGTTGGGATGACTCTCGGTCACGAGCACGGCGGCGCGCAGCAGCGTCGGGTAGTCCTTGTTCCAACGCATGTTCGCGACGGTGGTCACGACGACGTCGTCGTCAGCCAGCCCGAGCGCGGCGCGTTGTTGGTTGCGCTCGGTGCGGCGTGCCGCCAGATCGTCGACCGGAACACCGTGGACGACGACGCGCGTGCGCGCCCGCGCACCAGCAGACATCGAGTCTCGGACGTCGTCTGACACGGCGAGGTGCAGATCGTCGAGCGACAACGTCGCGCGGTTCGTCGCCCGTGTGATGCGACCGAACGACGACCAGAGGTTGTGTTCGGTGGCGACGAGTGCGGGCCGGTGTCGCATCGCGCGCACGACCGGTCGGGCCGCCGCGGCGACCGCCGGAGAGTGCACGTGCACCACGTCGTAGTCGCGCCGGAGCAACCGGCGTAGCCGCCACACCCAGCGCGGATCGGCGAGCCCGCGCTTCCCGCCGAGGAGATGGCTCGGCACGCCCGCCGCGTCGAGCTCGCCGACGAGATGGTCCTTCCACGGAAGCACGTACGCGACCTCATAGGTCACGGCTTCGTGATCAGCTGCCCGCGCAACGGACACGAGCAGCCGTTCGGCGCCCCCTGGCCCCAATCCCTTGATGACCCACAGCACGCGCCGCGGGCGGGTCACGACCGCGTCACGACCGCGTCACGACCGTGTCACGTCCGGGTCACGCTTCGACCGCGACGGGCCGGGCGGCCAGCACCAACACGATCAAG
>Ga0105245_10003047_pt1 | contig 15009 bp, 12 predicted proteins | sample KBSM54metaG_FD_81523 | JGI IMG/M metagenome (GOLD analysis project Ga0105245, IMG submission 81523) | Miscanthus rhizosphere microbial communities from Kellogg Biological Station, Michigan, USA - KBS M5-4 metaG | ecosystem: Host-associated > Plants > Roots > Rhizosphere > Soil | place... | reverse complement strand
GATCCTGACGTCCGCGGATGTAGAAGCCGCCTATAGCGCCGGCATCTTCCCCATGGCCGATCCAGACCGCGGGGTCATTACGTGGCATCGGCCGAAGCGGCGGGCTATTCTTCCCCTGGACGCATTTCACGCGTCGCGTTCGTTAAGCGCTTTATTGAGGCGGCGACCGTTCGAGATCACATGGAACCGGTGCTTCGCCAAGGTCATGGATGCCTGCGCCGACCGTCCCGGTGAATCCGGAACCTGGATCAGCAATGAATTTAAGGCCATCTACGGGCAGTTGCATACGCAAGGCAAGGCGCATTCGGTCGAGGTCTGGGTGGATGGTGCACTGGCCGGCGGCCTGTACGGTGTCCAGTTAGGCGGGGCGTTCTTTGCCGAATCGATGTTTCATCGGCGCACGAATATGTCCAAGGTTGCTCTGGCGGAACTGGTTTCCCGGCTTAGGGAGCGAGGTTTCGCACTCCTGGAAGTCCAATACTTGACGGAGCATCTGGCGCAGTTCGGCGTAATCGAGATTTCCGACCGGAAATACCAGGCTCAACTGAAGGAAGCGTTGGAACTTCGATGCGCGTTTGGCTGACCGCCCTTACGAGGCCAGGAGGTTCTGCAGGGATCGGGCATGCCCGATCCGCCACCGGCAAGCCGGCAACGCGCCTTCTAGCAGGCACCGCCTGAGCCCTTCGCGACCCTCCACCCGGACCGAACCCCGGCGCGGCGAGACCCGGTAGCCTGTGCGAGCCCCACGATCGAGCATCAAGGAGTCCAGGGGCCACTCCGAATCGGCGCACATCTGGATGCTGCCGTCCCGCCCGATGAGCACCGTCATCTCCTGGCAGCTTTCCCCGCGCTCGATGGCAAACAGAGCGGCGTCCAGAAGGCTTTGCGCTTGTTCGGCGAACTGCACGCGGTACTTATCGATAATCCATGCGCAAGTTTCACTGAAGTTGCGTGGTATCCTAAAGATTCTCGTAGGAATAAGTAACACTAGGTGGTTTCCCGCAGGTCATTCCTGTCTGCCGGGGCGTGCGCGTTTGCTGCGCCCTTTGTAAACACAGGACGATTTCGCCTCTTCGCCGGGACTCTCGAAACCTACTCATCCACCACAGTCGATCTGGTTCGCGAATCCACCGTGATCGACATGCTTGGCCTGCTCACGCTGGATTACAAAAAGCTGGCAGCCTGGCGATCCAATCCCGATAGTTTCCGCGAAGCGGATTTCCAACGCCTCAAGGACTCCGGCATCACCGTCTTCCATCCGGCCGTGGGCTATATCACGGGAGATATCTTCGCCGAGTCGGCCGCCGACATCGCGGCCTGGAGCGCGTTTGTAGCCGCGCATCCCGACTACTTTCTTCGCATCGATGGTCCGTCCGATGTGCTCCGCGCTAAGGCGCAGGGCAAGCTCGGAATCATCGTCGGGCAGCAGAATTCGAATCACTTTCGAACCCTGGACGACGTGGACGCCTTCTACCAGCGCGGACAACGCGTCTCCCAGCTCACCTACTACGACAATCTGCTCGGCGGCGGATCGAACGACCCGAGGGAGAAAGGGCTGACGCCCTACGGCGCGCGCGTGCTGGCTCGCATGAACCAGCTGGGGATGGCCGTGGATGTTTCGCACTGCGGGGATCGCACCACGCTGGATGCGATTGAGGCGTCGGCTAAGCCTGTGCTGGTGACACATTCCAACTGCCGTGCCCTGGTCCCCTACAGTGCGCGCTGCAAGACCGATACAGCGATCCGTAAGCTGGCTGCCCGGGGCGGCGTGTTGGGCGTGACCCTGGTGCGCCTGTTCGTAGGGACGGGAGCGCAGGTCACCATCGAAAATGCCCTGGACCACGTGGATCATGTGGCCAAGGTTGCGGGAGTGGAACACGTGGGCCTGGGAACGGATGTCGATCTGGTAGGGAGGGATACTGCGATCGCCCCGAAAAAGAGGAGCGACCTGGACGACGTTCACTACGCCCGAAAAGTTTTCGAGCTTACGGAAGGTTTGGTCCGCCGCAAGTACTCCAAGGCCGATATCCGGCTGATCCTGGGCGGGAACTTCCAGCGCGTGCTGGGTGATATTTGGGGCTAGCCGCGCTTAGAGCGCGGCGTCCCCACGGTCGTCGTTCCGGATCCGGACCGCATCCAGCACATCCGAGACGAAAATCTTTCCGTCTCCGATCGATCCGGTTTTCGCGGCAGTCATCATTGCCGCGATGACTTCATTCACTCGAGCGGACTGAATCACCACCTCGATTTTCAGCTTCGGCAGCAGGTCCACGTTGTACTCCATACCCCGGTAGACCTCCTTGTGCCCCTTCTGCCGGCCGTGCCCTCGAACTTCGGATACGGTGATCCCATCCACCCCGATGGCGATGAGAGCTGCTTTCACGCTTTCCAGCTTTTGGGGCTGAATGATTGCTTCAATCTTCTTCATGGTTTGCCTTTACGACTCCAGATTGTAGCCTTCTTCGCCGTGCAGGCTGATGTCCATGCCCTCGGTTTCCTGCTGGACGTCCATCCGCACGCCGACGAGCACGTCGCAGATCTTCAGAATGACCAGCGTGGCGACAATCGCTATGCCCCAGGAAATAGCCACCGCGATCAGCTGGTTCACCACCTGGCCGGCATCTCCGTCCACCCAGCCCATCGGCATGCCCATTCTCAGATCGTTCACTTCCTTGGTGGCGAACACGCCGGTGAGGATCGCGCCGAGCGTTCCGCCGATCCCGTGCACGCCGAAAGCGTCCAGGGCATCGTCATAGCCGAATATCTTCTTGGCTTTGCTCACCATCAGATAGCAAATGATTCCAGCCAGGAGACCGATCAGCATGGCGGGCATCGGCTTCACGAATCCCGACGCAGGCGTAATGGCGACCAGACCCGCTACGGCGCCCGAGACCGCTCCCAGAACGCTCGGTTTGCCCGCCATCATCCATTCCGTGATCATCCATCCGAGAACAGCGGCGGCGGTCGCGAAGTGGGTCACCACAAATGCGCTGGTGGCCAGCGGTCCCGCATTCAGTGCGCTGCCGGCGTTGAATCCGAACCATCCCACCCACAGCAGGCACGCGCCGATCACGCTCAACACGACGCTATGCGGACGCATGGACTCATTGGGATAGCCGTTACGTTTGCCCACGTACAGCGCACATATCAAGGCCGAGACTCCAGAGGTGATGTGCACCACGGTGCCGCCCGCGAAGTCCCACGCCGGTATCTTGCCGCCGAGCGTGCCCGAGAGGAAGCCGCCCTTGCCCCACACCATGTGCGCCATGGGAAAATACACAAACAGCGACCACAGCGTCATGAACAGGAGCATCCCGGAGAATTTCATCCGCTCGGCGAACGCTCCCGAGATCAGCGCCGGGGTGATGATCGCGAACATCAGCTGGTAGATCATCCAGGTCTGCTGTGGAATCGTCCCGGCGTAATCGGCATTGGGATCTGCACCTACGCCATGCAGGAACACATAGCGAAAATCTCCGATGAATGGTGAACCTTCCGCAAAGCACAAACTATATCCAACCACCGCCCATAAGATCGAGACCGTAGCCATCATGATGAAGCTGTGCATCATGGTGCCCAGGACATTCTTGCGCCGGACCAATCCGCCATAGAACAACGCCAGGCCAGGGCCGGTCATCATCAGCACCAAAGCCGAGCTGGTCAGCATCCAGGAGTTGTCACCCGCCATCTGGGCGCTCTTCGCCGCCTTGTCCAGATCGTCCAGTTTCTTCGCAATGTCGGGTGGAATCGCGGGCGCGGCAGCAGCGGCCGGGGCCGGAGCCGCGGTTGTCGCCGCAACAGGTGCTGCGGGCGTCTGCGCCAGTGTAATCGCCGCAAAGACGATTGTTAAAGTCAGGCTCAATACCCATCGTGCGGGCATACACGTGTATTTAGAAAGTAAGTTCATATCTCCTCGTAAATGACCTCAGTAATTTTCAAAGGAGACTGCTCGCAGGACGGGGCCAGCAGCCGGCGTAAGTTGAATCTGTAGTCTATTAGCGGTGTTGGATGCGGTCCAATCAATAATTTGGATGAAGGTGCAAAGCCTTTGCAATCCCTCCGCTGAAAGATAGGCCGGTATAACCGAAAGAAAGGCGCCGTCTCCATCTGGACATTCGGGAAGAACGCAATCGTGGTCCGAGTCAATGGTGCAGCTACGGTTGACCAGAGCTTTCTTTCGGCTATGTACGCGGACCATCAGAAACGTGGAACGGCTCCGGCGGTAGGGTAGTATCGGGCTATGGTGGAGGGCCGATTACGCCAATTGCGAGAGGAGGCGGTATCCGCGTGTCTGCGTGCCGGACGCCCGAAAATCCTATCCGCCGTTGCGGTTTTGATGGTTCTGATTCCTGTCGTGGACTTCGGCGTCGGCGACCGCGCGTCGCTGGGGGTGCTCTACATCCTGCCGATGATGATCGGTGCGGTGGTGCTGGGTTCCCTGGAAACGCTGGTGCTGGCCACACTGTGCGCATCCTTGCGGACCTGGTTCGATACGCCGGCTACCAATACAGAACAGGTCTTTCGATTCGCCTTTGCATTGCTCTCCTATTTCGCATCCGGTCTATTCGTGCGAGCCCTGGTCCGCAATCGAAAGCTGGCGATGGATCACCTCGCAACAATGGAGCTGGAGCAAGGGCGCCGGCGTGAAGCGGAGGAGCAGCTGAAAGTACTGGTTGAAAGCAGTCCCGCGGCGATTCTCACCGTCGATTCCCGCGGAATTGTACTGGCTGCGAACAATGCCGCCAGTGACTTGTTCATGATTCCCGATGGGCAGATGCTCCAGGGCCGGTCCATCAGCGGCTATCTTCCCCTGCTGTCCGATGCGCTCGGGGTCGAGAGCAGCGTCGAGGGGTTTCGAACCGCCGCGAAGTCTCAAGGCCGCCGGGATACCGGCGACATCTTCCTTGCCGATACCTGGTTCTCTTCCTATCGCGGACAAGATGGCATGCGCCTGGCGGCCATTGTGGTGGATTCCTCGGAGGAGATGCGCGATCGGGAAGAGCAGAACCTGCAGCTTCTGCGCCGGTCCAATCGCATCGCGGCGGCCGCGGTTTCTCACGAAATGCGCAATCTGTGCGGCGCGCTCTCCATGTTGTGCGCGAATGTCGAAGAAAAGCTGGGATTGTCCCAGGATGAGGATTTCAGGAATCTCGCGAGCCTGATCACTGGTCTGGAAAGGATTTCCCGGCTCGAACTAAGCGCCCGCGTCAGTGAGCGGTTGGAGGAAGTTCCGCTGCAATCGGTGCTGGATAATCTGCGCATCGTCATCGAGCCGGATTGGCGGGAATCGGAGGGCATGGTGTATTGGGAACTTCCGCAGAATATGCCGGCGGTGCTGGCGGATCCGTCCGGTCTGCTGCAAGCTTTGTTGAACCTGGTGCGCAATAGCCATCGTGCCGTGCAGCAAAGCACGCTGCGCGAGCTGCGCATTTCGGTATCGGTCCACGATCAGAAGGCGTGTGTTCGCGTGGAAGATTCCGGGCCGGGAATTCCGTCGCCCGAATGTCTTTTTCAGCCCTTCCAGCCGGGCGCCGAAGGAACCGGATTGGGCTTATATGTCTCGCGCGCGGTGGTGCGAAGCTACGGAGGCGAACTGCGGTTCGAGCCTTCCCCGCGCGGCTCGCGCTTCCTGATCGAATTGCAGGTAATTTAGAATGACATCAAACTTGGAAAACACCGCGGAGCAAACCATCAACCTGCTGTTGCTGGACGATCACGCCATGTTCCGGCAGGGCCTGGCGCGCGTCCTGGAGAAGGAGCCCGGGATCAAGATCGTCGCGCAATGCTCTACATCGGCGCAGGCGCTGGAGGTTCTTGGAAAAAGCGGCGCAACCATGGTTCTGCTAGATGTCGATCTCGGTCCCGAACGGGCGCTCGATTTCGTCATGCAAGCCAAGAAGAAAGGCTTCGAAGGACAAATCCTGGTAGTGACTGCCGGCGTGAGCGGCCAGGAAGCCGTCCAATTGGTGCAGGCCGGCGTCGCTGGAATTCTGCACAAGCAGCACTCCACCGAAAAGTTGTCCGACGCTATCCGCCAGGTTGCCGCGGGCGAAGTCTGCCTCGAACAGGATTATCTGACTTCGCTTTTCCGCTCCGTGGACCGGACCAAGCCGCAAACCCAGCCGAAGCTTACGGAACGGGATAAGACCGTGCTCCGGTTCATCTTTCAGGGACTTACCAATAAGGACATTAGCGCCCGCCTGGAAATATCGGAAGGCGCGGTCAAGGCTTCTCTTCGCCAGTTGTTCGACAAGCTGGGTGTGCGCACGCGCGCCCAGTTGGTGAAGGTCGCGCTGGAACAGTATCGAGACCAGCTCTAGCGTGCTAGAATCGCGGCGAGGTAACTACCTGTTTATGAAGCGCTTCTGCCTTTCTTTCGCCTTGGCTCTGCCTCTGGCGGCCGGAACGGTCCGCGTGGTGCAAACCAATGCCGCGGGCGATTCGGCTCAGTTCATCGATCCCGCCACCAATAAAGTCGTGCTAACGGTGAAGGACCTGGAAGCCGCGCACGGAGTCACTTCCTCGCCCGATGGCACGCGCGTCTATTTCACCGTCGAATCCGACAGCAGCGTGGTAGCGGTGGATTCCAAGACGGGCAAGCACCTCGGCAAGGTCTCGTTGAGCGGGCATCCTAACAACATCGCGGTTTCCAAGGACGGGAAGCTAATCTTCGCCGGCATCGCCGTGGCGCCGGGAGCCGTGGACGTCATTGACGCCGCCACCATGAAGAACATCAAGACCATCAAGGTCAAGGGCGCCGTGCATAACGTGTACGTGACGCCGGACGGGAAGTGGGTCGTCTCCGGATCTGTCGGAAGCCGCGTACTTACGGTGATCAATCTGCAGACGCTGGAAGTCGCCTGGGACCACACCTTCGATAAGGGCGTCCGCTGCATGACGTTCGATACCGCTCCGGATGGGTCCGCCGCGCACGTGTATCTGCAGCTCTCCGATGTGCATGGATTCGCCGTGCTGGATCTAAAGACGCATGAAGAAGTGAATCGGATTATACTCCCCAACGAACCGAAAGTCGGCGAAGTTCACAGTGGAGCGCCCTCGCACGGGATCGGCATTACTCCTGACAAGAAAACTCTGGCGGTGGACAGCTCCGTCGCGAATGGCGTGTTTTTCTACTCCCTGCCGGACCTAAAAGTGGTCGGGTTTGTGCCTACGGGGCCGACGCCGGATTGGCTGACGTTCACGCCCGACAGCAAGATGGTGTACATCGCCAACGCCGGGGCGAACAACGTTTCGGCAGTCGATATCCAGGCGCGGAAAGTGGTCGCGGTCATTCCGGTAGGTGAAGTGCCCAAGCGGAATGCGACGGTCGTCGTTCCTTAAACGGGTTGCTTAGGGAATTACTTTCCGCTGTTTGATCCAGTCGATCAGCACATCGCGCACCAACACGCGCTGATCCGTCACGTGGAACTTGTACCCGCGATCCGCCCAACTGGAAGCCAGAAAGTCTATGGTGACCAGCCGGTAGATTTTCTGTGGATCGAGCTTGGCGTCACCGGCCACTTTCACCGGACGCGAGATGTCTTCAAGTTTCATCAACTGATCGCCCGGAACTTCGACCGTGACGACGCGGTCGTCAAACGGCATCACGTTCCACACGTCGCGGGCCAGCAACTGACCTTCCGGAAGTCTGTCGCGGACTCCGGTGACATTCATGTAGGCGAGATCAGAAGGAAAGCGCTGGCTCATGGCCGTTTCCATTAACCCTTTGACCTCAGCCTGGGAGAGTTGCCGGGTGGAGCGGCCGATCGGAACATCGACGATTGCCGATACCTTCGCTTCCCATCGATCCACCTGCTTCTGAATGTCGCGATCGGCGGGATACACTTTCGAATCCACGGGAATCCCGGTCCACTCGTGGGAAAGGATGCGCCGGGTGGCCGTGTCGTACTGTAAGTCCAGTTTCCCCAACTCGCGGCCGTATCCTGCTGCGTGGACCACGAATCTTCCGTCCACCTCTACCGGTTCCTTCCACGGCGCGTGCTCATGTCCGATCACCACCACGCTGACGTCCGGAAGCCCGCGCAGAATCGCTTCGCCTTCGGCCTTCTCGATATGCCCCAGCACCATCACCATGTCGGCGTGTTGTTTCGCTTCATCGACGATGGGCCGCAGCGTTTCCAGGATGGGCGCGGAATGGTACGGGCCCAGCAATTCGAGAGTTGTTGTGCTCAGAAGGTTTTCGAGCAAGGCTCCGATTACGGCGACTCGCATGCCACCCACGTTGCGAATCAAATAAGCCGGATTCAACATCCGGTTTCCGGAAGCATCCACCATGTTGGCGCTGACGGTGGGAAAGCGCGCGATTCGCATGAAGTCGCCGATTCGTTGCCAGCCGTAGTCGAATTCGTGGTTGCCCAGGCAGTTCACGTCGATGCCTAGGCTGTTGGCGATCTCATAATCCGGCGCGCCTTGGAACAGAGTGCTCACAGGGGTTCCCTGCACCAGATCGCCCGCGCTCAGCGTGAGCGACGCGGGGGATGCGGCTCGTTCCCGCTTGAGAAGAGTGGCCAGATGCGCGACGCCGCCTTTACCCTCGAAATCGGGGAGCAGGCGGTCGTGCAAATCGTTGAAATGCAGGATGGTGAGCTGGTGGACCGTGCTCTGCCGGCAGCCAGACAGCAAGGCTGCCAGTACCAGCAGAGGTGCAATGAGAAATGTTCGGCGGGTGCGAAGCAAACTCTATTATCGCTTCTGCTTCTTTACTTCGTGCCGCGGGCCCAGTCGGCGATGGCTTTCCAGTCCGGGTCGTTCTGTGATGTGAATTGACGGCCGCCGCTATGGAAGTCGTCGCCTCCGGCAGTTCCCGCCAGCGGGTGTTTCAGAATCGGGCTGGACATCAGATTCGCAGCGTTCACCAGCTTGGAGACAGCCTCGAAGTTCTGCTTCGATTGCTCTTCAGTCCACGAGGTCGCCCCAGGCGCCAGCGGTTGCAGGCGGAACGCATTCCCGGCTCCGGCGTGGCATACCACGCAACGGGCGTGGCCTTCGCGTTTCTTGAGGAAAATCGGTTCGACCTTCGCCTTGTAGCTCGCAAAGTCGAGCGATTGTGCAGCCGCCAGAGAAGCTGCCACAGTTGTCAGGATTACCAGCCGGATAGAGGTGGTCATAATTTGTCTTTACTACACGTGCGCGGCCCATAATATCACATGGGATTCGCGGTTTGGATCGATACGGAAAACGGCCTCACGTGGGCTCGGGGAACCCACGAGTATCGTCCCATGGGATCTGCCGTGATCGCCTCTACCGACCAGTTCCGGCATCGGGATTTTCGGCAGTCACGCCGCCTGCCGGAACATCTTCGCCAGTCTTTTGTTGGGTTTTTCGGCTCACTGGAAGAAGTGAACGCCAGGATTCGGGTCGAAACCAGGTGGAAGCGCCGCGCCACGCCGGCTCACTTGTTATGAAAGCGCCTCGCGGTATACTTTATAAGTTTGCATGCAAAACGAACCCATTACTGACATCGCCCACTTGGGCCATCTGGAAATGTTTACGCCCAAGCCGGAAGAGAGCCTGCGCTTCTTTACCGACATCATGGGGATGACCGAAAGCGGCCGCGAAGGCGACTCAGTCTATCTGCGCGCCTGGGACGATTATGAACGCCACACGCTGAAACTTACGGCCGCCAAGCAGCCTGGCATGGGCCACATGGGATTGCGTGCGCGCAGTCCGCAGGCTCTGGAGCGGAGGGTCGCGGCGCTTCAGGGAACCGAACACGCCATCGGATGGACCAAAGGCGACTTGTGCCACGGCCCGGCATTCCTGTGCCAGGATCCGGACGGCCACAAGATTGAACTGTATTACGAAACGCAATGGTATGACGCTCCGGCGGCGCTAAAACCTGCCCTGAAGAATCAGGCACAGCGATTTCCGGCACGCGGCTGCAATGTCCGGCGCCTGGATCATTGGAACGGTCTGGCTGTCGATATCAAGGCCAATCGCGAATTCTTCGAAAACTACCTGGGCTTCCGCCTCACCGAGCAGATCGTGCTGGATACCGGCGTCGAGGCCGCCATGTGGATGACCTGCACCAACAAGAGTTACGACTTCGCATACACGCGCGACGCGACCGGAACCAAGGGCCGTTTCCATCACGTGACCTATGCCGTCAACAGCCGCGAAGAAGTTTTGCTCGCCGCGGACATCTTCCTGGAGCATGGGGTCAAGATCGAAACCGGTCCGCACAAGCATGCCATCCAGCAGACGTTTTTCCTGTATGTCTATGAACCCGGAGGGAATCGCGTCGAGATCGCAAACGCCGGCGCGCGCCTCATCCTGGCTCCTGATTGGAGACCCATCCGCTGGACAGAGACCGAACGCAAAAAGGGTCAAGCGTGGGGACTGAAGACCATCGAGTCCTTCCACATCTACGGCACGCCCGCCGTTTCAGGCGTCCCCGGCAGCGGACCCGGCGAGGTTTAGGCCGCTTAGATACACCGTGTTAAACTAGTCCGTTTGCGCTACACGAAAGGTTAAAGAGAGAAAGGCCACGTTGGAACCATGAGTCAAAGTCTTGAAGATCTGTTGCAGAAAGTCGGCAACCCCGCCACCATGCTCCGCAATTCGCAGATTGGAGCGTACGTTTATCCGGTAGTCCCTAATGAATACACCAATTGGCGCGATGAACAGCGCGCCTGGCGAGAGACGTGCGTTTTATTCGATCAGTCTCACCACATGGTGGAACAGTACGTTGAGGGCCCCGACGCCCTAAAGCTCATTTCTTATCTGACCATCAATAGTTTTGCAAACTTCCCGGTTAACCGCGCGAAGCAGATGGTTCCATGCAGCCATAGCGGCCATGTGATTGGCGACGGCATCCTCTTCCACCTGGACGAGAACAAGTTCAGCTTCGTCGGACGGGCACCCTCGGCCAGCTGGATTCAATTCCATGCCGAAACCGGCGGATTCAACGTGACCACCAAAAAGGACGACCGGTCGCCTGGAAACCCCAAGGGGCAAGCGGTGATGCGCAACTTCTACCGCTATCAGATCCAGGGACCGAACGCCCAGCAAGTCATCGAGAAACTGAACGGCGGGCCGTTCGAGACCATCAAGTTCTTCCACATGGGTTACATCAAAATCGCGGGACGACAGGTCCGTGCGCTGCGTCACGGCATGGCCGGAGCGCCGGGGTTGGAAATTTGGGGCCCCTACGCCGAGCGCGAAGAGATCCGCAACGCGATTATTGAAGCTGGCAAGGATTTCGGCTTGGCCCAGGTGGGTAACAGAGCCTACGCGACGAACACCCTGGAATCGGGATGGATTCCGTCTCCGCTTCCTGCCGTTTACACCGACGACCGGATGAAGTCCTACCGGCAATGGCTGCCCGCCGCGAGTTACGAGGGCACAGGCTCCATTGGCGGCAGCTTCTACTCGGACAACATCGAAGACTATTACATGACGCCGTACGAACTGGGCTATGGACCGTTCGTGAAGTTCGACCACGACTTCATCGGAAGCGATGCCTTAAAGAAGATCGCCGACAAACCACAGCGTAAGAAAGTCACTTTGAAGTGGAACGCCGAGGATGTCACCAAAGTCTTCGCATCCATGTTCCAGCCGGGCAAGGAGCACTACAAGTACATCGATCTGCCGTTGTCGAACTACACGTCGGCTTCCTACGACAAGTTGACGAACCACGGGAAAACGGTCGGCGTCTCGATGTTCGCGGGATACAGCTACAACGAACGTTCGATGCTGTCGCTGGGCGTTGTGGATCCGGATATTGAAATCGGCAACGAAGTCACCCTGACCTGGGGTGAAGAGGGCGGGGGATCGAAGAAGACCACCGTCGAGCGCCATAAGCAGATCGAAATCCGCGCGATCGTGAGCCCGGTTCCGTACTCCGAAGTTGCGCGCAAGACGTACGCGGCAGGCTGGCGTACCGGCAAGTAATAACTGGCAGGGCGGGTTCAACCCGCGGGCGGGTTTGTACCATGCAAAGGGCGCTTCCCCCTTTCAGAGCGGATCACGTTGGTAGTTTGCTTCGGCCGCAGCATCTGAGGGAGGCTCGCGCCCGATGCAATTCCGGTGAGATCTCGGTCCAACAGCTCAAGGAAGTCGAAGACGGCGCCATCCGGGATTTGATCGCCAAGCAAGAGGCGATCGGACTGGATGGCATCACTGATGGCGAGTTCCGGCGCGGCTTCTGGCACCTGGATTTTCTGGAACAACTGCAGGGCGTCGAGTCTTATCCCGCCGGGCACAGCATTCAGTTCCAGGGCGGCCAAGCCAAGATCAAGGGGCTGAAGGTAAAAGCCAAGATCGAAGCCGGCGTGCACCCTATGATCCAGCACTTCAGGTTTCTGAAGGCGCACGTTCCGAATAAAACCGCGAAGATGACCATTCCGTCGCCCAGCGTCTTGCATTATCGTGGCGGCCGCAGCGCCGTCAACCCGAGCGTTTATCCGGCGATGGAGGAGTTCTGCCACGATCTCGGCCAGGCTTACAAGAAAGTGGTTAGCGACTTCGGAGCTGCGGGCTGCCGGTACCTTCAGTTCGACGAAGTTTGCTTCCCGTACCTGTGCGACAACGAGCAGCGGGAAAGGCTGCGGTCTCGCGGCGACGATCCGGCCAAGCTGCCGGCCATCTATGCGGGCATGATCAACGCGGCGGCGTCCGGCAGGACCCCAGGAATGCGAATCGCGCTGCATCTGTGCCGCGGGAACTTCCGTTCCATGTGGATCGCCGCGGGCGGCTATGAGCCGGTTGCCGACGTTCTCTTTAACCAGATCGACGTCGATGCCTACTTCATGGAATGGGACACCGACCGCGCCGGAGGATTCGAGCCTCTGCGGCTGGTCCCGAGGAATAAGCAGGTAGTGCTCGGCATTGTGACGTCCAAGTCGGGAGCCTTGGAAGAGAAGGATGACCTGAAGCGTCGCATCGATGAGGCCGCCAGGTTTATCGATCTGGACCAGCTATGCCTCAGCCCCCAATGCGGCTTTGCCAGCTCGGAAGAAGGCAATCTCTTGACTGAGGATGAGCAATGGGCCAAGCTGCGCCGGGTTGTCGAAGTCGCCGAAGAGGTGTGGGGATAGTGCGGCGGTTGCTGGGTTGTTTCGCGGTGTTCGCAGCGGGCGCGGTCAGTACGTTGGCAGAAACTGCGACTCATGACCGTGTACCCGCGGCTTCGGCGGATCCTGTTCTTACGATTCCATCCACTTCAACCACGCCCCCCGTGGTCCTGTTAAATGGATTTCAGCTTCAATGCCCAGGTTCCAGCAGGAGCACGTTCGGTGACCTGGATCGGCTCCTGGGTACCGCGGTGTACTTCTTCGACAACTGCGAGTGTCCCAATTGCACCATTGAGGAATTGGCTTACAATTTCGGGCAAGCTTTGAATCGGATCCGATACGACAATGGCCAAGTGGTGCCGCGCGTCGATGTGGTGGCCCACAGCATGGGCGGATTGATCCTGCGGGCCTACCTCGCGGGGAAGCAAGAGGCGCCCGGCACGTTCTCTCCATTGAGCAATCCCAGAATTCGAAAGGCGATCTTCACGGCGACGCCTCATTTCGGCTCCTATCAGGCGGCGGGCCCCTATGCGACCTTCCTGCCTTCTTTAACTCAGGCCAACGAAATGAAACCGGGCAGCCAGTTCCTGCTGGACCTGGCCACATGGAACCAAGGGCACGATGACTTGCGCGGCGTGGACGCGATCGCGATTATTGGAGATCAGGGCGTTTGGAACAATACCACTCGCGCCAGCGACGGCCTGGTCTCCTTGACCAGCGCTTCCCTGGACTTTGCGCAATCGGATGAACGTACCAGAATCATTCCTTATTGCCATTTTCAAATGGACCCTGGCTCGCTTGCTGCCAACCTCCTGGGCTGTGCCGGACCCGGGATCGCTTTTATCGATTCGCCGGCTCACCCGACGTATCAGATCATCCGGTCATTTCTGGATGACACGAACCAGTGGCAGTTCATAGGCACATCCCCAGCCCTGAATTCACGGCTTGCGATTAACGGCGGTGTAGATGTCGCGCTCAAAGCCGCGGACGATACGTTCGTGAACAACGTGAGCTCTGTGACATTCGACAACGGCGCGGGGCAATTGAGTCCCGGACCGAGCGCCTTCTACGGCGAGTTCGTACCGTCGGGTCCGCACACCTTCGCACTGAATACACGTTTTGGTGCGATGAACTTGAACGGCACCGTTCTCGCGGGTGGGATTCGTCCGCTGGTGTTTAAGCTCGGACCGGCCATCACAGGCGTGCAATCCGCTGCGCCGACTGGCCTGCCGGGGAACACCGTGGCCTACGGATCGTCCATCGTTGTTTCGGGAAGCGGATTTTCTTCATCGAAAGGCTCCACTTCTCTGCTCTTCAACGGATTTGTTTTGCCCAGTTCGATAGTCTCCGATCAACAGATCAACGCGTATCTGCCGGCTACTGCCCCGAGCGGTTACAACGGGATTGCTCAGCTCAAGGTTGTCAACGGGGATGGCCAGCACACGATCAACGTGATGGTGGCGCCCGCCGGGGTGGCGCCCATCATTTCTCTCTCGACGGCCCAGCTCCAGTTCACCTACACCATCGGAAGCGCGTTACCAGCAGCGCAGACGGTCACCATCAGCAATAGCGCCGGGGGATCGCTCTCCTGGTCCACCAGAGCTGGAATAGGCGCCTGGCTTGGATTTTCTTCTCCTGACAACTCCACGCTGGTGGTGACCACGAATCCCGCGGGTCTGAATCCGGGAACGTACTCGAGCACGATCACGATAACGGCGGCCGGAGCCGACCGCCCCCAGACCATCGCCGTCACGCTGACTGTGAACCCTGGTCCCCCGTTTCCTTCGCCGGGCCTCTATTCTGCCAACGCGACCGACTCGGGTGCGGCGGCGGGATTGTGGATTCGAGTAGCGTCCGATGGCACGCAGACCACCGGCTTGCTATTCGACCCGGCCAAGCCCATAGGCAGCCGCGTTGCAGTCCCGGTGGATCTAGGCGCATCGGCGGATCCGGTTTACCTTTCTCTGTACGGTAT
>Ga0105245_10003045_pt1 | contig 15014 bp, 8 predicted proteins | sample KBSM54metaG_FD_81523 | JGI IMG/M metagenome (GOLD analysis project Ga0105245, IMG submission 81523) | Miscanthus rhizosphere microbial communities from Kellogg Biological Station, Michigan, USA - KBS M5-4 metaG | ecosystem: Host-associated > Plants > Roots > Rhizosphere > Soil | place: Michigan... | reverse complement strand
CCACTGGCGCACCACATTGGCCATTACGTCGCTGAACCATAGATGCTGTTCCTGGGGGCGCCAAACCGGTCCTTCCGTAAACTGAAAACCCCCAGCCAGCTTCTCAATGTGCGCATCCGGCGGCACCAGTGCGTCGAATGCCGGATCGAGGCGGACGATGCTCCCTACACCCGGTGTTTCCTTGGCAGGCGCGGTTGCCGGATCGGGCGCGGTAGAACAACCGACGGTTAGGATCGCGAGTGCGAACGGGAGAGGCGCTTTCTTCATAGTGCGCGAACCTCTAGATCTCCTTCAATAGCCATTGCACCGCTCTCTTTTGAAGTTTGAGATACTCCGGAACCCACAACGCGTGGACGGTATGCCCTGGGGACGTAAAGACGACTCTTCCGCGGCCATAGTCGTAAGCCCAGCCGGCGATCGATTTCGCACCTAGTTTCTCGTATGTTAAGCCATCCAGATTTTCGGCTTCGAGAAGGATGTTCTTGCGGTCTTTATCGTAATCGACATAGTGCTGCTCGTCATTGACGATGAAATCGGTGATGCCCTGCGTAATCGGGTGGCGCGAGTTCACGACACGCACCTTGAAGGGCCGCAGCGGCGGATGACCGATATAAGCCCCGCCCATCACGTCGCGATAGGTTGGGGAAGACAGCGAGACATGGCTGTTGTTGTGGAGCGAGTAGAATCCGTTTCCTGCCGTGACGAATTCCTTGACCGCGACGGCCTGTTCTTCGGTAAGCCAAGTCTGCGGCTTGGCTTCCGCAAAATCTCCACGATTCTCGAGTCCCTGCTCGTATGACGTGTACGCATCGGGGCCGAGATAGCCGTTGGGCCAAATCATGCCATCGCGCAGACAGAGAAACAGTTGATAATTGCTGAGCAAGCTTCTTGAAAGGCGCGTGTAGTCGATGGTGTAGTCGACCGTTACGCCTTGCCCTTCGAACACCTTGCTTAAAGCGACCCGAATATAGTCCGCATTGTGGTAACGGTCTCCAATAAGCGCGAACGCACGGCGTCCGTTCACGTTTTGGCCGGATGCCGCTAGGCGGAGCAGTCCTGCTCCTGAAACCAGCGCGGCACCGCGCAACGCTGTATCACGCAATAAGGATCGACGAGAAACTAAAAAGGGCATATTGGGACTCCACGCTAACCCCCGGAGTTTACGCGCGTTCAGTGGCGAAGTCAACGAGAAATCAAGGATTCTCGCCTCCAGCCTGAGTTCGAAGGGACGGGCGAAATAAATGCAAATACTCTTTCTAATATTTTGAAAAGTGGCTTGAACTCTTGGTCGTGTGTAACTAGACTAGCCGTATCTCGGCAAGCCTATCCAATAGAGTTTGGGTGGTCGTAACTGCATCTATTGCGAACTGCGAGTGAAAACTTGTCGTAATGCGAGCCGTCTCGGCTCTTGAAAAGGGGATACTATGCTACGTCGCATTGTGGGCTCCTGCCTATTCCCGGCGGGCTGCTTTCTTTTGGTGAGCCTCGGCGTCGGGGAATGGCCGGGGATTTATAGACTGCATCGGCAATTGCCGTTTGGTGCGACGAACTCGGTCGTAATAAACGAGCAGTCGTCGACTTTCCTCACGGTCGCGCAAGGACTGCCGGCAAACCCCTCTCTCGACGTTGCCTCGATTGTGAGCCATCCAACCGGAACCTGGTACTGCATTCCGTCCGATTACAAGAATGCATACGCCGAGCAATTCAATTTCGGCCTCGAGCGCGAGCTGCCGTTCAATATCATTGCCAAAGTTACCTATGTCGGCAACCTCGGGCGCGATCTCGACGTCGCACCGTACAACATCAATCAGCCGGTTCCAGGACCTGGGGCTCCGGGACCCTGTGAACTCTTGTCTAACATTGCGCCGGGGGTGGCGAGCGACCTCTATGCCGCCACCGATGGGCTTTCTTCCTACCATTCGTTACAAGCGACCGCTCAAAAGCGGTTCTCTTCCGGATTGAGCTTCCTGAGCGCTTACACCTATTCGCATTCGATTGACAACGTTTCCCTGCAAGAGGGTGGCGGAGCGGATGGACCGGTGCCCGCGGATCCCCTGCATCGCAGGGACTTCGGCAGCAGTTCCTTTGATATCAGCCACAGGTTCACGCAGACGGTCAATTACAATCTGCCGTTTGGAAAAGGGCAGAAATTCAACATCAAGAAATCGTGGGTGGACAAGGCGCTCGGTGGCCGGCAGGTAAATATGATTCTCACAGCGCAAACTGGGCTCCCCTTTACGCCGGTACTGGCGAACTCGGTGGCGAATACCGGTTCGACAAGCCGCCCCAACATTGTGGGAGATCCGGCGATCTCGAATCCCACGATTGACCATTGGTTCAATACCTCATTCAATGTGCCAGGAGCGCCGTGGTTCACACCTACGATCTATACATTTGGCAATTCCGGAAGAAATATCCTGCGCGGCCCCGGCCGTTTTAATCTGGACACCTCGTTGTTTAAGGATTTCGTAGTCACGGAGCGAGTGCACCTGCAGTTTCGCGGAGAGCTGTTCAATGTACTCAACCACCCGCAGTTTGATTTGCCCAACGCGACCATCGGCAACGCGTCGGCAGGAATCATCTCAGCCACGCTCGGAACGCCGCGTGACATTAAGCTTGGTCTGAGGTTGGCGTTCTAAGGTTAAGCGCCGCGGAATGGAAGGACCCGGCCCATCCTAGCGCTCAACGGCGAGAACTGGTTGGACAAAGTCGCGTCGAATTGAGCCAAAACCGGCGCTTTGCAGACGGCCACGGGAATTTTGGAACAGCACCACCTCGACGTCGCCGAACGCGCCAAGCTTCTTTATGTCCCAGTCTGCCAGTTCAGGGCGCTGGGAGAAGAATTTCCGCCACCTTTCTACGTTTCTGTCTCCGCCGTAGATCACGAATCTTCCCGAAGAAGCCAGCGCGCCGGCTGCAATGGTCGCAGCGTATTGTTCTGCGTCGGGCGAAGTGGTAAATGGCAGCAGGTAAGGCGTGCCACCGACCGGATATGTCAGTAGATGACAATAGAGAAATCCGGGAAGGGAATACGTGGGCTGCCATACCGGGCTCTTGGCTTCGATGAACGGGCTGGGATACACTACCGGCGTGTCAGCGTGAATGCCTAGATTGCGAATTTCCTGCGCAGCTGCCCGCCAATTGGATACGTCATGTCGCGTAGCGAAACTCGGAATGCCTCCCATGAACAGCACCACGCCCACGCCGAGCACGGCGGCCGAGGGTTTCCATGCGTCGTTCGGGAGGAAGAGGGCTGCCGCTGCTGTAGCCGCAAGAGCCGCTCCCGGCAGGGAAAGCCACAGATACCGGGTGACGAACACATTGTTATGCGTAAGCAGTGAAAATGCGAACAATGCCGATGGCTGCCAGACCCACCATCCGATGATTAAGACTAGAGCCGGCCAGGATGGCGGCTTCTGCCGCGGCCAATGGAACTTGAGGCCCAGCAACCAGGCTCCCACGCCAGCACCAGCCACCAGCACGAACTTATACGCATCGCGGAACTCACGCCACGTAGGCGGCTGCGTGAAAATCACGTGAGCCTTGGTCTCGCCGAGCAACTTCAGGGCGGTCAATAGCACCGGAATCAGCGCGGCGCCCAACACGGCGTAGACTACTCCAATGCGCCACCAACCCACGGGCGTTTCTGCTCGCCACGCGCGCACGAGTGTGTACCCGGCCAAGACTAAGTAGAAGGGCCACTGGATTAGATGCACGCGCCACAACAATGCAGCGAAAACGATGTAGCAAACCGCATCCATCCAGCGTGCCGTATCCAGCCAGCGCACGAGAAACCAGGCAGCGGCCAACGCCACACAGGTCGCCATCGCGTATGGTCTCGCATCGGCCGCCTCATAATTGATACTCCGCAGTGTCAAAGCCGCGAACACCACGAACCAGCCGGCACCCGGGTGAATCAAGCGCATGGCCAGGCGGGCCAATAGAAACAGGGCTAGGCCCATCAACAAAGTGGAAGGGATGCGATAGGCCACCTCCGAAAAACCCAACAGACGCTCGGCCGCCCAAGGGAGCCAATAGTAGATGGTCGCAGTTACCTGTGGCGCCACTGCGAGCGAAGCGTGCGAGGGGCCGTAGTGCACCACGAACGCGGTCACCATCTCGTCTACCCAGAAGCTGGAACGGAGTGGAAGGATCCAAAGTTTGAACACCGCGGCGGCCATCAGCCCGCTTAGCGCCAAGAGGTAGCGATTGGCGTGGTTCATTGGCGGGCCGCCAGCGCGATAGGCTCCGAAGAACGATCTAGGGTACGGGCGGGAAATTGGAAAACGGGAGACTGGAAGATTTCGTCGATGGCTTCCGGCAGTTCATGGATGGTCGCCTCCAGAGTCTGCTCGGCGTTGTATGCCGGTGTTACGACGACGATGCGCCTTTGGTTAATCACCGTGTGCAGAAAAAAGTCAATCGCTGGTATTGTATCCTGACGCAGAGATCAGAATGTCAGGTGCGAGGTAGCCGCAGGAATTTCCGAGAACAGAAAATCGGATCGAGCACTAAGAAGTCGAGCTTCCCGGCCGGTGGCTTCGCAGGCGATTAGGGTCGAAGAAACTGCTCCTATTGGTGGCACTGCGAACGCGAAAGGGGCGGGGAGGCCCGCGAGACACCATGCGGCAACAGAGTCAAGAAGCCCCAGCGCGATACCCGTTACTCTGGTAGGGAAGCCAATTCAGTATGGAACGTACTTTCGATCAGCACATCAAGGGTTATCACCCGATCATTTCTCCCAAAGAGCTCATGGGCAAGCTCCCGCTTGGTCGAGGCCGCAAAACCGTTCTGGACGCACGGCATGAGATCGAACAGATTCTTGACGGCGCGTCAAACAAGAAGTTGTTGGTTGTTGGGCCGTGTTCCATTCACGATTCCGAAGCGGCCCTCGAATATGCCAGGCGGCTCAAAGCTGTCGCGGACCGATGCGACAAGCTGCTAATCGTCATGCGCACGTATCTGGAGAAGCCGCGGACCACCACAGGTTGGAAGGGATTCATTAACGATCCGCGCCACAACGGCACGTTCGAAATGGAAGAAGGGCTCACCCAAGCTCGCAAGCTACTAGTTCAGCTTGATCAAATGGGCATTCCAGCGGCGACGGAGGCGCTGGATCCGATCACTATCCAGTACTTTGCCGATCTCATTGCTTGGGCTGCAATCGGCGCACGCACTGCTGAATCCCAGACGCACCGTGAGATGGCCTCCGGCCTCTCCATGCCCGTCGGCTTCAAAAACACAACCGACGGGAATATTGACGCTGCTGTTAATGCGATCAAGGCGTCCCGCGTGCCTCACACGTTCCTCGGCATGGACGAGAACGGCCGGACCTCCATTGTTTCCACAACCGGTAATGCGTACGGGCATATTATTCTGCGTGGCGGAGACGAGCCAAACTATGATCGTGACAGTGTCGCGAGGGCCGTTGCGAAGCTGACAACCGCCAACGTGTCGCGAAGGATCATGATCGATTGCAGCCATGGAAACAGCGCCAAGGATTACACGCGCCAGCCTTTGGTGTTCAGAAACGTCGTGGAACAAATGCAGGAAAACAGCGCCATCATCGGCATGATGCTCGAATCGCATCTGCACCAGGGAAGCCAGCCCATCACTTCGGAGCTAAAGTACGGTGTATCCATTACGGATCCCTGCATCGGATGGGATACGACCGAGGAACTTCTGCTTGAGATGCAACGCGGGAGTTGGCCCATCGCTGCGAGAGCTTAGGCGCCCGTCGGGGGGAAGAATTTCGAAAATCGTAACGAACTCACGGCCCCCCTTTCTCCATCGCGCTGACGTGTGATACCCTCTCGGAGTGCGTAACTCTTTGGTTCTCCTCATTGCGTTCGCGTTTGCCGTCCCCGGTGATGCGGCCAAGCTTGACATCGCTCAGATGCCCGACGCCGATATCAAGAAAGGCACGGCCGTCGTCAGTGAAGGTCCGGACTTTCTGTGGGCGGTAGAAGCCGAGAAACAGCCGATCCTTTTTGTGGACGATCAGCGAGTAGGTCCATTAAAACACGCAAGCAAGAATGGCGTCTGGACTTATTCCGGGAAGCTCCAGACCGGCACCTCGCATGCTTTCTATTACATGATCGACGGGAAACGTTTCGGAGGTTTGAGCGACTTCCATGCGTACGGCCCTGACTCCTATTTACAGCCCGCCGTTCCCAAGGGCATGCTCTCCGAAAAAATGGTTCACACGAGCCGCATCTACCCGGGCATGAAAAGCGACTATTGGGTGTATACACCTGCACAGTACGATCCGAACACGCCTGCGGCCCTCATGGTTTGGAACGATGGCTATCAACTGGTTGAGCGCGACGGCGTCACGCGGGCCCAAAATGTCTTCGACAACCTGACTTACCAAAAGAAGCTTCCGGTAATCGTCCATCTACTAGTTTCACCGGGCATGGTCGGCGACAAGGCCATGCGCAGCATCGAGTACGACGTGGTTTCCGACCAATACGATCGATTCCTGAATGAAGAGCTTCTGCCGGAGGTTTATGCCAAGTACAACATCCGCCGCGATGCTTACAGCCACGCCATTGCAGGGAACTCGTCGGGCGGCATCTGCTCCTTCAATGCCGCGTGGTGGCATCCTGACTTGTTCAGCCGCGTGCTCTCGCGGATCGGAACGTTCACCAGCATTCAGTGGAAACCGGGCGTGATCGACGGCGGCAATATTTTCCCCTTCGCCGTAAGGAAGGAGCCGAAGCGGAATATCCGGGTGTGGCTGCAGGATGGGTCCGAAGACATGGAGAACAGGCAAGGAAGCTGGCCCCTGCAGAATATCCAAATGGCGAATGCGCTCAAGATTCGCGACTACGATTTCCACTTCGTCTTCGGAAGCGGAACCCATAACCACGCTCAGGGAGAATCTGAACTTCCAGAAGAGATGCAGTGGCTGTGGCGCGATTACGATCCCGCCAAGACCGAGCAAATCTTCGAGATGGAACCGGCTGAGAAGGCCAAACCGGTATTCCGGGTGAAGATCTACAATCGCTGAACCCACGTTTGGCATGAGTTCGTTACGCAGTTTAGCTGGCGCTTGAAGCATCACGGCTTCTTCGCCAAGAAATCCTCAAAAAGGATTTACACCTAGCTGCCGGTGTGATATGCTTGCGGCAATTTGAATCGTGCGGGGACCTTCCATTGGTCAGAAAAAGGGGGAGTAATGGCTGGATTTAAAGGTTTTCTTTTGCTTTGCGGTTTGATGGTGGCAGCCCTGCCACTATGCGCGCAGAACTATGGCGAAATCAATGGCACGGTAACCGATCCCACGGGCGCGATTATTGGCGGGGCAACCGTCACTGTGACCAACACCGCCACGAACATCGCTCGCAGTGTCCAGACGAATGCCTCCGGCAACTATACGATACCCTTCCTGGCGCCTGGCGTTTACGACGTCCGAGCCGAGCAGGCGGGCTTTAAAGCGGTAAGGCGCGCTGGCGTTCAGTTGGAGGTGGGGGCCATCGCGCAAATCAACGTCGCGATGGAAGTGGGCGAGGTAACGGAAACGGTAGCTGTCACCGGGACTGCTGCGTTGCTGACGACCCAAGGAACGGCGGTCGGCACGGTGATTGAGAATAAGCGCATCGTAGATTTGCCCCTAAATGGAAGGGATTATTTGCAGTTAATCGCCTTAAGTCCCGCAGTGACGTCAGAAACACCGCCTTCTTTTACTGCCACTGGCCGACAGGGCGGAGAACGTGCCCAGCAGAGTTACTCTATCGCCGGACAGCGGCTCCAGTTCACGCATTACACCCTCGACGGCATCGAAAATACTGACCCGAACTGGAACTTGTGGATCTTCCGGCCATCTATCGACGCCCTGCAGGAATTCAAAGTGGAGACCGGAGTTTATTCGGCGGAATACGGCCACGAGCCTAGCCAGGTCAACGTTACGACCAAGTCCGGCAGCAATCAATTTCACGGAGCCGCATTCGAATTTCTTAGAAATTCTGCGTTGGATGCGAGGCAGTGGCAGCAGTCAACCGGAGTCAAGAACCCGTTCCGGCGAAACCAGTACGGGTTCGAACTGGATGGCCCCGTCGATATTCCTAAACTCTTCCACGGGAAAGACCGGCTCTTTTTCATGTCGAACTTCGAGGGGTTGCGGGATCGCAACACCTTGCAGCAGTTGGCGTCCGTGGCGACCGACCGGATGCGGGCCGGTGACTTTTCGAAATCTGGACGGACTGTCTACGACCCGACGACGCGCGTCACGACAACTGACGCCAATGGCAACGTGAAGGCGCTCTCGGCCGTGCCGTTTGCCAATAACGTAATTCTGCCCAGCCAGATGTCGCCAATCGCCTTGAAGCTACTGGAGTTTTATCCCAGAGCAACGACACCGGGCGACAACATTCTGAGAAATTACACCCGCCAGGCCCCCACGCCGACTGACTGGGATCAGTTTACGCAGCGGATCGACTTCAATGAGAGCAGCAAATCGTTCTGGTTTGGCCGCTTTGGCTGGGACAATGAGTTTACTTCGACGGCTTCGCTCTTCGCGAACCAGAATGAACAGTATGCGCTTACGGCCTATCAGGTCATGGCGTCCAACATCCGCACATTTAGTCCGACCGTCATCAACGAATTTCGTTTCGGCTTCAACCAGTTGGTGAGCAATGCCACGACCTCTTCGGCCTACAAACGGAACGTCACTGCGGAACTGGGGATGACGGGCGTCTCCAATACCTCGCCCGCGGCCTGGGGCATTCCGAGCGTTGGGCTTGGAAATGGACTGAGCGGCTTCGGCGATCCGGTGGATGCTCCCTTCCTGGATCACAACAATACGTTCCAGTGGATCGACAATGTATCCGTTACCCGGGGCAGCCATTCAATGCGCTTTGGAGGCGAGATTCGCCGCATGCGCGTCAATGAGCAAGGCAACATCTACAATCGCACCAACCAAGTCTACACCGGTGCTGCGACCTTCGACCCTGCTAGCCGTCTCAATACCGGCTACTCGTTTGCCGATCTCCTGATCGGGCAGATAAACACCTTCAATTGGGCGGGGGCTCTCGCCAGCGTCCAGTTCCGGTCTACCCCCTGGTCGCTCTACTATGAAGACGTCTGGAAAGTCACATCCAAACTGACCGTGAACTTCGGTCTCCGATACGAGTACTACCCGCCATATCACGACAAATACCGCGGCGTGATGAATGCCTATTTCTTCGACTATGGGGTCGGGGCCAACGGGGTACTGAAAACATCTAAACTTCCCGTACTCGTACGGCCTGGCAGCGGACCTTTCTACGAAGGCACCGCCGCCCACTTTATCGATGCGATTCCGACGGCGACCGGGGATCAACTGGAACAACTCGGGCTTCCGCAAGCTACTATTCAGAACGACAGGAACGACTTCGCGCCGCGCATCGGAATGGCCTACAGCACCGGCCGGTGGACAATTCGAAGTGGATATGGCATTTTTTATGCACACGACGTCTCGAATGCGACGCAGAGCGCGATGGACGAAAATCTAGCCGGTCGCGCGAACTTTGTTGCCAATGCAGAAGTCCCGAACGTTCCCTTGTCCAATCCTCAAATTTCTGCCGCAGGTCAAGGCACCTGCAGCAATTGGAGTGGGATCTGCCAAGGTCCCGCCACGCGAATCTATGTAGTTGACCCACACCTGCGAACTCCTTACGTCGAGCAGTGGCTGTTCAACGTACAGAGGCAGTTGTCGGAAAAGATGGTGCTGGAAGTGGGTTATCAAGGCAACCAGGGACATAAGCTGGAGATCTTCCGGAACATGAACGAACCGGTATTGCGGTCAGGTCCGAACGACGCCAGTTCACTCCAACAACGCCGGCCCTGGCCCGTCTATGGGACTTTTCAATCGGTAAACGGTGTCATCAATTCCAACTACAATGCGCTGACCGGGAAGTTCAGTCAGCGTCTCACCAAGGGCTTAACTTCGCTCGTGAGTTTCACCTGGTCGAAGGCGATCGATGACGGCAGCGGTCTCCGTCCCTCGACTCTTACGAACGGTTCGCCATTGAACTTTTATGACTTTACCTCCAACCGTGGGCTATCCGATTTCAATGTAGGCCGGCGGTTCGTGGCCTCGATCCTTTATGAGCTTCCATTCGGGAAGGGTAAGTCTGGAGTCGTCAACCGGCTCATTGGAGGCTGGCAACTGGGAAGCATCCTCACCATGGCCGACGGCACGCCTATGAACGTCGGGAACATCGGCGATGTGACCGCCACTGAAAATAGCAGTCTCCCCGATGCCACGGGAATTAGCCCGGTCCCCAGCAACCAGACTGCACAGCAGTTCTGGAATATTGCAGCCTTTAACTCCACCAATTCCGCGCTGAACCTCCGTTATGGCACTACGGCTCGCAATGTCCTATTTACCCCGGGTACAGTGAACTGGGATTTCTCGATGATTAAGAATACGAACATCACGGAACACCAGTTGTTGCAGTTTCGATTCGAGGCATACAACTTTGCGAACCACCCGAATTGGCTTCCGGCCGCTGCCAATATCAATGCTCCCGCCACATTCGGTGTGATCACAACGGCTAAGACGATGCGAGTGATCCAGGTTGCTTTGAAATACAGCTTTTAAGGCGCTGCAAAACCGCGTCCGAACCGCGCTGTAGTAGGTGGCCATTTGGCGGGGTTGTGCTCGGTAATTTGAGCATTTAATATGTTACTGGCTGGCAATCGGGCTATGGATGCCCGCTGGCGATGGATGGGGAGGGGAAATTGGCTTCAAAAAGAGGGCGTTTTTCAGGAGCACGCATAACCCCTGGCCCAGCGCTTCTTCTTTCGCTTGGAATCCTCGTGCTGCTGGGGTGTCTTTCGGCCTTGCTGGGCCAGAGTTCGTCTAGCACAAGCACAGCCGCGCAGGTGGTTTCGGAAGAGGCCTTTCATAAGGAAGTTCAGCCGTTCCTGGCCAAGAACTGCTACCTCTGCCACAACGAGAAGCTTTCCACGGCCGGCCTGAACTTGAGTGTTTTCACCAGCGCTGAACTGGCGGAGCGCAAGCCCGAGGTTTGGGACAAGGTTCTGGAAAAGCTGGCTTCCGGAAAGATGCCGCCGCCGGGCCGGCCGGCGCCAACCAAGGCAGAGATCGCCCCGGTTACCGCCTGGATTGACGGAGTGCTTACCCGCGCAGGCTTAAGCCGCGAGGCGGGCCCCGGAAGAGTGACCGCGCGCCGTCTGAATCGCGTGGAATACAACAATACGATTCGGGATCTGCTGGGCGTCGCTGCCCGTCCGGCGGATGAATTCCCGGTGGACGATTCGGGCTACGGGTTCGACAATAACGGCGATGTCTTGTCGGTCTCGCCGCTGTTGATGGAAAAATACATGGCGGTGGCGAAGAACATCTCGCGCCTGGCGGTGTACGGCGAGCCGCTTCCGCCCAAACCCACGCGCATCGCACGCCTTCTGAACCGGCGCTCTCCCGACGCGGATGACGTGCTTTCGGCAGGCAATGCCGGAGTTTATTTACCGTACTCGCTGCGCGGAGCCATGTATGGGAAATGGGTCGCCCCGGTGGATGCCGAGTACGAATTCCGTTTACGCGTCGCTAACTATCGTGGCGACACCGGCGATCTGACGGATGAGCAAAAGGCGCAGCAGGCCGCGGAACGGAAGAAGCGATTTGAGGAATTCAGGGCGGCGCGAGCGAAGGCCGCGGCTGCAGGCCTGCCTCCGCCCGGGCCGACTGCCGATCAGCTTAAAGCTCGCGAGGAAGCCTCGCGCAAGGCGGCCCCGCCGCGCAAGCTCATCTTTGCAGTGGACGGGAAGCCGGTGATCACCGATGTGATCGAGGGCGACAGCGCTTACGGTTACTCACGCGGCGAGTTCACTGTCCGCGCACCTGTGAAAGCAGGAGAACATTTCCTGCGGGCCTCGTTTCCCGAACTGGCCGACCTCAAGGATCCCCGCGAGAATATCAATCCCGACATGCGGCGCGGTTTGTTCGTGGATTATCTCGAAATCGTAGGGCCTTACAATCCTAGTTCCGCACCGCCCGATAGCTACAAGAAAATTTTTGTTTGCGGCCATCCGCCCGGCAAGCACAATCCACAGTGCGCCCGGACCGTGGTGGGTAACCTGATGGAGCGCGCCTACCGGCGTCCCGTGACGGAAGGCGAACTGGCTTCGAAGTTGAGTCTGGTCGCGCTGGCGCAGCGGGAAGGGGAGTCGCTTGAAGCAGGCGTCCGGCTGGCGCTGCAAGCGATCCTGTCATCTCCCGATTTCCTGTTCCGCGTCGAGACCGATCCCAAGCCGAAGACTGGCCCTGCAATGGCGCATCCGGTCAATGACTACGAATTGGCGTCTCGCCTGTCTTATTTCCTATGGGCCAGCATGCCCGACCAGGAGTTATTCCGCGCCGCCAAGGAGCAAAAACTGCGGCAGCCAGCCGTGCTGGAGGCGCACGTGCGCCGCATGCTCGCCGACCCGAAATCGCAAAACTTAGTGGACAATTGGGCCGCGCAATGGTTGCAACTTCGTAATTTGGGCCGCACCAAGCCCGACCCCAAGCGCTTCCCCACCGTGGACGACGAGCTACTCGATGCCATGCGTACCGAAACCAGCATGTTCGTCGAAGCCATTATCAAGGAAGACCGCAGCATTCTGGACTTCATCGACGCCCCATTCACCTTCGTCAACGGGCCGCTCGCCCGGCATTACGGAATCGCCGGCGTCAACGGCGAGGAATTCCAGAGGGTGACTCTCGACGGCGAACAGCGCGGTGGCATCTTGACGCAAGGGGCGATTCTAACCGTATCGTCTTATCCCACCCGGACTTCGCCCCCGGTGCGCGGCAAGTGGGTATTGGAAAATCTGTTAGGCGCGCCCCCTCCGCCGCCTCCGGCGAATGTGCCTTCGCTCAACGAATCGAATATCGGCACGGAGGTCTCGCTCCGCCAGCGTTTGGAGGAGCACCGCAAGAACCCGAGCTGTTCCCCTTGCCACAATGTGATGGACCCGATCGGATTTGGTCTGGAGACCTACGATGCAGTGGGCGCTTATCGAACTCATGACGGCAACTTTCCTATCGAGACCGCCGGCACGTTGCCGGGAGGGAAGACCTTCAGCGGCTCGAAAGGGCTTAAAGAGGTTCTCAAAGGGCAGTCCGATGCGTTCGTGCGCAACGTCACCGAGAAGATGCTTACCTATAGCCTGGGACGGGGCCTGGAACGCTTCGACCGTCCCACAGTGGACGCCATCAGCAAGCAGGTGGCGGCAAATGACTACCGGTTTTCGGCGCTGGTATTGGAAATCGTGAAAAGCAAACCGTTCCAGATGAGAGATGCGGAGGTCGTAAAGCCATGAATGTGATTTTCAAGAAGCAGCTCCAGAGGCGAACTTTTCTGCGGGGTGCGGGCGGCGTGATGGCCTTGCCCCTGCTCGATGCGATGATCCCGGCGCTCGGCCGTGCCGACGCAACCAAAGGTCCCGCTCGCATGGCGGTAATCTATTTCCCGAATGGCGTTCAAGTGGATTCGTGGTATCTCAAAGCCGAGAGCGACATCATTCCATTGCCGGAGAAGCTGCCGCGCACGCTGGAACCGCTCGAAATGTATCGCCAGGATATCTCTCTGCTCGGCGGATTGACAGTGAATGGGGGCCGCGAACTCGGCGATGGACCTGGCGATCACGGCCGCGCTGGTGCGAGCTATCTGACCGGCGCCCATCCGAAGAAGACCTTCGGCAAGGACCTTCAAGCCGGTGTGTCGATGGATCAGTACGCGGCTCGGGCGATTGGCGGGGCCACGCGATTTGCATCGCTCGAACTCGGGTGCGAAGAAGGCATCCAGGGCGGCAACTGCGACAACGGCTATAGCTGCGCTTATAGCAACAGCATCTCGTGGCGCACGCCGTCGACGCCCAATCCTCCGGAAGTGCGGCCGCGCGCGGTCTTTGAGCGCCTTTTTGGCAGCGGCGAGGTCGAGCGCGACCCAGTGGTGCGCGCCCGCCAGGAGAAGTATGAGAAGAGCGTGCTGGATTCCGTCCTGGGTGACGCCAAGCGACTGGAAGGCGTCCTGGGCGCCACCGACCGCAAAAAGATGGACGAATATATGTATGCGGTTCGCGATATCGAAACCCGCATCCAGAAAACCGAACAGCAGAACGTCCAGGTTCCCACCATTGACAAGCCGTCCGCCAGCGTTCCCGAGAATTACAACGAACACACGCGCCTGATGTTCGACCTGATGACGCTGGCGTTCCAATCCGACGCCACGCGGATCATCACCTTCATGATGGCGATTGAGCAAAGTAATCGCGCGTATCGCGAAATCGGCATCGCCGATTCTCACCACGGCCTGACCCATCACGGCGGGGACAAAGAGAAGATCGAAAAATGCATCCGCATCAATCGCTATCAGGTTGAGCAATTCGCGTACTTTATCGGCAAACTCAAAGCCACCAAAGACGGAGACGGCACTCTGTTTGACCGCGCGATGGTAACCTACGGCGGCGGCCTCGGCAAGGATCACGATCACGACAACCTGCCGACTGTGCTCACGGGCCGCGGCAACGGCTTATTCAACCTGGGACGCAACATCAAATATCCTAAGGAAACGCCGCTCGCGAATCTTCACGTGGCGATGATGAATCAACTGGGCGTTCCGGCCGAGAAATTCGCTGACAGCAACGGGAAACTGGGATATTTGTCGGATCTGTAAGCTGCACGGCCACCAATAGATGCCTTGGTTAAGGCAACGGGCGTTGGTTTGGACGGCATGCGCCGTAGCGATTTCGAGTTTTGCGGGCCTGCGACTGGCCGGGGCGCAAACAGATCAGTACGTCGGGGCGAAAGTCTGTGGCAGCTGCCATCCGTCTGAATTTGCCCGCCAGACTCAAAGTGCGCACGCCAACGCTCTTTCCCGTGCAGTGGACCATCCGCTAGCGAATACTTTCCCAATCACTTTAGACCTGCGTCGAACCCCCAATTACCGTTTTGGATTTTCGCGTTCTGCGGAAGAGTTTCGGACCCGAATTCTGGATGCCAAGGACGTCATGGATTTGCCCAT
>Ga0105245_10003043_pt1 | contig 15026 bp, 11 predicted proteins | sample KBSM54metaG_FD_81523 | JGI IMG/M metagenome (GOLD analysis project Ga0105245, IMG submission 81523) | Miscanthus rhizosphere microbial communities from Kellogg Biological Station, Michigan, USA - KBS M5-4 metaG | ecosystem: Host-associated > Plants > Roots > Rhizosphere > Soil | place... | reverse complement strand
TGCAGCGGGCTGACGCCGTAGCCGTTGGGATTGATTTGGTAGTAGTCCGCCGCGCTGTACAAAACGCCGTTGGGCGCCTCGGCCACATTGTACTGAACGCCGACACCGCCGCGAATCACCGTCTTAGTATCGATCTGGTACGCCCCGCCCAGTCGCGGGCCGAAGGCAAAGGGGTAGTTGTGCGAGAATTGGCACTTGCAAGTGGCCCCGTAGAGCACCGCGCCAGGCCGGCCAAGAGTTTTGTTGAGAGTGCTGAATGATGCGCCCTGCATGCGCCCGTACTGCTCCGTCATATACCCCTGGTAGTCGTAGCGCAGCCCATAATCCAGGGTAAATTTGCGGGTCACCTTCCAAGTGTCCTGCACATACATACCGATGGAGTGATAGCCGAGCTTGGCGCTGTTGGGGGCGTTCAGGTTCAGTACGTCGGGCAGGCCGGTCAGGAAGCTCGCATATGCGAATCCGGTCGGGTTCGTCGCACTGAGCCCCAAGCCGTTTTGAAAGGGATTAGCGGTCTCGGCGGCGGCAAAGGTGAAGTTTCCGTTCACCCGCCAGTTGCTTGGTACCGGGTAGCCTTCTTGTGTGTAGTCGCCACCCGCCTTGATCGTGTGGTTGCCGCGAACCCATGTCAAACTGGCGATGGCAGTTGGTTTCTCTTCATACGCGATGGCGCTGAAGGTGGCACCGAGTCCGCCGCTATAGCCGCCGCCCTGGCCGCCTCCACCTAGAGCCGAGGCTAAAACGCCCCCGATATCGGGAAAGATTTGGTTTGCCTGATAGCCCTTCAGCCCAATGGTGCTCTGATCGAAAGGCGGGGCAATATGCGGCTGCGAGGTGTGAAAGTAACCGACTCCGATGTGGAGAAGGATGGTCGGTGTAATGGTCTGGTCGTAGCCGATCCGGGTGGTGTGGTTCCAATTGTTAGTGTCAGCATTGCCCAGTACCGCCGGCAGGCCGTTCACGAAGGGAGAGAAGTTGTGCTCCTGCGCGTAGTAGACAGAGAGTCTGATGTTGGAGCTGAGGTTATGGTCGAACTTGAATGACAGGTTCGTGGTGTGGGTGAAGTTCGTGTAGCTCGGGATGGAGTAATTGTTAAGGTAGCCCGGCAAATTCGCGACGGGCATCAGCTTTTGAACCGCGACCGCGACCGGGTCCATGGCAGAGAGGGGCATCTTATTGTTTACATAGGGCGTGCGAACCTGCGCGCCGCTCACGAGCCGGGTGGAGTAGGGGTCATAGATTTGCCCCTGCACCAGCGTGTTTCCCGCGGGGTCCACCGCCGCCGCCCCGTTCAAAGTTATGGGTTTATAGGGTGTGCATGCTCCCCCCGTACCATCCAGTGAGCCACCGATGTAAGACGTACAAAGCGCAGCGCTGAAGTCGCCGCTGCGGTATGCCTGGGTGGGCACCGTGGCCAGTCCGGTCGATGTGGTGTTGGATGTGCGGTACTGTTCGAAGTTAACAAAGAAGAAACTCTTGTTTCTGCCGTCATACACTTTCGGCAGCCAAATCGGTCCGCCCACTGTGAAACCATAATCGGTGCGGCGCGTACGGTTGCGAATATGCTGCCTGGTGTCGGTGCTGGTGCAGAAGCGTCCGTCTTGAACGCAGCGGTCGGAGAAGGGCAGGCCCGCGTTCAGACCTTCGTTCACAAGATAATCGTAGGCGCTTCCGTGGAACGCATTCGTTCCGGACTTCATGGTGTAGTTGACATATCCGCCGGCCGCTTGCCCGAATTCCGCGGCGAAGTTGCTGGTCTGAATCGCAGTTTCTTGAATGGCGTCCAGGCCGGCCTGACTGGTTTGCTGGCTGATCTTCCAGATGTTGCCCGTGGAGTCCTGACCTTCGATGCGAATGCTTTGGCTGTTGGCGGGCATTCCGTTCACCACGAACGCCAATCCGTTCGTGTAGGACGTGCCGGGGAGGAGGACAATCTGCTGCAGGGGATCGCGAATGCCCTGTCCCGCCCCGATGGTAATCACGGCCAACTCGTTAAGCTCCTTATTGGTGATCACGTGGCTCATTTCGCCGCTTTCCGTCTTCAGCAGCGGCGACTGTTCGCTCACCGTGACCGTCTCAGTCACCGCCCCAACCACTAGCGCCACGTCGAGACGCAAGGTGGACGAGGTCTGGACCAACAGGTTCGAACGGACGTATTTCTTGAAGCCCGGGGCTTCCACCGTGAGCTCATAGTTGCCGGCCGGGACCGCAATGACATAGTTTCCGGTGTTGGTGGCTCCGCCATTAAACACCGCGCCGGTCTCAACATTCTTGGCATTGATAGACGCGGTCACAACCGCTGCGCCCGAGGGATCGTTGACGGTTCCAGTGATGGACCCGCCCTGGCCATACGCGGCCACGGCGGACAGGGTCAGGAATGCGATGGCGCTCACGGAGCGCATCACCAGTCTTAAGCGAGAAAAACCAGTTGCTTCTTGTTTCATCGTAAACACCCCTTTGAGCTTCTTCTCAAGCCCGATTTCCAACACGGTCGAGGAACCCCCGGCCCGCACTACACCTCCGGCAGACCGTCTGTGCCAAAAGCGAACTTTGTGCCAGTCGATCCAGTTGACCTTAAGTAGGCGTGGGAGGCAATGGATTCGGGTTGATACATACTATAAAGGACATTGATGGTGGCACCCCGCGCTGGGTCCTGTACAATCAAGCCTCAGGGCCTCGCAGTGTAACCCCAACGCCCAGTTTGGGATTTGCCGATGCATTTAAAATATCCGCGAATTATCCTGACGGTGACGGCGTTTGTGCTCGCGCTGGCCGGCGGCGGAGCGTGGTGGTTCATGCGGCAGCCGGCCGGCCCCACCAGCGGAAGCGAACCTCTTTCTTTACAGGCGGCTAGCCTTTATGCGGATCCGGCGGTGTGCGCGCAGTGCCACTCAGAAATCGCCGCAACCTACCAAAAGACCGGGATGGGACGATCCTTCCGTAGCGTCCGTTCTGAGAAGGATCTGGGCGCGGCGGCCCCCGCCCAGCCCTTCTATCATGCGGCCTCTAAGAGCTTCTTTAACATGGTCTTCCGGAACGGCGCCTGGTTTCAGCGCCGCTGGCAGACGGGCTTCGATGGCCAGGAAACCAATATCGACGAGAAGCGCGTCGATTACCTCCTGGGCTCCGGCAACCATTCGCGAACGCTGTTACACCTGACGGAGCAGAACACCCTCCAGGAATTGCCGCTTGGATGGTACTCGGAGAAGGGCGGCTTCTGGGCGATGAATCCCGGTTATGATCGTCCGGACTACGCAGGCTCGGTGCGCCCGATCTTTTACGAGTGCATGTTTTGCCACAACGGATATCCCAAGGTCCCGGAAGGCCCCCAAAGGGATACGGCCCAAGCAACCTATATACAGCCGCTGCCGGAAGGAATCGACTGCCAGCGGTGCCATGGGCCCGGACAGAGCCATGTCGACAAAGCCTCACAAGGCGATTCGGCGGAAGTCGTTCGAGCGGCGATTACAAACCCGGCGCGCCTGAATCCGGACCGCGAGATCGAGGTTTGCCTGCAATGCCATCTGGAAACATCCAATCAAAAACTGCCGCACGCGATCGTCCGCCTGGATCGCGCTCCGTTCTCCTACAGGCCAGGACAGCCCCTGGCGGACTTCAAGGTGAACTTCGATCGCGCACCGGGTAAGAACACTGGCTTCGAAATCGCGCAAGCGGGCTACCGGCTTCGGGAATCGCAGTGCTTTCTCAAGAGTGGGCTGAAGAGCAAAGGCCAGCTTCGATGCACCAGCTGCCACAATCCTCACGACATTCCGCGCGGGACGGAGGCCGTCTCCCACTACAACCAGGTTTGTGCCGGGTGCCATCCGTCGGGCGCCTCGCTCAGCAAGGGGTCCATGCACACGGAAGGCGCCAACTGCGTGAGCTGCCACATGCCGCGGCGGCGAACCGACGACGCAGTCCATGTGGTGATGACGGATCATTTCATCGCGCGCCGTCCGCCCGGCGGGGATCTGCTGGCCGATAAGCCCGAACGCGCCGAAACGGCGACCTCGTCTTATCAAGGAGAGGTAGTCCCTTACTACCCCGCTCAACTCGCTTCGACCGCAGACGACCAGCTGACACTTGCAATCGCGCAGGTTCGCGAACAGAGCAACCTGAAGGCCGGTGTGCCGTTGTTGGCATCCCAAATCGTCAAGTATCGTCCAACGCAGCCGGGCTATTATGCGGAGCTGGCGGAAGGCTATCTGGCTCTGGGCGATCCTGGCTCGGCGATCCGATCTTTTGAGGAGGCTTCCCGTCTGGATCCTGACTCGGCCCCGCGGCTGATCCAGTGGGGAGATGCATTGATGCAAGCGCAGCAGTGGACGCTTGCGGAATCGAAATTACGACGCGCCACTGAGCTAGCGCCGGGAGATCCGCGGGCATGGGGGAGGCTGGGATGGGCCTTATGGCAACAAGACAAGGCGGCGGACGCGAAGTCAGCGCTGGAGAAAGCGATTAGCCTGGATCCCGAAGTGCCGGAATTGCGGAACAATCTGGGCCTCATCCTGTGGGGTGTGGGTGACCGTGCCGCTGCTGAGAAAGAATTCCGAGCTGCACTCCGGATACAACCCGGCGTCTCCGAGTGGCGATTAAATCTCGGCCGCGCGCTGGCGTCGCAAGGTCAAACCGCGGAAGCGCGGTTCCAACTGGAAGAGAGTCTGCGTCTGATGCCCGACAATGCAAGAGCCCGGGTGGACTATGCGCGCGTGTTAACCGATTTGAACCGGCTGTCGGACGCCGAGAAACAAGCCAAACTGGCGGTTGAGACCGATCCCAGCTCCGCACCGGGTCATGAAGTCTGGGGGGCTCTCCTGGCAGGGAAGGGAGATCTTTCCGGTGCCAGGCGAGAATTGCTGGAAGCTGTCCGGCTCCAGCCCGGGAATGGGCGCGCGCAGGTGGAACTGGGAATCGTGTTGGCGCGCCAGGGTGACCGTGCCGCCGCTCTGCAGCATTTAACGCTCGCCGCACAGGGGTCCGATCCTGACGCGCGAGCCGCGGCGGAGCAAGCGCTGCGCACTCTCACAGGTAAGTAACGGCGGATACCCTCCTGCTACATTCAGTGGAGTGACAATCGTCCTCCTGCTTTTGCAAATCGCGGGAATCCTTGCAGTCTGCCGTCTGCTCCACTTAATCGCCGGCCGTTTGGGACAGCCGCCGGTGATCGGGGAAATAGTCGCAGGCTTGCTGTTGGGGCCTTCTTTCTTTGGCTGGATCGCACCGGCTTTCTATGCGCGGCTATTTCCCGCGGAGAGCTTGCCGGCCCTGAATGAGCTGAGCCAGATCGGCCTGATCCTATTCATGTTCCTGGTCGGCCTTCATCTGGATCTGGCAGAGGTCTACGCGCTCCGGCGGGTGGCTGGTTTAGCTGGTCTGCTGAGCATCGTCGTTCCATTTGCCCTGGGTCTGGCGTTGGCGCGTCCTCTGCACATCCTTGCCCCGTCATCACCGATGTTGCCGTTCTCGCTGCTCATCGCGATCGCAATGAGCATCACCGCGTTTCCCGTGCTCGCGCGAATTCTTGAAGATCAGAAACTGAGCGCAACAAAGCTGGGGCACATCGCGATCGCCTGCGCAGCTTTGAATGACGTGCTGGCCTGGTCTATTCTCGCCTGGGTGGCAGCGATCTCCCGAGGTCACGGATCGACGCCTGGCGAAGCTTCGGCGCTTGGTCCGTTTGTGATCCTGCTGGCCTACATTGTCGCTATGTTTGCCGTAATTCGTCCTGCCCTGCGCTGGTTCATGGGGCGGTTTACCGGCCGGGTCACGGCCGCCAATGAACTTTCGATCATGCTCATCTTCGTTTTTCTATCCAGCTCGGTCACTGAACTTGCCGGATTCCACGCCTTGTTCGGGGCCTTCCTTGCGGGAGTCATCTGGCCTCGCAGGGACTCAAAAGGAGATGACATTGCAGCCCACGTTTCAGCGACGATCGAGCCACTGGCCACGACGATGCTGATTCCTTTATTTTTTAGTTACACCGGCCTGCGAACGAACGTCGGCGCGCTGGGGGTCAATCTTGGGCTGACCGCACTGGTGATCGCGGTCGCGATTGCGGGAAAGGTCGGCGGCGCATTCACGGGAGCCAGGATCACAGGGCTAGACGTTCGCAATTCCCTGGCACTTGGCTGTCTGTTAAACACGCGCGGCCTGGTGGAACTGATCGTCTTGAATGTGGGTCTTGACCTCGGACTCCTATCGCCGACTCTATTCTCCATGATGGTAATCATGGCGTTGGTGACCACTGTGATCACGACTCCTGTTTTGAAGTTTGTGCTGCCGGAGGAGTATCGGCGCGCCCCTTTGAAGGTGGCTTAGGGAATCCCCGACAACGACCACTTACCCCACGCTGAACGTGTAGCAACCGCGATGCCTAGGTTTCTGAAATCGTCCTCTAAGGCGCACCATGTGACGCGAGTTTTAACCCTCTTCGATACGCAGGGACGCGCGTTTTCTATCGGCGCGCGGACGACGGCGAAGTTCATGGACAGTATTAGCCGGTATTTCGCCGTAGCCCTGGGACGGCATGGGGTTACGGTGAATACGGTTAGCCCTGGAATGTCGGATGCATGCGTGATGGGGCAGACTTCGCAAGAGTTTCAAGATGCCGTGAAGGGACGCGTGGAGTCGGGGTGGACGCCCATGCGACGGCGGGGCACAGCGGGGGATATTGCGGACGTGGCGCTGCTGTGCAGCGATGAAGCGCGGTTTGTGACGGGGCACGGGATTTCGGTGGATGGTGGGAGCTCTTTGATGAATCCGGATTTCCCTTTAGCGCTTCAGGTTCCGGGGTAGAGAACTACAACACACTGGCTGTTAGCTGCGCGTGAGCCTGGCGGCCGAGGCGCGCCACCAATGGGGGCACGGCCTCGATGTCGCGGGTTGAGGTTCGGAAGTTGACGATGCAGAACCGCAGGGCGGACTTCCCCTCGATCAGAGCATTGGAGCAGAAAGCCTCCCCGCTATTCTCAACGTACGTCAGCAGGAGTTGATTCAGACGATTCAAGTACGCCTCGGTCTGCTCAGAGCCCACGCTGGCACGCAGTTCTGACGGAACGTAGCGCAGTGTCGTGATGCTTAGATTGTGCGTAAGCGCCTCCAGTTCCGGGTGTTCTGCCGCCAGTTCGTAGAGGCGCCGGGCCAATGCGACGTCTTCCTCGATCATTTCACGGTACGCTGCTGCGCCTGCTTGCTGAAGAGCAAGCCAAATCTTAAGTGCGCGAAAGCCGCGCGAGTTCTGAGGCCCGAGGTCATAGTAATTCGTGGCCTCGTCGTCAAAGCTGTAGTAGGGCGGGTGGTAAGAAAACGCATTGCGCAAGGCAGCGGGATCGCGGACTAGCGCGCATCCGGCTTCGAGCGGGGCGTACAGCCATTTGTGAGGATCGACAGCCACTGAGTCCGCCGCGGTCAAGCCCATGAGATCGGCGGGCGCTTCCTTGATCCCAGCGGCGAAGGCCCCGTATGCGCCATCCACATGGAACCACAGGTTGCGGCTCTGGCAGAAGGCCGCTAGATCCGGCAGCGGATCCACAGCACCCGTGCTGACAGTTCCGGCGGACCCCACCACTAGAAATGGCCGGTACCCCTCTTCGAGATCCCGTTTGTACTGCACTTCTAGAGCTGCAAGATCCATGCGCTGCCGCTTGTCCACGCCGATCCAGCGAATCGCATCCGTGCCGAGTCCAGTGATGTCAGTCGCTTTTTGTATCCAGGTGTGTGTTTCTTTGGACGCGTAGATAAGCAGGGGAGATCCTGCCGCGACACCTTGTTTTCGAACATCCCATCCGGCTTTCGCGGCACGAGCAGCCAGGAAACAAGTGAGATTGGCCATGTTGCCTCCGCTCACCAGCAAACCGCCACACTTCCCCGGATAGCCGATGAATTGTGCGAGCCATCGAATCGTCTGGGCTTCTATTTCGGTGGCCATGGGGGACAGCCTCCAGGCACCGACGTTGGCATTTACGGCAGCTGCCAACAATTCCGCAAGCATGCCGATAGGCGCGGCGGAAGACGTGATGTAGCCGTAAAAGCCCGGATGACCATTTAACAGAGAGTGCTCAAACAGCAGATCGGCGGTGTTCTTAAGCAGATCACCGGCCTCCTCGCCCTGTTCGGGCAGCGTCCGCGCCGCGTTCAAGGCTGCGCGGACTCTATCCGCGGACTCCGCGGGCGTGACTGCACGTCCGCGCAGAGAGCCCAGGAAGCCGGCGATCCGGTCAACCAGATCATGGCCAAGCGAACGAAATTGCTCATCCGTCATTTCGAGGGGAGAGGTGCGGGATCTTAGTTGTTCGACATCGGAGGAGGAAGACATACTCATTTACCGTAGTCCTTCAAACAGATCGTTTTCCAACTTGCGGCCGCCGTTGGCAGTGCTATGAACGCGGTAGAACTCCTGGGAGCCCCAAAGCGCCCGCTGCTGTGCTTCCGAAAGCATCTCCAGCTGCTCGTACATCGACATTTGTGTCTGGTGGCAGCAGACGGCTTTCCAAACGATCGGCCAGTAGGCCGACGTGTCGATCTCGGTGGTTACAGCCCAGTCAGGCCACGGATTCGCCTGGCGTGCCGTTCCATCGACCATCGAAGTCAGCTTGCGAAAGGCGGCCTGGTACGCTTCCCATTTTGTATTCCGCCACGCCAGATTGTAGAGCTTGGCAACGCGATGGGCAGAATACCGGTCCCCTGCGGAGCGGTCGCGGGCATCGTAACCTGCGTCGGCGGCACACACGACAGCGGCCGTCGTGAACTGAGAGATGGCGATGTGGTCAGGGTGGCCGTAAGCGCCATCCGAGCCAAAGGTAACGATCACATGGGGCCGGACACGCCGGATGTGCTGGACAATTGCCGCAATGGCAGTCGTGGCTTCGATCTGGTCGACAGCTCCATCGGGGTAGCCCAGGATGGAAACGTCGCGAACGCCAAGTGCCGCGGTGGCGGCTCGAAGCTCGGCTTCACGCACTCGGCCGACTTCAGCCGGTTCAGCTTTTCGGTCCGATGAAAAATAACGGCCCCGTTCGCCACGCGTCGCTGTGACCAGGTAAGTCTCCACTTGTTCAGCGGAATATCTGGCCAGCGTCCCGCCAAAGCCGAGCGATTCGTCGTCGGGATGGGCCAAAACGGCCATCAGCTTGAACTTAGTCATCTTGAACTCCGGACGATAACCGATTCATCTGGCGCTTTCCGCGCGACGTCTATACAACCCCCGATTCTGCCATTAGCCGCGCTTTGTGGCTCGGCCACGTGTGTCTCTTTTTGAAGCGAACGCATGCGATAACTCTTCTTACACTTCTATGATGCGCGAGAGAAGGCAGGGGGACTTGATCGATCGTCCTTCATTTTTTGCCAAACGTGTTCTCTGCCCGAACGCTCCCCGCTTTCCGCTGGTATTGGCAGCACGTCTATGCCGGAGCTGTCGCGGAAGCGGGAAAATGAGACGGCTCCCGTCGAGGGTCAAACGGTGAGGTTATTTTGAAATACCTAAAGGACACTGCTAGGCCGGCAGGGCCCTATGATCGCTGCGGTATCGGCCCGGAGGTTTCCCGAACTCCCGCTTGAATGCGCGATTGAAGGCAGCTTCCGATTCGTATCCGACCTCGGCGGCAATCTCCGCCACGCCCCGCGCGGTCCTCTCGAGCGATCGAGCGGCCAATTGCAGCCGCCAGCGGGTTAGGTACGTCATCGGCGGCTCGGCGAGATAGCGCGTGAAGCGTTGCACCAGGGCGGACCGCGAAATGCCTACCTCGTCCGCGAGTTCGGCAATTGTCCACGCGTGCGCAATGCGGTTATGCAGCAATCCAAGACTTTTCCCAACGATGGGATCACGCACTCCCGTGAGCCATCCCGTCTGTTGTGCGGGCAGGCTAGTCACGTAGCGCCGTAGGGTATCGACGAACAAGGCTTCAGAAAGTTTGGCCAGCATGGCTTCGCTGCCGATTCGCCCCGAAGCGGCTTCTTCGACCAGGTGCAGAATGGCATTCTCCAACCATAGTCCGGAGGTATCCGTCCGAATGTTGACCTTAAAGACGGGTGGTAGCCCACTTAGGATAGGGCGACTGAGGTGGGGATCGCAACTCATGTATCCACATACGAATCGCGAAACGTCACCACCGCCGCCGGCGCGCAAAGGGGACAAGTCGCGCGCCTTAATCTTTTCGCTGATCCCATAATTCGGGAACGGCTGTTTCCCAGAACTGCTGCTCATGCAGTGAGGGTCCCCATGCGGGAAAACGACGATGTCTCCAGGCTTCAGCTCAGTCCGCTGTCCGTCGATTAACTCGATGACAGCCCCGCCTTCGATGAGCAAGTGGTAGAGCACCAGGTGCTCTGCCTGAATGGCGGCAGTGACCGCCATCGCTTTCGCCGTAGGCGTCGAAACTCCCCACGGCGCCGAGAATTCAGCGCTGAAGAACAAAGCGCCGCTCAGCTTCACCCCGCTCAGGATCTCGGAGAATGCATCCATTCGATCCTCTGGACTCTCTGCAAAGTTCCCTGGCCGCCTCGCAAAGGGATCAGCTTCCGCGAGCCGTTCGAGCAAGACACGGCGACGCTCGGGCATGGTTGTTCCAGCAGGGGCACTGCACAATTGTACCCGTGAAGAGGCCTTCGCAGTTTGCTGACGAAGTCCACCAAAAGGAGCAAACAGACATGAATCGCATTCTCAGCTTCCTGTACGGCACGGCGAGCTACGCTGCCTGTCTGGCTACATTTCTGTACCTAGCCGGGTTTGTCGGAAACTTCGGTGTTCCGAAGTCGATGGACTCACCAGCGGATGGTCCCTGGCAAACCGCCCTCATGGTGGATCTGGGGCTTCTGATCCTTTTCGCCCTGCAGCACAGTGTCATGGCGCGTCCGGCATTCAAACTACCCGAGGCGATCGAGCGAAGCACCTACGTGCTGGCAAGCAGCGTCGCAATGCTGTTGCTGTTCTGGCAGTGGCGACCGTTGGGTGGAACGGTGTGGAACGTTCAAAGCCAACTGCTCAAGGTATTCCTCTACAGCGGGTATGCCTTCGGCTGGGTGCTGTTGCTGTTCGCCACGTTCGTCATCAACCATTTCGACTTGTTCGGCCTTCGGCAGGTCTGGCGGCATCTGTTTGGCAAGTCGCAATCCGATCTGGAGTTCGGGACGCCGTTGCTCTATCGCGTGGTCCGTCATCCCCTGTATATCGGTTGGTTATGCATCTTCTGGAGCGCTCCGGTGATGACCGTAACGCATCTGTTCTTCGCGGTGGCGACGACGGCCTACATATTCGTCGCAATTCAACTTGAAGAGCGTGACCTGATCGCCAAGCATCCGGAGTATGCCGCGTACCGCCAGCAGGTTCCCATGATCGTGCCCGGCATGCCCCGCCGAGTAGCGATCCCTCCATCGGCCCGAACCGCGGCGGTCGCCAAGTAGGGCATCGCTCGTGAAAGAAGGAGAACACATTTATGATACGCATCCAAGGAATCCCTGCCGTTGCCGAAAGGCTGCAAAAGATGCACCGGCGAGCCCGCCCGCATGCCAGGCAGCTTCGTGCTGGGGCGCCGCGACCGCAGAAACGCCAGCCGGTAACAAACTTCGAAGCAGCATAGATAAGGAAACTTCCATGAATTCAAACTCCGTTAATCCAAACCAAGCATTATGGGAAAAAGGTGACTTCACCGAAATTGCCGCTTTCATGCGTCAGTCCGGAGAGGCGGTCATTCAAGCCATCGGGATAGCACCGCCGCTGCGGGTTCTGGACCTGGGCTGTGGAGACGGCACCACGGCGATTCCGCTGGCCCGCTTGGGGGCGGAAGTGGTTGGAATCGACATCGCCAGGAACCTGGTAGAGGCCGGGAACCGGCGCGCCGCGGAAGCGGGTCTCACTCGACTGAAGTTTCGCGAAGGAGACGCGTGCAATTTGGAAGACGTCGCCGACGGTTCGCTTGATTTGGTCGTTTCCATGTTTGGCGCCATGTTTGCCCCCAAGCCCTTTGATGTCGCCAAGGAGATGGTGCGCGTTACAAGACCCGGCGGCCGCATTGTCATGGGCAACTGGATTCCGAACGATCCGACGTTCGTATCCCAGGTGCTGAAAATCAGCTCTGCGTTTACGCCTCCGCCGCCGGAAGGCTTTATCAGTCCCATGACGTGGGGTGTGGAGAGCAACATCATCGATCGTTTTGGCCATGCGGGAGTGCCTAAGGAGAACATCTCCATGGTCCGGGACACGTATTACTTCGCCTCGCCCGAAAAAGACCCGGCGCAGTTTGTCGATCTGTTTGAGAAATTCTATGGGCCGACCATGAACGCTGTTGAAGCGGCCCAGAAGAACGGCAAGGCCGAGGAACTGCACAAACAACTTCTGGAACTGGCGAACGCGCAGAACAAGAGTAAGAACGCCGGAACGTTTATACCCGCCACGTTCATGCGGATCACTGTTTCGGTCTAACGAGCCGATGAAGACGTTAGCGCTCATACTCGCTTTGGATGGTTTTGCGCGTGGACAAGACGCCATTTCACTGAAGGAAGCCGTTCGCCAGTCGATGGCGCGGAGCAAGGTAATCGAGGCGTCCGGAGCGTCAAGGGACGCAGCCAGTGCACGCGTCGCCGAGGCTAAGGGCGGCCTCCTGCCCAGAGTGAACTACATGGAATCGTGGACTCGCAGTGATAATCCGGTATTCGTCTTTTCGTCCTTGCTGACGCAGCGGCAATTTAGCCAGTCCAACTTCGACGTCGCAAGCTTGAACCAGCCGGGCTTCCTCAATAATTTTCAGTCGCTGGTGACCGTCGACCAGTCTCTTTATGACGCTGGAAAGACCAGGCGCGCCGTACGCAGCGCCAAGCTCGGTGAAGATTCATCCCGTGAAAACAGCCGTCTTAGCCAGTTGGAGGTGATTGCGCAGGTTGTACGGTACTACTGGGACACACAGCTCGGGGCTGAACAGGTTAAGCTCACTGCGCAATCCATGCGGTCGGCCGAAGCGGACCTGGAACGCTCGGAGGCGCGGCGTGCGAGCGGCATGGCCACCGATGCTGACGTGCTATCCATTCGCGTGCATCTCGCGGGGGTCCGCGAAGAGCAGATTCGGCGATCGGCAGACTTAGAAGTGGCTCGCGCAGCCATGAACGACGCGATTGGATTGCCCCTGGACTCTGTTCATTCCCTCACTACTCCTCTGGCTCCATTGCCAGTCGCACATCCTGAACTGAGTGGTTACGAGAAGAACGCAGTCGATGGCAGACCGGAAGTGCGCCAAGCCCGGCTGGCCGCGGAGATCGCAAGGGTTCAGGCGGCCGATGCCCACGCCAACTATCTGCCCCAAGTAACTCTACGCGGAGCCTTCGAAGCCGACCGCCAGCGATTTGCGTACCGCGGCGGCGAGAACTGGCTGGTTTCGATTGGTCTCCGCTGGAACCTGTTCAACGGAGGAGCGGACAAGGCAAAGATAGCGGAGAGCGAGGCGACGACGCGTCGTACCGCGGCAGAGCAAGCGCGGGCGGAGTCGGGAATCCGCCTGCAGGTTCGCCAAGCGTGGGCGAATGTGAAAGCCGCCCAGCAACGGATTGAGTCAGCACAAGCGTCCGTGGCCGAAGCCCAGGAAAGTCTTCGTATCTCTCAAAACCGATTTGCCGCGGGACTGAATACGGTCACCGATCTGCTGCGGACCGAAACCGCATTACTCGAAACACAGACGCGTCATCTGGCGGCTATACATGATCAACGAATCGCTGCCGCGATGCTCGAGTTCGCGGCAGGCACACTGAATCCCGACTCGGAGGTTCTCAACTAATGCGCCCCTATTACGCGCTTGCACTGTTGCCTTTCTTATCAGGATGCGGAAGCGAACCGTCGCTCAAGGCGGTTACTGCGCCGGTGACTCGGATGCGGGTTGAAACCGTTGCCGCCGCTGAAACCGAATGGCCATCTACCTACGAGGCGACGGGCACCGTCCGCGCCAGGACCACAGCCACCATATCGTCCAAGCTCATGGCGTATGCGCGTGAAGTGCACGCACAAATTGGAGACCGCGTGCGCGAGGGACAGCCGCTGGTCGTGCTGGACGCTCGCGACCTGGAGACGTCGGTAGCGCGGGCGGAAGCCGGACGCGAAGAAGTGAAGAACGCCGTTCTTGAGGCGGAGAGCGCCGTTGCCTTGTCAAGCTCTCAATTCGATTTGGCGCGAGTGACTTTCCATCGCATGCAGGATTTGTTGAATAAGAAATCGATCACCAACCAGGAATACGATGAAGCCTCAGCGCGCTTGAAAGCAGCGCAAGCCGCGCTTGGGATGGCGCGCGCCAAACGCACTCAGTTGGACGCGAAGATGGCGCAAATGGAGCAAGAGGTAAGTGCTGCAGGGATTCAGCGTGGGTACTCGGAGATCGTCGCGCCTTTCGCCGGGACCATCACTACTAAGTCCATCGATCCCGGCACTTTGGTGGTGCCCGGCGCGCCGTTGTTCACTATCGAGCGCAATGGCGCCTACCGGCTCGAGGCCTCCGTGGAAGAGTCCCGACTCTCTGTCGCGCGGGTAGGAAAAGCCGTCTCGGTCACGATAGACGGGATGGATCGAACCTTTCCGGCGCGCGTTGCCGAGGTCGTTCCGTTGGTGGATGCGGCGGCAAGATCCGGAACGGTGAAGATCGACTTACCCTTGCTCTCCGGGCTGCGCTCCGGGTTGTTTGGCAGAGCGTTCTTCGACATCGGTGGACGCAGGGTTCTGACTGTCCCAAGCGCTAGCGTCACGGAACGAGGACAACTGCAGTCCGTTTATATCGCGGAGGACAACATCGCTCATACGCGCCTGGTGACAATCGGCACCAGGGTGAAAGACAAGATCGAAATACTCTCCGGCCTCAATCAAGGCGAGCGCGTCATCGTTCCGATCCCCACCGGCTTGGCCGATGGCACGCCGATAGAGGTTCGCCAATGAGCCGGATCGGAGGGCTCGGCCCGGCGGGGACTTTCGCTCGCGCCTGGATCGATTCGAAGCTCACGCCGCTCGTGATCGCCGGCGCTTTACTGCTGGGCGCCTTTGCCTTTTGGAAATTGCCGCGCGA
>Ga0105245_10003039_pt1 | contig 15033 bp, 17 predicted proteins | sample KBSM54metaG_FD_81523 | JGI IMG/M metagenome (GOLD analysis project Ga0105245, IMG submission 81523) | Miscanthus rhizosphere microbial communities from Kellogg Biological Station, Michigan, USA - KBS M5-4 metaG | ecosystem: Host-associated > Plants > Roots > Rhizosphere > Soil | place... | reverse complement strand
CGGTTGCAAGCGCGCGCCCGCCGATGATCCCAAATTGCAGGTTTCACAAAGCGACTTAAGCGCTGTATCTGTGCCGGTCCAGCCTTATGCTCCTGTTGCGCAGCAATACGCTCCACTGGCACAGCAAACGGCTCCGGTGATGCAGCAACCAGCTCCGGTGCAAGGCTATCAACCGTCGCGTTACAGTGGACCGCTGGGTTTATCGCAAGCGGCCGCTACGGCGCCCGCGCAAGTTCCAAACGCTGTGCCGAACCCGTTATCGCCAGCCCCGGCGGCTTACGCTTATGCCGCGCCGGTCTATGCATCGACCCATAAGAGCCGGACAACCTACATTGTCCTTGGTATTTTTCTAGGCGCACTTGGAATACACAATTTTTATGCCGGATATACCGGTCGCGCGGTGGGCCAGCTTTGTCTGACCGTCTTGACGCTGGGCACTCTCGGCATCGTTTCATGGGTATGGGCCATCATCGAAATTTGTATCGTGGAAAAGGACAGCACCGGCGTTCGTTTTAGCTGAGTGCGTGAGGGAAGGATGAAATATTACATTCAGCGCCAACTCAATGAGTATGGCCCTTATACTCTGGCCGATCTCCAACGCTACGTCGCGCAGGGAAGCATCTTGCCCACTGACATGACACGCAGCGAGGGCATGACGGAGTGGACGCCCGTGTCTCAAGTGATCGGCAATATTCCCATTCCGCTGGCAGCCGGAACCGCCGCGGGTGCATACGCCGGAGGAACGGTCTACGGCGGCAGTGGAACTGTTTACGACGGATCGACCACAGGTTTCGGAGTCCAGGCCGTACCAATGCAGGGAACCCCACTCGTTCCACCCGATTTCCATTGGGGTCTGGTGCTACTCATCGGCATTTGCACTTGCGGCTTGTTTTTTAGTGCCTGGATGATTGTTGAAGCGGCATTCGTGCGCAAAATCAAGCCGGACAGCAAAGGGCTGATGTTCGTGATCATCGCCGTTGCGGGGTCTTACGTCGGCGGGTTCATGAATGGCTTCATCAGCGCAATGAATCATACGAGTCCACAACCGTTAAGTAATCTGATCACGATCATATTCGCCGTGGTCTATCTGGTGGGAGCTTTCCAGATGCGAAGTGATCTGGAGGAATACTACAACGGAACGGAACCAATCAACCTCCAACTCAGCGGAGTAATGACCTTCTTCTTCGCCGTCTTTTATTTTCAGCACCATTTTTCCCGTATCGCCCAATGGAAGAAAACTGGGGTTCTGGCGCCGCAAGGCTCATGAAACATCGAACCATTACCGGCATTGCGATGGGGGCGATACTTTGCGGCCTCGCGGTTGTCTATCGATTTCCGCCGACAGAGTATTCCTTTTACCCGCGCTGCCCAATCTATCTCACCACTCACTGGCTTTGTCCGGGTTGCGGTAGCACCCGCGCGCTGCACTCGCTTTTGCATTTCGATATTCAGAGTGCGCTCCATTACAACGCTTTATTCACGTTGCTGTTCCCGTTCGTGTGCCTCTGGCTTGGCTTCATCTGTTATCGAACTATGCGATATGATCAATTTCCAAAGCTGGCATTTCCGCGTAGCGTTGCCGCTTGCCTGATAGTTACCGTTCTGCTGTTCACTGTCGCCAGAAACACCATGTTCGCTTTTTGAGTTGCTTATGTTGTCACCCAGAATTCGCCGGCTAAAACTCGATCACGATTCCTTGTTCAAGCGCTTTTCCGGATGGCCTTTGATTCGCATTGTGGGCACCGCCGGAATGCCGCCGGAACTGTATCGCTTCCAGTACCTGGTGCGCGGACTCTATGTTGCGCCGGACGGAGCCATCCTGGAACGCAACGATCACTTGCTGGAAGTAAATCTCTCTCTGGGATATCCGCGGCGCGCGCCGCAATGCCGCATGCTTACGCCGGTGTTTCATCCTAACTTCGATGACAGCTCGGTCTGCATCGGAGATTTCTGGGCCGCCTCAGAATCTTTGGACGATTTGATTATTCGCATTGGCCGCATGATCGCTTATCAGGAATACAACACCAAGAGTCCGTTGAATGGTCTGGCGGCAAAGTGGGCAGCACAGAACCCAAGCCTGTTGCCGGTCGATCCCCGGCCCATTGCTCCGCCACTTGACCAACCGGCAGTGGAACCAAGTTTGTCAACCCCCGCATCGCCACAAGCCGCCGCTGCTTCCATCATCCCGCCGTCTCAGGCTGCTGCTTCTGCTCCTGAAGGCGAGGACCCATGGGAACAGAAGATCGTGATTTCGTAACGCTAGGCACGGTTTTTTCTGCGTAACAAGTCACCGCTCGAATGTTTTATCGCTAAGATATATTGCCGTTCAGCGCATTCCCTAACACTGCCAGAATCCGAGTGATTTCTCTGCGAGCCGAAAAAGTTACAGTAATCTTATTTTTGGTTGGGCGGCTTTCCCATTTCTGCATTCGGGATTTTTTTAAATTCATTTTCCAAGCCAATTTTGTGGATGGTAAGCTGCGGCACAATCTGAGCCGCCTTCCGGGTCTTCGTGCTGCGCGAGAAAGACGAACGGCCAATACATAACGCTGTATTTCAGTGCGGAGAAAATAGTCCGTATTTATCCCGGCTTCCTCTGTTCACCGTTGTTCGACAGACGCAGCATAACCCAAACACGAATGAGGTTACAGAAATGAAACTTCCCCAGGGAACAATCAAAGTCGTATCTCTTTGTTTCTTTTTGATCTTGGCTATGAGCTTTATGGCCGCGCAGAAGCCACTCACTAACCCGGACGGAGACGCAGTTCCAGATGGCAAACACGGAGATTCCGGACAGAGGTCGCTAGCGTCGCCCGGCCCCATTGGCGAAACAGTCGTTACCGGCAATGGAATCAATTACCACAACGGTCCGGTCATGAAAGGCAATCCCGTCCATGCTTACATTATCTGGTATGGCAATTGGAGCGGCACGGGATCGAATACGGCTGCGACCAGAAGTCTGATCGAGCATTTTCTGGGCACTATCGGCGGTTCGAACATTGAAAAAGTGAATACCACGTACGGGGACACCACCGGCAATGTGAGCGGGAATGTTAGCTTCTCCGGTAGCACAATTGTCAGCAGCAGCACCAATCTGAGCGATGCGGGCGTGCAGACGCAGGTCAATAACGCCATCACCAGCGGCCGTTTGCCCAGAGACACCAATGGCGTGTACTTTGTGCTGACTTCTTCCAATATCAGTGAGACCTCAGGCTTCTGCACGCAATATTGCGGCTGGCACACTCATGCCTCGCTGGGCGGCTCGGACATCAAGTACTCCTTTGTCGGCAATCCTGATCGCTGCCCCAGCGGCTGCGAAATCCAGACCACCGGCCCGAACAGCCCGGCAACGGGCGTTGGCGGCGCTGACGGTATGGCGAATGTAATCTCTCACGAACTTGAGGAAGCAATTTCCGATCCTGACCTGAATGCCTGGTTTGATTCCAGCGGCCAGGAAAACGCCGATAAGTGCAACTTCAATTTCGGCGCAACCAGCACTTGCACCTCTACCAGCATTTGCAGCGCGGCAGGGAAAGCAGCTGCAGCCAAGTTCAACCAGACCTTCGGAAACAATGATTGGATGCTGCAGCAAAACTGGAGAAATTCCGGTGGCGGCGCCTGCGCACAGCACCTGTAAAAAAATTTCCCGGGCCGCCGGTCATGCTGGCGGTCTGGGCTTCTTTTTAAGAAAAGCACGTCAACAGCGAATTTAGCTATAAATTGCCGCTTATGGGAAAACAATAAGTGCCTGTATTTGCAGCCTGAGCACCTTTTAAAACGTGCTTGTTTGGCGCATAAAACAAGCAATTCCGTGATTGTATCCGGACAAATCTCGTGATACTCTTGCGCACATTCTGTTCTGCTCGATTCCGGGGGGCCGCGAATCAGAATCAACGAAACCATTAATAAAAACGGGCCAAATTCATATTTCTGGGCTTCTTCTGTTCATTTTATTTCAGACAGATGCAGCAACATTTGACAACGTGAGGTCATTCACCAATGAAAGCTCCTTTTGGAAAATCTAGGTTCTCGTTAGCGCTGCTCTTCGTCGTGTTGGCCGCCAATTTTTTGATGGCGCAGTCAGTGCGAGTCTCGCAGACACCTGCCGGCGACAGGATGGTTCCTAACGGCGACGGTACTGCTGCCGCAGTTGCGGCCGCTCCCACTGGTCAGACTGTTGTCACCGGCAACGGCATCAACTACAACGGCGGCCCGGTACTGAGTGCAAGCCCAGTCCCCATCTACATCATCTGGTACGGAAACTGGAACGGTACAGGGTCCAACACTGCGGCCACTCAAGGCCTGATCCAGGGCTTCCTGTCGAGCACGTCTCTGGGCGGCTCCAGCTATGAAGCAATCAATACTACGTACGGCTCCACCACCGCCAACGTGAGCGGCCATCTGAACTTTGTCCAGGCCGTCTCTGATCCCGGCTCGCAGGGAACCAGGCTGAGAAACAGCAAGATCTCTGCCGCGATCTCCGCTCAGCTTACCAGCGGCGCTCTGCCCACCGATCCTAACGGCGTGTATCTCTTTATCAGCTCCTCGGACGTGAAAGAGAGCGGATTCTGCACCCAGTTCTGCGGATTCCATACCCATCAAACTCTCAACGGCGCCGACATCAAGTGGGCCTTCATCGGCAACACTGACCAGTGCCCCAGCGGCTGCGAAATCCAGGCAACCGGCCCCAACAGCCCCTCAACGGGTGTGGGCGGCGCGGACGGCATGGCCAATGTCATCACGCACGAGACCGAAGAAGCGATCACTGATCCCGACCTCAATGCATGGTTTGATTCCAGCGGTAATGAAGACGCGGACAAGTGCAACTTCAAATTTGGTCCCACACAGACGGCATCCAATGGCGCCCGTTTCAACCAGACCTTTGGCGGCCACAACTGGATGATCCAGATGGAATGGGAAAACAGCCGCGGCGGCGGTTGCGACCAGACCCTGGGCGGCCCATTCTTCACTAACTAGTTTTCATGATTCGATTTGAAGCCGTCCGGCATCCCCGGACGGCTTTTTCATTACAATCAATTTAATTTGCCGAGGTTGGTTATATGGCTATCCGCAATTTTGTCTCTGTCGCAATCATCGCTGTTGCCGCCTTTTCCGCTGGCTCCGCTCAGGAACCCATCAAACCGCCTCTGAGCCCGCGCATCATTACTGCCACCCGCCAGGTCACGATCTTTAACGGCCTGGAAAACCAGTTGCTCCGCGCCATTCAGAGCAAAGATCAAGCGGGATTGAGCAAGCTTGTATCCGATGATTGCATTATCGAGATGCCCGATGCAGACCCGTTGCCTTGCGATGACTGGATGAAAACGGTCTTGTCCAAGGACTACGTGCTGAAAACATTCGTAGTGCGGCAGCTTTCGGTGGTGGATGGGGCCGATGTGATGGTCGTCAAATTCGACCGCGTGCAACAGTCCACCTTTAAAGGCAAGCCAGCCGGCGGGGAGTTCTTTGTGGTCGACGTTTGGAAGAAAGACGGCGCGGACTGGAAGCTGGCGAGCCGTTTTGTTTCCAAAGTAAGCTCTGTCCCGTACATGCCTAAAACCGACGTGAAGCCAACAGGGAAGCAGTAAGCGGATACGAGTAAGATGTAAATAGGATTTACGGGCTCCGTTAGTTGATAGGAGTGGCCTATGTCCTTTTATGGCAGTTTCAAAGCATTTATTGAGAGTGTGACAGTCCACTATGTCAGGATATTTGGCAAAATTCCAGATTACACTTCTCGCGATCTAAAAACTCCACGGGGATGGCTGCAGCTGCTTGATGTCATTTGCAATCTTCTTGCAATCGGATTTTTTTCCAAGATCGCATGGTCACAGTGGCAGAGCGTTGCCTGTCCCTGGAATGTTTTGTTCAAAGAGCGCATAGCCTGTTTTCTTCCGGCGGTTCTCCCGTGCGTGACTGTGATTGTGATTGGAATAGTTTTTTTCCTGAGTCGGCGCAGTGCGAAAACCGATTTATCCAGATCGGAAAAGCTGTTTCCGCAAGGGCTTTTGCCTGCCCAGTGGATTATTCCGACCGCGCCAGTGAAAATCGCCTTTTCAGTGATTTTATTTTTGTTTTTTTATATGGCAATTGCCTGGTACACAGACAAGATTGCTGTTGTCTCCGCTTTGATGTTCGGCATTGCCTGTATTGATCTCAATACCTTGCGCTGGATCAAGAAGCATGTAGAGATTTATTTCAGTAGTTCGGAGTATGCCCCCATCGAGGGTGAAAGAGATTATGAACTCATCCTGCGGCGCAGGGAAATTATCCGGGAATATTTCTACGCAAACCCACAGTACTGGAAGGAAGCAGGACGAGTTGCCGGATGTGCCATTGCCCTGTTGGTCGCCCTGAGAGGGCATCGTCCCTCGGCATACCTGGTCCTGCTATCCACCCTGGTAGTGAATGAAATCATTACGCTCAGATGGCGTGCGCACCGGGACAAGACTTGGCGGGCCCTTCCAGGACCGATTCCACCCAACCGCATGAAGAAGGCCGGGGCCCCGTGAAGTACAGCAGTCTCCTTCCCTTCAGCCGCGTTGCCTGGGGCGTGAGCACGCTCTACATGATCCTGTCTGCATACGTTTCGTGGAGAGAGGGCACTTTCAGGCCCGGGTCTGTCACCATGGGGTTCCTGAATCATGGCGGCATGTGGAGCGATTTTCTTCTTTTACCGATCGTCAATGGGTTGATTGTTCCGTACCTTGGGCGGAACGCAGCGAAGCGTAACCTCGGCGCCTGTGGTTTATTCGCTTGCGCTGTCGCCGTGACGCTCTTCGCGCACGCGGAATGGGCCGCCATGGGGCGGGCGGCAGGCACGACCGATTTCGTCTTTCCCAGGCACAGCCCCGGCGCCTGGTACAACGACATGAGTTTCTCCGGGTTTCTGCATCTCGTCTACATGAGTGTGGAACTCACGCTGGTTCTTGGATATGCCGTCATGCGGATGCCTGTGAAGAGAGTTCTTCTGATATCTGGACTGTTGAGCGTGCACTTGATTGTTGGGCAGGTGCAGCCGGGCTGGTATTCGACAGGAACGATCTGGACCGCGAGGACAATCGTTCCAACATTGGCAACGGTGTTGCTGACATGGCTTGTCGCTTTGTACAAAATACACGAGGTGAATCGCTACTCCGGGGCGGGAATCGCCGCGTAAGGGAACAAATCTCTTTACCGGTTTCCAATCTCCTCTACCGGTTCGCATCTTTCAGCAATTCGCGTAGCCGGTCGGCATCTTCGCGCGATGCGTCCGTCACAATGTAATACTGCAGTCCGCCCTCCTGCCAGCCATTCACAACAAACGTCTGATTGCCGGCAGGGGGCTCACCGCTTACGTCGCGCGACTGAAAGATAAAGACGGATATTTTGTGTTGACGCACCTGATAGACCAGCTCCGCTCCGGGAGCGTGCTGCGCATAGATCAATTTACCGCCGACTAAAGTGAAAGGCGATCCGGCAGCCAGTTCCGGTGGATTGAACGTGAACGGCAACTTCCCCTGGAACCACGGTTTGACCGTATGCTTGTCGCTTGAGATCACATCCACCGGATTCACGCTGGCCAGCATGATCACATGCTGATCGATCAATTGCGTCACAGTGGCGTTGGATGCCGATGGACGCGAGAGCAAGCCAAATGTAATTACACCCAGCAAGAACGCCGATGCCGCGAGCGCACTCCATTTCAGCCATGGCCTTGCAAAAAGCCCGGGACTGTTTTTCGGATGCATTTGCCGTTGCACGCTGGCATACAATTCAGGCGGCGCCGTGAAGCGTTTGCCGGCCACGCGCACAGCTTTCTTCAAGGCCTGCTGTTCCAGCACGGCCGAGGAGCAATCGGCGCAGCCTTGCAGATGGTCGCCGATGGCCTGCTCTTCGCGCGGATCAAGTTCACCATCCACACACAGTCCCATTTTTTCCCGCCATTCGCAATTAGTCACTTCACACCCACAGTCCTTCTGCCGCCCAACGTCAGCACAATGTGCTCGCGCACCTGTTTTCTTGCCCGCGCCAGCCGAGACATCACCGTGCCAATCGGTATGTCCAGCGCTTCGGCAATTTCCTGATACTTCATCTCTTCCAAATCGGCCAGCAGGATCACTTCCTGGAACGCCGGCGCAAGCTGTGCAATTGCGGTCTGCACCAGTTCGGTATTGGCGCGCCGTATCAGCGCGATTTCCGGCGTCTCCTGACTGACGGAGCTTTCTTCAAAACCTTCTTCGTCTTCCTGCTGCGTATTGCGCCGCTCCAGTCCCGTGCGGCTGGTCAGGAACGTGTTGCGCAGGATGCGAAACATCCATGCTCGAAAATTTGTGCCTTCGCGGAACGACGAGAAGCCTTTCAACGACTTCAAAAATGTTTCCTGCACCAGGTCGCGGGCTTCATCGGCGTCACCGCATAGCCAGCGAGCAAAGTTATATAACCCGTCCAGTAGCGGGACCGCCAGCTTCTCGAAATCCTTGTTTTCCAGGCCGCTCACATTCCCTCGCGCAACAACGGTTGCGGCCATGATTGTATTCCCCTTCGATGAACTTTTCCTGCTGAACTGCTCGTTTGCTCATCCTGCCCACAAGCTTCTTGCTGCGTCATTCGAAGTTCCTTCAAACTCCAGCGTTAACGCCGCTTAGGAACCCGCCCAAATGAGCGGTGAGAGCCACCACGCCTGCCGCCGCTACTTCCAGCGCCAATCTGTATGTGGGCAACGTCCGCTCTGGCTTGCGACCCCGGAAATGTACCCACCAAACCAGCCAGATCAATATGGTTGACGCAAGTCCCAGCACCAAATGCAGCAGCAGAGTGCCTTTAATTTTCTGCCCTTCGAGCTGCCAGTGCCAAGCCATCAAGCCGGTAGCCACCGCTGGTATTGACGCGAAGGCTGCCACCGTCAGGTTGTAGTAAGCCACCGCCGCGAATGCGGTCGCCCGCCGCCACTGCGCCGCGAAATCAAACGCAACGCTCACCAGAAACAGCGCGATCGGGAAATGAATGAGCACTACATGCTGAGCATGGCGGGCCAACAAAACCGATTTCAGATCAAAAGGATTCATTTACTGCACCACGACCTTGCCGGTCATTTTGGGATGGATGGAGCAAAAGTAGGTATAAGTGCCGGGTTTGGTAAATGTGTAAGTAAAAGTCTCATCCGTATCGAGCACCTTGGATTTGAAACTCTTGTCTTCGCTCACCACGTTGTGCGGAATATCGTCCTGGTTGGTCCAGCGGATCGTGCTGCCCACGGGCACCGTTACAGGATTTGGTGAAAAAACAAAGTTGTCGATCTTGACCGCCGTTGCGGGTTTGTCGTCCATGGTCGCGCCAAAGCTCCTGGAGCGGCCCGCCATCATGATTGCCACAATGGCGAGCGCGGCCAGACCCAACGTTAAAGCTGTTCGTTTCATGACTTACTACTCTCCTGTGTTTTCTGTGTGAGGTCTATTCCAAAGTTGAATCGGTTACGCCCAGCGCGTGCTTACCCTGGACATAATTCACGTCGCGAATGCCCAGCAGGCTCTTCAATTGTTCCGCCGGAACCTTCATCGGTCCGGGTGAAGGCGCTGAACCGGGTTTGGGCTGGGGAAATGCCGTGGAAGCTGCAGTATGGAACGTCACGTTGCCTTCAACCTTTTGCATGGTCTGGTGGATGTGTCCGTTCAACACGGTGACCGATCCAAATTTCTTGAGATAGCCTAGCGCCTGCGCGCTGTCATCGGTTCCCCATCCCCATTCCGGATAAACGCTCCACAGCGGAATGTGCGCGAAGACAACGATCGGCGTGCTCTTGGAAAGATGCTTTACATCGCTTTCCATCCATTCCAGTTGCTCGCTGCCCAGGCTGCCCAGCCCGCCGGCTTTCAGGTTCATCACGTTCACCAGTCCGATGAAATGTACGCCTTTCTGATCAAAGCTGTACCAGCCTGCGCCCTTGGCGTTCTTGCCATAGCGTTCCAGATATTGCTTGCCATCGTCACCGATTACGTCGTGCTCGCCGGGCACGTAAAAGACGTCTTTGGCGCTTGCGCCTTTCAGCAGTTGGTCAACGCCATCAAATTCTTCCGGCTTGGAAAGATGCGTGATATCGCCGGTGTGAAGAATGAAGCTCGGTTGCGCCGGTAGCGCGTTGATCTTGTCGATTGCGGCTTTCAACGTCCCAGCAACATCCGTGTTCGCGGGCTTGTTGAATCCCATGTGGCTGTCACTGATTTGGACAAAGCTGAGCTCGCCCTTCATCTCCTTCGCGCTGCGCCCGGCCAGTCCGCTCAGGCTGTAAGACTTGAGCACGCCGCCTTGCATCACGCAAAAGGCTCCGGTGCCGGCCCAGGCCATGCACTTTAAAAATCCGCGGCGATCAATGCCGTCGTGGTTATGGTCATGCAGGATCTCGTCTTTCGTTTTGTCCGCCATTGCTTCCTCCTCGTTGGGAGTTCGCGCCGATTAGAGGCTCTCACGCGATCTCACTCACCTTAACTAAGCGGCGGAAGAAATATTCCCACCAAAGCAGGAAAACAATTCTTAACTCTTTGCGCCTGGGTTTATGTGTTGGAACTAAAGGTAAGTGCTTTTTAACGCGCATCATCTGCGTGGAAATGCATCCAACCTGCTATGCTGCGATATCGCCGCACGGAGGTTCTATTGTCGGTCGGCAGCCAGACCAGGAATACGTTAGTGGCAATTGCGATCATCGCATTGTTATGGCAGCCCAGCGCCCACGCCCAGGGCACTGTCAAGCCGATCATCACCGCGCAGACGCAAAGTCTGGATGCGCTTCTCGACCAAAGTTATAACGCCATGTACAACCTGCGTTTTGATGAAGCGCTTCGTCTGGCCGAGTCCGCAAAACGCATGGCCAATGACGATCCTGTTCCCTGGATGGCGCAGGCGTGCGCTGCGCTTTTCCGTGAATTTGATCACATGCACATCTTGCGCAGCGAACTCTTTGCCGCCGATGACAAATTTGCCGACGGGCCGCCGTATACTTGGGACCCGCAACGCCGCAAGGATTTCGATACCGCTCTTGTCGGCGCGGAAAAGCTGGCCCAGGAGCGCCTGAAGCAAAGGAAAGACGATCCCAGGGCGCTGTTTGCTCTCACGCTGGTAACAGGTTTGCGGGCCGACGATGCCGCTCTCATCGCCAAGAAAAAATTCAGCGCGCTCTCTTATACCAAGTCGGCCAATGGATACGCGGAGCGCCTGCTTGCGCGCTCTCCTGACTATTACGACGCTTATATCGCCACTGGCATGGGCAAATACATCATCGGCGGCAAGGCTGCTCCGGTGCGCTGGATGCTGCGCCTGGGCGGACTGAAAGGCGATCAGGAACAAGGCATAAAAGAACTGACGCTCGTGGCCGATCATGGCCGTTTTCTCATGCCCTTTGCCCGGATTCTGCTGGCTTTTGATGATCTGCGGCATCACAACACGGCGGCAGCCAGAAAAAACCTGGAGTGGCTCCGAGAACACTTCCCCAATAACCCGCTCTTTTTGCAGGAAATTGCCAAATTGAACCACCCAAGTACCGATCCTGGCCAGAACTAACGAGCAATTCTCATTTACAATAGAAACATCCCAGATTGAATAACCTGCCTGAACATTGCCCCCTGAAAGGTGCATTCGTAGGTGCATCTGCGGGGACATACCCTTTCGTACATCGGCAAAGCCCATGCGACCTGCTAGCATGCCGATACGCTGAAGGACTTTTGGAGAGTATTTTGGCATCCGGAAAACCCTTGAAAATTGCTGCCTTCCTGACCCTTGTGCTGCTGGCCCTTGTGACCGGCGCATCGGCCCAACTTCAGCAGGTGGCCACCAAATCACCGACCGTGGAAGAAAAGCTGGCCCAGTCTTACCACGCCATGTATGACCTGAAATTTCAGGACGCCTTCAAGGCCGCCGATGAAGCCAAAGCTGTGGCCCAGGACGATCCCTTGCCCTATGTAGCGCAGGCGTGGGTGGTATTCTTCCGCGAGCTCGACCGGCTGCACATTCTGCGCAGTGAGCTCTTTGCCACCGACGATAATTACAACTCCCGCGATGCCTATGCATGGGACGCCGGCAACAAGAAAATTTTTGATAGCAGCCTTGACCAGGCGGAAAAGCTGGCGCAGGATCGCCTGGGCCGCAAACAGAATGATCCCCGCGCGCTGCTGGCGCTTTCACTCATCAACGGCCTGCACGGCGACGATTTCGGCATCTTCACCAAGAAAGACCTCAAGGCCATTTCCTATATAAAGACGGCCACATCGTACGCTGAGAAACTGCTGGCGCAGTCCCCGGATTCCTATGACGCTTACGTGGCCACCGGAATGGGCAAGGTGATTGTGGCGCGTAAATCCGCTCCGGTGCGTTGGGTGCTTCGGCTGGGCGGACTCAAGGGCGATGAAGGTGAAGGCGTAAAGGAACTAACGCTGGCCGCCGACCACGCCCACTATCTTGCGCCCTTTGCCCGCCTGCTGGTGGTGTTTGAGGATGTGCGCTTCAAGAACACTGACGACGCGCGCCGCAAGCTGGAAGCGCTGCATCAGCAGTTCCCCAACAATCATCTTTTCCAGGATGAGCTTGAGAAGCTGGGACGCACGTCAGCGCAACTGGTCCGTCAGGGCAACTGAAGCTGCTCCTTCAATCTTTCCACTGGGCCCCTGCTGCACAAACACGATCGCGCGCAGGTCGTTTCGTTTCCACTCGTTTTGCAGCTTAAGCGGAACATTAGCTTCGAGTGCGCCATTTTTCAGCGTGCCCACTTCTCGCAGCTCGCGCACGACTGCCGCATGATGCAGTGTGCGTCCGCCGTTCTCGCCGGAACCAACTTGAGTCGACAAGTTGTCCTCGGTGATGGCCAGCATCACCAAAGTGTTGCCGTTGGGTGGTGCGGTAGGACCCTTGACCTGAATGGTCAATTGGTCGGCTCCGGCTGGCGCGATTTTTACCTGCGCGGTTTCCAACTCGCTGGCTTGCTGGCGGATCGTGCGTTGCGCTTGCCCGGAATCATTGCCCACAAATTCCACCTCGCCATCCACCACCATCTGAGGCGTGTAAGGCCCATCCACTTTCAGGGCATGCGTGTATTGCTCTTGGCGCTGGGTAAATTCCGCCGATGAAAATCGGTCTTTCCATCCCAGAGCATTCCAATAATCCACGTGGAAGCCTAGCGGGATCACCTGGATGTTCTTGGCGGAAAGCTCCTGGCGCAAACGCCCCAGCAACTCATCCGCCGGCGGACAGCTCGAGCATCCTTCTGAAGTGAACAGCTCCACCACGACTGCCCTGCGCGGCACGCCGGACTCCGTTGTTTTGGCGACAACAATGGAGACACAGATTGCTGCGGCCACCAGGATTGCCACTGCCAGAGTTCGTCCCATGCTCATCAGATGCCTTCCATTTCGTGCAGCCGTATCTCACGTAGGTTAATGGATGTAGATCAAGACTGGAAATCGATTTCACCCACTATTTAACTCGTCATCCTGAGGTCCGTAAGGACCGAAGGACCTTTTGCTTGAGTACCTGATAGGCTGAGTCCTTAAATCAAAGCTGACTTACGTACGTCAAATCGAGTGCTACGGATTTTACTCCTTAGTAAACTTTTCCGGCACCCCACCCCCCTTAAGGCACTTTTGTTGCAAATAAAGGGTGAAGTGCAATTCGACCGAGCGGTCGACCGGACGGTCGAAGCGCTTTTTCGCGTTCAATCGGCCTCGAATCCGGTCCAATCTTTTTGATCGTCCCCGATTGCCGATTTTACTCTTTGATTAACAGCTCTGCCGGTTTCCAGTCGCCTGATTTTCCTGCTTTTGAACGGTATGTTGTCAAAGACCTGAAACCTAGAATCCGCCTGGGCGGGCCGGGTAACTCAAGGCGAATTATATCGTATTTTGTTCGCTCCAGTCAAGAGGCTATTACAGTCCTCCTCCCGGCTCCATTGAATCAGCGGATTGAATCGTTGCACAATTACTTCGGACAGTTCACATGCCTTTGCGCCAATAGGATCTGCTTTGATGCCACCTCCCTCTATCCTTGTAGCAACGTGGGACAACGGGCTATTCAGCATCACCGGGAAAATGGTCCGTCAAGAACTCGCCAATCAATCGGTTCGCAGTCTGGTGGCCGATGGACGTGGAAGAGTGCTCGCAATTGTTGGTGGGCATTCGCTCTGCAGGCGGTCCTCTGAGGGCGCATGGATTGAGATAGCAAAAAGCGAACTCGATCTTTCCTGCTGCGTACCAATTGGGAATGTTGTTTTTGTTGGAACTGACGACGCACATATCCTGTGCATTGATCCTGACGGTGCGCAGCAACGCCTGGCGGGGTTTGACGCCGTAGCGGGCCGCGACAAGTGGTACGCAGGATCGGCGATCATCGACGGCAAGCGAGTCGGCCCGCCGCTTGGAATTCGTTCCATGGCGGCTACATGCGATGGTGCAGTGCTTCTGGCCAACGTCCATGTTGGCGGAGTTCCGCGATCAACCGACGCCGGCTTAACTTGGCGGCCCACCATCGATATCGATAGTGACGTTCATCAGGTATGCGCACATCCAACCCGGCCCAACCTCGTGATAGCGGCGGCGGGGGTGGGTCTTTGCATCAGTTGCGATGCTGGAGCGACGTGGACTATCGAACGGCGGGGACTTCACGCTCATCATTGCTCTGCCGTTGCCTTTGGGAGAAACGACATTTTCGTGTCGGCATCTACGGACCCTTTTACGACGCAAGGCGCAGTTTATCGACGCCCGATCGACGGCGAGGGTCCGCTGCAGCCTTTGGGGGGAGGCATGCCGAAGTGGATCAACGGCAAAGCCGATACAGAATGCATCGCGACCCGAGATTCAATGTCCGCTGTGATCGACCGCTCGGGGTGCCTTTACGTGTCGCATGATGATGGTGCTACATGGTCGTGTACGTTGGATCGTCTAGCTGTTCCAAGCGGACTTCACATCTGCTGACCTCGCCGCGTTACCGCCATCAGTGAATGGGTCTACTAAATACTAACTACCAAATACTAAATACCGACTTCTACTCCTTCACCGCGATCCCCAGCGTCTTCAT
>Ga0105245_10003038_pt1 | contig 15041 bp, 15 predicted proteins | sample KBSM54metaG_FD_81523 | JGI IMG/M metagenome (GOLD analysis project Ga0105245, IMG submission 81523) | Miscanthus rhizosphere microbial communities from Kellogg Biological Station, Michigan, USA - KBS M5-4 metaG | ecosystem: Host-associated > Plants > Roots > Rhizosphere > Soil | place... | reverse complement strand
CTCGCATCCGGATTGCGACGCGTACTTTTCTAAAACCGATCTAGAGAACTCCTGCCCGTGGTATTCGTTCGTCGTACTATCAATCAAGGGCGGTAAGTTCGATCACGCAAATAGCTTCCTGCCGAACGCTGAACAAACCGCCGCGGAGAAAGAAGATTTGATATGGCCAAAGTCCTGATCCCTACGCCCCTGCGCCAGTACACGGAAAAACATGACTCTGTGGATCTTACCGGTGCAACCGTCGGCGAAGTGCTGGGCGCGCTGACCGCCAAGTTCCCCGACCTGCGCAAGCAGCTTTTCAACGATGAAGGCAAGCTGCGCAGCTTCGTCAACGTGTATCTGAACGACGAGGACATTCGCTATCTGAAAAAGGACGCGACTCCGGTAGCTCAGGCCGACACGTTGTCGATCGTCCCGAGTATTGCCGGAGGTTCCGCTGGCGTCGCGCCTCCGCCGCTGGCGTCTCTTTCAAATGACGAGATCATGCGATACTCGCGGCACCTGATCATGCCCGAGGTCGGCATGGAGGGGCAGCTTCGGCTGAAGAACGCGAGTGTTTTGTTGGTGGGCACCGGCGGACTCGGCGCGCCACTGGGAATGTATCTCGCGGCAGCGGGAGTGGGGCGGATGGGTCTGGTCGATTTCGACGTGGTCGATTTCACTAATCTGCATCGCCAGATCATTCACGGCACCAAAGATGTGGGCCGGAAAAAGCTGGATTCGGCCGCGGACACGATCGCGGACATCAATCCGAACGTCAAGATCGAACGCTATGACACGCTGTTCTCGAGCGAAAACGCTCTGGAGATTGGCGCGAAGTATGACATGATCATTGACGGTACGGATAACTTCCCAACGCGGTATCTGGTGAATGATGCGTGCGTACTGCTGAAGAAACCGAACGTCTATGGGTCGATTTTTCGCTTCGAGGGACAAGCGACGGTGTTCGCATATCCCGGCGGGCCTTGCTACCGCTGCCTGTATCCAGAGCCGCCACCTCCCGGCCTTGTCCCGAGCTGCGCCGAGGGCGGCGTGTTGGGGATTTTACCGGGGATCATCGGGCTGATTCAGGCGACCGAGGCGGTGAAGCTGATCCTGGGCGTGGGCGAAACGTTAGTAGGGCGCTTGGTGCTGTATGACGCTCTGGCGATGCGCTTCCGCGAGTTGAAACTCCGCCGGAATCCCGAATGCCCTGCGTGCGGGGATCATCCGACCATCACGAAGCTGATCGACTATCAGGAATTCTGCGGAATTCCGCAACATGAGCCGCCACCTGCTCCCGGGGTCGCGGAAGGCGAGATCGATCCTGTTGAGGTGAAGCAGAAGATGGACCGCGGCGATCAGTTTCTGATCCTGGACGTTCGCGAGCCGCACGAATACCTGATCTGCAGCATCCCGACGTCGAAACTTATTCCGCTGGGCGATCTGCCCAAGCGTGTGAACGAGCTCGACACGGCGACGGAGATCGTCGCGCACTGCAAGAGCGGCGTTCGCAGCGCCAAGGCCGTCGACTTCTTGAAGCAGGCCGGCTTCAAGAAGGTCAAGAATATGAAGGGCGGCATTCTGGCGTGGAGCGACAAGGTCGATCCGAAGGTTCCGAAGTACTGACACACGTCGGATTCCGGTCTGACCAATTTCCACCCTACGAGGGCGAGCAGGAAGAGGTCAATCCTGACCTTTGGGGGAAGCGCCTCGCGGAATTTATCGGCGACGGGCTGCGTAAGGAAGGGTTGAATCTTCCGAGCCGTTCTCGGAAGACTGGGGTTGGGTCGTGCCGATCCGTAACCCGCAATTTAGCCTGTGGATCGGCTGCGGCCGATATCAGGAGTATCCCGACGGCTTCCTGTGCTTCATCGAGCCGCACAAACCTTCGATTCGCAGATTCCTCAGGAAGATCGACACCAGAGAACGAGTCTCGGCTCTACAGATTGCGCTCGACCGAGTGCTTTCCGCGGAAGCGGGGATTCGATCCAAACGCTGGTGGACTTATGATGACTTTATGCGCCCAGCACGAAGTTGACTTACCCACTCGCAGCCGCTTTCTGAGCACACTTAATGTTATGTTAAATTGACATTATGATCACGGCATCGATATCGGAGACTCGCCGGAAGCTCAGCGAACTGATTGAGCAAGCCCGCAAAGGCGAGGAGGTCGTGATTATCAAGGACTCTCGCCCGGTCGCCGCGATAAGACGTATTGACGCCTCGGATCTGGAACTGGCGACAACACTCACGGACCGGCAAGCCCGCCGGCTACTTGAGATCACTGAATCAGAACCCCGTAAGACCTTTCAGTCGGCAACTGCGGCAGTACGCTTCCTCAAGAAAGATATGCAAGGCAAACGTTGAACCTTTCCTTTCTGGATAGATTCAGGCGCCAATGCCGGGCCGCTTCTTCCCAGGAACGCGCAGCCATCCTGAAACTAATCTTGGATTTGGAAATCACTTTTGCGAATCCGCAAGAACATACAGGCTTGGGTTTGCGAAAGCTGCATCCGGTAGGCCTTTGGGAAATGCGAGCCGGTCTATCCCTGCGGGCAATTTTCCGGCTCGACAAAGACGAGGCCATTTTTCTTTTTCTAGGAAATCACGACGAGGTCAAGAGATTCTTAAACTCGCTCTGAGGCCACTCTGCCGGCTGTTAAACTCGTAAGAATGAAGTTTGGCGGGTTCTATGAACATCAGCTTCCTCGGCCGTGGACCAAGGAATCCGAGCACACCCTGCTTAAGCACGCGCTGGACGAAGTCGAGCTGTCCGACCGAAGCGGATTCGACTACATCTGGGCCACCGAGCATCACTTTTTGGAAGAATACGCGCACTCCTCCGCCCCGGAAGTGTTCCTGGCCGCGTGCAGCCAGCGCACCAAGAACGTTAGGATCGGCCATGGCATCGTCCAGATGCCTCCGTACATCAACCACCCGGCGAGGGTAGCGGAACGCATCGCGACACTCGATCTGCTCAGCGATGGTCGAGTCGAATACGGCATCGGCGCGGGCGCATCGGAAACTGAGCTAGGCGGTTACAACGTGCCGCAAGCCGTCAAGAAAGACATGATGCTGGAGGGCGCGCGGGTGGTGGTCGAGATGCTCACGCAGGAACCGTTCCCGGGTATCGACGGCAAGTATGTGAAGATGCCGGCGCGCAACGTGGTCCCCAAACCACTACAAAAGCCTCATCCGCCGATGTGGCTGGCTTGTTCGAACCGGCCGTCGATTCTGCAAGCCGCGCGGCTCGGATTAGGCGCCCTGACGTTTTCTTTCATCGATCCAGGGCAAGCCCGGCAGTGGGTAACCGACTACTACGAGACGTTCGAGAAGGAATGCGTGCCGCTAGGATACGCAGTGAATCCGAACATCGCCATCGCTTGCCCGTTCCTCTGCGATAAGAACGAAGCGCGGCTCGGACAAATCGCTGCCGAAAGCTACGGCTTCTTTATTTACGCCTTAGGGCACTATAGTTTCTTCGGCGAACATGAACCCGCGAAAACCGATATCTGGGACGAGTTCAAGAATCGTCCCAAAGAATTCGCGCTGCCGGAAGGACGACCACTAGATGGAGTCGGGACTCCCGAGCAGGTTCGCCAGCGGCTGCGCGACTTCGAGGATGCCGGAATCGACCAGGTGATCTGCCTGTCGCAGGCCGCGAACATTTCGCACGATATGCTGAGCTCGTCTATCGAACTGTTCAGCAAAGAGGTTCTGCCGGAGTTCAAGGATCGCGATCAGAAGCGCGCGCGGGCGAAGGCCGAGCGGCGGGATCGACTGACTGATCTATGCATGCCTCGACGGCCCAGGATCGAGGCTCCGACGACCTCGACCATTATTCGAGCAGCAGGGCATCACTAGAAACTCCTTCAAGGTCCGGTCGCGGACTCATAGACAGTGTGGTAGCCGTGGGCGTGTGCAGTAAGAGCGCCCACGCCTGCACCGAGGCCAAACCCGGCCACCGAACCCGCCGTAACAATCGCCGCATGATCGGGGCCTTCGTTTGATAGCACAAAAGGAATAGCGATCGCTGCTCCCGCTGCCGCGCCGATAATGCCCCCGAGGAGCGTCTGGCGTTTGAACTTACTCTTGCGAACCCTAACCTTCCGGATTTCAGGCCGCGAGAGGCTCATTTGGGCCGTGCCCGTATTGACGGTAAGGCTCGTTTCAGCAACCGCACTCAGGGTACCGCGATGCTTGGCACCCTTGACCTGCACTTCGATCTGCGTGCCCGGCGCTATGCCTTGAACCACAGACCAAAGTTCGTGGTTCGCAAACGCGGGCGCAGCGGCCACGAAACAAATCCATAAGAACCACGTGGATGTCCTCATCCAGGATCTAACGCTGCCCCGCTTCGGCTTTCATCTTTTTGCCGTCTGATTCGGTGTACCAGCCGGCCTTGACCAGCTCATCGACGGATTTATCGAACTTAGTCTGGTAGTTCTTCTCGTTACCGTAAAGCGAATCCATGCGAGCCTTATCGAAAGCGACGGTGTGGCCGAACTCGCGGCATGCCGCAGGCGTAGTACCGGTGAAATAAGTAGCTGCGGGAACGTCCACCCAAGGGCTCCGGACACCGCCGACGCCGTTGCCGGCTTGGTCGAGCACAACAGCGCCATCCTTGACTTCGATCAGGCTGGCGCGCGGCGCGGGTTTCCCTTTGCGGGCCCATTGATCCAGATGCACCAAGGTGGAATCATACACGTACTTCAGGCGGGTATCCGTGCTGAACGTGAAAGGAGGATCGCACTTGGCGTTTAATGGAAATTCGGGAGTCCCCTGCGCGGTACCACCGGACGCAGTCTGATCCGCGAAGTTGGGGAAACCGCGATCGTACGCCCATCGATCGATGTGCGAAGCGCCGGCGACTTCGTAACGGCGGAAGCGGTTATCGGCGTCATCGCTATCGGGACGCCGCTGTGCCAGCGAGGCATCGACTTCGCCTTGCGCCACTACTTCAATCACGGGAACATCCACTTTCGCGACGATACTGCGCGGGTCATTTCGTGCGGGCGCTGTGCCGCAATTACTGAGGCGGCTGGGAGCCCCCGGGTTGCGCAGGAGATAACCGTCAATCACCGGCTTGCCGTTGGCGAGGCGCGCGTGCGAGTGGATCGCGTCGAGGTAGGTGACGACGTCAGGGAACTGGCTAGTCATGTAGATGCCTTCTACGCGAAATCCAGCGAACGGGCTGCCCGCAGGGGCGGCTTTGAGCAGCGCACCCACTTGGCTGATCAGATCGAAACGCAAACCTTCTTCCATCGGCGAGGGACCGCCCTTGGCTCCAGGACACGCTTCAGTCGGATTCGGATTCGCGAAGGACAGGGCGGCATAGCGCGTGGGATTGAACTTCTTGAGCCCATCCGTCGCAGCCGGCATGGTGATCCCTACCCAGGCATCGCCGCGCTCCATCATGTGCTCGTTCAAGTAACCGTACATGATCGCCCAATCGAACCGGCGCACCGCGCCTAAAGGCTCGAGCACGACAGCACCGCTGAATTTCGAGGCAGTGGCCGGCCGGCGCACCAGAATCCGAGCCGCATACGGCGCTTTCTCGGTCTTCACGGTGACGGAACCATCGGCGGCCCAATCATACACATTGGCGTTGCCACTGACGATGAACTCCTGCTCGACGTAGCCGTACTTCGAAAGATCGTAGGGCACCAGGCTGTGCGCGGCATCCATGAACGGATAGGAATCCGCCGTGACGGGAATCGGCCCGGTGAATTTTGGAACGGCGGTGCCCTGCCCTGCTGCGATTGCGGCGGTCAGGATCGCGATAAAAACCGTCTGTCTCATTATCTTCTCCTCAGCTCTTCTTAACGTGGTTGTGTTACGACGTCGACCAACGCGGGCTCGCCGCGCCGAACCACGTCTACAGCGCGGCGCAAGGCCGCTCCTAAGTCTTTCGGATCGGTGATGGGTCCCTCAGCGTGGACTCCCAAGCCTTGGGCGATCTTCGAATAATCGATGTACGGATCTTCGAGAGTCGTACCGATTACGGCCCGATCAATGCCGCGGTTGTGCCGGTTCGCCATGCGTTGCACGTGCATGAGTTCCTGGTGATAGGCGCGATTGTTGTGCATCACGCTCAGTAGCGGGATCTTGTGATGCGCTGCCGTCCATAACACCGCAGGTGCATACATGAGATCGCCGTCATTCTGGATGCTGACGCTCAGGCGGCCGCGCTTGCGATTGGCGAGAGCCGCACCCACGGCCGCCGGCGCACCGTAGCCCACACCAGCCCCACCCGAGCCGCCGAGATATTGATAGTGCTTGTCAAAGTTCCACAGGCGTAGCGGCCAGCGACTGACGAACGGCACGTCGGATACCAGCGACCAATCGTCGTTCTTGATCTGGGCCCACAACTCGGCGGATAGGCGCGCGGTGCTGATGGGGCTCGCGTCCCAGGCATAGGTGGCTTCCGTGCGCGTGCGTTCCAGGGAATCTTTGGCGGCTGCGGCGAGCTTCGCTCCGCGATCGTCAAGCGCGCGTTTACGATCGGGCGTAATCAGACGCTTGACGGCCTCGATCAAGGACGGCAGCGTCGCTTCGGCGTCCGCAGCGATCGCTAAGTCGACCTCGGGATAGCGCTCGAAATCCTGATAGTTGCTACGCAGGAACAGATCGCCCGCGGTGATGCTGATCAGCTTGGCTCCCGGCTTGCTGATCGACTGCGAGGTTCGCTGGAGCTGATCGCGGTAGGAATGGACGGTACCCCAGAAGTCGGTGAGCTCGAGACCAAGGATCACGTCAGCGGCCCCGACCAGCGTGCGGCTGCGCTCGGTGTGGTTCAGCGGATGGCGCGTCGGAAAGTTCATGCGGCCGCCCTGATCGATGACCGGGGCTTGCAGGGCTTCGGCCAGCTCGACCAGCAATTTCATTCCGGCAGGGGTGCGAGCGGCGCGATCCGCGATGATGACCGGGTTCTCGGCAGCGACCAATAGGCGAGCGGATTCCGCAACAGCCCCCGATTCGCCCTGCGGCGGTGCGGCCAGCGTTAGCTTGGGAATGCTCAAGCGAGCATCGGCGGCGATCGCATCCTCTTGTAGGTCGCCATCCGCCACCAGCACGATGGGCGACATGGGCGGCGTCATCGCGATCTTATAGGCACGCACGGCGGACTCGGCGAAGTGCGTGAGAGATGTGGGGGAGTCGTCCCATTTCGTGAAATCGCGCACCAGGGCCGCGCCGTCCTGGACGCTGTGCGCCCATTCGACACCCGGCCGTCGATTGGTCGCGTTGGCGATATTGCCAAAAATCACATACACGGGCACGCGATCGCAGTAGGCGTTGTAAATCGCCATTGCGGCGTGCTGCAGACCAACCGTTCCGTGCGCGAATACGGCCAGCGGCTTGCCCTCGACTTTGGCATAACCATGGGCCATCCCGACGGCCGATTCCTCATGGCAGCAGGTGAGGAACTCGGGATTGCGATTGCCCCCGTAGTTGATCACCGATTCGTGCAGCGCGCGGAAGCTGGAGCCCGGATTGGAGCAAATGTAATCGATGCCCAGGTACTTGAGGACATCGACCATGAAGTCGGACCCAGGGCGTTCGTTGGTTAGAACCTCAACGTTGGAAGATGGCGTCCCGGTTTCGGCCTCGCGAGCCGCGGCGTTAGGGGCGGTGGCGTTAGGAGCGGTGACTCGCGGAGTGCCCGGTTGGATTTGCTGCGCGCGAGCAGTGCCACTGGCAGTCAAGGTAGCGGCGCCGACGGTGGCGCTTTGAAGGAAATTGCGTCGGTTTAGGGCACTTTTCTTGGAACGGGCCACGAGGCTCTACCTGCTCAGAGATAGAGTATCACTTGGAAGGCAGACCGAACTCGACTTTGCGATCCTTGTTGATCTGCTTACTGAAATCGCGGTCAACCAGATCCAGCGTGACGCTGTTCTTGACGCCCTGAACCGTAATGTAGTTGAGGGTGTCGCCTTCCACCCAGTAGGCGATGGCCGGATAGATGGTATGGTCCTTCATGGCGATCAGGAACATGACCTGCTGGTCACTTGTATTAACAGCGGAGTCCCCCGGGTTCCCCGCCTGCGGAGCAGGCTCAGGAAGAGGCGCATTCGAGTAATCGCGCAGCACCGGATTCGCGGTATCCGGCCTGAAGTACTGGTTGATGATCACCACGGGCGGCTGCGTCATCTGGTCGTAGCCCGAGCCCTGATACTGCGAATAGCCCGCCATGGGCGCGGACGGCGCGTCGTAGTCGTAGTAATTGCCGCCGTAGAACACCGGATACGGAACCGCCACAGCGATCCCGTGCGACCCATGCGCCACTTGCGGAACAGGCGCGGCGACGAGCGGCGAGCCCGGAAGGCGAGGATTCCGAACTGCCACGGGGGCTCCGGTGCCCGGATAAATCAGGCGGCCGAATCCAGCTCCGCCGGTGGTGCCGACCACGGCTCCAGGGTTAGAAACCCGGCCGAAACCGGTGGGATCGGCAGCGCGCTGGGCCCATGCCGTCGCGGCCACCAGCAATAGTAAAGCCGTGAAGTTCATCGGAGTCGCCTCCTAGTTGTAGTTTAGACGCTTTGGGGAGCCGCGGCGTTGAGGCTAATACAGCATGAGGTAAACCACGACTCCCGTAACGCTCACATACAGCCAGATCGGGAGTGTCCAGCGGGCGATTCGCCGATGCCGGGAGAAGTCGCCGGTTTTCTCGGCCTTGAGCCCGCGCCGCAGGGTAATGATCGCCAGGACAGGCACCGCAGCGGCCAGGGGCGTATGCGTATACAGAATGGCGAAGTAGACATAGCGAATAAATCCAGTCTTCTGGTAATAGACGATCCCGGAATTCGCGTGATAGATCAGGTAGGAGATCAGGAAAACAGCGGACACCGTGAACGCCGCGAGCATCGTGCTCTTATGTTGCGTGCGCTTGCCGGTGCGGATCAGGAAGTAACCGCGCACGAGCAAGATGGCGGCGGTGCCGTTGAGGATCGCGTTCACGGCCGGAAGCTGGTGAACGTCCATCAGTTCGGCTGCCTCAGCAGAGTCTTCGCATCGGCGATCACACGCCGTATCGCATCCGGTTCCGAGGTCAGATAATATCCGCGGATCTGCAATTTCCGGTCGACCAGCACGAAGCGCGTGGAGTGATCGAAGCTGCCGTCTACGGCGTTGAGCTTGAAGACGTCCTGCCCCAGATGATTCAATGTTTCGCGCGGGCCAGTCAGGAAATACCAGACGCCGGGCGTGGCGCTATAGAACGCGGCATATTTAGCGAGCTTCTCGGGTGTGTCGCGATCGGGGTCCACAGTCATCGAGACGAGCTTCACGTCCTGCCCGGATAGAGCGGTCTGGACTTCGTACATCTGCGAGCTCATCCGCGGGCATGGACCGGGGCAGTTGGTGAACATGAAATTCGCAACCCATACGTGGCCGAGAAGAGAATCGCTCTTGAAGTCGGCTCCGGTCTGATCGGTCAGTGTGAACGGAGAAACCCATAAGCCAGTTTCCGGTGGAGGGTGAGAGCATCCGGCGCATACAGCTAGCGCCAGTAAGCTAGCTATCCAGCGCCATGAGGCCATACAGCAAAGGAAGGTACAGCACGCTGGCAAGCAGCACGCGGCGGGCTTGCAGGCGGGTCTGGGTCGAATTCGCCTGGAATCCGGCATACAGCATGATGGTTCCCAGCACCGACGCGCCAAACAGATAGAAGTTTCCGGCCATATCGAAAAACTTGGGCGCCAGGCTCATGGGGATTAGGGCCATGGAGAACCAGACGATGCGCCGGGAAGTAGAATCGACCGTCGGCTCGACCACGGGCAGCATGCGGATGCCGGCTCGCGCGTAATCCTCGCGATACATCCAGGCGATCGCGTAGAAATGCGGGAACTGCCACAGGAACAGAATGGCGAAGAGGATTCCCGCTTCATAATTCAAATGACCAGTGGCCGCAGCATAACCGATTAGCGGAGGCATGGCGCCGGGAATCGCACCAATAGTGGTCGAAATAGGCGAGACACGCTTCAGAGGCGTGTAAACGAACAGGTAACTCGCCAGAGTGAACAGTGCCAGCAATGCGGTCAGAAGATTCACGCCCATCCACAGCTCGGCAAAACCTGCCGTGGAAAGCGCGGTGCCGAACGTTAGCGCGTGATCCGCTGTGATCCGGCCGGATGGAATCGGACGAGCTTTGGTCCGGTTCATAAGGCCGTCGCCTTCCCGTTCGTACCACTGGTTCAAGGCAGCAGTGCCCCCGGCGATCAGCATGGTCCCAAGCAGCGTGTGGAACAGCTCCATCCACGTCCAGGGCTTCCCGAGATGCGTTCCAAACAGGAACCCGACGCCGGTGCTCATCAGGATGAACAGCGTGATGCGCGGCTTGGTGAGCTCGAGATAGCGGTTCATGAGGTCACCGCCTGATGGTGCGAATCCGCCGTTTCAGATGCGCGCACGTGGACGTTGCGCCGGATCTGGATGGCAAGGACAACGCTCGCGGCCAGCGTCAAGCCGCCGGTAGCGACATGGGCTACCGTGGTGAATACCATCGCCAGCGGATACTCGGCAGCGTTCAGTCGTGCGACGTAAGCAGCAATGCCCAAGAAGATCTGCACCAGCGTGATCGTTAATAGGCCGACCGCTGCAGGCCGCAGCGCACGATGCTTGGGAAACTGATTCAAGGCGAAGATCGCCGTCAGCAGAATCAACAGCGGTACGAGCATTGCGCCGATGATGTGCGGCATGAGTCCGAATGCCCGGTGTCGGAAACCTGCCCCGAGGCCGATCTGCAGCAACACCATTACTGGAGTAATGACGGCGAGCGATCGCAAAGATGGCCAGCCGTAATCCTCGACCGGATCCGGGCCTTGCTGCCAGTTTCGCGACGTGAAGACGGCAATGGCGACCGTCACCGAAAAGAAAAGCTGCGCGAGGCACGCGTGGGCGATACTGATCGGCGCGGGCTGCAGCAGAAGCACGGTCGCGCCGCCGAGTAAGCCCTGTGCGACGACTCCACCGAGCGCGAGCCAGCCGAGGTTGCGCATCCACTTACGTTTCTCGACGCGCGCAATCCAGATCGCCAGGATAATGGTCAACGTCCCGACCACGGTGGCGATCATCCTGTGTCCGGTTTCAAAGAGCACGCCGCCCGTCATCTCCGGAATCACTTGCCCATAAGACAACGGCCAGTCTGGCACCGAAAGCCCCGCTTCCTTGCTGGTGACAGACGCTCCAGCGACGACCAGGAACAGGGTGCACACGGCGACCAGGGTCGCGTAGCGGTGCAGCCAGGGGGTTTGCATTGTATTAGGAGACAACGATTGGTACACCTACAGTTTAGCGCGTAGAATGAGGTTCTTGTGGCTTCATCACTTCATCAGCCGATTCACACCCTTTACGGCGGCGCACACTTATTCAAATCAACCACTTGCAGCCGGTTAGGCGCGCTCGCGCAAAAAGCGTTTCGAGATTACGCTCCCGACGCCGCCACGATGGCCAAGGTTTTCGGCCTCGACGGCCTGGAGAATCTGGTCCATGCGCGAGTCACCGAGAAGCTGAGTCGCGAGCCTATCGAGGATTACCGGATCGATTTCGAAGACGGATTCGGCGTTCGCTCCGATGCCGAGGAGGATGCTGCGGCCGATAACGCTGCTCGGGAGGTTACCGCGGCGGTCCAGGCCAAAACGCTTCCGCGCATGTTTGGAATCCGGGTGAAGTCCTTTTCCACGGAGTCTTCGAAGCAGCGCGCTCTGCGAACACTGAATCGTTTTCTTACTCGGGCAACTCTGCCCGAGAACTTTGTGGTGACACTGCCGAAGATCACCAGGCTCGAGCAAATCTCTGAGCTAGTGAGCGCTCTTCATCCCTATCCCGAAGTGCGCGTCGAGATCATGATCGAGACGCCGCAGTCGATATTTATACTGCCCCAGCTGCTGGAAGCAGCCCAAGGCAAATGTGTCGCCGCGCATTTCGGAGCGTACGACTACATGGCGAGCCTCGGTATTTCCGCGGCGAATCAGGATTTGCATCATTCCGCATGTGAGTTTGCCCGGTCGATGATGCTAGCCACGTTTGCCGAGACTGGCGTGTGGCTGGTGGACGGAGCAACCAACCTGCTTCCCTTCCCGCCCGAGGTCCATCGGGCATGGAAGCTGCACTACGATAACATCCGCTGTTCTCTCTATAACGGCTTCTATCAAAGTTGGGATCTGCACCCTGCCCAAATTCCGGCTCGCTTGGTCGCGGCGTACAACTTCTTCCTGGAGAGTCTGCCGGACGCGTCGGAAAGGCTGCGCAATTTCAGGGCGCAGTCCGAGCAGGCTACACGAGTTGGCGCGATCTTCGACGATGCGGCCACCGGACGAGGGCTGGTAAATTTCTTCGAGCGGGCGTTGCGTTGCGGCGCGATCGATCCCAGCGACGTTCCGACCTAGGCTCGTTTTCTCACTGCCGTAATCAGGCGCTCCGAGCGAACCGGCTTAGCGAGGACTTCGTCAACCAGAGCCTGCTCGGGACGACCATCGAGATCGGCGCCCCAGCCGGCCAGCACGACGATCCGAACGCCAGCCATTACTTTGCGAAACTCGCGAACTAACGCCAGGCCGTCCTCAGGGGAGGGCAAGCGGAGATCCAGAATCACACAGTCAGGTACGAGTTCGCGAAATCTCTCCCGCGCACTAGCGGGATCGGTTGCTGTGGAGACTTGGTGTCCGTCGCGTTCCAGAAGCATTTTCCGTAGCTCCAGGCCGCCAGGGTCGTCGTCGACAAGCAGAACACTAGCCATCAGTTAAACTTCACCGCGGCAATCACCAGTTGCGGCATCTGCTGATTCCAGCTCTCTGGTAAATTATCGAAGGGCAGACGGAAGCTTTTCGTTTCGCCGGGCTTAAGGCCGCCCATTTGGGAGCTCACAATGGCCACGCGCTGCCGCAGGGTCACTTTATTGTAGTAATCGTAGAAAACGCAATTGATCTCTACAGTATCCAGATTGCGATCGCCGGCATTGGTAATGTTGCCCGCGATTTCCACCACCTTCTGGCTGACGAAATTCTGAGCCGCCTTCATGCCGACATCGCTGAGCTTCAGATTCCCTATGTACGCCCGCGCTTCAGGCGTCAGCGGCGCGTCGGCGGCGGGTTTATGCGGGGTGAGTTCCAGATAAGCGACCACGCCTGCTCCGGCCAGTAGCAGTGCGATCAGGACGATCTGGGGCAGCCCGAACAGGTTGCGTTTAGGCGGTGCGGCGGCCGACAGTGGAAAGTTACTGCCCACTTATAGTCATCTCCCCAATCAGGAGGGACGGAGAAGCGAGGGAGCTGCGAAACTGGAGGTTCGCTCCCACCTGCTCCAGGTTCATCAACATCTGTTTCAGATTTCCAGCGATCGTGATCTCGGAAACAGGATACGCCAGTTCGCCGTTTTCAATCCACAGGCCCGCGGCGCCCGAGGAATAATCGCCAGTCACAGTGTTGGCTGAGGCGCCAATCAGCTCCGTGACGTAGAGGCCCTGTTGCACTCCGGCAATCAGATCCTGCTCAGAGCGGGTCCCGGCTTCGATATAGAAGTTTCCCGGGCCGACGCCGGCCGCACCAGCCAGCCCGCGAGAGGCGTTTCCGGTAGTCTTCAATCCCAGTTTCAGCGCTGTGTAGGTATTCAGCAGATAACTTTTGAGCACGCCGCGCTCGATTACTACGGTCCTCCGGGAGGTCACGCCTTCGTCGTCAAAGGGCGAGCTGCCGAATAGGCCGGGCATGGTGGCGTCGTCGATGATGGTCAGGGCCTCAGAGGCAATCTTCTCTCCTAGTTTTCCGGTGAGGAACGACGCGTGACGATAAATCGCGCCACCATCGACTGCATCAAACAGATCGCCCAAAAGCATCCTGGCAGTACGAGGCTCGAAGATCACCGGCACTTTCTGAGTCGGCACCTTGCGCGGATTCAGCCGCCGCAGAGCGCGTGCGGCCGCTCGTTTGCCGACTTCTTCGGGGCTTTCGAGGCGCGAAACTTCGCGCGCCGACGACTGCCAATAATCGCGTTCCATGGAACCGTTCTGCTTCGCCACCGGGACCACGCTGAGGCCGCAGCTTGAGGTTCGATATTCGCCGGCAAAGCCCAGCGAGTTGGCGAAAACTCGAGAGCCAAGGTAGGAATCAAACGATGCTCCTTCCGAGTTAGTGATACGCGCGTCCGCCGCCAAGGCTACTTCTTCCGCTTTCAACGCCTGGGCGATCTTAAATTCGGTTTCGAGGCGCGAAACGGAATCGTCGTAGAGTTTCAGGTCCCCTGTAAAACGCCCCAAGTCGGCAGGATCGGGCAAGCCCGCGTGCGGATCGGGAGTCGTGATACGTGCGAGATCCAGCGCCCCCCGAACCATAGATTCAATACCTTGCGGAGTCAAATCGGATGTTCTGGATGAGCCGGTTAGGTTCCCTACCAGCACGCGAATTCCCGCGCCTCGAGACCCGGCTTGCTTCAGGTTTTCGACCTCGCGCATGCGAACCCCGGCAGAGAATTCTTCGCCTTCCGAGATGGTGCACTCCGCGCCGCTGGCCCCTGCGTCCAGGGCTCGGCGCACCGCAGAGCGCGCGATATCGATTAGACTTTCGCTCATGCCGCCGTCCCGCCTACAGTCATCTTGTCGATCTTCACGGTCGGGATGCCGACGCCCACTGGGACGCTCTGCCCTTCCTTGCCGCAGACGCCGATGCCTTCATCGAGCTGGAGATCGTGGCCGACCATGCTGACGTACTTCAACGCCTCGGGACCGTTGCCGATCAATGTCGCGCCCTTCACCGGCCGCGTCAGCTTGCCGTCCTCGATCAGGTAGCTCTCGGTGGCCTGGAATACGAAGTTCCCGCTAGTGATATCCACCTGCCCTCCGCCGAAGGTCGCGCAATAAATGCCTTTAGGCACGCTGCGGATGATCTCTTCCGGATCACTCTGCCCGGCGAGCATGTAGGTGTTGGTCATGCGCGGCATGGGGATGTGCTGATAGCTTTCCCGCCTCCCACTGCCGGTGGAAGTGGACTTGAGCAATCGCGCCGATAGCGTGTCTTGCAAGTATCCGCGCAGGATGCCGTTTTCAATCAGCACGTTCTTTTGCGTGG
>Ga0105245_10003034_pt1 | contig 15053 bp, 17 predicted proteins | sample KBSM54metaG_FD_81523 | JGI IMG/M metagenome (GOLD analysis project Ga0105245, IMG submission 81523) | Miscanthus rhizosphere microbial communities from Kellogg Biological Station, Michigan, USA - KBS M5-4 metaG | ecosystem: Host-associated > Plants > Roots > Rhizosphere > Soil | place... | reverse complement strand
TCGCCGACCGGCTATGGCCTGAAGACGACCTTTGGCACCTCGGCGGGCACGCAGGATTTCGACAGCGTGATGCAGGCCGATGTCATCCTGATCATCGGCGCCAACCCGACTGACGGCCACCCGGTCTTCGCCAGCCGCATGAAGCAGCGCATCCGCCAGGGCGCCAGGCTGATCGTCGTCGATCCGCGCCGCACCGATATCGTCCGGACGCCGCATATCGAGGCCGACCATCATCTGCCGCTCAAGCCCGGCACCAATGTCGCGGTGCTGACCGCCATGGCGCATGTCGTGGTCACCGAGGGTCTGGCCGACGAGGCCTATATCCGCGCCCGCTGCGACTGGGACGAATATGCCGAATGGGCCGCCTTCGTCGCCCAGCCCGAGCGCTCGCCCGAGGCGACCGAGGCGCTCACCAACGTTCCCGCCGCCGATCTGCGCGCCGCCGCGCGGCTCTATGCGACGGGTGGCAAGGCGGCGATCTATTACGGCCTCGGCGTAACCGAGCACAGCCAGGGATCGTCGACCGTCATCGCCATCGCCAATCTCGCCATGGCGACGGGCAATGTCGGGATGGAGGGGGCCGGCGTGAACCCGTTGCGCGGCCAGAACAACGTCCAGGGCGCCTGCGACATGGGCAGCTTCCCGCACGAATATTCGGGCTATCGGCACGTGTCGGACACCGCCGTGCGCGAGATGTTCGAGGCGGCATGGGGCGTCGCGCTCGATCCCGAGCCGGGCCTGCGCATTCCCAACATGCTCGACGCCGCGACCGAGGGCGTCTTCAAGGCGCTATTCATCCAGGGCGAGGACATTCTCCAGTCCGATCCCAACACCCAGCATGTCGCCGCGGGGCTCGCGGCGATGGAGTGCGTCGTGGTGCAGGATCTGTTCCTCAACGAGACCGCCAATTACGCGCATGTCTTCCTGCCCGGTTCGACCTTCCTCGAAAAGGACGGGACCTTCACCAATGCCGAACGCCGCATCCAGCGCGTGCGCAAGGTGATGCATCCGAAGAACGGCTATGCCGATTGGGAGATCGTGCAGCTGGTCGCGCAGGCAATGGGCCTCGGCTGGAGCTATGCGCACCCGTCCGAGATCATGGACGAGATCGCAGCGCTGACGCCGACCTTCGCCCGGGTCAGCTATGCAGCGCTCGACGAGCACGGATCGCTGCAATGGCCAGCGACCGATGCGATGCCCGAGGGCACGCCGACGATGCACATCGACGGCTTCGTGCGCGGCAAGGGGCATTTCGTCGTCACCGACTATGTCCCGACTGACGAGAAGACCGGCCCGCGCTTCCCGCTGCTGCTCACGACGGGGCGCATCCTCAGCCAGTATAATGTCGGCGCGCAGACGCGGCGAACCGCCAATGTCGCATGGCATCCCGAGGATTTGCTCGAGATTCACCCCGTCGATGCCGAGAATCGCGGCCTGCGCGACGGCGACTGGGTTCTGCTGCGCAGCCGCGCCGGCGAGACCACGCTACGCGCCCAGGTCACTGAGCGGGTCGCGCCGGGCGTGGTCTACACGACCTTCCACCATCCCGAGACCCAGGCGAACGTGATCACCACCGATTATTCGGACTGGGCGACCAATTGCCCCGAATACAAGGTGACCGCGGTTCAGGTCTCAGCCTCGAATGGGCCGTCCGACTGGCAGGAAAGCTATGCCCGCCAGGCCGAACATTCGCGGCGCATCGCTGCGGTCGCGGCGGAATGATGTCCCCCGCCGAACGGCTGGTCTATATGGCCAACCAGATCGCGCGCAATTTCGCCGCGCAGGGGGCTGACGTCGCGGCACAGGCGGTGGCGGATCATATCGCCGCCTTCTGGGATCCGCGCATGAGGGCGCATATCTTCGCGATGCAGGATGGAGGGCAGGGCGCCGCGCTGGAGCCGATCGCGGTGCACGCCTTGAAACTGCTGCGCGATCGGGGCGTACCGCCGCCGCAATCGCCGGCGACCCAATTTGGATCGCCACATGGCGCAGGCGGCTCCGACGCCGTTTGATAACGCTTGCGAACCGAACTCGAAAAGCGCCAATTGCGGCCCGCGTCGGGGTCACCTGAACGCTGAATCGAGGAGGGTTGAACGCATATCGTCCGCATGTTGGTCGTTGGCTTGATCGTCGGTATCCTCGCACGCTTTTTCTATCCGGGCGCTGTCCACATGCATCTGCTTGGCAGCATTATCCTCGGCATTCTCGGCTCGCTTCTCGCCGGCTTTGTCGTTCAGGCGACGAGCGGCGCCGCGGGCAAGCAGCCCTTTCACCCGGCCGGCTTCGTTGCCTCCATTCTCGGGTCGATGGTGCTGATCTTCATCGCACGGCACTTCCTGCACCTGGTTTGAGCGGGTGCCAGTCGGGCGGGCTGCGTTCCCATCGAAACGCAGCCCGCTCATTGCCGCGGTAGCGCCTTCCAGTAGCGCACATAATCGACCGCCATCTGCTGCGGCAGCGCTGCGTCGTCCACGCCCTTCGCACCGCCCCAGTCGCCGCCGATGGCGAGGTTGAGGATCAGATTATAGGGCCGCGTAAACGGCCAGGCCGGCTTGCCGCCGGGCTGGTCGTTTTTGACACGCATATAGCCATGGTCGTCGACCCCGATGGTGATCGCATCGGCGCTCCAGTCGAGCTGGTAGCGGTGGAATTCCGAACAGCTGGTCGGCACTGCTATCTCGGCGCCGCGCTGAGTCCCCAGCCGGTGGTTGAAGGCGCCGCTGTGGAGCGTCGCGTGCACGATCTGAGGCTGCCAGCCGACCATCTCCATCACGTCGATCTCGCCTTCGTCAGGCCAGGCCCCGCCGGTCGGCAGCAGCCAGATCGCCGGCCAGGTGCCGCGCGCGCAGGGCAGCTTCGCGCGGACTTCGTAAAAGCCATAGCCATAGGCTTTTTGACTCACCAGCTTGGCGGATGTGTAGGCCTGCCCGCCCCAGTCCTGCGCCTTGGGCATGGTCTCATGGCGCGCCTCGATCACCAGCGCGCCATGCTCGATCCGCGTATTTTCAGGCCGGGCGTCGGCATAATATTGCAGCTCGTGGTTGAACCAGCCCGGCTTGTTGAACGCGGTGTCGAACCGCCATCTGGCCGGGTCGACCCGCGCCCCGTCAAACTCATCCGCCCAGCTCGGTGCGGCGGAAGGCGCGCGCATCGGCACATCGACCGTGTAGTTGGTGGCCGCCAGCGTCGCCGCCTGGGCGGTCATGAGGATAAACAGGCTCATCATAGGGATATCTTCCGTCCATTCCCGCCGCGCGATTTCCGCACGGTCACTCCATCGATTCGACCAGATCCTTGGCTTCCTTCAGGCCGATATGGGTGGCCTCCCGGACGAGCTTGATCGCCTCGATCTTGCGCCCGTCCGTCAGTAGCGCGCGGACTATTTCCTCCACCTCGGGCGGCAACACGGCGGCGGGCGCCCCCGACAGCGCTCCAGGAACCGCAGTTGCGGCCACCGGCGCGCGGCGGGCCGGCGCCTGCCCGCCCATCAACGGATCGCTACCATGCGACGCGCGCAGCGCCCAGCCGACCAGTAGCAACACCGCGAGCCCAATCACGATCAGCACGGGCATGGGGATGAACATCGCGGCTCCTCTGAGGGCTCTTGGTCTCGCACGTCTAGGCTTCCTCAGCCAGCTCCGTAAGGGTGAAGATCGGCTAGCTCGCGCGTTCCACCTCCGCCAGCCGCACTATTGCATTTAATATCGTAATACGATATAAACTCGTAGCCGGCCTGACGTGCCGGCACAGCGAGGCCATGGTCATGTACTTGCTCCGGATAGGACTCGAATCGATCGCCCTCATCATCGGGTCGCTGCTGGCCGCCATCCTGCTGTGCTGGCTGCTATGGTTCCTTTTCCGGCTGCTTCGTCACCCCGCCTGGTCGGCATTGGTGATCCTCGCTCTGGTCGCGCTGGCGTGCGTCGGTCGCTTGCCCGCGAGCCCGTTCCTGCAAATGGTGCTTGCGTTCGCTGCCCTTGGCGCAATTCCGTTGTGGAGCGAGGGCAGGGCCTGGTGCCGCCGGACGCAGGATAATGCGCTGTGGCGCCGCCGCCCCGCCACGCCCGAAAAAGCAGCGTCGGCGAAGGTCATTCCGAGCCCAGGCTACCGTCGATATCCGGCGATTATCGCCTGTATCGGTGAGGATCGTAAGGCCGAACGCGCTGAAATCCACATGGTGGCCGCCCGTATCTGGCGGGAGACCTGCCAGGCGCAGGGCATGCGATCGGACGTCACGCCCAGCTTCGCGTTTCGCCGCCGCCTGTTGAGAGCGGCAAGACGTGCGACGAGCGGTCAAATTCCGGCCCATCGCTGAAGGCCTCCGCAACACGCAATCGCGCTTCGGCGCTCAACCGCCACCACTCGACACTCCCGGATGGGCAATCCCTGTCTCGTCGACTAGATGCTCGGGCGGACAGCCTCCGCGCAAAGACGGACGCGCCGCGAGATCAGCCGCGGACCAGGGAGTTCAAGCGATGACCACGCCCACCGGGCCGGACGATATCGATCAGCAGCGCCGCCGCCTGTTCGGCGCCGCCGCCCTCACGCTTGCCGCCGCGCCTTTCGTCGCAAGCGCGCAGGAGCCGGCAAAACAGGCCGGCGGGGTAGGGACCAACACCGCATTCGCCCCGCTGAAGCAGGTCAATGCCGGCCCGCTCGATATCGGCTATGCCGAGGCCGGCCCCGCCGCCGGCCCGGTCGTCATCCTGCTGCACGGCTGGCCCTATGACATCCACAGCTTCGTCGACGTCGCCCCCATACTCGCCGCTGCCGGCTACCGCGTGATCATCCCCTATCTGCGCGGCTATGGCACCACCCGTTTCCTCGCGGCCGACACGATGCGGAACGGCCAGCCCGCCGCCCTCGCGCTCGATGTGATCGCGCTTATGGACGCGCTCCAAGTCCACAAGGCCATCCTTGCCGGCTTCGACTGGGGCGCGCGCACCGCCGCCATCGTCGCAGCGCTCTGGCCCGATCGCTGCAAGGCCCTGGTCTCGGTCAGCGGTTATCTGATCGGCAGCCAGGAGGCGCAGAAACAGCCGCTGCCGCCAAAGGCCGAACTCAGCTGGTGGTATCAATTCTACTTCGCCACCGATCGTGGCCGGGCGGGCTATGCGCAATATCGTCGCGATTTCGCGAAGCTCATCTGGCAGATCGCCTCGCCGCGCTGGGCGTTCGATGATGCCCTGTTCGATCGCAGCGCCGCCGCCTTCGACAACCCCGATCATGTCGACATCGTCATCCACAATTATCGCTGGCGCCTGAGCCTCGCCCAGGGCGAGGCGAAATATGACGCGCTCGAAAAGCAGCTCGCCACCGGGCCGGCCATCGCCGTGCCGACGATCGTCCTCGAAGGCGATGCCAATGGCGCACCCCACGCCCCGGACGACACCGGCTATCGCAAGAAATTCACCGGCGATTATCAATATCGCGTGGTCACCGGCGGCATCGGCCACAATCTCCCGCAGGAGGCCCCGCAGGCCTTCGCCCGGGCGGTTCTGGATGTCGCCCGACGCGCGCCGGTCGGCTGAAGGGCGTCACGCCTTCGCAAGCGCCTGCTCGACCCATTGCACGATCGCGGCGGTCGGCATCGCGCCCGAGGTGCGCGCGACTTCGCGGCCCCTGCGGATCATGATCATGCTGGGAATGCTCTGGATGCCATAGCGCGCGGCGATCGCGCGCTCGGCCTCGGTATCGAGCTTGGCCATCCGCACCCGCGGCTCGAGCCGCGCCGCGGCCGCCTCGAAATTCGGGGTCATCATCCGGCACGGCCCGCACCATTCAGCCCAGAAATCGATCACCACCGGCAGGTCGCTTTTTAGTGCATGCCGGTCGAAGCTGGCGGCCGTCAGGTCGATCGCCTTACCCTGGAAAAGCGGGTTATGGCAGGTGCCGCATTTCGGGCCCTGGCCAAGCCTGGTGCGCGGCACCCGGTTGAGCGCGCCGTCGACGGGGCAGGCGACGACCAGTGCGTCGGCACCGGATCCGGCATTCGTGTCAGTCATCACGCTCTCCTGCGGCACGCGATCCGCCCCACGTCCTTCGGTGATATTGTGACGACGCCCGCCCTGCGCAATCTTTCCCGCGCCGCCCCGGTGGTCCGTCGCCGCCATCCCGAAGCTACCGCGTTCAGGCCCGGATCGTCCAAAGTGGCCTGAACCGCTTCCGAAACTCCCATGCGAGCAGCCCGTAGATCGCGGCAACGATCAGCGCCACGAACCATAGGCTGTCGAGCACCAGGTGGAACGCAACGATGACGACAACGGGCGGGCCGAGCAGGATCAACCCAAGCGGCGCGGTGCGCCGGAACAGCAGCGCGCCCCCGCCGGCAAGATAGCTGATGGCGATGAGCGGATCGATGATACGGCCCCTGGTGAGCGCATCGGTAAAGGCCTGCGCCTCGGCATTGAGCTGGCGCGGCGGGCCGCCCAGCCTGAACAGGACATAGGCCGCGACGAAAAGCCCGGTCGTGAAGAAAAAGAGACCGTACAGGATGCGCAGTCCCATCAGCGCCTTGGCGGCGAGCGTCACGCGCCTTTGCGATCGAGGGCTGTGGGCGCTTTGACTGTCATTGGGCCTCCTTTCGGAAGCGTAACAGATTGCCTCTGATGTGCAAGGTGTGGCGGCAGGCGCGTGAGTTGCGCCTGCCGCCTCCAACTTACCCGATCATCACGCCCACAACACGCCAGCTGCCGTTCTCGCGATCGAGCGTGACTGTTTCCACCACGCCGTCCTTGTTCGCAAAGCGTGTCCGGAACTTTACGACCTGATAGCCATGAGGCGGGGCGGGCAGGCTCTCCTGACTGAGCAATGTGCGTGAAATCGCCGCGCCCAGCGGCGTACGCACCTTTTCGGACACCGCTGCCCAGACCTGAAGTGTGTTCACCGTGCGGAAGCCCGCGCTGGTCGTCCGATAGCTCTCGTCCCACCGTCCCTCGTCCAACAAGGCCAGGAATTGACGCGCCGTGTTCGACACCTCCGAATTGGGCGCGGCGTCGGAGGCGGCTGGCGTGGCCGGCGGTTGGGAAGCGGTCTGGGGCAGGACGGCCAGCGCCAATAGTCCGAGAACAAGCGTCATGAGAAGCACTCCGGTGATGATCCGGGCCGGCGGATAGGCCCGCCCCGCGCCGCCGATCGACGCGCTTGCCTGATCTACCCGAGGGCCCGCCGCGTCTTCCCCGATTCCCGTGTCTCCAAACAAATCGGGGTCTGGTGAGCCCACCCCGCCGCCTTCGATCTCCAGCAAAAGCCGAGCTGCCTCCCGGCTGCTCGATACCGCCATCTTGCGCCGTGCATCGCGCAGCCGCTCGTTGATGGTGTGGACCGAAAGGCCGAGATTACGCGCGGTCGATTTCGCGTCATGACCGCGGACGATCAGGCGAAGCGTCTGCTTCTCCTTCTCGGTCAGCGCCCAGGGGGCTTCTTTCACCGGCATGTTCATATGTCTCGGAGGAGTAGGTCAGGCGCGGTGTCGCAGCTACCCCGAAAAATTCGTACCTACAGGTGGGAAGGATGGATGGCGGCGCGACGACCACCGGGCGCCCCCAATCCGCGTTCGATCGCCGTGGCGCCGCATGCGAGTTCAAGCCGGAGCGATCCTCACGGCGCGGGCGCTTCGGCATGATGGCGATAGAGGAAGGCGAAACTAGGCTTCCAGGACTTGCCTCCATCGGCGCTGCTGATGCCTTCCTGCAGCACCGATCCATCCGGATTGGGCGTATAGGTCATTCGCACCCGGTTCGGCTTCGCCGGATCGGCCGGCGCGGGCCAGTCGCCTTCGATCACCATCGCCTTGCCATTCCACCCGCCGGCGAATTCGCCGCGAGAGCCCTGCGCGTCGATCCATGTCTGGAACCACTGCTTCTGGGCCGGCACATAGATGTTCAGGCTGCCGCCCTGATCCTTTTGCGGCTGCCAATTCTCCCGGATGCCGCAGCCATGATAGACTTTCTCGATGAGGCTCTCCCCGACGCGCTTGCCGCTTTTGGGGTCGAACACATCCCAGCGGCCGACCCAGAAATCGAACTGGCGATGCTCGGGCGCTGCGCAGGCGGGCGGTGGGGATGGGGGCGTGGCGGGTGCCGCGACCGTAGCTGTCTGGGCATGCGCTGTGGCTGAGAGCAGGACGGCCGCGACGAGAGCGCAGATTTGGATCTTCATGACGCAATCCTCCCTTTTTGGTGCACCTGGCCTAGCAGCGCGCCTGATGTCGGCGGATAGCAGAGCGCGGCGTTGGCAGCGGATTCACGACCGTTCGCAGCTTTCGCGCTTAGAAAAACCGCCCATCCTGCAGGTAGATGGCATCTACTAGTGCAAAGACGTTTGCGGCCATGGGCGTGCCGATCACGTCCTCGCGCGCGAGCCCAGTGCTCGCAAGGCTCACATTCCGTGTCTGTCTATCGGCCGCGTTTATGACCATCAGGGAAGATCCGTCCTCCAGTTCACGATGGACGAGTGCTACCGCGACGCGGTCATTGGCAGTGGTTCCATCACCCCATTTCCCAATGACGAGATCGAGATTGGCGCCGGTGTCGCTCAGATGCCCCACGGTCCAATGCATCCAATAGGCGGCGATTGTGGCGGGACCATCGTGAACCATGCCCCACACGCACCGGCTTGCGTGACCGCAGCAATCGCAATGACCGCCGCTTTCGCCCATTGTCTCAATCGTGAAGCGAGGCTGCATAGGCGGTCTATCCATAGTGACATCATACCTGCTGGAAGCGCTCAGTTCATCACCGGCCTTTTCGCATGCCATCGAACTTCCGCGCAGCGATGTTGGGCGCAAAGACCGCTACACGCCGCGCAAAAAGAATGTCGCCGTCGCGCCTTCCCGACCCGCGCTATTCGCCCGCGCTGGAAAGGAATTCGTCGAGCTGCTCCAGCTGCTCCGGCAATGCGGCCGCGCCGCCTTGCAGTGCTTCCTCGAGCGCTTCGCTGGACGGATAAATCTCATGGAAAGTCAGCAGCGTCTTCCCGCTCCGGTCCTCGAAGGTCACGGTCGTGATCGCGCCCTCTTCGCCCTCGTCGTTGGTCCAGACGATGCGCTCGTTCGGGACCACCTCGAGATACTTGCCGAAAAAGGCCATGGTGTCCGGGCCGCCAGCGCCGAATTCCAGCCGATATGTGCCGCCGGTACGGACGTCCATTTCGCATGACACGAGCGAAACGCCGCCGGGTACCGATTCCGGCACCCACCAGCGCCGGAACAGCTCGGCCTGGCTCCACGCCCTGAAAACAATGCTCGGCGGCGCATCGAATGTCCGTGTTATGACGAGTTCGCGGTCCCCTCTGCGCTCGACTGAGGTGGGGTTATGCACGTCGCCCGCATCGTTAACCTGCTGATTCATTGCTGACCTCCTGTTTCATTTTGCTGATGATGTCGTCCAGGGCGTCGAAGCGCGCCTCGAAGAGCTTACGATGCGCCTCGATCCACTCCGCCTCCGCCGCGAGCCCGCCTTTCCCGAGCCTGCAGGTTCTCACCCGCCCGACCTTTTGCGTGACGACGAGCCCCGCCCGCTCGAGAACCTGGACGTGCTTCTTCATGCCGGTCAGCGTCATCTCGAATTTATCCGCGAGACTGGTGATCGACGCGTCCGATCGCCCAAGCTGATCGATGATCCCGCGCCGGGTCGCATCGGCCAGCGCCGCAAAGGAGAGATCGAGGGGAGGGCTTACATAATGAACCATATGGTTCAGTATGTAAGCTGCGCGTAGGAGAAGCGCAAGCGTCTCGATTCAACCCTCCGCCGCGCCCGCTATCATGCCGCACCCGGCGATCCGTGCCGGGGTTCCGAGAGGTTGGCAGAACGACAATCGAGCCTCATGATCTACGCGTACACGTAACTAAAGATCTAAGCGGAGCTGATACAACTCGCATGAACCGGCAGACGATTTAAATATAATTCGCTTTTACTGGAACATAAATCCTCCCAAAGGATTTATAGCTTCACTTATAGGGATGACTCGTGACGTCATAATAACTTTAGAATCATTAGATAACGGCTAATAAATTAAGCATATCTCGTGTGCGATCGACCCACGCAATCACGGCCGTTGAATTTGAACTGGGAAAAATGTCATGAACGATAACGATGTGACTCCAGCGCCCCCGGCGTCCGTCCTGATCGTAGATGGCGATACCATCGTTCGCCGTTCCCTTGCCGACGCTCTGCGTCGCTTCGGCTATCTGGTGACAGAAGCCGCAAATTCCGACGAAGCCGTAATCGCTTTGCAGGCGCCGACATTTTCGATCGATATCGTCCTGTGCGATATCGGCGTGGACGGCACCCGATCCGGTTTCGGATTGGCCGGGTGGGCCCGGCAACACCGTCCCGAACTGGAGGTCCGGTTAGCCGGCACGCTGAAAAGCGCGATGAACAGCGTCGTGCTGCTATGCGAACGCGGGCGACACCTTGTCCGGCCGTACGAGCCGGAGGCTGTCGTGGCCTATATCCTGAGCATGCGAGTGGAGTCGGCGCGGATGTACGCTGCCAGTCGGTGGAATTAGAGCAGGCTGGGTAGATCCAGCGCAGCTGCCTAGCTCCGCCTCACGCCGCCCAGGCGGCAAGGTCCTCCTGCTGGCCGATCAGCGCCAGCCCATGCGCGATCGAGGTCAGCTCGCCGCCGGACGCGATGCGTTCCTCGCCGAAGCGGTCGACGAATAGCCGTCGGATACGCGGCGTCAGCGAGGTGCCGCCGGTCAGGAACACCCGGTCGATCGCTCCCGCATCCATGCCAGCCACGGCCAGTGCCCGGTCGACCGCTGCCTCGATCCGCACGATATCGGGCGCGATCCACGCTTCGAACTGCGCGCGCTCCACCTCGGCCTCGATCGAAAGCCCGGCGCCGGTGAAATGGAACCGCGCCGTCTCCGCCGCCGACAGCGCCCGCTTCAACTGGCCGACCGCGTCGTACAGCTGGTAGCCGAGCTCCTGCTCGATCACCGCGATCATCCGGCCGATCGCCTCCGGGTCGATCGCGGCGCGGCGCAGCTTCTCTAGGTCGGCCAGCGTCCGTCGGTTGCGCATCAGCGCCAGCCGCGACCAGTCGGCAAAGTCAGTGAAATAGCCGCCGGGGATCTCGAGCACCTTGTCGAACGACCGGTAGGATCCACCCTTGCCGAGCAGCGGCATGACGAGATAGTTGACGATCCGGAAGTCGAACCGGTCGCCCGCAATGCCGACGCCGGCGTGGCCAAGCGGCTCGCAACGCCGTGCCGCACCCGGCGCCGCGATCCGCACCACCGAGAAATCGCTCGTTCCCCCGCCGAAATCCGCGACCAGGATCGTGGCCGGCTCTTCGATGCGCGATGCGTAGCTGAACGCCGCGCCGAGCGGCTCATAGACATAATGGACCTCGGCCCCCAGCGCGCGGAACATCCCGTCATAGCGCGTCCTGGCCAGTGCTTCGTCGGGCCGGGCGCCAGCATATTCCACCGGCCGCCCCACCACCACGCGCGCCGCGCCCCCGCTCATTGCGGTGCGGCCTTCCGCCCGCGCCGCCATCTTCTCTAGGAACAGCCGCCCGAGCTGCTCGAAGCTGTATCGCCGCTCGAACACCGTCGCATGCTCGAAGCTCGCGCTCGCCGCGACCGTCTTGAACGATTGCAGGAAGCGGCTGTACTGCGGGAAGGCGAGATACTCCCTGATCGCCCACGGCCCCGCATCGACGCCAAGCCTGCTGCGCTGCGCCTCATCCTCCCAGAAACACAGCGCCGACCGGAACACCGCGTCCGGCGCTTCCGGCCCGTCGAACAGCACCAGCTCAGCCGCATCGCGCCGCGATACAGCTGCGACCGAGTTGGTCGTCCCGAAATCTAGTCCGAGTGCGAAAGGGGCGGGGGCGTGCATGAGGGAGCGCCCTCTAGCGGCGCCTCGGCCTCATCGCAAAGGAAAGTGCGCCCACGCCCGCCCCGTTTACCTCATCCACACGGAGAGGCGAGTACACCCGATCCAACCATTTCCCGTTCCACCTCAGTTTGACCGCTCAACCCAACGGACCCATCACCCGCAACATGGCCAGCGTCTTCCGCTCGATCAGTCTCAAGATCTTCGGTGTCTCCCTGGGGCTTCTGGTCCTCATGGTGGCCACCGCTTTGTGGTCGGCGCATCTCACCAATCAGGTCAATCTCCAGCTCCGCGCGCTCAGCCGCTCGCTGTTCCCGCTGGCGATGACCCTGTCCGATCTCCACACCGTCGTTCAGGCCGAGGAGGCGCATACCGGCACCGGGCTCGACACCCCCGATGCCGCGGCGGTGGCCAAGTGCCGCACGACCGCCGCCGCTCAGGGAGCAGCCGCCGACCGGCTCGTACTCCAGGCCCAGAAATACCGCGATCTCGGTGCCCGCCTCGCCGTGCTTGAGCGCAACAAGATCAAGCTCGCGGCGCTCCAGCCGATGCTCGCCGAGCTCGATTACCAGCAGGATGCGCTCAATCGCCTGATGGTCACGGCATGTGAACATGATGCAAGCGATGTCCAGATGGACCGCGCCCGCGAACAGGCCCGCGAGGTCGAGCGTCTCTCGGAAAATGTCACCGGCGAGATCAAGGATTTCGTGACCGAGGGCATGGTGGTGGTGGGCGACAATCAGAAGCTGGCGATGGAGGTCAACCTCCTTATGATCGGCTCGGCCGCTTTGGTCGGGCTGATGCTGGCCTGGCTGGTCAGCCGCGGCCTCACGCGTCCGATCATCCGGCTCCAGGCCGGTGCCCGCGCGGTCAGCGCCGGTCAACTCGCCGAGGCCGAGGTGCGGGTCACCACGCGCGATGAGATCGGAGACGTCACTCACGCCTTCAACATCATGGTCGAGGATCTGCGCGAGAAGGAGCGGATCAAGGAGGCGTTCGGCCAATATGTCGATCCCCGCGTCGTCGCCGGGCTGATCGGTGGCGGCCATTATTCGACCGTCGGCGAAAAGCAGATCGCTACCCTGTTTTTCTCGGACATGGCCGGCTTCACCGCCATCTCGGAGCGGCTCGCGCCGAGCACCCTGGTCGATCTGGTCAATGCCTATTTCTCGGAAATGGCGATCCCCATCCGGGATCGTTCGGGCATCATCGACAAGTTCATCGGCGATGCGATCATGGCCTTCTGGGTGCCGCCTTTCGTCGAGGCCAATCTCCAGGCGAGCCTGGCCTGCGCGGCGGCGCTCGATCAGTTCGCGCGGCTCGAGGCATTCCAGGCGCGCGTGCCGGACGTGATCGGCCTGCGCCGTGACATTCCCATCATCGATTTTCGCATCGGACTCGCTTCCGGCGAAGTCGTGGTCGGTAGCATCGGCTCGGCCCAGGCGCGCAGCTTCACCGTCATGGGCGACACCGTCAATTTCGCATCCCGGCTCGAGGGCGCGAACAAGATCTACGGCACCCGTGTGCTGATCGACGACGCGACGCACGACATGGCCGGCGACTGCATCGAATCCCGGGAGATCGACAGCATCGCGGTAGTTGGTCGCGAAGAGCCGGTGCACATCTACGAGCTCGGCGCGATGGCGGGGGAATTGTCGGCGGAGCGCCGCCGCGTCTTCGATCTCTATGCCGACGCCCTGGGCCATTACCGCCTCGGCAAATGGGACCCGGCTGCCAAAGCCCTGCACGCCGCCCTGCAGCGCGATCCGTCCGATGGCCCGAGCAAGACGCTGCTCGCACGCATCGAGGCGTTCAAAGCGGCACCGCCCAAGGCCTGGGACGGCGTGTGGCGAATGACGGCGAAATAGCGGGGGCAGGTCGATTCAACAATTGTCGTTGTCGATTATGGTTCGAGCATGTCGAGAATTTGTAGCCCAACGTTTGCTCTTCTCCCTCTCCCAGTGGGAGAGGGAAGGGGCCCATCGCGTAGCGATGGGAAGGGTGAGGGCGATCAAGTCGATGCCCCGAATCTCGCTCACCCTCATCCGGCGCTTCGCGCCACCTTCTCCCGCGGGGAGAAGGGTTTTACGACTCCGCCACCCCCAAAAAAGGCGCTGCCGCGACGCAGAATCCCTGCGTCGCGGCAACCACCCCGGAAAACCCGCCACCGCCCGGTTACGCGCGGCAGCGGCGGCGTCCCCCTATCTCAGCTGACGAAATCCATCTCGACGGCAACGCGGAAAGTCCCTTCATTGTCGCCGTTGAAATCGACTGTCTTCACCCGCTTCTTGCTGGCGGGCGGCACCAGGTCCGCCGCGGTCAGCACCAGTTCGTGCGTGCCGACGACATCGTCGAAATTGGGCGCGCCGGTCGGCGTCCCCAGCGCGCCGCCGATGTCAGCGATCAGCTTCTTGACGCGCAGGCTGCGCGACATGCCGGTCGAGGCGGCGAGGCTGCCGACCGCGGCGAGCTTGACGAGCGTGCGCAGCGTGTTCGGCTTGCCGTCGTCATTCTCCATCACAGAGACGATGAACACCACATCGTTCGGGCTGGCGATCGGCGCCGGTGTCTTGTTGTCGAGCGCCCAGAACGGGCGACGCGCGATCGCGCTGTTATTGATGATGTCGGCGACCGGCTTTGGCACGCCCGGAGGCGCGACCAGCGTTGCGTGGGTCTCTCCCTTGTCGACATCGTCGAACGGGCCATAGAGCGTGACTTCGACCTGCGGGACCAGCCCGACAAGGTTGGCCGCGGTGACGAGAACATAGGGCTCGTCCGAACCCACCTCGGTGCTGTCGTCGATCGATTTGATGCTTTGCACCGCGATTGCGAGGCTATGTGTCATGATAATTTCTTCCTTCGATATGATAGTGCCGAATGAAATCGGCAAGGCGACAGATCACTACCGCTCAATGGAGCGCGTACTTTGCATTGTACAAAAGCGACATGCTGCTCGCCTCAGTTGTTCTCTGTAGTTTTGTTGTAGCCACCCTGATTTTATCAGGGAAATAGCCGTCGACTGAAAAGCGACAAAGGCGTTTATTTGAAAGCGAGGGCGGGAAGTTACGCGCACTTTGCGGACTAGTCATCTGGAACTGAAGTAAGTTCCATTATAGAGTGCTCCAGCCTAGGCGACAGGAGCGAACGAGATGGCACGAGGTCGGCCGACAGAGGCCCTGGTTTTGACGACGGATGAGCGCGACT
>Ga0105245_10003032_pt1 | contig 15055 bp, 15 predicted proteins | sample KBSM54metaG_FD_81523 | JGI IMG/M metagenome (GOLD analysis project Ga0105245, IMG submission 81523) | Miscanthus rhizosphere microbial communities from Kellogg Biological Station, Michigan, USA - KBS M5-4 metaG | ecosystem: Host-associated > Plants > Roots > Rhizosphere > Soil | place... | reverse complement strand
TGGGGCACGCTGATCGTCAACATCGTCGGCTGCAGCTTCATTGGGTTCTTCGCCACGCTCACGGCGCCGGATGGCCGCGTGATCGTCAGCACCACTGCCCGGCAATTCGTGATGGTGGGAATCTGCGGCGGCTACACGACGTTCTCGTCATTCAGTTGGGAAACGCTCAGCATGGCACGCGACGGCCAGTGGGCCAAAGTAGCGGGTTATGTGCTCGGATCCCTGGTGTTCTGCTTAATCGGAGTATGGCTAGGCCACGTGACGGCACTTACGGTCAACGGGAGATAGAATGCAAATACCAAAAGATGCGGTCCTGCTTCGAGTCTTCCTGGGCGAAAACGATCGCTGGCAAGGACAGCCGCTCTACGAAGCCCTGGTCCTGAAAGCTCGCGAAATGCATCTGGGCGGGGCGACTGTTCTCCGTGGTCCCATGGGTTTCGGACACTCCAGCCGTTTGCACACGACGAAGATCCTGCGTTTGTCCGAGGATCTGCCCTTCGTGGTGGAGATCGTGGATACTGAAGAGAAGATCAACGCATTCATCGAGGCCATCGATCCGATGATGGGCAGCGGATTGATCACGCGGGAAAAGGTCCAGGTGCTGCAGTATGGACCGCCTCCGAAAAGGGCGTCCTGAATTAGCGGAGGTACATTTGTGAAGAGCTTCACCACGTTTGTGAACGTCCTGGCATGCACGCTCGCCCTTGCGACCCTCCGACTGGAAGCCCAGTGGCCCGAAGTGAAAACCAAGCGCGTTCCTCTTACGCGCGACGGTAAACCCAATCTCACCGCGCCTGCTCCCAAGCTGGCAGACGGCAAGACTCCCGATCTGTCGGGCATCTGGAATTCCATCAAGACACCGTGCGAGGCCAGCGCGACGGCGAAAATCTTCGGCTGCTCGGACATTCCTCTCGGAGTCTCCATTGGACTCTTCGATGTCACCGCGAACGGTTCAGAGGAAGGCCAAAGCGGAACCACCTCGCCTCTTCCCTACCAGCCATGGGCCGAAGCGCTGGTAAAGCAGCGCCTGGCCGATGAGCGCAAGGACGATCCCACCACACGTTGTCTGCCGATCTCGCCCGTCCGGCAGTGGGCCGACTTCTTTCCACAAAAAATCATGCAGACCAGTGACTCCGTGGTCATCCTGAGCGAGTATATGACTCAGTTCCGGCAGATTTTCCTGGATGGGCGTCCGGCGCCCAAAGATCCGCTTCCCAGCTTCAAGGGTTACTCTTCAGGCCGCTGGGAAGGCGACACGCTCGTGGTTCACACGGCCGGATTCAAGGACGGCCTGTGGCTGGACCTCAAGGGCGATCCCCTCACCGAAGAGGGCCGGATTACGGAAAGAATCCGGCGGCCGAACTTTGGCCGGCTGGAAGTCCAGCTCACTGTCGACGATCCGAAGGCCTACACGCGCCCCTGGTCGGCCACACGTTATCTGCGCATCGCACTCGATACCGAACTTCTGGAAGATATTTGCAATGAGAACGAACGGTCGCTCGTCCACATGGTGGGTAAGTAGCGCTACGCCGGCGAGCCGTCCAGCACGATGCGGGTGCGCAATTCCTTCACGCGGTCGCGATAGGCGGCAGCCTGCTTGAAGTCGAATTTGCGGGCGGCTTCCCGCATCTTCTCTTCCATCTCGGCCAGATACTGGTCCATCTGCTCCGGCGGAACACTTAACTCCGGGCCGATCTCCTCTAGCGGCACGGTGACATAATCGCCTTCGGCAATCGCCACCAGGTTCATGTCGATAGGCTTGATGATCGACTGCGGCGTGATGTTGTTGGCTTCGTTATAGGCTACCTGGGTATTCCGCCGCCGAGTGGTTTCGTCGATCGCGCGCTTCATGGAATCCGTCATCACATCGGCGTACAAAATCGCACGGCCGTTCAGATGGCGCGCCGCGCGGCCCATGGTCTGAATCAGCGACCCGGCCGACCGCAGGAATCCTTCCTTGTCGGCGTCGAGAATCGCTACCAGGGACACTTCCGGCAAGTCCAAGCCTTCGCGCAGCAGATTCACGCCGATCAGCGCATCGTACGTGCCCCGCCGCAGATCGCGCAGGATCTTCACCCGGTCCAGCGTGGAAACTTCCGAGTGCAGATACGCACACTTCACTCCCGCCTCGGTGTAATGCTCCGCAAGATCTTCCGACATGCGCTTGGTCAGCGTGGTCACCAGCACCCGCTCATTCTTTTCGGTGCGGATGCGGATCTCGTGCAGCAGGTTATCCACCTGCCCGCGGATCGGACGAATATCCACTTCCGGATCCACCAGGCCGGTGGGCCGGATAATCTGCTCGATCACTGCGCCGGAGGTCTTGGTGAGTTCGTAGGGACCCGGAGTCGCCGACACGTAGATCGCCTGGTGCACGCGATTCTCAAATTCCTCGAACGTCAGCGGACGATTGTCCATCGCGCTGGGCAGGCGGAACCCGTACTTCACCAGGTTCTCCTTGCGCGAGCGGTCGCCATGATACATGCCCTGCAATTGGGGAATGGTCTGGTGGCTTTCGTCCAGGAACAGCAGCGAATCGGCGGGCAGATAATCCAGCAGAGTCGGAGGAGCTTGTCCCGGCAAACGACCGGAAAAGTGCCGTGAATAGTTTTCGATCCCGTGGCAGTATCCGATGTTGCGAATCATCTCCAGATCGAACATAGTGCGCTGCCACAGGCGCTGTCCTTCGATCCGCTTGCCTTGCTTGTCCAGTTCGCCCTTCCACCACTGCAGCTCATTCTCGATGCTGCTGAGCGCGCTGTGGCGCGATTCCTCGGTCATCACGTAGTGCGTCTTGGGATAGATGGGCAGCCGCAGATAGTTCTGCTTCACCTGGCTGGTCAGCGGATCGATCTGCTCCAGCGACTCGATTTCATCGCCCCACATGCTGATGCGATACGCGAGATCGTCATAGGTGGGGAAGATCTCGATTACGTCGCCGCGCACGCGGAAGGCCCCTCGTTTGAAATCGCCTTCGTGGCGTTCGTAAAGGATGTCCACCAGCCTCCCGGTGATCTCCTCACGCTTGATCTTCTGGCCTTTTTCGAGCATCAACAACATGCCGTAATAGGCTTCCGGCGAGCCCAGGCCGTAGATGCAGCTGACGCTGGCGATGATTACGCAATCGCGACGCTCAAACAGCGAGCGGGTGGCCGAAAGACGCAACTTGTCCAGTTCGTCGTTAATGGTGGCTTCTTTTTCGATGTAGACGTCGCCCGCTGGAATATAGGCTTCCGGCTGGTAGTAATCGTAATAGCTGACGAAGTACTCGACCGCGTTCGAGGGGAAGTAGCACTTGAATTCCTGATACAGTTGCGCGGCCAGGGTCTTGTTGTGCGCCAGGACCAGCGCCGGGCGATTCAGTTTCTCGATGACCTTGGCCATCGTGAAGGTCTTGCCCGACCCGGTAACGCCTAGAAGAACCTGGTGCTGCTCGCCGTCCTTTAGACCGCGAATCAGGGTGTCGATTGCAGGTCCCTGGTCGCCGCGCGGGATGTAATCGATTCCAAGGCGAAAGGTGGACATGGGTCGGCTTGTCTGGCTGGGGGCTTACTACCCAGTATAGGGGCGCTGGCAAATCGTCGAGCCACGCTATTTCGCGGCGCCCTGTGGGCTACCCACGAGAATCGAGTACCCAATCGGCCGCACTACTTCACAGTTTCAATCACTTAGCAATGGTCCGCGGCGTGCCATTCCATTTTCAAATCTATGTCGATTCAAGTCATACGCGTCCTGGTGGTGGAGGACGATGAAATCAGCGCTAAGGCGGTTTCCACCATGCTTAAACGGCTGGGTTGCAGGGTGGAGGTTGCAAGCGACGGCGCTAAAGCAATCGACTATTTCCGGCAGCGCAGTTACGATCTGGTGTTCATGGGCTGGCAAATGCCCATAATGGATGGCTTCGAGGCAACGGCCCGCATCCGGTCCATGCCCCGGGGACAGGCTACGCCGATTGTCGGCACTACTCCAGGACGCGATCGAGCCGAGTGCATCGCGGCTGGCATGAACGATCTAATGCCGAAGCCGTTCGCCCTGGAGAAACTCCGCCTGGCGCTATCCCGGTGGACGGCCTGGTCCTGCGAGACTTGCGAAGTCTCGCGCGTGTGATTATATTATGCTCAAGCCGCCGTTCCGTTCATCGGATAGGACACAAATGAGCCCTCCGAGCGAAGTCGATAGTTTGCTGGAGCATCTCGTATTTGAGATCGCTCAGGGGATATCCGGGCAAACGGGTGATTCATTCTTCCGTTCGCTGGTCCGGCACCTGGCTGCGGCACTTGAAGCTGAATTTGTCCTGGTCGGGACACTGCAGCCTGGCAATCAACGCATCCGGGCATTGGCGGTCCACGGCGGCCAAGACGATTCGTTGGAATACGATCTGGCAGGGACGCCCTGCGAGAACGTCATCCGAAGACAACTATGCTTTTACCCCAGCGGCGTACAGCGCATGTTCCCGCAGGATGCCATGCTCGGGCAAATAGATGCGGAGGGATACATCGGTGTTCCTCTGGTCGACAGTGGCGGCAGATGCCTGGGCTTGATCTGCGCTCTGACGCGCCGGCGTCTGGCCAACCTGAAAATGGCCGAGGGGCTGCTCCGGATCTTCGCCATCCGTGCTTCCTCCGAACTGGAGCGCAAGAACTATGAAGAGGCGCTGGCGCACAGCGAGCAGCGGCTTCGCGATTTCGTCGAGCGCGGCAAAGAAGCCATCGTGCGGGTGGACCTGGAACAGCCTATTCCACTGGATCTGCCGGAAGACGAACAAATTGAACTCACCTATCGCTATGGTTACGTCGCGGACTGCAACGACCAGGCGGCACGCCTATTCGGCCGCAACCATGCCAGTGAGTTGATCGGCGCGCGCTTGGAGGCAGTCGCTCCGCGTGGCGATCCAGAGCAAATCGAGCGGCTGCGCGCAGGCTTTCGATCGGGTTGGAAGAACTCCCAGGTTGAGCGAACGCTTCGCGGACGAACCCTGTTGATGACGCGGGATGGCATGATCGAGGACGGCAAGGCGTATGGAGCGTGGTTAACGGCGCGCGACATCACCGAGCTGAAGGCGTCCGAAGCAGAAGTGCGCCGGCTCAACACCGAACTGGAGGCTCGCGTCCAGGAACTGACCGAGCTCAAAGGCAAGCTGGAACAGGACAACAAGTATCTTCTGGAAGAAATCAAGGCCGATCACGGCGCCTACGAGATGGTCGGCGACAGCCCCCGGTTTCGTCAACTGTTAGATAAGATCCGCCTGGTAGCGAGCACTTCTGCCACCGTGCTGATCACGGGCGAAACAGGCACCGGTAAGGAGCTGGTGGCGCGCGCGATACACAACCTGAGTCCGCGCCGCGAGCGGCCGCTGGTGAAAGTAAACTGCGCGGCGATCTCGGCTGGTCTGGTGGAGAGCGAGCTCTTCGGGCATGTGAAGGGTTCTTTCACCGGGGCCAGCGAAAACCGCATCGGCCGTTTCGAGCATGCCAATGGCGGCACGCTATTCCTGGACGAAATCACAGAATTGCCGATGGAGAGCCAATCCAAACTTCTACGCGTTTTGCAGGAGCACGAATTCGAGCCGGTGGGTTCCAATCGCACGGTGAAGGTGGATGTGCGAGTCCTGGCGGGTACGAACCGCGATCTGGCCGAGGCCGTGAGAGAAGGCCGCTTTCGCATGGATTTGTACTACCGCTTGCACGTGATCCCGGTGGAAGTGCCGCCGCTGCGCGACCGCCGTGAGGATATTCCGGCCCTGGCCGCGCACTTCGTGGCGACGTTCGCTCGCCAGTTTGGACGACGCGTGAACCGCATCTCCGACGTAACAATGCGGCAACTGACCGCCTATCCCTGGCCTGGGAACATCCGTGAGCTGCAGAATTTCCTGGCCCGCGCCGTCATTCTATCCACCGGAGAAGTGCTGGATGCATCGATCGATCCAGGCGGTTCTTTTTCTTCGGAAGCCGATCCGCCACGCTCGCTGGAAGATGCGGAACGCCGCCATATCGAAGGCGTGCTGAAGTCCACACGCTGGGTGGTAGAAGGCCCGCAAGGCGCCGCGGCGACGCTCCAGATGAACGCCAGCACGCTGCGCAGCATGATGAAACGGCTGGGTATCCACCGTCCTTCTTAGGGTTTAGCGATACCATGGTATGCGGTTCACGCAGCATACATGTTGAGGGTAGAGCGATTCGAAAAGCCCGGCATCCAAGGCTGGGTTCACCGGCCGGACAAAGCCAAAGCGAGCATGCTGCTGTCCCACGGTGCGGGGGGCAATAGCCAGGCTCCGCTCATGGTCGCGGTGGCGGAAGCCTTCGCCGAAGCTGGTTGCTACGTACTGCGCTGGGATCTGCCGTTTCGCCAGTTGCGGCCTCGCGGCGCTCCCGGCGGCTCAGGAGAGCGTGATCGCGAAGGCATCGTGCAAGCCGCGCAGGAATTGCGGAAGATCGCAAAAGGTGTTCCGCTGTATCTGGCCGGACAATCCTACGGCGGGCGGCAATCCAGCATGGTGGCAGCCGAGGATCCCAAGCTGGCCGACGGGCTTCTGCTTCTCTCTTATCCGCTGCATCCGCCGGGCAAGCCTGCGCAGCTTCGAACCGAACACTTTGGTTTACTGCGGACACCCGTGCTTTTCGTTCACGGCACGCGCGATCCGTTCGGCACGGTCGATGAACTCCGGGACGCGATCAAATTGATTCCGGCCGCAGCTCATTTGCAGGTCGTCGCTGGCGCGGGACACGGCGTACCTCCCGCTACCGCTGCTTCGATGCCCGCGTGGTTCAATGAATATGTTCAATGAATATGTCCAATGGACAAAGTGACCTTGCAAGATCGCATTCGTCAGGTTGAAGATCGCATCCAGACCGCGGTCAACCAGTCTCATCGAACGCGCGATTCCATCACGCTAATCGCCGTAACCAAGAAATTCGCTCCCGAAGTAATTTGCGAGGCGTATTCTCTAGGCCTGCGCGTGTTCGGCGAAAACTATGTCCAGGAGTTTGCGGAAAAACTCCCCTCGGTGCAAGGCTTGTCCGATGCCCGGTTCCATCTGATCGGCCATCTTCAGTCCAACAAGGCCCGCCTGGCCGCGGAACTGTTTCGCGTGGTCGAAACCGTGGACTCCGAAAAGCTCGCGCGCCGTCTGAACGAATCCGGAAAGCCATTGGAAGTAATGATTGAGGTCAAGCTTTCCGAAGAAGGCACTAAGGCGGGAGCCGCGCCCGAAGAACTTCCCGGACTGATCGCGGCGATCCGTGCGTGCCCCAATCTGCAGCTCACCGGGCTGATGACCATGCCTCCCTGGAATCAGGATCCGGAAGCTACACGTCCCTACTTTCGCAAGCTGGCCGAGCTTGCCAGGATCCATCAGCTTTCCAACCTTTCGATGGGCATGTCGCACGATCTGGAAGCCGCCATCCAAGAAGGCGCCACGCACATCCGAGTGGGCACGGCACTCTTCGGACCGCGACCAAAAGCTCGTGAATAAGGCATGAAGGTCGGCTTCTTCTCACCTTTGCCGCCCGCGTCCACGGGCGTCGCCGATTACAGTGCGGCATTGCTCCCACTGCTGCGCGAGTTCGCAACCGTGGATGTCTCGCCTGAGAAATGCGACGTCGCGTTGTATCACGTTGGCAACAACGGTCTGCATCGCGAGATATACCAGCGTGCGATCGCGCGGCCCGGTATTGTGGTGCTGCACGACGCGGTTCTGCAACACCTCTTACTGGGAACGTTGGACGAGGACCAATACGTCGAAGAATTTGCTTACAACTACGGCGAGGCGTCGCGAGCTCAAGGCCGCCAGCTCTGGCAGCAACGCGCGCGGTCTGGCGCCGATGCACGCTACTTCGCTCATCCCATGCTCAAGCGAATCGCCGCGGCCTCGAGCGCCATCATCGTCCACAATCCCGCCGCGGCGGCGCTGGTTCACAAGCACACACCGCACACGCCCGTCGTCGAGATCCCGCACTTATTCGAGGCACCGGATCTGCCTTCGGCCGAAGACACCCGCCTTTTTCGCGAATCGCTGGGCATCGGCGAACAGACGCTGCTGATCGGAACCTTCGGCCACCAGCGTGAGACGAAACGTCTCAGCGTCCTGCTGCGCGCTTTCGAGCGAGCCGGCCGCATCGACGCGCGTCTCCTGGTCTCGGGCGATTTCGTATCGCGGACGCTGGAGAGCGCCGTGGCGCCGCTGCTCGATCATCCCCGCGTTCTTCGCACGGGCTATCTGCCGGAAGCCGAACTCTGGCGATATGCTGCCGCCGCCGACCTCTGCATCAACCTGCGCTATCCCTCCGCGGCCGAAACCTCCGGCATCGCGATTCGCATGATGGGAATCGGCAAACCTGTGATCTTCACCGCCGGAGAGGCGTTGGACCGGATCCCGGAGAATGCTTGCCTGCGTGTATCTGTCGGGTCGGATGAAGAGGAGATGCTGGCGGGATACATCTCGTGGCTGGCCGCAAATCGTTCCGCGGCGGTTGCCATCGGAAAGCGTGCCGCGGCGCACATTCGCGAGCATCACGCCCCGGAAAACGTAGCGCGCCAGTACTGGGAGGTTCTTAATAAATACCGAGGATCTTAATAAATACTGAGCGGCCTGTTTTCGGTTCCCACCCATAGCACCGGGTTAGGCGTTTCCCAGGGAGGCAGGCTGACCAGATGCGGCTTGAGCACGATCAGCGTCTGTCCTACATCTTCCGACTTGGTCGTCTTCGTGAACAAGCGCCCCAGGTACGGAATGCTGGACAACCCGGGAATGCCGGAACGGCTTTCGCTGACCGTAGTCGTCATCAATCCGGTGATCACGGCCCATTCGCCTTCCACCAGGCGGGTGATGCCTTGATAATGCCGCGAGGTGATCACCGGGATATCGTTATTGGCCGAGCCCTTCAAGGCATTCTGCTCGGCGTCCACATCCAAAGTAATCTCACCGTTGCCCTGCACCGTCGGCGTGATTTTCAGGATCAGTCCCAGATCCTGAAACTGGACCGCGGGAACTAGCCCGGTTGTGTCCCCGACACCGTTCGCGCCCACATAGGAACTGGTGATGATGGGATACCGGTCGCCGACCTTGAAAGACGCCGGCTGGCCGTCCAGACCCGCGACATCCGTATGGAAAATCGACTCAGCGGAATTCTTGCTGACGGTAGCGAAGGCGCTGGCGTCGGTGATTCCGATGCCCATGAACGTCGCCCCTGCGCCGAACGTCGCAAAGCGCGTAAATCCCGCGACGGTCGGAGCAACATTGTGCAGGAAGGTTCCGAAGTTCAAAATCGGCGCCACGTTCTGCAACTGTAAACCGTACGTCAAAGTCGAATTCTTGGAAACCGATAGCAGTTCGACCTCGATGCTCACTTGAGCCCGATTCCGTGACAAGTTCGTCAGGATCTGGCGCGCCGCCAACACTGTGCTGGGTTGATCCCGCAAAAACACCGTCCGGCGGCCCGGATCTACGGCGATCCGGCGGATTTGCATCACCTGCTGGATAGCCGAGACCATTTCCTGTGCTTCCTGCACCGTCAGGCGCTCGGGAATCGGGATCTCCGCAGTCACCAGCGGCGCATTATCGTTGCGCTTCTGGGTCGTATCCTGGAAGACCATCCCCGCCTTGGGGCCTACCGGCACCAGAAATGAGTTGGTGACGGTTTCCAGGGCATGGAAAGCTTCTGCCATGCTCAGATCGTTCATGCGAAAGGTAAAGGCCGAGACCGGGCCTTGGTAACCGTCATCGAACTGAAGCTGGATCCCGTACGCGGCGGCAGCCTGCTCCCAGACCAGGCGAGCGGTGCCGCGGATATCGAAACTCTTCTTGTCGGCCGACCCGTTCAATCTGGCCGGAGGAAGCGCCAGACGTCCGGCGATCACTTCGCTGGGGCTCAGCCCTTCGATGGTAATCCTGTCCGCGGCCAGGTCGGCGTCGTCGCCGCCCGGTGAAACCTGGGCGGCAAGCGCGGCCCAATCCCGGAGGAGGTTTCGATGCAACGCATAGTCAGCATTGGACGGATCCAATACGGACGCACGGGAATACAGTTGGTAGGCCTGGAAGCTGTCTCCAGCGCGATGGGCCCGTTCCGCCGCCCGAAAGACGCGCGTGGCCTGGTCGGCGGCCCCCAGGAGCGACCCAAAGGCCAGTAAAATCAGTGCGCTACGGAATACACTCACAGATAAGACTTGACGTTTCCGGCGGCCCAAACGTGCAATAAACTCAGTCCCCCTTACTGCCGATAGCCTGGGAAGAGATAAATACCTATGGCTACCTTCGTACCCGTCCGCTCTTCCTATCTGCCTCCCGTACCGCAGAACTTCGCGGACTTGGGTGTTCCGGAAGGCCTTGTCATGGATCTCATGCTGCGCCGCATGGTGATCGAAGGGTTCTGCAGCATGAATGGCCTCAGCCGTTCCATCCGCGTTTCGCTTCCTATCGTGGATATGGTCTTCAAGCACATGCGCCAGCAGCAGCTGGTGGAGATCAAAGGCATGAACGGGAATGACTACCAGTTCGTGCTCTCCGGCGCCGGCAAGCAGCTGGCATCCGAGCGCTTTCAGGTCTCCCAGTACGCAGGCGCCTGCCCCGTAGGATTGAAAGAGTACCACGCGGCCACGAAAGCGCAGACCGCGCGCATCAATGTGGATCGCCGCATTCTGCGGCAGGCCTTCTCTGACTTGGTGGTCTCGGACCGGATGCTGGACCAGATGGGCCCGGCCATCATTTCCCAGACGTCCATCTTCGTCTACGGACCCACGGGCAACGGTAAAACCAGTCTGGCGGAGCGCATGCTGCGCGTATATCAGGACGCGGTAATGATTCCCTACGCGGTTGAAGTGGATAACCAGATCATCAGCGTTTACGATCCTGTGGTGCATCACCCCATCGATCATGACAATACGGATGTAGACCCTCGCTGGATCCTGTGCAAGCGGCCGTGCATCCTGGTGGGCGGCGAGCTGATTCCCAGCATGCTGGAACTGCGTCTGGACGAAACCTCCGGCATTTACGCGGCTCCGCTGCAGATGAAGGCCAACAACGGCATTCTGCTGATCGACGACTTCGGACGCCAGCTCATGTCCCCGCGCGATCTGCTGAACCGCTGGATCGTTCCACTGGACCGGCGCGTGGATTATCTGACCCTGCGCTACGGCGTGAAATTCCAAATCCCCTTCGAGCTGATGGTGGTATTTTCGACCAACCTGGAGCCCTCGGATCTGGCCGACGAAGCCTTTCTGCGGCGCATCCACAACAAGATTTACGTGGAAGCCGTGGACGCGCCCAGCTTCGACCAGATTTTCGGACGCGTGGTGCAGGCTCGCAACATTCAAGCCGAGCCCGACAGCGCCGAATACCTCCGCAAGCTATGTTTGCGAGAGGGCCGCACCGAGCTGCGCGCGTGCTATCCCGCCGACATCTGCAACATCCTGCTGTCCATCGGCCGCTATGAAAGCCGTCCGCCGCAGATGACCAAGCCGGAGCTGGAACGCGCGACGTCGCTGTACTTCGCGCGAAGCTAGAGGCCCGACGGAGTGCACCCAGCTATTCAGAAAATAGAGCTGGTGTGGACGCCTATGACTTGTCCGGCCCGTGGCAAATCACAATCCACCTCGGCCATACGCGGCACGAATTGAAACAGGAGAAAGACTACTGTGATCTGGCTAAGAGTGGCTGGGAGGGCCACGAAACGTTTTATGGCCAGCCACCACAATTGGCACACTGACCAAAGGCGTTTACGTCGTATTCGTACGTGTTACACTGTATACGTGGCACGGGAAACACTGACAGTCCGGGTAGAACCGCGGGTGCGTAAAGAGCTGGACGGAATCGCGGCGGCTTTGGAGCGTGACCGGTCCCACGTCGTGAACGAAGCACTGAAAGCGTACATAGACATTCACCAGTGGCAAATTGATCACATCCGGCAGGGCCTGAGAGAGGCCGATGCAGGAAAGTTCGCTTCCGATAGAGAAGTGAAACGAGTGATCGCCGCGCTCCGCCGTAAATGATCATCCGCTGGACGCCGACGGCGTTGCGCGATCTGATGGCCCTGCACGCCTATATCTCTCGTGACAACCCCACCGCTGCTGATGCGGAAGTCCAGAGAATCCTAGCCGGAATCGCGGCTCTTTCCCAATATCCCGAGATGGGCCAAGGTGGCAGGGTCCCAGGCACACGCGAGCTGGTAGCACCGCCTTTCGTGATTGCGTATCGGGCGCGGAGCGCGGCTGTGGAGATCCTCGCGATTATCCACGGCGCACGCCGCTGGCCCGACAGCTTCTAGCGGTTACGCGGCCGGGCGAGTCATCTCCAGATCCATCGTGATCTGGACGTCTTCGCTCAGCATGACGCCACCGCCTGCTGGAGCATTCCAGCCCATGCCGAAATCTTTGCGGTTGATGGTAACGCCGGCCGACAAGCCGCGGCGCAGCAAGTTCCAGGGGTCGGTGATCTCGGGAGAAACGGCATCCACCGTCAGGGTGACTTCCTTGGTGACTCCGCGCAGAGTCAGGTTGCCGGTGACCTTATAGCCGCTTCCGGCTGCGGCTACCTTGCTGGACTTGAACGATGCGGTGGGAAAATTGGCGACATCGAAGAAGTCTCCTCCCTTGATGTGCCCATCGCGCTGCGGATCGCCGCTATGCAGGCTGTTCACATCGATGGACGCGTCGATCTTCGACTGGTCCGGCTTGGCGGGGTCAAAATCAACGGTTCCGGAAACGGAATTGAATTCGCCTCCCACGGAAGCGATCATCATATGGCGCACCTTGAACCGCAAGGCGCTGTGCTTGGAGTCGATTTGATAGGTCATGGTTTTAGAGAGTCCGCTCTCCACAATAGCAAGGCCGGCGGGACCCTGGCTATTGTTCCGGGGGCGCAGCCGTTTCCGCGGTCCCGCGCTTGGGACCCAGCCCCAGCGCGATCAGCGACAGCGAGCCGAGCTTTCCGTCATCGCCGATATTCTGATCCCGCTGAAAGCGTTTGAGCGCCGCCACCGAGTCGGCTCCCCAAGCCCCGTTGACAGGACCGGAGTAATAACCCTTAGCGGCGAGCGACTGCTGGATTTCCTGATAGCGCTCGGGTGCGGGCTCTCTCTGGGCAGATCGCCGGTAACGGGCCGGAGCCTGCTTCGCACTGGAAGTCTTCTTTCCGGTGGATGCAGCTTTCTTCCCGGCTGTGCTCTTGGCGGACGAAGTTCCTTTGGCCTTGGTTGCGTTCGCGGCGGAAGCTTTCTTAGCTGACGTCTTAGCGCCGGTTGGTTTGGGTTTCCTCGCTGGGGTGGCCGCAAACGCCACCAGTGCCGTTGCCAGCGCAAGAACCAGGGCGATCGTCTTCGAGCGCAAGGGTCTAGCGCCCCGGCAGAATTCCCGAGAGGTAGGTCCCCACCGGACCCTGGTTCTCAGCCGTGCGGAGCTGTACCGTGGCACGGCCCGAGGCGCGCCCGGTAGCAGCAGCGGCAGGAGGCGTTACACCACGCACCACGTGGAAAGCCACGGCATCGCCGGGTTTCAGCTTTTCCTGAACCTTGCGAATGTCGTCCACCGAGTTGACGGCTTGCCGGTTGATGGTGTCGATCACGTCGCCATTCTGAATGCCGATTTCCTCAGCGAAGGAGTCCGCCTGCACCAGGGTCACCATAACTCCTCGCCGATGCCCGGCGCTGCTATCCACGCTGTCCTTTTCCTGCTCGGTCAACGGGCGCGGCCGGAAACCGAATTGAACCTGCCCAGGGGCTTCCGCTTTGCTGGTAACCGTCTCCAGAGGCTTGCCGCCGCCCACAATGTCGGGCCGGTCTTTGTACAACTCATTGCGGTCCGCGATGGTGACTTTCAAGCTCATGGGCTTGCCGTCACGGTCGACGCTCAGTACTGCCTGGCCGCCCACGGGAGTGTCGGCAACGTGCGAAATCAGATCGTCTCCATCCTTCACGGGACTGCCGTTCAGCGCGATGATGATGTCGCCGCCGAGCAATCCGCCCTTCTCCGCGGGACCGCCTTTGGTAACATTCTCGACGATCGCCCCATGGTCGATGCCCAGCGCCTTCAGCGTGACCTCCGGCTGCGCGCTGCGATCCAGGCTCACCCCGATGGATCCGCGAGTGACGCGTCCGATACGGATCACGTCGTTATACGCGCGGGCCACCATGTTCACCGGCAGCGCAAACCCGACTCCCTCCGAGCCGCGCCCGCTGGTCGCGATCATGGTATTCACGCCAATCACTTCGCCCCGGATGTTCAGCAGCGGACCGCCGCTGTTGCCCGGATTAATGGCCGCATCCGTTTGAATGAAATGCTGGAACGCGCGCGCGCCCAGTTGCCCGGGATTGCGGCCCACTGCGCTCACGATGCCCGCCGTTACGGTCGCTTCCAGTCCGAAGGGGGAGCCGATGGCTACTGCCCAATCGCCCACCTGCACGGAATCGGAATTCGCGATGGTCACGGGCTGCAGCGGAGTCCGCGCATCAATCTTGATTACCGCCAGGTCGGTTTCGTAGTCGGTGCCGATCACGCGCCCGCGATAGTCGGTGGGATCGTTGTGCAGGCGGACGCGAATCTTAGTGGCGTTCTCCACCACGTGGTTGTTGGTGATGATGTAGCCGTTCTTATCGACGATGAAGCCGCTGCCCGAAGCCTGGCGCTTGGGCGCATCCGGAACATCCTCTCCGTTGGGACCGCCGTTCGGGCCGAAGAACTTGCGGAAGAAATCGGGGACCTCGTCGTTGTTGTCGTCGGGGGCCTGGCCGCGGACTGATCCCTTTTCCGGCGCGGCGACGTCCACGGTGATGTTCACCACGCTCGGCTCCAGCTTCTTTGCCAGCGCCGTGAAGTCATTGCCGAGGGCCGAAAGTCTCGGCACGGTCAGAGGCGTTGCATCGGGTGCGGCGTTCTGATCCTTGGCCGCGTTCACCTGGGTGTTGATCAGAGTCCCGATGAGGATGCCCACCGACAGGGTGAACAACATCAAGGCCATGGACATCAATTTTTGCTCGCGAATCTTTTCGAACAGTTTCATGGCAGTCTCTTCCCCCGTTAACTACATTCGTCCAGGACTGTAACTTTTATTATACGAACCGTAGAAGGA
>Ga0105245_10003030_pt1 | contig 15063 bp, 14 predicted proteins | sample KBSM54metaG_FD_81523 | JGI IMG/M metagenome (GOLD analysis project Ga0105245, IMG submission 81523) | Miscanthus rhizosphere microbial communities from Kellogg Biological Station, Michigan, USA - KBS M5-4 metaG | ecosystem: Host-associated > Plants > Roots > Rhizosphere > Soil | place... | reverse complement strand
GAAGCGACGCAGAACAAGGCCCACCAGCAACTGCTCGCAGCGGGCTACAAGGAACCCGACATTTTTGTGCTGGAACACGGCTATTGTAAGTCGCTCTATGCCACCGATCCCAACGGCATGATCGTGGAACTCACGGTCGATCAACCGGAGGTCGCCAGTTCCGCCCCCGAACGGCAAGCGAGAGCCCACGACGAACTCAAGCGCTGGCTGGCCGGTGACCACACTTCTAATAACACATGGCGCGACGCCGCCGTGAAATAACTGTCCTTAAAGGAGCACTGCATGAATCCCCGTATGATGATTCAAAGAGGCACCCAATTCCGCGCAATCTTTATGGCATTGCTGATTTTCGTCGCTAGCTTCATTCCAAGCCATTTGAATGCGCAAGGTACAAGCAGCGCGACCATTCTTGGCACGGCCACGGATTCCTCCGGCGCGGTAGTGCCGAACGCAACCGTGGAGGTTCGTAACATAGCCACCGGCACTGCACAGAAGGTAACTACCGATGGGCAGGGTCGCTACACCGTAGCAGATCTCATCATCGGGAGCTACGAAGTGCAAGCCTCGGCGCCAGGCTTTCAAACGGTGATCCGCAAGGGCATCACTCTAACCGTCGGCAGCCAGAGCGTGGTAGACATTGCCATGCCGGTCGGGCAGGCGCAACAGACCGTAACCGTGGAGGGAGCGGTTTCGCAGGTGGATACGGTTTCTTCCGCGCTCGCCGCGAACGTCGAACAAAAGCAAATTACAGATCTGCCCTTGAATGGCCGCAACTTTACGGACTTGATTGCGCTGGTGCCGGGAATTGCTTCAGGTGGTCAGGTGGGTAACGGCGGCAGCAATCTTCTTTACGGCAATCAAAATAACTTTGCCGTCTCGGGCGCGCGCTCCGAGGGCCAAGCTTATCTGTTGGACAACCAGGATATCCAAGGCTTTTGGGCCCACGGATCCGGATCGGGCGTGATGGGCACTACGCTCGGCATTGAAGCGATCAACGAGTTCCAGGTTCTGACCAACACTTATAGCTCCCAATTTGGCGGCAACGGCGCCGTGGTGAACACGGCAAGCAAGTCCGGCACCAACAGCTTCCACGGTTCCGCCTACGAGTTTCTACGCAACAATGCCTTCGATGCGCGAAATTTCTTCGATGGTGCGAATGCGCCTCCCTTCCGCCAGAATCAGTTTGGCGGCAGTATTGGCGGCCCCATCAAGAAGGACAAACTATTCTTCTTCGCTAATAGCGAAGAGTTGAAGAGAAATTTGGGGCGGACGGTAATCGCGATTGTTCCGGACGCCAACGCGCACAATGGCATCGTCAATGGGGTTAACGTTGGTGTCAGCGCCAAGACGAAAGACATTCTGGCCCTCTATCCGCTCCCGACTGGTCCCGGCAACACCCTCCCTCAAGTGGACTCGGAGGTCGGTTCCGAAAATTACATCCTGGGGCGCGTGGATTACAACCTGTCGGAGAAAGATACACTTTTTGTGCGCTACGTGCGCGACTTCGCGGATACCACGCTACCGTTCTTCGGATCTCCCATTACGCCGCGTTGGCCCGAAGTGGGCGCCACGCGCAACCAGTTCGCCACCATTGAGTATCGGCGAATCATTTCGTCCACGCTGGTGAATCTGTTGCGGTTCAGCTTTACTCGCAGCCGCGAAACGGACGTGCAAGGGAAGCCGGAGCAAGCCTCCGCGCTGGACTTCTTCCCGGAGCGTCACCAAAACGGCGGCGTAAACATCACTGGCTTTACCAATATCGGGACCAGTATCTACGCCCCGCTATTGGAAGTGCAAAACAAGTTCCCCATTGCCGATGATATTATCTGGACCAAAGGCGCACACAGCCTAAAAATGGGCGGCATGTTCAGCCGAGTCCAGAGCAACTTCCAGCAGCAAGGATGGTGGGGCGGCTTCTACACCTTCCCCAGCCTCACGGCTTTCCTGCAGGGAAATCCCAGCTTATTCCAAGGACCGGAGCCGGGCCTGACCGATTCCTACCGCGACTTCCGCGAATTCGAAGTGGATGGATATATTCATGACGAGTGGAAGGTGCTCCCCAAATTGACGATCAACGTGGGCGTGCGCTATGAGTTCATCACCAATCCGCACACTGTAAAGCATCAGATCAACGCTATTCTTAATCCCCCGTTTGGAACCTATGTGCCGGTTACGAACGTCTTTGCCTCCAATCCTTCGACAAAAAATTGGGATCCGCGAGTTGGCCTAGCTTTCGACCCCTTTAAGGATCACAAGACTTCCATACGTATGGGCGCGGGAATTTTCTATAATCCGATTCGTGCGCGATCCTACGCATCCGGTTACTACTTCAATAAGCCGTATGCGTTGGCGTTCATTCCCAATCCACAGTTCCCCAATCCCTTCCCGGCAGGGTCACCGCTCCCGCCACCGGCACAACTGGTGGGTGTGGACTATAACGCTAACAACACACCACGCATGTATCAATGGAATTTCAATATCCAGCGTCAACTGTTCGAGTCAACGACTTTGACAGTGGGCTACGTTGGTTCTCGCGGCGTGCACTTATATGTGAACCGGGATCTGAATCCCGTGCAGCCCTCGGTAGTGAACGGCGTTAGAGTCTTCGGAGTTCCTATCGGTGGAGGAAAGACGGGTTTCACCAGCAATCCTCGTCTGAATCCGGCCGCTTCTTCGCTGAGCAGCGCCGGCACGGTTGGTGACTCCAGTTACAACTCTCTGCAAGCCGGCCTAAACCGCAGGTTTTCGCACGGACTTCAAGCACAGGCATCCTACACTTGGTCGAAGTGCCTGGACAATGGCTCCGGTACGTCGGGCCTCGAAGGCGGCCAGCCCTGGACCTATCCTCTGGATGGGTCTTTCGACCGCGGACGCTGCCAATTTGACCGGCCGCAGGTTTTCAAACTTAGCGGCGTGTACGCTGTACCTTTTAAGCAGAACCGTGTGGTGTCCGGATGGCAGTTGAGCGGCGGGCTAACTGAGCAGAGCGGGCCGCCGTGGAACGTGGTTATTGGGTTTGACGAGAGCGGAAACACAATTGCCAACCAACGGCCAAACATCGTCCTCCCTCGGGATAACATCTACACGGGCAACATTAACCAGTGGGTGAATCCGGCGGCCTTCACGCTGCCGGCGCCCGGCACGTTCGGCAATCTGCAGCGCGACTCTTTGCACGGCCCTGGCATCTCCAATCTGGATTTCTCGGTATTGAAGGATACGCGGATCACCGAAAAGGTGCGCCTCCAATTCCGCGCCGAATTTTTCAATATCCTGAACCATGCCAACTTCGGGCTTCCGGGTGGCATCGGCGGCACTCCTGCAGCGGTCAATGCATTCGTGGCGGCAGCCAACGGGGCCGGTAACCCTAACGCGGTATTCGGCAAAATCACCACGACCACAACCAACTCACGGCAAATTCAGTTCGCGCTGAAGCTTCTGTTCTGACCACGACACAGCGGGGGCGGGGGTGGCGCCGTCACCGCCAGCGCTCCTGCATCCGCGCCCGCGAGGCGGCACCAAGACTGTCGGGGAGCTTCTAGAGACGATGCTACTGGTTCGCGGCGATCACTTCCCGGCCTTCGCGGCCACCCAGTTTGCGGATTAGGGCAACAGTGCTCTCATGCGGCACCGGGAGTTGCTGGGTAATGTTCTTGCCCAACGCGTAATCGAGGACGGTAAAGCCTGGCTTGGTCTTTTCGTTCAGCCGGGCACCCTGCTCCACCAGATACGCGACGATCGAGTCTGAGCCGCGGAGGGCGGCGCCATGCAGCGCCGTTTCGCCGCGATCATTGACGCGGTGCAGATCGAGACCCTGCGCCAACGCGAGCTTCACGGCCTCCAAGGCGCCCGCTTCGTTGCCGTATGTGTTCTTATCGCGGTAGCCCACGCCGGCGGCAAACAGCAGCGCATCGTTGCCCGTTCCGGTTTGACGTTTGGGATCGGCGCCTTTCTTAAGAAGCAGGCGCATTACTTCCGCGTCTCCGGCGCGCGCGGCGCGCATTAAAGGTGTCGTGCCCAGGCCGAGCGCGGTATCGCCGGAATCCATTCCGCTGCGGCCGGGCAAATTTCTGGTGAGCGCCGCATTCGGATTGGCGCCGTGGTCGAGCAGAGCCTGCACGATCTCCACACTGGGCAACGGGTCGTCTTCCTTGCGCGAGGGCATAGCCGAATAGTCTTCGTCCCGGGCGTCGATCGCGGCATAGAGCGGCGTGCGTCCTCTCGTGTCCGCCAAGTTGGGATTCGCGCCACGGTCCAGCAGAAACTTCGCAAACGTGTAGTGCTTGTTCATCAGGGCGACCGTCAGGGCGTGAGTATTGTCCGCATCTAACTGATTTATGTCGGCTCCGGCGTCAAGCATCCAGCGCGCCGACTCGACATCGCCCTCGCGCGCGGCGAAATCGAGCGCCGTCAGCCCGCCCTTCGCCATCGGAGTGATGGAGGAAGCCGCGCTGAGCTTCGGAATCACGTTGTTCCGATCGAAGGAAAGCGGTTTCCAATCCGCCCCGTGGTCCAGCAGAACTTTCACGACTTGCGGGTGACGCTCCGCGGCGGCCCACATCAAAGCCGTTTGACCGCGAAAAGTTTCACGGGCGTTCACGTTGGCGCCATGGGCCACAAGAATCTGCACTGCCTGCACTTGGCCCGCCCGAGCTGCCGTCATGAGAACCGTCTCGCCATCCGCCGTCGTCAGCGTGTTGGGGTCTGCACCGGCTTTCAACAGCGCGTCGATCATCGCGGGATTTCCCGCCGCGGCGGCTTCAGAAAGCGGCGTGGCGCCGTAGCGATTGACGGCTTTGGCATTCGCCCCCGCGCCGAGCAGCAGAGTGAACGATTCCACATCGTTCCAATGGGCTGCCCAGTGCAGCGCTGTCGTTCCATCCGCTTGCGGATCGTTAATGCGAGCACGCTGGGCGATTAGCTTGCGCAGCGTGGCCGCGTCACGGTGCTCGGCGGCATCGGCGGTATCCGAAACGGCGGCGGCGCTCAGGACCGCGGCCGCGAGAATTCCAGCAAGGAGGAGTCGCATGGTCTTGGTTCCTTAGAGTTCCGTCAACGGCCCTGTGCTGTCGCCTACGCTGTCTTGTTGGATACCCGCCTTGTGCAGAATCGACAGCAGCAAGTTCGCCATGGGTGTGCCGTCCGGGTATAGCAGGTGGCGTCCGCCCTGCATCTGGCCGACCGCGCCGCCCGCTAGAAAGACTGGCAGCGGAGAGTGATTGTGCACGTTGCTGTTGCTCATTCCCGATCCATACATCATCAGCGTATGATCCAACAGAGTACCGTCACCGTCTTTGATGGACTTCAGGCGCTCCAGCATATATGCAACCAAGCTGACGTGATATGTGTTGATCTTGGTGAGATTTTCCAGGCGCTCGGGGTTGTTCTGGTGATGCGACGCCGGATGGAAGCTTTCGGAAATCCCCAGCTTGGGGAACGTCCGGTAGCTGACTTCGCGGGCCATCATAAAAGTGGAGACGCGCGTAATGTCGGCTTGAAATGCGATGGCCATCAAGTCGAACATCAGTTTGGAATGCGCCTCATGATCGTCGGGAATGCCGCTGGGCGACTGCGGCACGGTCAGGGTGGAGTTGGCGTTCTGTTTTTCCGACAACTGAATGCGCCGTTCGATTTCGCGAACTGTGTCCAGGTATTCGGCCACGCGGTTGCGGTCATTGGCGCCCAGACCCCGCTGCAGGCGGCGCATCTGCCCCGTTACTTCATCAAGAATGCTGCGTTGCTGCTCGATGCGCTCCAGGCGCTCCTCCACCGTCGCGCCGTCGCCGAACAGGCGGTCGAATACCACGCGCGGGTTAATTTCCATAGGCAGCGGCGTGGTCTCCGTGCGCCAGGAAATCGTATTCATGTAGGCGCAACTGAAGCCGACGTCGCAGGAACCTACCAGACCGCTGAAGTCTTCCGTGGCGAGTTCGAGCGAGGGCAGAGGTGTTTCCTGCCCGATCTTCATGGCTGCAATTTGATCGATGGTGACGCCGGCGCGAATGTCGGCGCCGTCGGTTCGCTTCGGATGGACACCGCTGAGAAAGACGGTGGGCGAGCGAGTATGGTCGCCCCCGTTATCGCCGGGCCCGGCCGGCGCGGCCATTTGGTGTGCCATGTTGCTGACCACGACGACCTGGTCCTGATACGGCGCCAGCGAGGCCAGCGTACGCGAGAATTTAAAGTTCGAGCCCCGCTTCACCGGCGTCCAATTGGCCATCACCGCGCCATGTGGCATGAAGCACATGCCTAGCCGCAGTTGCGGTTTGGCCGCTGTGCGCGCGGTGGGCGTTTGCGCCGGGACCATGGAATCGAGCAAGGGCAAAAGAACCGATACGCCGAGTCCCCGCAAAGCCGCGCGGCGCGAGAGATGCTTTCGTGTCACAAAGGTCATCGTCTTTATCCTCTACTTGGTCAAAACCGCGGCGACGTTAGCGGGCGCCGGCTTCTTAATTTTCATCTGAAACGCCGGGCTTTCGACCACACCCAGCACCAACGAGGAGAAGCGGTAGTTACGTGCCGCCGCGCTCCGCACAATCTTGCGCACTACCGGCATATCGGCATATCCCAGGCCGCGCCCAAGTGCGTAAGTGAGCATGCGCTCAGTCAGGACGCCGGCAAAGGTATCGGGCTGGCTGGTGATCATGTTGCGCAATCCCACAACGCCGTCCACCTTGACTCCGTTATACATGGTGCCCGACGGGTCAATATTCACGCCATCGTCTTTCGTACGCCAGCGCCCGATGGCATCGAAGTTTTCGAGCGCGAACCCTACCGGGTCCATCACCTTGTGGCATCCGGCACAGACCGCGTCCCGGCGATGCGCTTCCATACGCTCGCGCAAAGAAAGTGGTTTGGCCCCCTCCGCGTTCTCCGCAAGCGCGGGCACGTTGGGCGGAGGCGGCTGCGGTGGAATTCCCAGCAAGTTGGTCAAGATCCATTTGCCGCGCTGCACCGCTGAAGTGCGGTTCGGATACGAAGTCACCGTCAGAATGCTGGCCTGGCCCAACAGTCCGCGCCGGGCATCGTCAGTAACCGGCACTCGCCGGAACTGGCCGCCGTATACGTTGGGAATCCCATAGTGCCGCGCCAGGCGCTCGTTGACAAACGTGTAGTCAGCGTTCAGCAAGTCCATTACGCTGCGGTCCTCGGCAATCACACTTTCGATGAAGAGCTTGGTTTCCTCTTTCATGGCCTGCCGGAGGTTGTCATCGAAATCCGGATAAGCGTCCATGTTGGGAGCCGCATTCTTCAAGTTGCGCAGGAACAACCACTGCTCCGCGAAGTTATCCACTAATGCCGCGGCGCGGGGATCGGTCAGCATACGCCGCACCTGCTGTTCCATTACCGCGGGGTCCTTCAGTTTTCCTTGTGAGGCCACGGTCAGCAGAGGCTCGTCCGGAACACTGCTCCACAAGAAGAAGGACAGGCGCGAGGCCAGTGCCAAATCGCCGAGCTGGTACGCCGCGTTCGCTTCGAGATTGGCGGGATCTTCTTCGATTCGGAACAAGAACTCCGGACTCGCGAGAATCAATTGCAAAGCGGATTCGATCCCAGCCTCGAAGCTCTTTTTTGTATTGCGCGTGCGCTGGTAGAAGCTAAGCAGGGATTCCATATCCCGTTCCTGAATGGTTCGGCGGTAGGCCCGTCTCGCCAACGCTCCGACGATCCGCCGCGCGCAGGGTAGCTCCTCGGCTGAATTCGCAGGGTGGCAAACAAAAACCCGTGCTCGAGAGGGAGTGTTGCCGACTCCGCCGGGCGCATAGGGGCCATCGATGAGCAAACGATCAACGGAAGGATCGCCGGTAATATCGAGCCCGTCAATCGTGGTGCGCAGAAACGGCTTCACCAAATCGTCTTTCTGCGCGTGGCTGCGCAGCACGGTTGTCGCCGAAATGGAGTGCGGACCTGCCTTCACCGGAATACGGATGCTCAGCCGTTGATCGATGTCCGCCCCGAAAACACCCGGGTTCTCCGCCATCTTTATAAGGTCTGGACGGCCGCCCACCGTGATCGTGCGTACCCGCGCTTTATCCACGGCAATCTCAATTTCGTGCGGATCCTCCATGCCGCGCATCAGATCAAAGGTATTGCGCCACAAACGTACTTTGATGACGTATTCGCCATCCACCGGAAAGTTGTGACGAACCAGAATTCCGCCGCGCGTGCCAGGCGGCAATCCCTCGATGTGCTGGTCCTGCGAAAGGTCGGGACGAACGCGGTAAGTTGCCGTGGACGGAGTCACGTGCGTGTTACCAACCGCGAGCCGGCTGATATTCCAGGAGGCCGACAGGTAGCGTTCCATGAGTGCCGGCGAAACCCGCAAGACATCCGCGATGTTATCGAAACCACTGCTCTCATCGTCGGGCGGCAGGATGGCGCTGGCGTCGATCTCGAGGTCCAGAAGGTCACGTATGGCGTTGGCGTACTCCGCGCGGTTCAGGCGATGCATGGTCGCCTCGCCGGGATTCGGCTTGGCTTCGGCGGCACGGTCGAGCGAGGTTTCTAGAAAGGATGCGAATCTATCGAGCGCCGCTTTGTCCGGGCGCGAAGCGCCTTGCGGCGGCATCGCTCCCGCGCGTAATTTGCGGATCACTTTTTCCCAAGTCTCGGCGCCTGCCGGAATGTTGCTGAAATCCGCGGATTGTAGCGAGAGCCCGCCGATACGAGCTTTGTCGTTATGACAAGTTACGCAGTACCGCCCCGCCATCTCGGCGTGTTGTGCATGCAATGCTCCGCACAGGACGAAACCGCCAAACCACGCCGCCAGCGGGAAGGTGGAGCTCTTGATCACATTCCGCAGTATATAACTCGAGTTCGGCGAGCACAAAGGAGTACACCCGCAGCAATTGGCTTGCATGCAAGCCGCATTGAGGAATTACCAGCACTTTGCGCAAGACTCTGCGATTTCATTCGGCTGCGTCATTGTCGGGCACAACGATTTGATCCCGGCGAAATTCAGGTACAAATCTCTCGGAACACAGGTGTTTAGCTGAGAGTTTCCAAGTGCGGCTTTGGGTAGGCTGGGCTAAGGGAGGGCACATGGCCGTATCCAATTGGTTACGCAAGGGACACGTTGGGGAAGATCGCCGAAGCGATTACCGTGCTATTTGCACTGGAGATACGGTCATCGATGTTTTGAGTCCCCGTCCGCAACAGGCGGTGCAAGCCCGAATCCTGGACGTCGGGACGTCGAGCCTCAAGCTGAGCCTTCCGTTTTTTGTGTCACCCGGATCGCTTCTTAGAATACACATGACTGATTCCGTGGCAGAGGCTGAAGTCAGGCACTGCACTTGCGAAGCTTCCGAATACCACGTCGGTGTCATGGTGATCGAGATTATTCCCAACGACCACATATAAGCAGCACCCGTGATCGCGAAGCCCCGAAGGCTCTGCGGCAATTCAGGCGGCAAGCTAAAATCATTGACGTTATGGCGATTGCGATACCAATCGGCATCATCGGCGACTTCAATGGGGGCAATCCCACGCACATTGCAACGAGTCAGAGCATCCAACACGCCGCCGAAGTTCTGGGCAAGCCCATGGAAGCAGTCTGGCTACCGACCGATCAAGCGCACGATTTTAGAAGATTTCAAGGATTGCTGTGCAGCCCGGGCAGCCCCTACAAAAGTCTCGACGGAGCGCTGACTGCCATTCGATACGCGCGGGAAAACAACATTCCCTTCCTTGGCACCTGCGGAGGTTTCCAACATCTGGCGATCGAGTTTGCCAGGAACGTGTTGGGGTTCACAGATGCGGCTCACGCTGAGTCTGATCCGTATGCATCGTGCCTCTTCATCACTCCGCTCAGTTGCTCGCTGGTTGGAAGGACCATGGAGGTGACGCTCAAACCTGGAAGTAAAGCTGCTGTTGTATGTCAGAACACTCGATTGCTGGAGAAGTTCTATTGCAACTTCGGACTGAACCCGGAATACCAGGAGCAACTGACAAAAGATGGCCTGCGGATCAGCGGCACGGATCAGAATGGCGAAGCGCGTATACTTGAACTCATCGCCCATCCGTTCTTCATGGGAACGCTGTTCGTACCCCAAGCCAAGTCTGCGATAGGGATGCCACATCCGCTCATTCTGGAGTTTTGCCGGACCGCGGCCCTGAAGGGCTGATCAACCCGATTGGCGGCCTGTTGTCACGCAAAACTGGTTGTAATTTGGACCAAACGTACTATGTGATTGAAACCATCGGCCTATCGATCCACATCGCCCAGGAGGTTACTATCGGATCAGGATGAGCTGGGAACTGATTGTCGGCCTGAATTTGATCTTCGCGATTTCAGCAGCGGCGCTTTGGACGTCCTGTTCAAGCTCGAAGAAAGTCAAGGTCCGCAAGGGCGAAATTCGCCATCGGTACGATGCATTTGAGATCGATCCCGCCGACGTCCCACACTTCAAGCCGACTTGGCGCAACGCGCAATAGTAGTCACTATTTCTTGCAGAGCAGGTCAGGCTACAATATCCTTGTAGTGTTCGCTATCGTTGCATTTCTGTTCTTGGTCTGTGCGGGGCTTTTTGCCGAAACGGATGTGACTTCCCGCGAGCAGTTCGGCCGATTGATGCCCGGGGGCATGCCCAATAATCTGCATTACAACATAGACCGGGCATCGCTGGAATTGGCGGCCGACGATAAAAACTGTCCGATCAATTCGCACGGCTTCTTCGAATTGCGAATCAACTCACAAGGAGAGGTAACCACGGCTCGGGATGTTAGCTTATCGCGGTCAGCTAACCTCAAGACCTTGACGGCGGGATGGGTAAGGAGCCTTCTCATGCAGATCCGTTTCAGGCCTTTAAGCCTGGGCAGTAAGACCACCTCGGTCCACACTTTCGCAACTGTAGTCTGTCAGTGAAGTCTAAGAGTAATCCATGCGGCCATGGTGCATCGGGAAGGCAATATCGGAGCAGAGATGCATGATGCATGGGCGGATGTCTATGTGATTTCTTCCGGAGGCGGGCCATTCAGGGCGGCATGCGGCAGAGAGTCGCGCCGGGTGATATTGTGCATATTCCCGCCAAAATTCCGCACGCAAGGCTGATTGAACCGGGCAAGCAGATCACTTACTTCATTTTCAAAGTGAAGCCTGCGTAACTATGAGAGGCCTATGTGGAGTCGTTTGTCTGCTGGGAACTTTTCTGGCGCAGCAGGTAGCGGGGCAAACGCCCGCTCCGGTGAAGTCGCTGCGCCTGTACATTTTCGACTGTGGCATGATCCGCGGTTTCGATACGACCTTGTTTCAGTTCAAGAAGGAACAACTGGCCAGTTCGGACATGGTGGTGCCGTGCTATCTAGTGGCGCATCCCAAAGGTGTTCTGCTATGGGATGCGGGTGTGATTCCGGATACCGCTTTCAAGGCCGATGGTAAACCGGTGAGCGCGCCGTTGCTGATGGCGACGACAACGCTCGAAAAGCCGCTGCTCCCGCGAATGGCGGCGCTGGGCTATACTCCGCACGGTGTCACTTACGTGGCGTTCTCGCACTTTCATAGTGACCATGTTGCCAACGCCAACGCGTTCGCTGAGTCTACTTGGCTGGTCCACAAGACGGAACGCGACGCCATGTTCGCCGTAAAACGGGAAGAACAAGCAGCATATAGCAAGTTGAAGACTAGTAAAACAGTGACTGACCTTGCCCGACTCCGACTATGATGTCTTCGGAGGCAAGACCGTGATCATCAAGTACGCCCCTGGCCATACTCCTGGCCACCAGGTTCTCTTCTTGAACTTGGCTAGAACGGGCCCGGTTCTGATTGGTGGCGATTTGTGGCACTACCCGGAAGAAAGAGGCACGACGAAAGTGCCGCTCATTGAAACCAGCAAGGAACAAACAGCCGCCAGCAGAATCGCGATTGAGGCGTTCCTGAAAAAATCCGGGGCGCAGTTATGGATTGAACACGACATCCCCACCTGGAACAAACTGCGCAAAGCGCCAGCTTACTATGAGTGAGTAATAACCGGCCCTGAACGAGCAGCCGCTTTTAAACGGCTACCCTTCGCTGAGGCTTACCCGCTTACTGCGGCCGACGGAACAAGCCGCCATAGACCGCTTTCGCCAGGATGTGACCTTGAATCGCTTTGATCACATTGGCGCGTGTCGCGAAAGCATCCGCCGACGGCTTCACGTCTAGCTTGGTGTCCAACGCGTAGAGCTCAAACACATAGTGATGGAACGGGCCGTTCGCGCCCGCACCGGGGCCGCGATACATGGGTCCCGTGGCGCTGATCTGATAGCTTCCGTCAGGCAATTGCGATCCCTTGGGCACGCCTTCAGGCAAGCCGGCGGCGCTTGCCGGAATGTTCCATAGGACCCAGTGCGCCTGATCGTCAGTAGTCTTGTTGCGGGCAAGATCCATGTCGTGCATGTGGAGGAAGAAACTCTGCGTGCCAGCAGGCACGTTAGTCCAATTCATGGCCGGCGACGTTCCCTCGCCGACGGCAACGCCGGGAGCGGCCTGACTAAATTTCACGGGAATCTGGCTGCCATCCGTAAACCCCGGTATGGTCAGAATCATAGCTGGCGGCGGAGCCGGGGGGCGGGCTGCGTCTTGCGCAGATACCAGGGGAGTCATGGAAACAAGGATCGTCGAGAAAAGAAGCAGTCGCATGGGACTATCCTAGCGTGGATTTAGAATCGCGTGAACTTGAAGAGGCGCTTGGCGGAATTCCACGCCCCCCAAAGCCGGAATACGCCGCTTATGATATGCTTCTACATAGTTCAATCGAGGAGGCAATGCAATGAAGAACTTGTTTTTAGGACTAGCGCTTTTGGTGCTCGTCGGCTTGCCAGTTTTCGCTGCGCTCAAGGTATCCGAGAAGGCGCCCGACTTCGCGACTCGGGCTTCGTTAGCAGGAAAGGAATTCAATTTCTCACTGCCGGACGCGCTGAAGAAAGGCCCAGTCGTGGTCTACTTCTATCCCTCCGCCTATACCAAGGGCTGCGACCTTGAAGCTCATACGTTCGCGCAGGAGAAGGAAAAATTCGATGCCGCCGGCGCCACTATCATTGGCGTATCGGCCGATAGCATTGCGCGACTCAATGTGTTCTCGGCAGACCCGGACTATTGCGCCGGAAAGTTTCCCGTGGCCTCCGACGCGGACGGCAAGATCGCCAAATCCTACAATCTGACGGCGAACAGCGCGAAGCCCGGCATGAAGGATGTGCGTGGCGAAGAGATCGGCCACGATTTCATCGAGCGTGTAACCTTCGTGATCGGCAAAGACCACAAGATCATCGCCACACTGTCATCGGCGGACGACAAACTCTCGCCCGATCAGCATGTGGAAAAAGCGCTGGAGATCGTACAGAAGCTCGCTTCCAAATAGCTGCGTTGAGTCCGGTTATGGAAGCTGCGTCCTTGCGGCCATCGGCCACTGCGAGCAGACTCTGCCCGCAGTGGCAGGCCGCCGTTGCGAGAGCCCGATGTCGAACATTAGCGGCGCAATTACATGCTACGAAGTGTGCTGACTTTGATGGCGGCTGCGAACATCGTGACCCAGCCAGACGCACGGCGGCGTTAATACCGATCGGCCAAGTTTTCTTCGCCCGCCGTCACGGTCAGCGTTGTCGGCTCGCAAGGCGTATACTTAACACTGCTAGGAGGGAAGATGAACTCTCGATGCCTCTCTTTCGTAGCAGGACTCGCCGCGCTGGTTTCACTCGCGCAGGGACAAGTGGCGCCAAGCTCAACCTTGGCGGACAGCAAGTCTGTCAAGCAGACTTGGATCGTGCCCCGAGCCGCTGACGGACATCCTGACCTTCAAGGGTTTTGGGCCAACAACAACGCAACGCCGCTCGAGCGACCCAAAGAACTGGCAGGGCGGGAATTTCTCACCGACAAGGAAGTGGCCGCATTCAAAAAGAAGGCGGGTGAGCTCTTCAACGGCCAGGGAGACGCGGCGTTCGGCGACACCGTATTTCAAACCGTGCTAGCCAATGTCAACGGAACCAAATCAGGGTTTAAGAGCACCGACGGCACGACCGGTGACTACAGCTCCGTCTGGACAGTCGAGAGGGAATGGGATAATCGAACCTCGCTTATCACCGATCCGCCTGACGGTCGGCTGCCCGCTATGACAGCAGAAGGCCAAAGGATACGTGAAGCCAACGCAGCAGCGATGAATCGTCTGCCCGCCGGGCCAGAAGACCGGCCATTGCAAGAGCGTTGCATCACCTATGGCTCACCGCAACTGACTGCGGGATACCAAAGTTACTATCAGATTCTACAGACTCCCGCCTCGCTGGTATTCATGACCGAGATGATTCACGATGTCCGAGTGATTTCACTCGACGGGCGGCCCCATCTTCCGTCCACGATCCAGCAGTGGCTTGGGGACTCGCGCGGACATTGGGAAGGCGATACGCTCGTCGTGGATACGACGAACTATAAACCGAGAAGCTTTATGAGCATATCCAGCGAAAAGCTTCATGTGATCGAACGCTTCTCCCGCACTGGCCCGGAGAGCTTGAAATACGAAATCACGATCGACGATCCGGGGACATGGACCAAACCATGGAGCCTGATGATTTCGTTGAGGCGCTCTCCGAAGCCGGTCTTCGAGTATGCCTGTCACGAGGGCAATATCGGCATGGTCGGTATCCTGGCCGGAGCCCGTGCCGATGAGCGGGCCGCCGCCGCATCCGCCAGCCGACAATGAGTCCGCCGGGCCGACGCCCGTTCGCCTAAATCCCCTTGCTTGTTTTGACTCTCTGCCTGTTGCAGAATGGGTTGGCCATTGGCGAATCCATTTCAGGAGGCGGTATGCGCGGTGCAATGCTTTTTGCGGCGGGACTCTTTGCGGGGTTGGCGATACAGGCAGGCTTGGCACAGTACGCCAACAGTGGTGTCGTAATGATGAATCACGTTGGAATCAACGTGACCAATATCCCTGAGGCGGTTACCTACTACACGCAGAAAATGGGGTATCGGGAAGCGTTCCGGGTCAACGACGACAAGGGGCAGCCACGGATCGTCTACCTACAGATTAGCAAGAACACGTTTCTCGAGCTCAACCCGGCAACCGCGGCGCGGCCCGCCGGGTTTACGCATTATGGGCT
>Ga0105245_10003029_pt1 | contig 15071 bp, 15 predicted proteins | sample KBSM54metaG_FD_81523 | JGI IMG/M metagenome (GOLD analysis project Ga0105245, IMG submission 81523) | Miscanthus rhizosphere microbial communities from Kellogg Biological Station, Michigan, USA - KBS M5-4 metaG | ecosystem: Host-associated > Plants > Roots > Rhizosphere > Soil | place... | reverse complement strand
CGGACCGCGTGAGCGGCTCCGGCATGGCAAACCCCCTGCGGAGCAAGACCAAATAGGGAAGCAGTGGAACCGCCCGTTTCCGTTTAATGCTTCCGGGTAGGTTGCTCGACCACCGCGGCAACGCGAGTGGCAGATGAATGATCTTCCCTCGCAAGAGGAACAGAATTCGGCTTATCGAGCCACTTCACACTAATTCGAGTGATGAGTCATGAGTGACGAGTGATGAGCGGCTCTCATGACTCATCACTCGTTACTCATCACTCATTACTTTTCTTGCTAGCATCACGACCGTGCTAATCAAGCCGCGCTCGATCTCTCAAACAAGTCGCATCGCAGTTCTCGCCGCATCATCCCCCTCCGATCTGAGTCGCATCGAGCACGCGAAGCGCAACCTCGAAGCTCGCGGCATGCGCGTCACACTCGCGGACAACATCGCGCATCAAGGCGAGCACGGCTATCTCGCCGGCACGGATGACGAGCGACTCGAAATCCTCAACCAATTTCTCAGGTCTACCGAATTCGATGCATTTTTCTTCGCGCGCGGTGGATACGGCGCGATGCGCATTCTTGATCGCATCGACTACGACGCCATCGCGCGCAATCCGCGTCCGGTCATCGGATTCAGCGACATCACCGCGCTGCATCAGGCCATGGCGACGCGCGCGAACGTCGCTTCGTTTCATGGTCCGATGATGAACACCGACTTTCACGACGGGCTCTCGCCCGACATCGATCAATGGTTCTGGTCGCTGCTGCAAGGCGACCTGCCGACCTGGTCACTCGGCAACGCGCGCATCGTCTGCGAAGGCGAAGCGGAAGGCGTGCTCTTCGGCGGATGTCTCTCGCTCACTGCCGCACTCATCGGCTCGCCGTACGACTTCTGGATCGACGACGGCATTTGGTTTTGGGAAGAGATCGGTGAAGCGCCTTATCGGCTCGACCGTATGTTGACCCACCTGAGGCTGTCTGGTAGATTCAAAAAAATCCGAGGAGTTGTGGTTGGGAAGCTGAAGGACTGCGGCGGGGAGGAAGAGGTGGACCTTCTTCTGCGCGAGTTCTTCGGGTCGAGGAGCATTCCGGTGATCCGCGACCTTCCATTCGGGCATTACGGAGATAATCTTCTGATGCCGATCGGCGCTTCCGCACGTCTCAGTACAAAAGACGGCACATTGAAGATCACGACTCCGGCAGTCGAGCGATGATGAGGCTTCCTGAATGAAGGCTGTGTTCAAGACGACTGGCGGCAAAGACCCGGTCAAAGAATCCGCCAGCACTTACGTGGCCGGCGACAAGATTTTCGAGCAGGGTGAGCTCGGGACCGAGATGTTCATCATCCTCGAAGGCGACGTCGAGATCGTCAAACACATCAACGGTGAATCGCACACGCTCTCGAAGCTGGAGAAGGGCGACTTCTTCGGCGAGATGGCGCTGCTCGAGAACGTGCCGCGCACGGCCGATGCCGTCGCGTGCGGCGACGTGAAGGTCCTCGTCATCAACGGTTCTCGCTTCGACGAGATGTTGCACAAGAATCCCGAGATCGCCGTTCGCATCATCCGCAAGTACTCCAAACGTCTGCGCGAAGCGAACGCGTTGCTCGAGCGCCTCGTCGGACGCGAAGTCGATGCCGATCACGCCGCGCTCGATGCGACGCAAGTCGCGCCGACGCAGAAAGCCGAACAGCATCGCCTCGTCGATCTCGCCACCGGCACCGCGTTCTTTTTCTCGACCGGCGACGAGACCACCATCGGCCGCGCCGATCCGGTCACCGGCATCCTTCCCGACATCGATCTCACCCCCGTCGACACGAATCGCTCCGTCTCGCGCCGCCACGCGAAGATCATCAAGAGCGGCGACGACTATCACGTGCTCGAGGAAGTGGGAACGGTGAACGGAACGTACGTCAACGATCAGCGGATCCCGACCGGCGTTCCCGTCACGATCCACAACGGCGATCTCGTGAAGATCGGGTTGATCGCGATGAAAGCGCTGTTCGAGTAGATCCACTGCTTGTAGAACAGTGCACAATCACGCCGAGTGATTGACACGCCTGTCCAATTCATCAAGGGCGTCGGCGATGGCCGCGCGAAAGCGCTCGCGGCGTACGGCATCGAGACTGTGCGCGATCTCGTCTGGTTCTTTCCGTTCCGCCACGAAGACCGGCGCCATCCGCTGCGCATCGCCGACATCGGACGGCATCTCGACACGCCCGTGCTGCTGCGCGGCAAAGTGATCTCCGCGCGCGCGCACATCTCGCCGCGCAAGCGGATGCGGATCTTCGAAGCGGCCATCGAAGACGGCACCGGCGGCGTGAAGCTGATCTGGTTCAACCAGCCGTATCTCGCGGACCAGATCAAACGCGGCGATCAACTTTCGGTCTATGGCACGCCGCGCGCCGATCGCGGCATTCAGATCGAGAGTCCCGACTGGGAGAAATTCGAAGGCGATGCCGACGACGAAGGCGCCATCGTTCCGATCTACTCGAAAATCACGAACGTCCCGCCGAAAGCGCTGCGCAAGATCATCGAGACGGCGCTCGCGCAGACGATCGACACGATCGACGATCCGCTCCCGCCGAAGCTTCGCGAAACGCTCGGCGTCATTCCGTTGCGCGACGCGATCACGACGCTGCATCGCCCATCCGAGCTCACGCCCGACTTTCTCGCACAGCGGTCGCCCGCGCATTTGCGCGTCATCCTGCAGGAATTCTTCACCTTCCAGCTCGCGCTCCGCGTGCGGCGGGTGACCGAGGAAGTGAAGACGAAGGCGCGAAAGATCGACGTCAGCGATCCGCTGCGCGAAGAGGTGCGCCGCATCCTTCCGTTCAAGCTCACAGGTGCACAGAAACATGTGCTACGCGAGATCGCCGGCGATTTGAAATCCGAGCGGCCGATGTATCGCTTGCTGCAGGGCGACGTCGGCAGCGGCAAGACCATCATCGCCCTCATCGCCGCGATGATCGTGATCCGCAACGGCCATCAGGTCGCGCTGCTCGCGCCGACCGAGATTCTCGTCGAGCAGCACTACCAGCGCATTCGTCAACTACTTGACCATTCCGTCGTCACCGCCAAAGCCACAGGATCGATGAGCGCCGGCGAGCGCCGCACGCTCGCTGCCGGTTTGCGCGAGGGCTACATCCAGCTCGCCATCGGCACGCACGCGCTCCTCGAAGACAAAGTGAAATTCAAATCGCTCGGACTCGCGATCGTCGACGAACAGCATCGCTTCGGCGTCGAACAGCGCCAGCGACTCTTCGCCAAAGCCGATGCGCCGGACATTCTCGTCATGACCGCGACGCCGATCCCGCGCTCGCTCGCGCTCGCGATGTACGGCGACCTCGAGCTCTCCGTCATCGACGAGTTGCCGCCCGGACGCCAGAAGATCAAGACCGCCGTCCGCTCCAGCGCGGAGCTCGAGCGCGCGTACGCATTCATCGACAAAGAGATCGGCGACGGCGCGCAGGTCTACATCGTTCATCCGATCATCGAAGAGTCGGAGAAGTTGAACCTCAAGCCGCTGACGATCGGATTCGACTCCATCCAGCGCCGCTTTCCGAACCGGCGCGTCGCGATGATGCACGGCCGCATGAGCGCCGCCGAAAAAGAAGAGACGATGGATCGCTTCAAGCGCGGCGCGATCGACATCCTCGTGTCGACGACCGTCATTGAGGTCGGCATCGACGTCCCGAACGCGTCGATCATGATGATCATCGATGCCGATCGCTTCGGACTCTCGCAGCTCCACCAGCTTCGCGGCCGCGTCGGACGCGGTGAGCGCAAGTCGTACTGCATCCTCGTGCACGACGAAGAGGCGAGCGCGGACTCCGTCGATCGCCTGCGCATCTTCGAAGCGACGCGCGACGGCTTCGACGTCGCCGACCGCGACCTTCACCTTCGCGGCCCCGGCGAATTCCTCGGCACGCGCCAGTCGGGCGTCGGGAAGTTCCGCTTCGGCAACATCCTGCGCGATCAGGATTTGATGGAGAAAGCGCGCGACGTCGCGATCGCAGCACTGGACGAACAGGGCGCCGCGAGTGCAACAGCGCTCGTCGAGTCGATTCTCGGCGCGCGAATCGCGGAGGCGGCGCGTGATTGAGTTTGCTACACTGCGCCGTTTTCAAAATGACGCCCCCTAAATACGTCCTCAGCGGCCTCAAACCGACCGGCCGCGTTCACCTCGGCAACTACTTCGGTGCACTGAAGAACTGGGTCGAGTTGCAGGACTCGTATCCCTGCTACTACTTCATCGCCGACTGGCACGCGCTCACCGCGAACTATGCCGATCCATCACAGGTGCGGCAGTGGACGTTCGACGCGGTCGCCGACTTCATCGCTGCCGGCATGGATCCGCAGCGCACCGTGATCTTCGTGCAGTCGGAAGTGAAGGAGCACGCCGAGCTTCATCTGCTCCTCTCGATGGTCACCCCGCTGCCGTGGCTCGAGCGCGTGCCGACGGTGAAAGACGCGCAGGCGAAAGACGAAGAGACCCTCGACACTTACGGCTTCCTCGGCTATCCGCTGCTGCAGACCGCGGACATCATCATCTATCGTGCGTCGTACGTTCCGATCGGCGTCGACCAGGCCGCGCATCTCGAGATCTCGCGCGAGATCGTGCGGCGCTTCAACAATTTCTACGGCGAAGTTTTCCCGGAGCCGCAGCCGCTCTTCACCAACACGCCGAAAGTTCCGGGGCTCGACGGACAGAAGATGTCGAAGTCATACGGCAACACCATTCCGCTCACCGCGAGCGCCGACGAAATCCGCGCGCTGGTGATGACGATGTTCACGGATCCCAATCGCGTGCGCCGCAAGGATCCCGGCAACCCCGACATCTGCAATCTCTTTCACTTCCACAAACTCTTCTCCGACGACGCCACGATCGCGCGCGTCGATCACGAGTGCCGCACCGCACAGATCGGATGCGTCGACGACAAGAAGCTGCTCGCCGAGATCATGGTCGAGAAGTTGCGTCCTATCCGTGCGCGGCGCGAAGAGATCGAGCGCGATCCCTCGATCGTGTGGGACGCGCTGCGCGACGGCAACCGCCGCGCACGCGAGCGGGCGCAGGAGACGATGGAACTGGTGCGCAGCGCGATGAAGATCGATTACCGAGAGCTGCGATGACGACGATGGCCGACGAACTCGAACCAGAAGCAGAAGAATCCGACGCCTACAAAATCGAGCTGCCGGCCTTTCACGGCCCGCTCGATCTGCTTCTGCATCTGCTCAAGAAGCACGAGATCGACATCTACGACATTCCCATCGCGCTCGTCACCGAGCAGTACAACGCGTACCTCGAAGCGATGGAGCAGCTCGATCTCGACATCGCCGCCGACTACATCTACATGGCGGCGCTGCTCATTCACATCAAGTCGAAGATGTTGCTGCCGGGCGGAGACGGCGAGACGCCGGCCGAAGATCCGCGCAAGGAGCTCGTCGATCGCCTGATCGAATACCAGCGCTTCAAAGCGGTCGCGGAAACATTCGCGGAGACCGACGTCGTGCGCATGGCCATGTGGTCGCGTCCCGCCACGCCGCTTCCGGGCGATCAGGAAGAAGTCGACATGAGCGAAGTCTCGCTCTTCGATCTCATCGACGCGTTCCGCACCGCGCTCAATCGATACAAGGAAGCGCATCCGCAGTCGATCGAGCTGCAGCGCATCGTTCACAAGGTCTCCGACAAAATGGCGGAGCTCTATCAAACGGTGCAGGAGCGATCGACCGTGCGCCTGCAATGGCTCCTCGAAGGCCGCGGGCGCGAGGAGCTCATCGCCATCTTCCTCGCCATGCTCGAGCTGGTCCGCCTCGGCGGCGTCTCGCTCAAGCAGAGCGAGACGTTCGGCGAGATCAATGTTGCCAAGACTCAAAACGAGATCGATCAGACGAAGTTCGCGCTGTTCGATGAAAGCTGATGATGGAACCTAACGAACTCCGCGCCGCAATCGAAGCCATCCTCTTCATCTCCACCGAGCCGGTGAAGCTCGACGACCTCGCCGAGGCGTTCAGCGATGAAGGGCGGGAGGCGGTGTCGGCGCAACTCGACGAGATCAAGAAAAACTTCGACGAGCACGTCGGTGGATTCGTGCTCGAGCAAACCGCGGGCGGATGGCGATTCGCGACACGCGCGGAGCACGACCCGATTTTGAAAAAGTACTTTGCGAAAAAAGGTGAGAACCGCCTGAGTCTCGCCGCGCTCGAGACGCTGGCCATCATCGGATACCGGCAGCCGATGACGGCGCCGGAGATCTCCGACATTCGCGGCGTCAACTCCACGAGCTCGATTCGCACGCTGCTCGAGCGAAGAATGATTCGCGTGGCCGGACGCAAGAACGTCGTCGGCAGTCCGTTTCTCTATCGCACGACGAAAGAATTTCTCGTGCACTTCGGACTCAACGACATTCGCGATCTGCCGCGCCTCGAAGAATTCGGCGACTTGATCGGCGAGTCGATGAGCGACGATCTCGTCGCCGCGATCAGTTCCGCCGAGCCGACTCCTGCATCGGAAATGCAGGAGATCACGAGCACGGACGAAGCGACGCGCGCGGAAGCGGAAGCGCTCGCGGAGTTGAGTGCGAGCGATGCGACGAGTGAAGTGAAGTAGAATCGATTCGTTCGCTGAACGACACGATGCAACCTGAGCGACTGCAGAAGATCATCGCCCACGCCGGAGTTGCGTCGCGGCGCGAAGCCGAGGCGATGATTCGCACCGGGCGAGTGACCGTTAATGGACGCGTCGTCACCGAGCTCGGAACGAAAGCGACCGCCGATCGCGATCACATCAAAGTCGACGGCAAGCTCATCTCGCAAGCCGAGCCGCATCGCTACATCCTTTTGTACAAACCGAAAGAAGTGATGACCACGGTCGCCGACCCGCAAGGACGCCGCACCGTGATCGAGCTCATTCGCGGCGTGCGCGAGCGCATCTATCCGGTCGGACGTCTCGACTTTCATTCCGAAGGTTTGATCCTTCTGACGAACGACGGCGACCTCGCGTTCAAGGTCTCGCATCCGCGGCACGGATCGGTGAAGACGTATCACGTGAAGGTGCGCGGTGTTCCCGAAGAGCGCCTCGTCGACAAATTGCAGCGCGGCATCACCATCGACGGAAAGCGCACGCTCCCGTGCGAGATCGATCGTCTGCGCACGACGGCGCGCAACGACGAAGGCAACAGCTGGTTCGAAGTGAAACTGCGCGAAGGACGCACGCAGCAGATCCGCAAGATGTTCCAGGCGGTCGGACATCCGGTCTCGAAACTGAAGCGCGTCGCGATCGGTCCGATCTCCGATCCGAAGCTCACCGCCGGCAAGTGGCGCGAGCTCACCAAGCACGAAGTGAAACTCCTCGGCACCATCATGGAGCCGAAGAAGAGAGAAGCGGCGAAGCCGCGACGCGCGCCGGCGAAGCGAGCGTCGAAGACAACCGCGCCGCGACCGAAGGCGGTGCGTGCGCCGAAGAAGAAGAGCGCCGCTACCGCGAAACCGAAACGCCGCAGCGCTCCGTCCGCGCCGGCCGCCGCAGCGCGCGAGCGCAAGCCGCGAAGCGCCGCACGTCCGCGCTGATGTCGCTCATCGTCGCGATCGACGGCCCGTCGGGCGTTGGAAAGAGCACGACGAGCAAACTCGTCGCGCGCGCGCTGAACATCCCGCACATCGACACCGGCGCGATGTATCGCGCCATCGGTCTCGCCGCGTTGCGCCGCTACATCGGCACGCGCGATGAAGCCGCGCTCGAGCAACTCGCGCAGCAGATCGAGATCGAGTTCATCCCCGGCGAAGTCGCGCGCGTGATGCTCGACGGCGAAGACGTGACGTCGCTCATTCGCACGCCGGAGATCAGCATGGCCGCGAGCAACGTCTCCGCCGTTCCCGCCGTCCGCCGCGTGCTGGTGAAACTGCAGCAGCAGCTCGGCCGCAAAAACGGCGGCGTCCTCGAAGGCCGGGACATCGGGACGAAAGTCTTCCCCGAAACCCCGCACAAGTTTTTTCTGACCGCGCGTCCCGAAGTCCGCGCCGAACGCCGCTATCGCGAGCTCCTCGCAAAAGGGGAGCAAGCCGACCTCGACACGGTCCTCGCCGAGACGATCCAGCGCGATCAGCAGGACTCGACGCGGGCGGATTCGCCGCTTACGTTTGATGTGACTTATACGAGAGTGGATACCTCGGATTTGAGCATCGAGCAGGTCGTCGAAGCGATTGTGAACAAGGTTGCGGGTCACAGGTCGCAGGTCGCAGGAGAGGCATAAAACCCTGCGACCCGCCACCCGCAACCTGCGACCTTCCTTGACGTTACCTCTATCCGCCCTTTAAACTCCCGCTTTCAACGCGTTATCAACAACTTAGCGTTGTTTTTGCGCGCGCGTGAGCAGCCGTCCGCGGACCCCCGGTCCGCGGGCCTGAATCGGAGGACCCCCAGGAACATGGCGTCGAATGACGAACAGAAAAAAAATACCGCTCCGCCCCGTCAAGGAGACGCCAGCAGGAACCTCGACAGTCTCGGCATGGACGAGCTGCTCAGTCTCGGCTATGACAAGTCGACGATCATCGAAGGCGAGATCGTCACCGGCCGCGTTCTCAAAGTGACGCCCTCCGACGTCGTCGTCGACGTCGGTTACAAGTCGGAAGGTCTCCTGCCCGTTGGCGAAGTCACCGGCTACGACGGAGTCGTCCGCGTCAAACGCGGCGACGACATCGAAGTCTTCATCGAGCGTCTCGAAGATCCGTCCGGCTACGTGATCCTGTCGCGCGAGAAAGCCGCGCGCATGCGCGTCTGGGACGACATCGAAGCCGCGTTCAAAGCGGATCAGCCGATCACCGGCCGCGTCGTCGACCGCGTCAAAGGCGGACTCTCCGTCGACGTCGGCGGCATCAAGGCGTTCCTTCCCGGATCGCTCGTCGACACGAAGCCGATCAAGAATCTCGACTCGCTGCGCGGGCACGAGTTCAAGTTCAAGATCGTGTCGTTCGACAAGAAGCGCACGAACGTCGTGCTGTCGCGCCGCGCCATCGTCGAAGTCGAACAAGCCGAAGCGAAGCAGCTGACGTTCGGCCGTCTCGAAGAAGGAAAGCTGACGCACGGCATCGTCAAGAACATCACCGACTACGGCGTCTTCGTCGACCTCGGCGGCGTCGATGGTCTCCTTCACATCACCGATATCTCGTGGGGCCGTGTCAATCATCCGTCGGAATACTTCAACGTGAGCGACGAGATTGAAGTGGTCGTCCTGAAATTCGATCCTGCCGCCGAGCGCGTCTCGCTCGGATACAAGCAGAAGTCGCCCGATCCGTGGTCGGACGTCGCCGTGCGCTATCCGCTCGGATCGAAAGTGCACGGCAAAGTCGTCTCGCTGACGGACTACGGCGCATTCATCGAGCTCGAAGAAGGCGTCGAAGGTTTGATCCACGTCAGCGAGATGTCGTGGACGAAGAAGATTCGCAATCCGTCGAAGCTTCTCTCCGTCGGCAGCGAAGTCGAAGCGATCGTCGCCGACGTGAACGTCGCCAATCGCCGTATCTCGCTCTCGCTGCGCGCGCTCGAACAGAACCCGTGGGAGACCGTTGCCGAGCGTTATCCGGTCGGCAGCGTGATCAGCGGACGCGTTCGCAACCTCACGGACTTCGGCGCATTCGTCGAGGTCGAGGAAGGCATCGACGGACTGATTCACATCAGCGACATGTCGTGGAACCGCCGCATCAAACATCCGAGCGAGGTCCTGAAGAAGGGCGACACCGTGCAAGCGCGCGTCGTCAACGTCGACGCCGAGAATCAGCGCCTCTCGCTTTCCGTGCGCGAGTTTCTCCCGAACGATTGGGACGAGTTCGCGAAGACGCATCAGATCGGCGACGAGATCATCGGCAGCGTTTCGAAGATCACCGACTTTGGATTGTTCGTTCGCCTCGCCGACGGCGTCGAAGCGCTCGCGCACATCTCCGAGATTCCGCGCGAAGGGAAGACGAAGCTCGATCGGATGTATCAGCCGGGCGACGGCGTCCGCGCGCGCATCATCAAGATCGATCCGGGCGAGCGGAAGATCGGACTGACGCTGCGCGATGTTCCGCCGCTCACCGACGAAGAGCGCGCGCAGCACAGCCACGAAGCGCCAACGATCGAACAGCCCGCGCCGGAAGTCGAACACGAGCACGAACCTGAGCACGAGCACGAACCGAGCTGAAATGTCGGAAAACGAGCTTCAGCCTGAGATCCCGGTGGCGAGCGCAGATGTGGCTCCGCCGCCACCGGCGGCGGTTCCTCCGCGCAAGTCGCGCATCCCCGCGTTCTTCTTCGGTCTCTTCAGCGGATGTGTCGTCGTCATCGGCGGCTTCTTCCTTCTGATTCTCTTCTTCGCCGCGTCGCGCGGCGCCGACACCAGTTCGGAACTTCACTTCGGCGACAAAGTGGCGATCGTTCCGATCGAGGGCGAGATCCTCGACGCGCGCGAAGCGGTCGAAGCGATTCATCGCTACGCGGACAACTCGTCGGTGCGCGCGATCGTCATGCGCATCAACAGCCCCGGCGGCGCGATCGCGCCGTCGCAGGAAATCTATGAGGCGATCCGCACCGCGCGCAGCGAAAGCGGAAAGCCGATCGTCGCCTCGCTCGACAGCGTCGCGGCATCGGGCGGCTTCTACATCGCATCGGCGTGCGATCGCATCATCGCCAATCCCGGATCGATCACCGGATCGATCGGCGTGATCCTGCAGTGGATGGAGATCAAGGATCTGCTCGCGTGGGCGAAGATGAAGCCGGAGACGATCACCGCCGGCGCGTTCAAAGCGGCGGGGAATCCGTACGATGCACTCACCGACGCCGAGCGCGCGTATCTGCAGCGCGTCGTCGGACAGTTGCACGGCCAGTTCATTCGCGCGGTCGCCGACGGCCGCAAAGGCAAGATGACGGTTGCCGACGTCACCGCGGTCGCCGACGGTCGCATTTTCACCGGCGAAGAAGCGCTGTCGCTCAAGCTCGTCGACCAGCTCGGCAGTCTCGATGACGCCGTTGCCGTCGCCGGAAAGCTCGCCAAGATGAGCGGCAAGCCGGCGACGATTTATCCGAGGAAGAGGAAGCCGGGATTGCTCGATCTGTTCTCCGATTCGTCGGAGTCTGAATCGCCGATCGAGAAGATCCTCAGCCGCCGTGCACCGCGGTTTCTGTACAAGTGGTAACGCAGGGAGGAGGTTTCTGTGGTGGAGCGTGATGACGAGATCCAATCCTCCGATGGAGAGAACAAGGCGGGAGTGATGACGAAGGCGGAGCTCGTCGACGAAGTCGCGCGCGTCGTGCAGCTCACCAAGAAACAGGCGGAGACGATCGTCAACATCGTCTTCGATTCCATCGTCGAGTCTCTCCGCTCCGGCCAGAAGATCGAGCTGCGCGGTTTCGGCAGCTTCCGCCTCCGCAACCGCAAGTCGCGCACGGGACGCAATCCGAAGACGGGCGAGAAAGTGGAAGTGCCGTCGAAGAAGATCCCGTATTTCAAGCCCGGCAAGGAGCTCAAGGAGCTGATCAACAAGGCGATCGCGGACGGATTGCTCGTCGCGGAAGAAGAGAGCGCGGAGGAAGCGGCTGCCGCCGAGTGAGGATGGAAGTCCTCTTCACCCCCTGGAGATTCGCCTACTTGACCGCACCGAAATCCGACACGTCATCGGCCTGCATCTTCTGCGCGGCCGCGATCAATCCCGACACCCGCGCCACACTCACGCTGTATCGCAACGACAGCTCGCTCGTCATCCTCAATCGCTATCCGTACACGAACGGACATCTCATGGTCGCGCCGATCGCGCATGAGGCGCGCCTTTTCGACAGCTCGAACGAAGCACTATCGGCGCTGATTCGATTGACCGCGGAGTCGCAGCGAATTCTCTCCGACGTCTATCACCCGGACGGATTCAACATCGGCATGAACTTCGGCACGCCAGCGGGCGCCGGCTTCGCCGATCACTATCACGTGCACATCGTTCCGCGATGGAGCGGCGACTCGAACTTCATGACGGTCACCGCGCAGACGCGGCTCGTGCCGGAAGCGCTCGACGTCACGTTCGACAAACTCCTTCCGCATTTCAGCGAGCTGCGATGAATCGACGCACCGTCGCCGCGATGGCGCTCGCTCTCCTCATCCCCGGCGCCGGCCACATCTTCCTCGGCCGCCGCGCACGCGGAGTCGCGTTCTTCTGCATCATCGTTTTTTTGTTCGTGACCGGACTCGCCGTCGACGGACGCCTGTACACCGTGCAGCCGGGCAACGTACTGAGCTTCCTCGCGACCGTCGGATCGATGGGCGCGGGCTTGCTCTACTTTCTCGGCCGCGTGATCGGACCGCCGGGCGACATCACGTCGCTGACGTTCGAGTACGGCACGACGTTCACGCTCACCGCGGGACTGATGAACCTTCTTCTGATCCTCGACTCGTTCGACATCGCCGAAGGACGGAAGGACTAGCGTTGCTCCGCAATCACGTCGTCCTGATGTTCCTCTACGCCGCGGCGACGGCGCTCTTCTTCTCGCTGCTGTGGCGTGTCGAGCGGCGCGAGCGCATCCGCTTCTTCATCACGGTCTTCATCGCTCTCTTCGCCGGCGGCATCGCGCTGGCGTGGGCGATGTATCCGTTTCCGATCCGATGAAAATCGCGATCGTCGCCGGCGAAGCATCCGGCGATCTGCACGCCGCGGAAGTGCTGCGCGAGCTGAAGAAGATCGATCCGCAGCTCGACGCATTCGGCATCGGCGGTGATCTGCTGGCGTCGCAAGGCATGCGCGTCGTGCATCACGCGCGCGAGATGGGGATCGTCGGATTCTTCAACGTCCTGCTGCACTACCGGATGTTCAAGCGGATCTTCGACGACGTCGTCGGCGCCATCGCGCGCGAGAAACCCGACGCCGTCCTTCTCGTCGACTATCCCGGCTTCAATCTGCGCCTCGCGCGCAAGTGCAAGGAGCTCGGCCTGCGCGTCATCTATTACATCTCGCCGCAGCTCTGGGCATGGCGCCGCGGACGCGTGAAGGATGTCGCCAAGTACGTCGATCGGATGATCGTGATCTTTCCGTTCGAGGAAGACTTTTATAAGCAGCACGGCATCGACGCAACGTACGTCGGCCATCCGATCATCGAAGAGATCGGGCACATTTCCAGTGGAGGACAGGCGCCCTCGCCTGTCCCGCGCATCGCATTGCTCCCCGGATCGCGCAAGGGAGAAGTGGCATCACTCCTCCCAGCAATGATCGGCGCCGTGCAAATCCTCGCGCGCGAACAACCCGTCGACGCCTTCGTCGTCCAGGCCCCAACGATCGCGCGCACATTGCTCGAGCAGTACACGAAAGGAACAACCGTCCGCATCGCGCCGCACGAAAACGGCGCCGCCGTCGCGACTGCCGACGTCGCGCTCTCCTCATCCGGCACCGCGACGCTCGAATGCGCCGTCCTCGGCACGCCCGTCGTCGTCATGTACAAACTCTCGCGCGCGAACTACGCCCTCGGCAAACTCGTCGTCAAGATCCCGCACTTCAGCCTCGTCAACATCGTTGCCGGGAAGAAGGTCGTGCCGGAGTTGCTTCAGAGCGACGTGAATCCGCAACGGATCGCCGAGGAGACGAGGAAGCTGCTGGAGCCGTCGAATTACGCCCGCGTGGTCGGAGAGCTCGCGGCCGTGCGCGGTAAACTCGGCGACGCCGGGGCGGCCCGCCGCGCGGCTGAAGCAATCATGAGTGTCGTCTCGCGATGAAGATCCTTCGCCGTCTCTACGGCTATTTGCACAGCTACAAGGCGTGGGCGTTCCTCGCCTTCGGCTCGATGGTCGTGTTCGCGATGACGCAGACGGTCGTGATCGCCCTGATTCGTCCGCTCATGGACGAAGTGCTCGCGCCCCCTGACAAAAAGCAGGCGGAGACGCTCAAGCAGCACGAGTCGCGCGAGCAGAAAACGAAAGATCTGATCATCAACACGATGCTTCGCCGCGATCGGCCTGAAGGTCAGCGCGGCTGGTTCGTGAATGGCATCGACAACGCCGCGAACAGACTCAAAGGGTGGTGGAATGAGAAGCCCGCGGAGAGGTGGCGCAAAGTCCTCGAGGCGCTCCTCGTCATCTTCCTCATCCGCGCATTCACGTCATTCTTCTCCGAGTACGCATTTCAGAAAGTCGGCTTATCGACTGTGCGCGATCTGCGCAACGAGCTGTACGAGCGCATCATCAATCAGAGTCAGAAGTTCTTCAGCGATCGATCGACCGGTGAAATGGTGAGCCGCGTCGTGTCCGATGCCGACGCCATTCAGGCCGCGGTGTCGACGCGCATGGGCGATCTCTTTCAGGAATCGATCACGCTCATCGGACTGATCATCCTCGTCTTCATCACAAACACCGAGCTCGCGGTGATCAGCATGATCGCAGCGCCGGTGATCGTCGTGCCGGTCGTGCAGTTCGGAAAGCGTTTGCGTCGCACGACGCATCGCTCGCAGGAGCGGATGGCGGACATCGCCACACTCCTCGAAGAAACGATTCGCGGCGTGCGCGTCGTGAAAGCGTTCACGATGGAAAAGTTCGAAATCGGGCGTTTTCGTGAAGCTACGCGCAAACATCTCGTCTGGAATCTGCGCGCGCAGCGCGTGCAGGCGATGACGTCGCCGGTGATGGAGCTGCTCGCAGGTCTTTGCATGATCGCGCTCTTCTCCTACGCCCATCGACGCATCGCCGCCGGCACCCTCAGCCTCGGCCAATTCGTGATGTTCCTCGCGGCGCTCGCCGCGATGTACGCGCCGATCAAGAAGCTGAACAAGGTCAACCTCTCCGTGAACACCGCGATCACCGCGGCGGAGCGTGTGTTTCGCATGCTCGACATCGACAACGACGTCAAAGAGAAGCCGAATGCCGTCGAACTCCGCAGCGTCGGCAGCGGCATCCGCTATGAGCATGTCGAGTTCGCGTACCGCGAGGACGAGCCGGTGCTCCGCGACATCCATCTGCACGTGCATCCGGGCGAAGTCGTCGCGCTCGTCGGCGGCAGTGGGGCAGGGAAGTCGACGTTCGTGAATCTGCTGCCGCGCTTCTACGACGTCACACGCGGGCGCATCACGATCGACGGCCACGACCT